>JACCDZ010588136.1_pt1 | contig 11959 bp, 7 predicted proteins | sample 7449551 | NCBI WGS metagenome assembly JACCDZ01 (sample SAMN15323452, study PRJNA562643) | freshwater metagenome | isolation source: river surface water | place: USA:Blue River Watershed | collected 2017-08-18
GAGACCACAATCGCAGGATGATCTCATGTCTTCATAAGCCAATTTGAATCGTATCAATTCTTCGTCCAATGGATATACTGCTGTCATGATTCCTATATATACATAAGAACAATCAGAATCACTCAGATTCTTCATCATCAGAAGATGAAGATATCTCCTCCCGAAGCATATCTTCATACTGCTTGCATTCGTACAGTTCTTGATGAGTACCCTTCATCGTTTCTTGTTCGATATCATGGACCTTATTTTTCTTAGTTCCCTTTGCCTCCCGTTTCACCAAGTCCTCATATAAATCCGTACGAGCACCATTCATTATTTCTTGTTCGGCAGCATGTACTTTGTTTTTCTTGGATAGGCTCTCTTGCTTCAACAGGTCTCCATACTTCTTGCATGCATATATTTCTGGCTTAGTACCCTTCATTGCCTCTTGTTTCACCAAGTCCTCATATGATGAGGAGCCTTGTCCTGCAGACAGTTCATCAGCACACTCATCATAAGGAGCTCCAAGTGTCTTGAGCATACTTAGACGACTCTTATTTGCATCAATAATCTTCTTAATACCCCCGGACATCCGCTCATAGGCTTCCTCGACTAAGCATTTGATTTCCTCATCCAGATTAGGCATGTCTATATCTGGATTCTTGGCAGTCTTCTTATCAAGCATCTTGTAGGTGTCGAATGTGGAGAAGTTGCACTTGAGATTATCTTCCAGCTGCTTGATACGCAGCTCCTGTCGCTTAAGTTTGAGTATGAGCAACTCCATTGTGCGCGTACATTCCTCGATGGCCAAGTTGTCCGTCATGTTTATATTATTTCTACTTTGCATTAGAATTGATAGCATCCTCATAATCCAGTTGGTCCTTCTTAAGTTTGGGCATGACTCCCATATACAATGGCAAGAAGAATGACCTGAATCCTGTGCTGAGTACCTCCTTGTTCCATATCCGCGTGTCTATCTCCTGGTCTGCCACTGATGTCATATCGATATGTCGGCCCTTGTTGGAAGTGTAATCATTGGCCAGTCCAAACATCCTCCAGTTGGTCATGGCCTTGTTGCAGTGTCTATGAGAATTGACCGCAACATACACAACCAGTCGTCCATTATCAGTCTCACACTCGTCGTATCTGAACCAGCGCCCCTCTTGTGCATGAGCACTCATGAATACAAATCTGGGTGTGTCCGTGTTGATGTCGTACAGGATGAGCAGTCGCTCAGTGTCTCCTACATGATACCCAAGGGCGCTACTTGTCGGTGCTATATCATTGAATCCAATGGCATAGTTGTACTGGTAGTGCACCTCGTACACCACTCCCTTGTACTTGATTCCGTTGTACGCATATGGATACACCTTGTAGTATATTGGAAAGAAGGTGGTTGATGAGGTTCCATTCTTGTCGCAGGGGAACGCCAGCTCCCGCGGGTGAAACCTCAACTGTATATCGTGAATCATGGCAAGTATATATACTAAGCTGGATTAGTTTTCATAATTGATACTTACCCATCTATATATATAGACCTACCCCTCAATACCCTCTAACCATGCCCTTTCCCTATCCGACGATAGATGAGTGCATTCAGGACTTCATCAAGCGCTATGTCATCTTCAAGGGTGGCCGCAAGACGCACGCCAACACCTTCAAGGATGCCTTCTATGAGTACATGCATGACCGCATCGGCCGCAACCGTCTCTACCAGGCGTTGCTCAAGATTGACCCATCGGTCTCCATGAACAATGGCGTATTTAAGAATATAACTGTAATTATAGTGAACTACTGCACGCCCAAAGAACGAGAGATGCATCGCATGAACATGGACCTCGAACGCATCAAGATTGAGGGCGCCCTCAAGGTTCGCGAGATGGAGATGAAGTTTGAAGCCAAGAAGCAGGAGACCGCCATGCGTATGCTTGAGCTGCGTCTGGAGTTGGCCAAGGCCAATGCTGAACTTGTGCGGTTGGGAGCTCCTCCAGTTGAGATGCCGGAGGAAGAACCTCCCAAGGACATCAATGCCCCCATATTGCCTCCTCTCCGATATGTTGGAGAGCCTACGGCCAAACCTGCAGAACCAGTGGTCAAGCAATCGATTGCTGAGCAGATGCAACCTACTGTTGCTACAGCTCCTGTTGTTTCAAATGATGACAGTGATGACAGTGATGATAGCGATGACGATACTGCTCACTTGTTTGATAAGCCAGTGGATCCGTCCAAGACCATGGCTCATGTTGAAGTCATTCCCGACGAGCCGTATGCCGAGATTAAGCGTCGCATCCTGGATGTCGAGTCTGATGACGAGTACGATACTGATGAGGAGGAAGGCAAGCCCCATGTCTCATGGCGTGCCAAGCTTGCCAACGTTCCTCTTGAGAACCAAGCCCAGCAACTGAACGAGATTATGGGAGATGTGCATGACAAGATTAACAAGTTCCTTCAGTGGGACCACATTGCCCGCAAGTAAGCATTGGCTAAAATGGGAAGAGGGGTAATATAGGGACATGGTTGGAAATCGTTGACGGGGATTTTTCGGCCTCTGTATATTTTTTTTTGATAGAGGCTCCCATGAGACTCACATTGGATACCTATATGAAAAATATATCTGAGATGAGTCTGGCTAACTACTATGGTTAGAGTCTAACCATGCGACTTACATAGAATACCTATGGTAGTTCCTATAAAAAATAAATCTCATAGATATCTGGATAACTATTATGGTTAGACTCTAACCATGCGACTTTCATGAGATACCCATGGTGGCTCTATGAAAAATAAATCTTATGAATATCTGGCTAACTGCTATGGTTAGAGTCTAACTATGAGACTTACATGAGTATCCTATAGAAAATAAATCTGATGGATATCTGGCTAACTGATATGGTTAGACTCTAACCATGCGACTTACATCAGATACCTATAGAAAATAAATCTGAGATGAGTCTATCTAACCACTATGGTTAGAGTCTAACTATGAGACTTACATGAGTATCCTATAGAAAATAAATCTGATGGATATCTGGCTAACTGCTATGGTTAGAGTCTAACTATGAGACTTACATGAGTATCCTATAGAAAATAAATCTCATAGATGTTTGGCTAACTGATATGGTTAGACTCTAACCATGCGACTTACATCAGATACCTATAAATTTATATCCTCTGAGTTTCTATCATTGAGCATGATAGAAATATAATGGTTAGCTGCTAACTACTTGACTTACAGAGCCATCTATAAAAATAAATCTGAGCTACTTATAGAGGCCCATCAATTCTATCTTGAATCCATTGCTGATATCCGTCTATATCATCCATATTATGGGTTTGGAGGAACTCCTGCATGAACTTGGGTTGGTTGAACCATTCCACAACACAGCTGTTCTTGGCTGCATTGGCATTCTTGATTGTTTCGTAATCATATGTAAGCAACAATGGATTAGCAAACATTATATCCCAATTTATCTTGTCTCTATTTGCAGCAATCAAATCAAGGGCATTGGGATTCAATGATAATGAGTCCCAATTTATCTTATTTTGATTGGCTTCAAGGATATGAATGGCATTGGGATTGCTGGATAGTACAACCCAATTTATCTTATCCAGATTCTGTTCAAGAATATGAATAGCATTGGGATTGTCAGATAAACCATCCCAATTAATATGATTATAATGCGGACCCTCGTTCCAATCAAAATCATCATCATTCTCTTCATTGACTCGTTGTTCAATTAGATGGATGGCATTGGGGTTATCGCAGATACAGCACCAAGTTATTTTATTCGGATTGGCTTCAAGGATATGAATGGCATTTGGATTCTCTGATAACTCATCCCAGTCTATCTTATCTGGATTGGCTTCAAGGATATGAATGGCATTGGGATTGCCTGATAACTCATCCCAGTATATTTTATCTGGATTGGCTTCAAGGATATGAATGGCGCCTGGATTGCCTGATAATAGGTGCCAATATATCTTGTCTTCGTTTCCTTTGAATAATTCCAAAGCCTCTGGATTTGTATTGCGTGATAGCATTGAATAATCGATATTTTCCTTGAACATCTTTAGCATCTCAACTGCCCATGGATGCGGATTACGTGAGAGATAAACCCATGATATGTGTTGAGGATACTTCTTGAGCACATCAATAAATTTTGGGTTCTGAGACATACATTCCCAATCAAGAGCATTGGCTATGGCCCATTCCTTGTTATCCCCAGGAAGCAAGTTCTCACGAATCTTAATGAACATTAATGATGTCTGTATATATTTATTCATGGCAGTCATCAATTTTATGACCATCATGGATATACAATTGGAATGATTCTATCTAACCACTATGGTTAGCTACTAACCATGCGACTTACATCGGATACCCATGAAAAATAAATCTGAGATGAGTCTGTCTAACTACTGTGGTTAGCTACTAACCATGCGACTTATATCGGATACCCATGAAAAATAAATCTGAGATGATTCTGGATAACCACTATGGTTAGTAGCTAACCATGCGACTGTCCGCGAATCTACATCTGATATAAACCTATTGACGATGGCTGAGAGGTTCTCAATATAACTGGTATGATTAGCTACTAACCATGCAACTTACAGAGATGCCTACCAAATAAATATGATTAGCTACTAACCATGCGACTTACATGAGACTCCTATAAATTTATAATCTCTAACCACTATGGTTCCATATTTTTTATTGGCAGCCATCCATAAAAAATTTATATTATGGCTGGCCATGCCTCTTCTTCCAGGATGGCCAGTATATCATCGCATAGTAGATTGACTACCAGCGCACATCCCATGATGATACCAGACAGGTCTCTTCCATGTCCGAATATAACAATCACGGTTATGTACTCAATGAGGTCCATCGTATATCTATCTATGCTTCCTCTTCTATTTTGCTCTCTTCCTCAACCACCTCGAACACCGGCTTCCGCACATGGTACTTGACTCCGCAGCTCATGCCTTCCAACTCGTTGAAGAACAATCGTGAGCTGTGCGATGTCTTGAACTTGACGATGTTGGCCAGGTCTCCACAGTTGTTGCATGTGTACTTGGGTTGGTCCTCATTGACCACCACTCGTCGTGAGCCACAGTTGGCACATATGTAGTCCTCAATGCCATCACTATGCTCTCCAATCTTCTCTCCCAGGAAGTTCATACTGGACACTGATAGACAGGCTGTCTCCATACTACCGGCCTTGAGTGCTCCATTAAGCTTCTTGCCATGCAGTGGCTGGTGGGTCATCGCATCAGTTGGTGAGATGGAGTTGGAGTACACTGTATCGATGGTGTACTTCTGTAAAGTCTGGTACATGATGGGAGCCATGAATATCTCGGCATCCATGTAGTTGCCCGTCATGCCGTTGTATAGTCTCACGGTTCCATTCCTGTTGAACCCATAGTGTTCCAGCATATCGGCTATGTTGTCTGTGTCTAACTTCTTGAACATCGTCGCCTCTGGACATGTTCCTGTGTGTGCGGCCAGCTTGGCCATCATTCCCTCGAATACCACACCTGTCGTCATTCGCGTAATCAATGACAGCGGATTAAATATTACATCGGGTCTAATACCATCTGCCGTCGTTGGCATATCTGTTTCATCATATAAGAACCCCGTGACGCCCTTCTGCGTTTGTTCCCTATCCAACAGTCTCGTGGTCATCACTCCACTACCTTGTTGCACGCTTTCACGTGGGGACGGACTATCCCTTAAGCCACCCTTGCGGGCAACCGTCGCATTATAGTCTCTGAACGTTCCACTCGGTGAGTGGCTTCGCTGCGGATTATCCATTGTTGCATCATCAACGTTATTACCATACCTCTGGGCGCTACCCAGAGTGCTACTCATACATTGCTGCATGAGAGCGGTAGTTGATGCTTTAGGACGTTCCTGCAATTTAGCGATCTCGCCAGTACATACCTCGGATGGTTTGTGTATGTACGGACTAAGCATATCCTTTCTATCGGAATACTTCTTACCGGCCAGTATAGGTCAACCGGCGCGTGAACTGTTTCCAGTCCAGTGTGTCAAGCCATCTTCTCGCACGTAGAATACATGTGATGGCACTTCAACGCATGACACCACTCCGTCATAATCAATGATTTCTATGTTGTGAGCATTCGTTGTGTTTCTTGCCTTGGACACATTATTAATCGTTGGATGGTTCTTATTCTTGATGATGGCAATTCGAAGAGCATCTGCATTAGAATGTCCCTCATGACCATCCTTGAACTTATAATATGCACCAGCTTCTCTCATTGTACTGATGTTTCCACTGTATCCAGCATGGAATGCCAGACGTTGGACATCATCAGCCAGTTTCTTGCTCGATGTATAGTATGCCGTGTATGTCTTGCCGACAGTACCATCCCCAGCAATCAATGCCTCAAGTAATCTTCTTGCTTGTCCTTGGTTCAAACTCCATACGAACTCAGGAAGGAACTTGTTCAGTGCCCCAACATTCAAATCCTTGAGTGATGCGTAGATATCATCGTTTATGATATAATGCTTGTCTCCATTGGTATGATATGATTCAACACCAAGTCTATTTACAAATGAGTCGAAGAAATCTATTTTGCGCTGCTTCTTGAATCCAAATGTAATTCTGCGGATACTGTCCTTATCAAGACATCCATCTGAAATCCATGCTCCAAGCATATCAAGATAAGCATCCATGTCATATTCAGTTCCCGACAGATTGATTGTCTGTTGATATGGTCCTGCCTTGTATCCATCCTTCTTGAAACTGACTCGCTTCTTATAAACATCCTTGGCTTCAATCAGTTCATAGTTGGTATGGTCCCTACGTTTGACATACAACTTATGGTTCAATGTAGTAGTTGAACTAAATTGCTGAGTCTTGATGCGAACCATCTCTCCTTGGTGTTTGAAGTGATAGATCCCCAGTGGTTCTACATACTCAATCTTCTCTCCATCAACTAATGAGCATATCTTCTCTGATCCATCAAGGTTCTTGAACATGACCCAGCCCTTATCGGTAAGGACTTCATTGGTATCCATCATGCAGAATTTACATCCAATCTCAGTGCTCCTGAATGTCTGAAACACTATTTTAATCAATTCCCTGTCATCAAAGTTCGGTCCATGGATGACGTTCCACACATAGGCGGGCTCCTTCTTGCGATAGACCATGCTCCTGTCTGTGTAGATGATGTTGGGGTCCTTCATCTCTCCCTTCTGTAGTTTGGCCACCTTGCCTACCAGACAGTCTCCCTCCTGTACGAACGTACCGACTGGGATGATGCCATCCACCAACTTCTCGTAGTTGCAGTAGCTCTTGATGTCTGATGTGGTTGCTGGGTCTGGCTTGCCAACGATTTCATTCTGTTCAATCTCCACCTTGTCAGTAGTGAAGTGAGCAGCATCAAACATGCCTCTATCCACTGAAGACCGATTGACAATCAGAGAATCCTCCTGGTTGTAGCCTCCATAGATAGTGATAGCAACGATGGCATTGGTTCCCATGGGCGGGATGTATCTGTATGCGAACGTACTGACCAGAGGGTCCTCGTTGTGAATCTGGTGATACAAGTCCTTGTGAGCCACGAATGGCCAGTTCTTGAGCGGCCAGCTGTTAGTCTGCTTGACTTGATTGGTCTGGAAGACGATACGAGCAGCCTGGTTATGATTTGCGAACACACTGGTCAGTGCAACCAGTCCCATGTTTCCTTGCGGGATATCAACATGCGTGAACCGATGCAGGGGATCCGTGAGGTGTTGCTTGAACCTGTCAAACTCGAATGCGATGTAGCAGTTCTCGTGTTCTTCTGGCGAGATATACTCAACCACACCCTCTCTGGCAAGGTCATCGATGTCAATCTCCTTGGTTCGTAGCTTCTTGATATGTTCGTTCGTGAGTTTAATCCATTGCTTGAACTTGGAGTGCGTGTATCCCTTCTCATTCATGTTGTTATACACGATGAGCAGCGGTCTGATGAGTCGGCCTGAGTCAACCCACAGATGTACCTCATTGGCCACGATGTTGTGAGCCACAGTGGTGTACATATTGACCTCTCCCTTGCGTCGCATGGTTCTGTACTTAGCCAGGAACGAACTGAAGTCGCTCACACATCCAAGCCAGTCTCCATTGACGAACACCTTATGAAGGTTGTTCTTGGCAATGACTGTCATGTCTGTCAGTATCTGGCTGATGGGAATCAAATCCTGGTCATCCCGTACGATTTCCTTGAGAACCTCAGATGATGCCGCGGCTGTGATATCAGCAGCAACACTGAGCTGCTTGCTCATACCAACCTTAGCACCGGTATCTGCAGATGTGATACCACAGATGTATCCAGTACCAGTAGGATGAACCTGCCGCAGAGTGATAGCTCGCTCAGATGACTTGGAGCTATTGCTCTTGTTGGGAGTATCGATGCTCCTGAGCGTGGTCTTGACATTGAGCTCGTTCTTGTGCTGCAGTTGCTGAGACGCCATGCGATTCTTGTACACCAGCGTGTTGGATGATATAGTCTTATCTCCACTGACGATGGCATTCATGAGAGCCTTCTCGAAGTCATCTGGTTTGATGGCACTCTTGAACAGCGTCTGCAGGTTGATATCATCGAAGCTATTATTCTTGAAGTCCTTCAGGAACTGCCTCTTGAGCTTCTGCACCACCATGAAGTTGAACTGGGTCTTGAACACCCTCGAGTACGACATGCCTGCATCATTGATGCGCTTGTTCTTGTACGAGTCTCGGTCAGTTGGTTTGAGAACCCTCAGATGAACCAACAGCATCCGATGAATCATATGTCCAAGGAATGCAGCCTTCTTCTTTCTGTCAGCCTCCGTGAGTCCGATATGCGGCAGGAATCGTTGGTCAAGGTTGCGCAGCAGGCGGTTCATGAGGAACCTCTCAAGGTTCATCTTGTCCTCTTCTCCTGATGTACGCAACTTAGCCTTGTGGATATCATGCTCCTTGATGCATCGGGTCAGTAGATGCAACACATCTGCCTGGTTGGTCATCACGTTGATAGACCCAGCTGTATCCCCCTTTGCCGGCGGGAACTCTGTCTTGAACATGGTATTCATCTCTGGGTATTGATTGGTGAGAGCTCTCTCCAGGATATCCAGCATCTGCTTGGTGAGCATGTCTCCATCATCGAACGAGTAGGTGATGTACGAGATAATCTCCTTAGCCGAGTTTACTCCAAGAGCCCTGAAGAACATGAAGAACGGAATCTCAATCTCCTTGAACCCCGCGAAGGCCATGTTGATGACTATCGAGTGGTTGTTCAGCAGTATCGCGATACAATTGTACGAGTTCTCAAATGCATCACCAGGCTTACTGATGATGTCTGCCTTGCACAGTTGGTTCTTGTGTCCTTCATTGATGAACTCCTTACTCTCGTTGTACTTCAAGCTCTCCACATTGATGATGATATACTGGTTGCCCTTGATGACGAAGTATCCTCCAAGGTCAGATGGGTCCTCCTCCAGTTGGATAAGAGCCTCACTTGACCTGTTGTAGGTGTTGCACATCTTACTGCGAACCATGGTAGGCAGCTTGCATATCATAGAGTTGTCTACGTTATGCCTGTGGGTACTAACCGTTCCGTTCTGGTGATACGCCTTGGCGACCATGGTTGCTGACACGTACACTCCGGAAGCCAGCGTGAGGTCCCTCAATAGAGCTTCATTGGGAAACATCGGAGATGTCTGCTGGGCTCCGGCATCGTACTTGACAGGATTGGCCACACTCACCGAGTTGATGACCACGTCCAACGTGTACTTCTGGATGGTTGGGTCTCGCTCAACAGTGTCCTTAGCATCTCTCTCGAAGGACATTTCGAAGACCTGGCTGGCAATCTGATTAATACCATGCTGCACGAAGCTGTTGAAGGAGTTGATGGTCGCGCTAATCATGGAGTCCCGCGTGAGGGCGCTCTCAATGATGGGGATGAGCGACTCTTGGTCTCCGGTGAAGTTCATTGTGGCAGCGTGTGTATATATAATGTATAGATGCTTTCAATTTTAAACAAAAGAGGGCCAGCCGATAATTTCTGTGGATGAATATACAATGGTCAAGTTCTGCTGGAGAGGCACGGTCAATCAGATAAACGGCCCAGATTGGGACTACAACAGGAAGTTCAATGACTTGTTTCCAACCAGCCAGTGGGCCAAGATATACGGAGTGGATAATGTGGTGGACATCATGGTCATGTCCTACAACGGCACCTTCTACAGTATCAGTCCTAAGATGTTCGCCGAGAAGATGAACCAGTATGCCGGAGATAACGCAGTCAACGATTCATTCTATGTGCCCCCAAATGCAGGTCAAGCTGCTGCTGGATACCGAGCCAATGGCAAGGAGGACAAGAAAAATTCCCCGCTTGGAGGTCCATCCCAGAAGGGAGAGGAGATGCTACGCTATGTAAATGATGCTGAGTGGGCTGGCTGGAATGGAACCGATAATAATGAGGCTCGTGCCTACTTGAAGGACACAGGAGATTTCAATGACACGGCCAACAAGTGGTCCTCAATCTTTGACGACTACATGTACCAGTCCAAGCAGTCCAAACCCAGAGACCCTATAACTCCAGAAGAATCATCTGATGGTTGGTGGCGATATAACAGACTGTGCCGCCTAATTAACTTCATCACTGCATACAGTACAGCCACTGCTCGTGGCTATAAGTTCTTCAACCCAGACCTTCGCTCTCGCATCAACTATGTCAAGAAGTCGTTCGATATAGAGACGCATATGCTGGTCATGTATCTGGATGCCAAGACACTTGCCCTTAGTTGGGGATGCTTCAACAAGGATAGAGACTCCAAGGTTGACAAGACTGTCCTTGCCAAAATATTCCAAGATGGAGCTCTCTCCAACAAGGATGGCATGCTACGCATGGGTACCGAACACTGCTCATCCACCATGCCAAGCTACTCTGTTCTTGCTGAAGGTGCATATGGCATGGGTACTGATATATATAGCCCCAACACACGATTCAAGGCGATACTACAGCCAGATGGAAATCTTGTGGTGTATGATATCACCAGCGACAATCCAGTGTTGGATCAGAGAGCGGTATGGGCATCTGGTACCAATCTCAAGGAGTATACTGTCAAGTTCTTGAACAAGGATGTACGACTTGCATTGGTCAAGCCAACATTGGTGGTGCAGGGTGATGGCAACATAACCATGACTGACCGAAATGGAACTCCAGCATGGACAACCAGTACTGGAGGCAAGGGAGTCAAGCTGGGCCTGGATAATGATGGAGTCCTGTTTGCATTCTCGGATAATGACCCAACCAAGACCATCTGGACCAGTAATGGTGGCAATCATAAATCAAATGACTGGTTATCAATAATTGGAGCTCTTACATCTGAGTCTTGCAGTCCCAAGGACCCACGCAATCCCCTGTCTGATTTTGATATATCTCAGAAACGACTGGCCTGGTGCAAGCAGGGCAACAACCTATTGGAGAACACCGATTTCTGTGGATACCTAACCAAGTCTGGAGATCTCGGCACTATGGACAATGGTTCGAAGGATATCAAGCGGGCAGTGGATGACTTCGTCAAGAATATTTTATGCTCTCCTGAAGGAATGAAGGATGCCAATGATGCCAAGCGCAAGTTCTGTTCCTGCTTCGTACCATACTCTGATACCGAGAAGACGTTGATAGCCAACGGCATACCTATGAACTGTACTCAGAGATGTATCCAAGATGGGTATCATTCGTTGGAACAACCTACATCATGCGATGCCAAGATATGTATCATGTCTCAAGATGTCAAAAATCTGATGGACTCCAAATTCATAGAGCAGACATGCAACATAAGTAATGGACCTGGACCAACTCCAGCACCAACCACAACAACTCCAGAGAAACCAACTGCTCCTAATGCTCCCGCCGCATCTCAGAATAAGAATACCCAAGATATCCCAGCTCCACCACCAGCTACTCCATCAACTACAACTAC
>JACCDZ011110770.1_pt1 | contig 11951 bp, 10 predicted proteins | sample 7449551 | NCBI WGS metagenome assembly JACCDZ01 (sample SAMN15323452, study PRJNA562643) | freshwater metagenome | isolation source: river surface water | place: USA:Blue River Watershed | collected 2017-08-18
CTCACCTGGATATCCAATAGGATTACATGCAAATCTTATACCCATCTTCGATATCCTATCACTTCTTATATGCGTATGTCCATAAATCCATGCCTTCATTGTACGGACACATAAATCTTCGCTTTTCGAAGCAAAATACTTATTTAATGCAGTACTATCCTTATATTCATCTGCTACTAGTTGAAATGAAGGTAAATGATGTGTTATCACTATTACAGGTAATGGACTCTCCGTAACCACAGAAGACTTCAAGAATTCACGCGACACTTCATGCAACTCATTATACAAGTCAACACTCATCTCCTTTATCACTCGAAAGTCATTTATACAATAATCAACTACCGGTTTCTCAACCTTAGACCATAATGTAGACCCCACAAAACGATATCCCTCATAATCTTCATATTCATTGTCTAGAAAAGTAACATTGTTCAACTTCATAGTCTTAATTATCTGACGAATACGGTTCTCAATCTCTTCCATTGTATGATGACGATTACCTCTTGCATTATAATATTCATGATTTCCTGTAATCAAAAACACCTTCCTAAATGTCTCACTCACTTTTAGAAGATATTCTTCATAAATCGAAGAATATGGATATCCAATATCTCCTGCAATACATAATATATCAGCTTCGCGTTTTATAAATTCGTCTGGTAGTTTATTGTAAAATTCTAAATGAAGATCAGATATATATTGTATACGCATTTCTATTTAAATTTACTTATTAATTATCTATCAATTTTCATAAGTTTAACGTTGTTAGATATATGAAGGACTTAGAAAATTTAAGGACTTAGAAAATAAATACATTTATATATATTATGTATAATCTCGCTGTTGGTGCCATCTTCAAAAATGAAGCTCATGCACTAAAAGAATGGATTAACCATTATATTCATCATGGTGTTGAACACTTCTACCTAATTAACGATGAATCAGAAGATAACTTCATGGAAATACTTCAACCCTATATCGATCAAAATATTGTCACTCTATTCAATTCACATTGGGATAAAATTCATTATAGACAATCTCTTCAATATAATCATTACATTCTTCCAAAAGCAAAAGAAGAAACTAAATGGCTTCTCATGGTCGATCTAGATGAATTTATGTGGTCTCCTCTCAATAACAATTTATTTACTATTCTTCAACATCATTGTAGTCATCTAGCACAAATTACTGTCGTACATACTCTATACGGATCTAATGGACATATCGAACAACCAAAATCTATTGTTGCAGGTTTTACTAAAAGATGCTCTGATGAACCCACCAATAATATACAAGGTATTAAAAAATATTTTGTTAATTTTAATTTCCCTATCACACAATTAAATGTCCATAATGCTAGACTAACTAATAATGATGATAATAATAAATGGCTCATATTAGGACCAGAATGGTTCATTTTGAATCATTATATGTGCCAATCCTTCGATTTTTGGAAAAATATTAAATGTACACGAGGTGATGCAGATTTATATAGAAATAGAACTTTGGATGATATGAAAGAAGTTGATATCAATGAAGTTGAAGATACACGACTTTTAGAACAAAATAGAAGTATTCTTATTCGTGATGGATTAATACATTGATCTTAATTACATTGTAATTTTTGTCCATGTATTCTTAGGATAGACGAATATCAACACCAAGAGTTCGACGAATCTTACTCATCGTTAAACCATCTGGAACTATAGAACCACTCTCAATACGATTAATAGTATTCTTAGGAATATTACATTGAGCATCCGCCTCAGTCTGCGTAATATTCAACTTCAAACGAGCCTGCACAAGCGCTTGACGACTCTCCACTGTCACCTTCTTACGCTTCAAATCACCCTCGTCCGCCCTACGCTCTATTGCAGCAGAAGTCTGTGCCGCATTAATTGCACGGGTAGTCTCCACTGATACACGCTTAGATGCTGATGTACCAGTAGACGGCTTACCACGACGTCTCACTACAACCGGAGTCCAATCCTGATCATCCATACCTATCTATTCTATTATAGAAGTCTTTAATATCAAATAAAATTTGATTTATTTGATTCATACATTTAGAGATAGAACAATGGATAAATGCAAAATTGAACAACACGTCTTCCTTAAGATGTGGCCAAATCAAGAGACATTCAAGATTCATTTACAAGAATCAATCGACACATTTAGAGCAAGATTCGAAGAAATCTTTGGACATCCCATTCCTTTTACAAATATCAAAGTCGTTAATAGATTCCTTCGTGGTTATGCAATCCAATCAATTGAATCTGATGATCATGAAGGACCCGATGAAGGAAGCGAAGGACTGGAAATTCAATATAGTGACTATCGTGATGTAGTAGATAAATCAGATGTTCCCGAATGGCCCTTTCGCCACGTAGACACTGTATACCGTTACAGTAATAGGGAACAAATGATTGAATACAATATTCATGGATCTGTCATTATTGAAATTCAATGGAATGCAGATAATGAACCACGACTTTTACAACATAATAACGTTGATACGACTCATGTACCACGAACACTTGAAGAAAATAATATTTAATTCTCAGTCAATAAAATTGATTTTTTAATACTATAATATTATCTTCAAACAATGGAAACAAAAACAGTCGATGGATACGAAAATGAAGATTACGCCAATGGAATTGGCATAATCTATGGCAGCTCCGCTGCCGAAGATTATCCCTTTAGTTCATGGGAGACATTTAGATCTGCTCTCCTTGAATCACTTCAAACTGAATTTTATGGTGAAGAATATCCTAAATATGAAAAAGCTATCTCAGATGGAACAACAGATTTTCAAATCATTAAAAAATTAGTAAAAACTTCAACACCACAAGATATTCTAGATGATATTATTGATATGACTCTTAATGGTGGACAACGATACGCAGGCGAAGTAATTCTTGGAAATACTAACATTATTGACTTCCTTCTCAAGAAAGGCGCAGAGTTCCCTTGGGAACTTATCTTCTCTCTTCCTGAAAATGAAGATTTTGAAGACAATTATATCGGTCTTCAACATCGGGCCACACTCATTGATATGTACGCCGCTCTGAAACCTACCATTCCAGATTACATCATGGAAGCAGATCCGTATGAAAATGATCATTATGATGAAAATGCACATAATATTTGTGCAGGCTGTATTAAAGCAAATAGTAAATATTTGCAATCACTATCACCATAATCGCTCATGTATCATTATCGATTTAATAGGAATAGTATCAAACTTGTATTCAGTAAAAAAGAAGGGTTCCGTAAAATCAATATCTGTTTTTTTTATCGCAAATACTTTATCTAACTCAAATACATAAATATAATTATTACTTACAGCATAAGGCCATGATACAGCACTATTACCAATATTAGAAATGAATTTATCAATCGCTTCTCCATTAATAGTTTCAAAATCATATATCGTTGCTCCAATAAATCTATATTTGTTTTTATCAAGCTGAATCAATATTGAATTACCATCACCTTCATTATTTGGCGATTTATATTTATAATTAGGAGATTCTTTACCAATTAAAATACGTCTCGCTTTAATTGTATGTAATAATATTGGTGGATATACATATTCATCTTCATTGTTTATATATACATTTATAGATCCTTGCTCGTTCTTTATTTCTACTATAAATGGACGACCTCCATTATCAAGTGTATAATATCTTTTTATTCTTGGTACATTATAAACACTTACAAAATATTTATAATAATCTAATAATGTGTTACCATATAAATCCTTTTTGTCAATATCTGCACCATGTTTTAATAGAAACTTTACCATATCTTGATCATAATAAAAATATTGTATTAATGTAAGACCTCTCTTCCCAATATGTCCTATATTCTCTTCAGTTAATCGTTCATTTATTAGGTCGGGACGTTTACGAATTATGTCCTTAACTACATTTATATCATATCTTCTTACAGCCAAATATAAATTAGAAGATTTGTTCAATGACTTACTCTTCCTACTTTTTTTAAACAACCTACTCATCAAACCTCCTCTCGTTGTCTTACGCAAACGATTACCTTTCATCTATAATACACCATTAAAATAAAACTGAGATATCTCACCTGTATAAGTAATGCAGAAATACAATGATCGATACATCAAGCCTAGTCTTCTTATTCGGCTTCATGGGAGGCGGAGCAACTCTGTTTGCTTTCATTCCCCTAATTGTACAAATCATCACAACACCATGCGGTATCCGTAAATACAAAGTTACTGGATCAGCCGTAAATACAATTACAAAGATGGCATTCTGGTCTTCGATTCAAGATGTCAACGGTAACCGCGAAGGATACCTATTCGGCAAATGGTTCTACTCCTATTATGAAAAACATGTAGGACGTGATAGGACAGATGAAATCTTCATTATTGCCCATAAATCAATCACAAAAAAACTTGTTACTACTATCGGTTCATCCTCCAGTAGAACTGGAGGCCAAACGCTTCACGGTCGTAACAACTTCCTTAAAGACACTGATTCGGACTCCGAAGAAGAAGAGGAAGAAGAGAAGAAAAATATTATGATGTACATGCGCGAAGGTGGATTCTGGCGGCTTGAATACAAGCCACTAAAATATATTCCACGTGTACGTAAACCCCTGTCTCACCAGAAGACTATTATTGATCAACTGTTGACAGACTATGATGAGCGAGGCTCATCTACAGCACTCATCTATGGACGTCCTGGTACAGGAAAGTCCATGGTCGGCGAACTTATTGCACAGTCTCTACTACGTAGAGATACTGTAAAATCCGTGTCCTACGTTGATACATTCAACCCATCGACACCAAATGATACATTCTACAATTTGTACCAATGTATCGAACCCACAAATAAACAACCTCTAATTGTCGTTCTCGAAGAGATTGATATTCTATTAGAAAAAATTCACCGTGGTGAAACAAAACCACATCGTGAATACTCCACTTTGATTACCGATAAAAGTAGCTGGAATCAGTTCTTTGATCGATTCGATCGTGGCCTTTATCCACATGTCATTCTACTCATGACTACCAATCGACCCATTTCATGGTTCGAACAACTAGATAATTCATATATGCGGCAAGGACGGTGTAATCTACAAATCTGTGCTGATAGCGCAGCTGACTCTGTTGCAATAACAATTAGAGGAGATTCTAATGAAGAACGCCAACAGAGTTGGCATTCTGCAGCAGGACTCGGTCCTTCTGAAGAACTTCTTACGTTCTAATCAAATTAAAATTGATTTATTAATTATATTTTTGATATAATAAATAATTCAATGGGTTTCTTTCCTTACGAGTGTGTCAAATGCGGTGGAGCATATGAGCGCTGTGGCGCTAATTGTGATCCTGCCGATACAGATGGTGGATGCGGAGGTGAAGGTGGACAATTCTGCTACGAAGATAAAGTTGTCTGTATTGTTGAGAAATTTATTATTGAAGATACAAATGATAAAGATTATAAGACACTTCAATATATCTTTGATCAAATCAAAAACAAACCTCTTAATGGTACCTATAATGGTCATGGATGTGCAATTATTCATACATTTAATGAAGCTGGAAATCCATATACTATTTCAGTATATGAATATGCTGAAAAAATGAATGCATTTGTTGGACGCTTCTGGTGTGCTTCATGCTATACGTGGTAAACATATCACAATTAAAGAGTGATATTAAATTTTTTTATTGCCTTTGCAACTTCTTCTTCACGACATCCAATAAATTCACGAGCAATAAAGGCATTACTATGTCGCGCTTCTTTCCATGTACGAAGATTTTCTTCAGTTAGAAGATCAGATGCAAAGATTCCATTGGCTTCATTCTCTTCACGCTTCCTCTTCTCTGCCTCTCGCTGTGCCTTCTTCTTCTCATTCGTACCTTTAGGAATATATTCTGCTATAGGTTCAGCAACAGGTTCTGCTATAGGTTCAGCAACAGGTTCTGCTATAGGTTCTGCTATAGGTTCTGCTATAGGTTCTGCTATAGGTTCTGCTATAGGTGCTGCTATAGGTTCTGCTATAGGTTCTGCTATAGGTTCTGCTATAGGTTCTGCCATAGATTCTAGAAAACACTTCTTCATCCTCTCTTCTAAAAGTCCCCTAATTGTCGGCTTCATTGCTTCAAACACCTTTTCAACATTCTGAAAACCAAATTTGAAGATAAGAAGAAGAAGTTCTTCTTCAAGTTGTTGATCCATTTCTTAATAAACTATTAGGATATTTGTTTAATATCATTTTTTTGCATAAAAAATTTAGATTCTTAAATCCTAAATTGTCGGTGAAGTAGGAAGAATCATATTTGCTGCACATGTTCTTGGACTAATTGACCCAGATCCTGATCCACCACCATATATATTCACGGATGGACTGCTAGGAGGATAACTACAGAAAGGACTCGCCCCACCAATATTACTGGGAGTTGAGCCACGATCAAATGTAGGACTACCACGTAAGGCTTCCAATAATGAACCACCTGATTCAGTACGTTCACGCTTAATAGGTGATGCACGTCCTGTAGGATATAGCGTTTCTTCTGTTTGTTTTAATTGAAGAGGTGGAAGATCCAACTCTCCTGATTGAGGTGCAATAATCGGACTAATATTAGGCACCATACCTGTTATTAGAATCGGACTACCACCAATTACACCTGAATTAAAGAATTTTTTCGGAGTCGTTTGTGTCGAATCTCCACCAGTACTCAACCGTTCCAAATCACTCTTAGGACTGTCAAACGGGGTAACTGGTACTTTCTTTTCCACAAACTGCTTCTTTGGAGTCGGTGGAATATATGTTCCAGACAAATGAGCCTGTAACAATCTTACATATACATTATTTTCATAATTATTAAGATCATGTATTAAATCATAATATGAGACCATCTTGATCTCGGTAATTTCACGTAACTTTCTACTTCCCGTAGTTAGTCCCACTTTAGTCTCATAAAAGAGACGCATAATATCTGTCTTCAAACGAGCACATTGGAAAACATAAATCTTCGGACTACCTGGTATTACAAATTGATTACCATTAATTTCGTAATCCGATTCCAGTAGACCTAATTCTTCAAAGGCTTCGCGCTTCGCTGTATTTGTTGGATCACCATTATCTTTACGTTCACGATGACCCTTACACATTCCCCATTTTCCTGACTTTACTTCTCTTACTAGTAGAAACTTCATATCGAAGGTCATGAAAATAAATCCTGCTCCCTCATAATTAACTCGTTCATACTCTGTCAACATTTTTGAATAATGTTCTTTACATTATTTAAAAATATTGTTACATTATCAAATTTATTTTTTGATAGTACCGTCTTTTAAAAGTTTTAAAATACCATGTGTTCGATCCGCAAAATATGATGAACCAAGTTTCTCCTGCGCCAAAATATGCAATTGTCTATGGCGTTCATCTAAAGCAGCGAGCCATTCTGGATCACAACGATGCGCCTTCGGAGGCACATATTTTTCACGTCCTCGCGTCTCACAAAGTGAGACCGTGGAGCGGTCAGCTCTGCTGATCTGTCCTCGCGTCAGCGTAGCTGAGTCGTGGAGAGAACTCGTTTGCGAATTCTGTCCTCTTTCCATTTCCTAATTGTCCTCTTAATATTTTATCTAACTATTAGACACAGTCAATTTTATCAATTAATATGTAATCCACTGAGTTCCATTATACATTACACCAACTGATGCACCAGTTGTATTAATTACATATGTTGCTGATCCATTAATATTTTTACCACTACCATTACCAAGACCATCTAATGTAAGTGAATGAGTACCAAATGAACGACCAGCATCTATAAAGAATATTGCATCACCAGTTGCAGGGATCTCTGTTAAAGTCGCAGTTACTGCACCACCAGATGTATTGACTCCATATCTCACACTAGATGATGCATCAAATGGTGAATCTGCATATACCTTAATTAAGAAACCACCTTCACCTGAACCCGCAGAACCTTGGGGACCTTGTGGACCCGTTGCACCGGCTGCACCTGCTGGACCGGTTGCTCCTGTATTTGTTGCTGTTCCAGGAATTCCAGCAGGACCTGTCGCTCCTGTATCTCCACCACCACCTCCACCCGCAGGACCTGTAGGACCTTCTGGACCTGTTGCTCCTGCTTCTGCTGTACCACCACCAGAGTCAGTAATTACTAATTTACCTCCTGATGTTGACAATACAACTGAATCTCCAGTAGGACCAATCACAATAGAACTACTTATACCCACTGAACCATCTGCATTTGCACTTATACTAGGACCCGTGGAACCAAATTGCAATGTACCTGCTGATCCATCTGATGCACTAATCGTTAAACTTGAACCAGTGGCTCCTAGTGCCACATCACCAACATTTATTGTATTTGCTCCAACATATAAACTGCGGAATCTATATGTCGATGAACCAAGATCAAATATATTATCAGCTGTTGGTACAATTCCCCCAGCAATTTGTATTGTACCAGTATCTCCATCCATTATAAATTTCAATGCTCCTGATCCAGTTATACCTGATCCGTCATGATATATTATGGCACCTGTAGGGCCATTAACACTTATACCACCTGAACCAGCTGGACCTGTTGCTCCTGTTGCTCCTTCTGTTCCTGCGTTACCAGCTGGACCTGTTGCTCCTGTATCACCTTTAGGACCATTTGATGGACCTGTTGCACCTGTATTACCTGGATTACCTGGTGTACTGTATGATAGATAATATATTTCACCTGGGAATGGACTTGTAGGAGGATTAAATGATTCACCTGGTTCAATTATTAAAGTACCTATTAGAGTCAAAATACCAAGTGATACAGTAATTCCCCCTAATGATATTCTGAAAATTACTGCATATCCTGCATAGGCTGCAATTTCAATATCTACTGTGAAATAAGATGCTAAAGTCTCTATTTGTGTTACCCAATCTGTCAAATCAGTGCCATTAGCATCAACCATATTTATATTCCAATTTGTAGCCGAATTACCCTTTATCTGACCACTTCCAGGTGTTGATGTTGTATAGATAAATGGTCTAGTATTTCCAAGACTTACACCAGTTGGGCCTTTAAGGCCTTGGATACCTTGAGGACCTGTTGCTCCCGTTGGACCCTGATTTCCCTGACTACCTTGCGATCCTGTTAGACCACGAGGACCAGTTACTCCTTGAGGACCTGTTGCCCCTGTGAAAGCTGCACTACCAGGAGTACCTTGAGGGCCAGTTGCACCATCTGCACCAGTTGCACCATCCTTACCAGTAGGGCCATCAGAACCTGTTGCACCTGTGAAATCTGCACTACCAGGAGTTCCTTGTGGACCTGTAGGACCATCTGCACCTGTAGGACCATCAGAGCCTGTTGCTCCTGTGAAATCTGCCTTACCAGGAGTTCCTTGAGGACCTGTAGGACCATCATAACCTGTAGGACCTGTTGTTCCACGTCTACCTGCAATAGAGAATGACCAAGTACTACTTGTTGAACCACCATAAGTATCAACATCTACAGTAAATGTTTTTGTTGTATCATTTCCACGACTTAATTCACCTTCAACAAAAACACCAGGAGCTCCACCATCTGCAAATACTCTTGAACCAGTTATATAAGCAGATTTAACCCAGTCTTCATTTGCAATTGTAAATGTTTGAGGTCCTAATCCTGGAGTAATTGTTGTCGTTGATTCTGCTTTATATCCACGACCCTCTGAACCAGTTTCACCGCCAAGTCCAGTAGGACCTGTATCTCCTTGCGAGCCAGGGTTACCTGGAATTCCTGGAGTTCCTGGATCTCCTGGATCTCCCTTAGGACCGGTTGCTCCTGTATCTCCTGTTGTTCCTGCACCACCACCGCCTGCTAGTAAATTTGTACCTATACTTGTTGCTGCAGCTGAAAGATCAATATAAGCACCACGATAATCTCCTCCTGCTTCAAAGAAACGTAGTTGATTCTGATAAATATCAATTGATACATGTGCACCAGTTAGTGATGTATTTGTCTGCGCAAATGCCAAATTGAATTCACCACCTTCATCACCAACTGAATTAGTTGATTTTAATCCTGGTGCTAACAATACACCACCATTACTAAATGTAAAGACACCAGTTGCTCCTGGCTCACCATTATTATTGAAAATTATTTCACGATCTGATCCAGTTATAGGACCTGGTTTTCCTGATAAATTTATACGATATGTTGAATTGAATGCATTATTAAATGTTCCATCAAGATAATTATATTCAACAGTTATTGCATATGCTGCTGGTGGTCCAGCATCATAAATATAACTAATAACTCGTGCATTTGCTACTCCATATGGACTATCTAGACGTTCAATTACAACTTGTTGATTGGCAGAATATGCAAGTCTACTACCCAATGCAACTGAAATATAATAATTTGCTTGTCCTCCAATTACTGGTGTTTCAGGAACTGCATCAGCATATAAAAATGTACCTAAATAACCAGCTCCCGTTGAACCTTGAGCACCTGTTGCTCCTGTATCACCCTTTTGACCTTGGGAACCATTAGGACCTGTGGCACCAGTGTCACCCTTAGAACCTTGGGGTCCATCGGCACCTGTTGCACCTGTATCACCCTGTTGACCCTGGGATCCATCTGCTCCTGTTGCACCTGTATCACCCTGTTGACCCTGGGATCCATCTGCTCCTGTTGCACCTGTGTCACCTTGTTGACCTTGAGATCCATCGGCTCCTGTTGCACCTGTATCACCCTTAGAACCTTGGGGTCCATCGGCTCCTGTGGCTCCTGTATCACCTTGTTGACCTTGAGATCCATCAGCACCTGTTGCTCCAGTGTCACCCTTAGAACCTTGGGGTCCATCGGCTCCTGTTGCACCTGTATCACCTTGTTGACCTTGAGATCCATCAGCACCTGTTGCTCCAGTGTCACCTTGTTGACCTTGAGATCCATCAGCACCTGTTGCTCCAGTGTCACCCTTAGATCCTTGGGGTCCATCAGCACCTGTTGCTCCAGTGTCACCCTTAGATCCTTGGGGTCCATCAGCACCTGTTGCTCCAGTGTCACCCTTAGAACCTTGGGGTCCATCAGCACCTGTTGCTCCAGTGTCACCCTTAGATCCTTGGGGTCCATCTGCTCCTGTTGCTCCAGTGTCACCCTTAGAACCTTGGGGTCCATCGGTTCCTGTGGCACCTGTTGCACCAATACTACCAGTCGCTCCACTAGAATCCGTGATAACTAGAGAACCTGAAGGTGAGACTGACAATGTGACCTGATTTTCATTTGTACCAAATGTTAATGAACCTGCTGATCCATCTGGTTTACTAATAGTCAAACTAGATCCTGTTGCTCCCAAAGCCACATCACCAATATATACTGTTGCTGTACCAACATACAATGATCTGAATCGTGAACCTGTTGCACCCAAATCATATAAATTATCTGCAGTAGGTATTATACTTCCTGTAATTCTTACAATACCTGTATCTCCACTTGGCTCAAATCTTAATAAACTTGAACCTGTTACACCTGTACCATCATAATATAATATTGCACCAGTTGTACCATTAAATGTAAATCCTTCTCCTTGAGGGCCTGTTGCACCTGTGTCACCCTTTTGACCATCGGCTCCTGTAGCACCTGTGTCACCCTTAGAACCTTGTTGACCATCAGGTCCTGTAGCACCTGTGTCACCCTTAGATCCTTGTTGACCATCAGGGCCTGTGGCACCTGTATCACCCTTAGATCCTTGGGGTCCATCAGCACCTGTGGCACCTGTGTCACCTTTTTGACCATCAGCACCTGTAGCACCTGTATCACCCTTAGATCCTTGTTGACCATCAGGGCCTGTAGCACCTGTGTCACCCTTAGATCCTTGTTGACCATCAGGGCCTGTAGCACCAGTGTCACCCTTTTGACCATCAGGGCCTGTAGCACCAGTGTCACCCTTTTGACCATCAGC
>JACCDZ011112183.1_pt1 | contig 11941 bp, 9 predicted proteins | sample 7449551 | NCBI WGS metagenome assembly JACCDZ01 (sample SAMN15323452, study PRJNA562643) | freshwater metagenome | isolation source: river surface water | place: USA:Blue River Watershed | collected 2017-08-18
CGACCCTGAGTGTCGACCTGGAAATCCTGCATGTACGGCTCACTGTCCGTATCCGGGTTGTAGCGATAGATGCTGACTTTAAGCATGTTGCACCCCTAAATTAGTATGTACGAGCCTTGGGCTGGAACGCCTTGACCTGCTTCGGCGCGAAGTTGACGGCACGCTTGCTGACCGTCTTGGTTTCGGTGTTGAACAGCGAGTGCGCCAACCAGTTTTCGTCATCACGATCCGGATAGTCTTCGCGGCTGTGAGCACCACGCGACTCGGTACGAACCTGTGCCGACATAGCCGTGGCCTCTGCGGTTTCAAGCAGGTTGTCCAGTTCCAGCGCTTCTACACGGGCGGTGTTGAAAGAGTTGGTCTTGTCGCCGAGATGAGCCTGAGCAATACGCTCGCGCAGCTCGTTGACCTTGACCACACCGGCGTCCATGTCATCACCACGACGGAAGATGCCGAAGGCGCTTTGCATGCTGCGCTGCAGCTCTTTGCGCAGGGACGGAACGGATTCGCCGCTGACCGTGGAATTCCAGCGCGCCATGCGCGACTGCGCCTTGGCCACATCGGACTCGGACGGCTCGCGCTGCTCCATGCCCTGACGCAGCGCATCTTCAATGTGCAGACCGGCAGCGCGACCGAAGACCACGAGGTCGAGCAGCGAGTTACCGCCGAGACGGTTGGCACCGTGCACGGACACGCAGGCGATTTCACCCACGGCGTACAGACCCTGGATGATGCTGTCCTTGCCGCTGGCATCGGTGCTGATGGCCTGGCCGTGAACATTGGTCGGAATACCGCCCATCATGTAATGACAGGTCGGGATAACCGGGATCGGTTCCTTCACCGGATCGACATGCGCAAAGGTCATGGCGAGTTCGCAGATGCCGGGCAGACGGCTGTGCAGCACATCCTTGCCGAGGTGATCGAGCTTCAGATAGAGGTATTCGCCATCCGGACCGGCACCGCGACCTTCGCGGATTTCCAGCGCCATCGAGCGCGCAACCACATCACGCGAAGCCAAATCCTTCGCATTCGGGGCATAACGCTCCATGAAGCGCTCGCCATCCTTATTCAGCAGGTAGCCGCCTTCACCACGGCAACCCTCGGTGACCAGCGTACCGGCACCGGCAATACCGGTCGGGTGGAACTGCCACATTTCCATGTCTTGCAGCGGAATGCCGGCGCGAGCCGCCATACCGACGCCGTCACCGGTGTTGATGTGGGCGTTGGTGGTCGACGAGTAGATGCGACCGGCACCGCCCGTGGCGAACACGGTGGCTTTCGATTTGAAGAACACGACTTCGCCGCTGGCGATGTCCATGGCAATGACGCCGCAGACAGCACCGTCCTGGTTACGCACCAGGTCCAGCGCCAGCCACTCGATATAGAACTTGGTGTTGAACTTCAGGTTCTGCTGATACAGCGTGTGCAGCAAGGCATGACCGGTACGGTCGGCAGCGGCGCAAGTACGCGCAGCCTGACCACCATTGCCGTAGTCCTTGGACTGGCCGCCGAACGGACGCTGATAGATACGGCCTTCTTCGGTACGCGAGAACGGCAGACCCATGTGCTCCAGCTCGAACACAGCTTGCGGGCCGACCGAACACATGTACTCGATGGAATCCTGGTCACCAATAAAGTCGGCACCCTTGACGGTGTCGTACATGTGCCAGCGCCAATCGTCGTTAGGATCGGACGAAGCGATGGCGCAGGTGATGCCGCCCTGAGCCGACACCGTGTGCGAGCGGGTCGGGAATACTTTCGAGATCAAGGCTGTCTTGAAGCCCGATTGCGCCAGTTGCAGCGAGGCGCGCATGCCTGCACCGCCGCCGCCAACAATCACGGCATCAAAATTTACAGTACGCATTTTAGACATGACTTAGTTGCCCCAAATAATCTGAATGCCCCAGACGATGACCACAAACAGGGCCAGCGCCATCGCAACCTGCACAATCAAGCGCAGCACATTAGCCTTCGGGCCCATCTGACGCACGGTCAGGTAGTCCGTGAATACCGTCCACATGCCGATCCAGGCATGAGCAACAAATGCCAGCAGGGCCAGCAGCGTGAAAATGCGCATGCAGGTCTGGCTCATGAACTCATGCCACACCGGGTAATCAACAACCGGCGTGATGAGGAACCAGGCACTCAGCCAGACGGTATAGGCAGCCAGTACAATGGCGCTAACGCGTTGCAGCAGCCAATCGGACAAACCAGAACGGGAAAAACTCGTTGCGCTTTTCATTACAGAACCACTCCTACAAAGAGTGCGGCAATAACCAGTGCCGACAAGACCAGACTGATCTTGGCAAAGGTACGACCGCCTTCCAGAGATTCGGCAAAACCCCAATCCATAACCAAGTGCTTAACGCCGGCAATGAAGTGATAGGCCAGACCCGCTAGCGCTACAAACAGCACCAGCTTGCCTACGGTGCCGGTAAGCATGGCTTGCACACAGGCAAAACCATCAGCCGACGACAGCGAGCAATCCAGCAGCCAGAGCAGGCCGGGAATGACGAAGAACAGCAATACGCCAGAAAGGCGATGCAAAATGGAGGCAATGGCTACTGGCGACTTCAAATTGACTTCAATGACAGTCGCGAGCGAGAGATTGACCGGTCTGTTGCTTTTCACAGAGGGCATCCTGTTGGTCTGGTGGGTCTGACGGGCCACTTGGCATGGCACGAAATTATTCTGCAAGCAGTTGATTTATAAACACAATATGCTTATTTTTCAGTGCATTGCAGGATTGCCGCGAAAGTATAATCCCGCACATTCCGTAATACAAATGGCTTTGCCACACAAAACATCAACAAGGGCACAGGATTTGCTAGCACTTAAGTCGAAGACTGGGGAAAGCTTGTGCAGCAGTTCATTGACAATTCTGACTTGTGATTTAAGCTACTCCGCTTCCAGCACCGGACTGCGCGCTGCGAGCGCAGCACCTTCTTAGGAGACCGTGATGACGGCCAAGAACGCAACGCTGACTATCGGCGACGAAACCCTGACCCTGCCGATTACTTCCGGCACCCTTGGCCCCGATGTCATTGACGTGAAGGACGTGCTGGCCAAAGGCTACTTCACTTACGACCCGGGCTTCATGGCCACCTCAGCCTGCGAATCCAAGATCACCTTCATCGACGGTGACAAGGGCATTCTGCTGCACCGCGGCTACCCGATCGACCAGCTCGCCGAACAAGCTGAATACCTGGAAGTCTGCTACCTGCTGCTCAACGGCGAACTGCCGAACGCAGAACAGAAGGCCGAATTCACCAAGCTGGTCACCGACCACACCATGGTCAATGATCAGCTGCGCAAATTCTTCGAAGGCTTCCGTCGTGACGCCCACCCGATGGCCGTAATGTGCGGCGTTGTTGGCGCCTTGTCCGCCTTCTATCACGACGGTTTGGATGTCAGCGACCCCAAGCACCGTGAAATTACTGCCATTCGTCTTATCGCAAAAATTCCGACGATTGCCGCGATGAGCTACAAGTACACCGCCGGCCAACCGTTTGTGTACCCGCGCAATGACCTGAACTATGCAGAGAACTTCCTGCACATGATGTTCTCGGTACCAGCAGACGTGAACTACAAGGTTAATCCGATTCTGGCCAAGGCCATGGATCGCATTTTCACCCTGCACGCCGACCATGAACAAAACGCCTCGACATCGACCGTACGTCTGGCTGGCTCCACCGGCGCCAACCCGTATGCATGTATTGCAGCCGGCATCGCCGCTCTCTGGGGGCCGGCACACGGTGGTGCAAACGAAGCCGTACTAAAGATGCTCGACGAAATCGGCAGCGTTGAAAACGTCGCTGACTTTATGGAAAAAGTGAAGACCAAGGAAGTGAAGCTCATGGGCTTCGGTCACCGCGTCTACAAAAACTTCGACCCGCGCGCCAAAGTCATGAAGCAGACCTGCGACGAAGTCTTGGCTGCCCTCAACATCAATGACCCGCAACTGGCTCTGGCCATGGAACTGGAAAAGATTGCACTCAACGACCCGTACTTCGTTGAACGCAAGCTTTACCCGAATGTCGACTTCTACTCAGGCATCATTCTGAAGGCCATCGGCATCCCAACCTCCATGTTCACCGTGATCTTTGCTCTCGCCCGTACCGTCGGCTGGATCTCGCACTGGCTGGAAATGCACAGTGCCTCGTACAAGATCGGTCGTCCGCGTCAGCTCTATACTGGCTATACGCAGCGTAATTTTGTTGAGGTGAACAAGCGCTAATCGCTCTTGTTTGATTTAGAAAAGCCGCAGCAATGCGGCTTTTTTATGGGCTTTGATGCACAAAAGATACGCCAGCCAAAAATTCTGACCGGCAGCCTCCCTGAGCAAACACAGGCATGGCATGCTCGATGCCTTGCAGCATCACAGGAAATCAGCATGTCCGGCGCCATCATCAACTCCATCGCCTATGACCGCGAAGGTCACCGCCTCGCCAAAGTCGAGTTGGCCGACACCAAAGCCTTTCTGCTGGCGAATCCGGAGTCATTCCTGTGGATTGGCCTGCATGAACCCGATGCGGCGATGGTCAATATTCTGCAAGAACAGTTCGGTCTGCATGAGTTGGCTGTTGAGGATGCCCTCAGCGCGCATCAACGCCCGAAAATAGAGACCTATGGCGACACGCGCTTCATTGTTACCCACACGGCTGAGCGCAACGGCAGCTGCATTGTATTTGGCGAGACACACCTGTTCATCAGCGAGCGCTTCCTAATCAGCATTCGTCACGGACCATCGCACACCTACGCCAACATGCGCCAACGCGTGGAGGCCAGACCGCGCCAGCTCGGTTACGGCCCGAGCTACCCGCTCTACGCTATCCTAGATTTCATCGTGGATAACTACGCGCCCATCGTGGATGACTTCAAGCAAACCCTGCACAAGCTGGAGCAAGACATCTTCCAGCCGCAATACAAGAAAGGCACCATCAAGCGCCTGTACGAACTCAAGCGCGAGCTGATCACGCTGCGATTGGCCTCGTCACCGTTGCAGGACATCGCACAGGAACTCAGTCACGGCCAGGATGACTTCATTCATCCGGCCATCCAGCCTTACTTCCGCGACATCGCCGATCACTGCACACGCATCAACGAGGCCATAGATGCCTTGAACGAACTGCTTACTGCCGCGATTCAGGTCAATTTATCGCTGGTAACGGTCAAACAAAATGAAGTGGTCAAACGCTTGGCCGGCTGGGCAGCACTACTCGCGTTGCCAACATTGGTTACAAGCGTCTACGGCATGAACTTCGAGCACATGCCGGAGTTACAGTTTGAATATGCCTACCCAACCGTGCTGGTACTAACCGGCTTGGCCTGCATCAAGCTTTATAAAACGCTACGACAGGCCGGCTGGATGTAGCAACGCCGGCGCAAACAGATCAGCCTGCTGCCGGAGGAAGCAACGGGCTCAGATCAGCTTCTGTGCTGAAACGATGACGCCATTGTTATCGGCATAAACGTACTCACCGGGGTTGAATGTGACCCCGGCAAACGTCAGCGACAGCCCCACCTCACCCACGCCCTTGCGCACACTCTTCAGCGGAATTGCAGCAATGGCCTGAATCCCCAAATCCAGCTCGGCGAGCGCATCCACATCACGCACACAACCATACACGATGACGCCAGCCCAACCGTTCTTCACTGCGCTGGCACCAATCAAGTCGCCTAACAGGGCACAGCGCAGCGAACCGCCACCATCCACCACCAATACACGGCCCTGGCCCGGCGTCGCCAGCAACTCCTTCACTCGAGAGTTGTCCTCATGACACTTCACCGTCACGATCTCGCCACCAAAGGCATTCAGGCCACCATAGTTGGCAAACAAGGGCTCGCAAACGCGAACTGCTTCAGGAAAATCATCACACAGGTCGCAGGTAACAAACGACATGACCAACACTCCAAGCACAAAAACGAAGTCGTGACTTTACCCTGTCGAGGCCGAGTGCGACAATTTCTCTCTACCTCAGAGCCAACTCAATGACACGCTTGCTTGTCGCTACCTGCATTTGCATGACCGTTTGCACGACATGGCTCGGCGCAAACACGGCCTCCGCTGGCCAGCTTTATCGCTTTCAGGATGCCGATGGCAATGTGCTGCTGACCAATCAAGTCGATAGCCATCGCAAGCCCCTGCACCGAGATCGTCAGCAATATAGCCGTTTGGTGAAAGTGACTTGGTATGCCGATACCAATGTGCACAGTTATCGCAACTGGGGCAAAACCGAGATGGCCGTGAAGGCCAGTGCCAGCAAAAACCGAAACGCTTTCGATGACAGCATCCGTCTCGCAGCACAACGCTATGAGCTGGATTTCGGCTTGATCAAGGCGGTGATTCATACCGAGTCCGGCTTTGATCCACAGGCGCGCTCGGGCCCCGGCGCACAAGGCTTGATGCAGCTAATGCCGGCGACCGCTAAGCGTTATAACGTCAGCAATGCTTGGGACCCTGCACAGAACATTAATGCCGGCGCCAAGCACCTGCGCTATTTGATGAAACGCTATGGCGATTTGTCATTGGCCCTAGCCGCGTATAACGCCGGCGAAGGCAATGTCGATAAGTACGGCGGCATCCCACCGTTTGCCGAAACCCAGGATTATGTTGCCCGCGTTACCGGTCGCTATACCCGTCTCTACGGCGGTGCCATTGCCGCAAACTGATCGTCACGACAAGCCATTTCAAAGCTCGACGCCAATCTGTGTGCCCTCGTAAATCAAGGTATATCGCGTCAGGCATGGTCCTGGAGCCGGTAATCGACACTGCCCGTCCGACAAGTTAAATGACCAGCCGTGGTTCGGACAGCGAATAACGCCATGACTGACCGAGCCCTCCGTCAGCGAATGGCCGCGATGCGGACACTGATTGCGAATCAAGTGGCGCTGACCATCCTCTTGAACCAAGAGTAGCGGAATACCATCGATGACAAACTCTCGCCGATAGCCGTCCTCAAGAAACATTAGTTTTTCAAGGGCATGGAATGCCATATTAAAGTCACCACACAAGTTCTATAGCGAATACAGATAGCAGAAAGGCGGGTTATCCCCGCCTTTCCTTGACGCATCAGCCTTGCTTATTTGCCATGATTGGCCGCAAGGAAGAACCAGGTTTCCAGCACGGAGTCCGGGTTCAGTGATACCGACTCGATGCCCTCATCCATCAGCCACTTGGCCAGATCCGGGTGGTCCGAAGGGCCCTGACCGCAAATGCCGATGTACTTACCGGCCTTACGACAGGCCTGGATGGCACGCGACAGCAGGAACTTCACCGCCGGATCACGCTCGTCGAACAGGTGCGAAACGATGCCGGAATCGCGATCCAGACCCAGCGTCAACTGTGTCAGGTCGTTGGAGCCAATTGAGAAGCCATCGAAGTGTTCGAGGAAATCATCCGCCAGCAACGCATTGGTCGGCAGTTCACACATCATGATGATACGCAGACCGTTCTCACCGCGCTTCAAACCCTTTTCGGCCAGCAACTCGATGACGCGCTTGGCTTCGCCAGTGGTACGCACGAACGGAATCATGATCTCGACATTGGTCAGACCCATGACATCGCGAACCTTCTTCAGCGCACGCACTTCTAGGTCGAAACAATCACGGAAGTTGTCCGACACATAGCGGCTGGCGCCACGGAAGCCCAGCATCGGGTTCTCTTCTTCCGGCTCATAGAGCTTGCCGCCGATCAGGTTGGCATATTCATTCGACTTGAAGTCGGACATGCGCACAATGACCTTCTTCGGGTAGAACGCGGCAGCCAGCGTAGCGATGCCTTCGGTCAGCTTCTCAACATAGAAGTCCACCGGCGAGGCATAACCGGCGCAACGCTGATCAACGGACTGCTTGATGTCGCGCGGCAGCGTGTCGTAGTTCAGCAACGCCTTCGGGTGCACACCAATCATGCGGTTGATGATGAACTCCAGACGCGCCAGACCAATGCCTTCGTTTGGCAGTGTCGCGAAATCAAACGCGCGATCCGGGTTGCCCACATTCATCATGATCTTGAACGGCAGCTTCGGCATGGCGTCGATGCTGTTCTTCTGCACTTCGAAATCCAGCAGGCCTTCGTAGATAAAGCCGGTGTCGCCCTCAGCGCAGGAAGCCGTCACTTCCATGCCATCTTTCAGCACATCGGTAGCATTGCCACAGCCCACAATTGCCGGCACGCCCAGCTCACGCGCGATGATGGCGGCGTGACAGGTACGACCGCCACGGTTGGTGATGATGGCGCTGGCGCGCTTCATCACCGGTTCCCAGTCCGGGTCGGTCATGTCAGAAACAAGCACATCGCCCGGCTGAACTTTATCCATTTCCTTAATCGAACGAACCACACGGACAACGCCAGAGCCGATGCGCTGACCAATCGAGCGACCCTCGCAGACCACTTTGCCCTTTTGCTTGAGCAGGTAGCGCTCCATGGTACCGGCGTTCTGGCGGCTCTTCACCGTTTCCGGGCGGGCTTGCACGATGTAGAGCTTGCCGTCGTCACCATCTTTTGCCCACTCGATGTCCATCGGTGCGCCGTAGTGCTTTTCGATGATTAGCGCCTGACGTGCCAACTCTTCAATTTCAGCATCGGTCAGCGAGAACTTCACACGCTCCAGCTTGTCTACCGGCACGATTTGCGTAGAACGACCGGCAGCACCGCTGTCGGCATAAATCATTTTTTGCGCCTTACTACCCAAGTTGCGACGCAAAACCGCCGGGCGACCGGCATTCAGCGTGTTCTTATGCACATAGAACTCATCTGGGTTGACCGCACCCTGCACGACCATTTCGCCCAAACCATAGGAGGCGGTGATAAACACGACATCACGGAAGCCAGACTCGGTATCCAGCGTGAACAACACACCCGAGGTTCCGATTTCCGAGCGCACCATGCGCTGGATGCCGGCAGACAGGGCAACCAGCTTGTGCTCGAAGCCCTGATGCACACGGTAAGCGATGGCACGATCGTTGAACAACGAGGCAAAGACTTCCTTGATAGCAATAAGAACATTGTCGAAGCCGCGAATATTCAGGAAAGTTTCCTGTTGGCCGGCAAAAGAAGCATCCGGCAAGTCTTCGGCCGTTGCCGACGAACGCACGGCCAGCGGCATCAGCTCGTTACCACCAGTGAGAGCATCAAACTCAGCACGAACAGCTTGCTCCAGCGACGGGATCAATGGTGTTTCAACAACCCACTGACGAATCTTACGGCCGGCATCGGCCAACGCCACCACATCGTCTACATTCAAGTGATCAAGCACATCATGAATGCGCTTATTAAGGCCGCTTTGCTCCAGAAAATCACGATAGGCCTGAGCCGTGGTAGCGAAACCACCTGGCACAGATACACCAGCGTTGGCGAGATTGCTGATCATTTCACCGAGGGAGGCATTTTTGCCGCCAACGATTTCCACATCATGCTTGCCCAGATTCTGGAACTTGATCACGAGATTGTCCAAGGTGGTGCTCCTTGTTTGGATTGAGACTTTTTTAGTCATGAAAAGTGCCGCCGTGGATCGCACGGATATGGCATCTGCCAAGGATTCTACCCGATGACCATGGCAAAAGCTGTGTCATCCAGCGGCGACCAAGACCAAGGTAGCGAGTGATCCTGGGTCGCTGCCATGAGTCAAAATAATCGCTTAAATGATTGTTTTCTATCTGATAAAAAATCAGAATCAAGCTTGGAAAATGGCTGCCTGACACGGGCAAATACATTCACCAAATGAATATCTTTAATTCATTAATCATATAAATAGAATTTTCAACGCCTATCGAACAATTTTTAGGCACTTTTGACTGATCTGGGAATCGCCTCATGAATCGCTCCGTCATGTTTATCTCCGATGGCACCGGCATCACCGCTGAAACACTGGGCCACAGCCTGCTAGCCCAATTCGAGAATGTCAGCTTCAGCAAAAACACGCTGCCTTATATCGATACCGTGGAAAAAGCCGAAGAGCTGGTGTTGGAAATTAATCGCATCGCCGAAGCAGACGGTATTCGCCCGATCATTATTGATACGATTGTTGATAAAACGATCCGCGATGTAATTGGCAAGGCCAACTGCTACATGATGGATGTGTTCGAGACTTTTGTAGACAAACTGCAGGCCGAGCTGTGCTCGAAGGCGGTCAATGCAGTAGGCAAATCACACTCCATTGCTAATAGCGCCAACTACAACGAGCGAATTGAAGCGGTGAATTTCGCGCTGGATAACGATGACGGTGCGCGCACTAAGCACTACGACAAAGCCGACATTATTCTGGTTGGTGTATCGCGCTCGGGCAAAACACCGAGCTCGTTGTACATGGCACTGCAATTTGGCGTTCATGTGGCAAATTATCCACTCACCGAAGACGACTTTGATGACCTGCGCCTACCCGCCTCGCTACGCGAATACAAAAGCAAACTGTTCGGCCTGACCATTGACCCCGAGCGCCTAAGCAACATCCGCAATGAGCGACGGGCCAACTCGCCCTACGCCTCGCTCAGCCAGTGCCAGAAGGAAGTGCGCGCGGCCGAGGCTATTTTCAATCGCGAGGGCATTTCGTTCATCAAAACGACGCATGCGTCGATTGAAGAAATCTCGACACGCATCATGGCCAGCGTGGGGATTCAGCGAAAATCACTGTGACCATGAACTGACTGTCGCCAGCAACCACCGCCTTATCGGACTTTCGACTGAATTTCATCAAGGTGTTTATCAGTTGGTGTTACGGTATCGGCAATGACACCTTTCCCTTCCTCAACCTCGAGACGACGAGATGAGCACGCAAAAACCCACGATCATCTATACCCTGACCGATGAAGCACCGCGCCTGGCAACGGCATCGCTCCTGCCCATCGTGCAAGCTTTCGCAGCATCCGCAGGCATCGATGTGGTCACCAGCGACATCTCACTGGCGACCCGCATCCTTGGCCAGTTTCCGGAAGCCCTAAACGAATCGCAGCGCGTGCCCAACACCCTCGATGCCTTGGCGAAGCTTACTCAGCAACCCGAAGCCAATATCATCAAGCTGCCCAACATCAGCGCCTCGGTGGCACAGCTCAAGTCCGCCATCAAGGAACTACAGGACAAGGGCTATCAGATCCCCGACTTCCCTGAAACGCCGCAAACCGACGAAGAGCGGGACATTCGCGCACGCTACAACAAGTGCATCGGCAGCTCGGTAAACCCCGTCCTGCGCGAAGGCAACTCCGATCGCCGCGCCCCGGCTGCCGTGAAGAACTACGCACGTAAGCACCCGCACAGCATGGCCGAATGGAGCCAGGCCTCGCGCTCCCATGTTTCACACATGCACGCAGGCGACTTCTATCACGGCGAGAAGTCCATGACGCTCGACCGCGCCCGCCGGGTGAAAATGGAGCTGCTCACAAACAGCGGCAAGACCCTTTTGCTCAAGCCTGAGGTCGCCCTGCTCGGCCGCGAAGTGATCGACTCCATGTTCATGAGCAAGAAGGCATTGGTGGCTTTCTATGAGAAGGAGATCGAGGATGCGCACAAGACTGGCGTGATGTTCTCGCTGCATGTCAAGGCAACCATGATGAAGGTCTCGCACCCGATCGTGTTCGGCCATTGCGTGCGCATCTTCTACAAGGAAGCCTTCGAGAAGCACGGCAAGCTGTTCGACGAAATCGGCGTGAACGTGAACAACGGCATGGTCGACCTTTACAACAAGATCGCCACCCTGCCACAGAGCCTTCAGGATGAAATCAAGCAAGACCTGCACGCCTGTCACGAGCACCGGCCCAAGCTGGCCATGGTCGACTCGGCCAAGGGCATTACCAACTTTCACTCCCCGAATGATGTGATCGTCGATGCCTCCATGCCGGCCATGATTCGCAATGGCGGCAAGATGTATGGTGCCGATGGCCGCCTCAGGGAAGTGAAGGCTGTTATGCCGGAATCCACCTTCGCCCGCATCTATCAGGAGATCATCAA
>JACCDZ010600490.1_pt1 | contig 11940 bp, 10 predicted proteins | sample 7449551 | NCBI WGS metagenome assembly JACCDZ01 (sample SAMN15323452, study PRJNA562643) | freshwater metagenome | isolation source: river surface water | place: USA:Blue River Watershed | collected 2017-08-18
AGGAATGGTGTTCCATCTTCCAGAGTCTTGTTGGTCTCTGGAGTTCCACCGCTCAGAATGGTGATTGCCATCTTGGCACCAGCCTCAGCCTGAATGGTGAATGGCTTCCAAACGGTTGCCCACTGCTTGCCTAGCAGAACGTTCTGTAGACCAGCAACAGATGCATCCTGACCTGAAACTGGAACCTTTAGTCCGTTCTTGTCCAAGATCGCAATGATGGAAGCTGCGTTGTTGTCGTTTGGAGCTAGAACTGCGTCAACCTTTCCGGAGACTGCGGTGAAGGCCTGCTCAAATAGAGTTCCAGCCTTTGTTCCATCCCAAGTTCCTTCCATGGTGAAGGCAGCCTTTGCACCAGCTGCATCCAAAACAGATAGAGCTCCGTTTAGGAACATTGCAGCGTTGCCGTCTGCTGGATCACCAGAAGAGTAAATGATGCTTGCAGTTGTGACATCCTTGCCAGCTGCAGCTAGGCCATCCAAAATCATCTGACCCTGGAACGCACCAACGCGCTCGTTGTCGAATGATAGGTAGTAGTCAGCGCCAGCGATTGGACGGTCGTAAGCAATAACAGGAATGCCCTGCGCTTGTGCCTTCTCAGTTACAGAAACAGCAGCACCCTGGTAGTCAACAAGTAGCATCACACCACAGCCCTGTGAAAGCTGCTGGTCTGCGATTGTTGCGTACTTAGCGGTATCTGACTGGGCGTTCTGAATGTCAGCTTCGTAACCAGCTTCGGTTAGAGCCTTCTCAAGAGCAGGACGGTCACCTGGCTCCCAGCGAGTACCGCTGTCAGCGTCAGGCAAAATTACACAGGCACGGGTCGATCCCGCGTTTTCCGACTCGCTTCCTGCGTCTGCAGCACAACCCGCAAGGGTTAGGGCTGAAACAGCAGCTAGAGCCGAAATGGAGAGCAATGAAGACTTCTTCACTTAGTTCCCTTCGATCAATTGAATATTTGGGCAACCCCCAAATTAAGCCCATGTCTGAGCCTGAGAGTATGTTTCCCCAAACAACAAATTAGGTCAAATTAATCGGGCGGCTTTTCGATAACAAATAGGCAACGTTATCTATTTGTTGTCTTGAACAACAAGTAGGTTTTTCCTAGGAGATTAGGGAGGGATTATGGAAAAGAGCCTTCAGTCCCCCCTACCCAAGGGCCAAAATCGCGAGGACGTCCGCCAGCACAACCTCTCGACCGTCCTCAGACTGGTCCGACTGTCTGAGACCATCTCTCGCTCCCAGCTCACGGCCGCAACCGGTCTCAACCGCTCCACTATCTCGGATCTTGTGGCGGAGTTAGAAGAGCGCGGTCTAGCGGTTGAAAACGAGGCTCTAGTTTCATCCGGGGTAGGTCGCCCCAGCCTGATGGTGACCCCATCGGAAAACGTGATTGCTTTTGCCGTTCACCCGGAGGTTGATGCCACCACTGTCGGCGCTGTCACCCTCGGCGGCAAGGTAATTGCAAAAGAGCGCGTACTGATGTCCAAGTCACCAACGCCAGCAGATTCTGAGCAGACGGCTGCCAAGTTGATAGCCAAAATCAGCTCAGAGCTATCAAAGAATTATCGAGTGGCAGGTATTGGTGTGGCGGTACCTGGCCAGGTCCGAGTTTCGGATGGCGTTATTCGCTACGCGCCACAACTTGGTTGGGTGGAGGCGGCATTTGGCCCAGAGCTCAGCCAGCTCACTCGACTTCCTGTTTTTCTAGACAATGACGCAAGTATCGGTTGCATGGCAGAGCGCAACTTTGGAAGTGCCAAAGGTTTTTCAGACGTCGTGTTTTTGTTTGCTGGTGCCGGTGGTATTGGTGGGGGTGCGATTGTCGATGGCAAGCAATTGCGAGGTGCGTCGGGTTATGGCGGAGAGCTTGGACACGTGAGAATCTCTTCCTCTAACCAGCGCGACTACTCAGGCTTCGAGGGAACCTTAGAGGCTTTGGTGCGAAGAGATGATCTTTTAGAACTGCTCAAACTATATGCAGCAACTGATGACGAACTGGATCGAGAGATTCAAACTGCCAAGCAACCAGCAGTCAGAGACAAGATTTATGAGCAGATTGATGCCCTTGCAGATGGCTTAAGCAACTTCGTCACAATCTTTAATCCTCAGGCAATCGTGCTTGGAGGCTTTCTAACCTCGCTCTTCAACTACGATGCCGGGCGCCTAATTGAGCGCATCAAGGCCAACTCCGTTGGCGCATCGGCTGAGCGCGTGGTGGTTCGGCCAGCCAGGCTGGGCTCTAACCTGCTGATGGTCGGGGCGGCAGAGCTTCCCTTTGAAATGCTCATGCGAGATCCCGCCAGCTATATCCTGGAGAGCCCCGGAAAGCTAGGCTAAAAGCAAGCAAAAGGCTGAGGTCAATTGGTTCGGATTGTTCTAGCAAGAATTCTCTTCATTCTCACGATACCTATTGTCTTTGTGGGTCTGATTGACCCCCTTGAAGGCGGCATCGCCCTGCTGCTAGCTGGTGTTGTCTATTTCTTTGCTTTTCAGCTAGCTGGATATGGACCCAGGAAGTATTTATGGGTTCCCTATGCTCTGAGCATCGCTATCGGGGTCATCACACTTCTATATGCCATGGCTAGCCCACCCAGGGTGGATGGCCAGGAGCTGGCAGTTCCAATTGCGGTAGGGGTATGGATCTATCGAGTCGCCGTATTGGCTACGCTTTCAGGAGCAATCACTACGGCAATCTTTTCATTTAGAAAAAGCAAGTAACACCTATTTATAAGAGCGGATCAGAGATGGCAGTAATAGGAATCGTCAGCGAGCAACCGAACGAAGCGCGCGTGGCAGCAACGCCAGAGACGGTGAAGAAGATAGTTGGTCTTGGCTACAAGGTCATCGTGGAAAAGGGAGCCGGTGCCAAGGCATCCTTCCCAGACTCCGAATATGTTTCTGCCGGTGCGAAAGTGGTAACCAAGGTTGCCGCCTGGAAAGCTGACCTAGTGCTCAAAGTCGATGCACCGCTTCCTGCTGAGATTGCAAGGCTAAAGAAGGGTGCCATTTTGGTTGGACTGCTAAGTCCAGCCTTCAAGCCAAACCTTCTTAAGGCACTGGCTAAAAAAGGTGTAACAGCACTTGCAATGGATGCAGTGCCAAGAATTTCAAGAGCACAGTCGATGGATGTGCTCAGCTCAATGTCAAACATTGCTGGATATCGTGCGGTGGTGGAAGCAGCAAATGAATTCGGTCGCTTCTTCACGGGCCAGGTAACAGCAGCTGGAAAAGTTCCACCCGCCAAAGTTTTGGTGGCCGGTGCCGGCGTTGCTGGATTGGCAGCTATCGGAGCAGCTTCAAGTTTGGGTGCAATTGTTCGCGCAACAGATCCAAGACCAGAGGTTGCCGATCAGGTTAAGTCAATCGGTGGTGAATACCTAGCGGTTGAGGTTGCAGAGAAAATGCAATCCAGCGATGGCTATGCCAAAGAAACATCTGCTGCTTATAACAAGCGAGCTGCCGAGATTTACACAGAGCAAGCGCAAGACGTTGACATCATCATCACAACTGCCTTGATTCCAGGAAAACCTGCACCCAAGCTAATAACAGCTAAAGACGTTGCGAAGATGAAGCCGGGCAGCGTCATTGTTGACATGGCTGCATCGCAGGGTGGAAACGTTGAAGGAACAGTTGCTGGAAAGAGAACTGTCACCAAAAACGGTGTCATCATTCTCGGTTACACCGATCTGCCTAGTCGTTTGCCTCAGCAGTCCTCTCAGCTCTATGGAACTAATCTCGTAAACCTTCTAAAGCTGATTACACCCAACAAAGACGGCAAGCCAGTAATTGACTTTGAAGATGTTGTCCAAAGAGCAGTGACTGTAGTTCAAGAGGGCAAGATCACCTGGCCACCTCCACCAGTGCAGGTTTCGGCGGCACCGGTTGTAGCTGCAGCACCGGCGCCGGTAGTGGCTCCAAAGAAGAAGATGTCTGCCAAGGCCAAGGGCGCCCTGATTGCACTGGGCTTTGCCGCAATGTTTGGACTTATTTCTTTTGCCCCACCGCCTCTGCCGCAGCACTTCCTGGTGCTGTCATTGGCGATCGTTGTTGGTTACTACGTGATTGGTAAGGTGCACCACGCACTTCACACTCCTCTTATGAGCGTGACTAACGCCATCTCGGGAATCGTAGTGGTGGCAGCAATCTTGCAGATCACCGATGCAATGTTGGCAGTACAGATCCTGGCTGCCTTTGGAGTTTTGCTTGCCAGCATCAACGTCTTTGGTGGCTTCGCGGTGACCAGACGAATGCTCAAGATGTTCACGAAGGGAGATAAGTAATGAACGCTTTAGCCATTGCTAACTCTGCCTACATCGCAGCTGGCCTTCTGTTCATCATGAGCTTGGCTGGACTGAGCAAGCATGAGAGTGGCCGAACAGGAATCATCTATGGAATTTTCGGCATGGCAATCGCTATGTCGGCAACCATTTGGCTCGCATTCTCAGGCGAGTGGAATGCCTCAACTTCCTTTGGCTTCACACTGCTTGTAATCGCTCTGCTAGCCGGAGCAATCATTGGGTTGTGGCGAGCAAGAGTGGTCGAGATGACCGGCATGCCAGAGCTGATCGCTCTCTTCCACAGCTTCGTTGGACTAACCGCAGTATTGGTTGGTTGGAACGGCGCTTTGCACGAGGTGAATCTTACCCCCGAGCTGGTTGGTGTACACAGAGCCGAGGTATTTATTGGTGTCTTTATTGGTGCGGTTACCTTCACCGGATCAATCGTTGCCTACCTAAAACTTTCAGCCAAGATGAATTCCAAGGCCCTGGTTTTGCCTGGCAGAAACTTCTTGAACCTGCTCGCCCTGATTACCTTTATTGCTCTGACAGTGCTTTATGTCATGACTCCAAATCTTGTACTGCTAGTGGCAGTCACAGTTTTGGCACTGGCACTTGGTTGGCACCTGGTTGCATCAATCGGCGGTGGCGATATGCCGGTGGTGGTATCGATGCTCAACAGCTATTCCGGTTGGGCAGCTGCGGCAACTGGCTTCCTACTAAGCAATGATCTTCTGATTGTTACCGGTGCTCTGGTTGGTTCTTCTGGTGCTTACCTTTCCTACATCATGTGTAGGGCGATGAACCGCTCCTTTATCTCTGTAATCTTTGGAGGCTACGGAATTCAAGCAAGCTCTTCTGAAGACGAGGAGACCGGTGAGCACACCGAGATTGATGCTTCGGCCGCAGCAGAACTTCTCTCTGCTGCTAAGAGTGTTGTGATTACTCCTGGTTATGGAATGGCGGTAGCGCAGGCGCAGTATCCCGTGGCAGAACTGGCTAAGCGACTTCGTGAAAAAGGAGTGAATGTTCGATTTGGAATTCACCCGGTGGCTGGAAGACTTCCAGGTCACATGAACGTTCTCTTAGCTGAGGCCAAAGTTCCATACGACATCGTGTTGGAGATGGACGAGATCAACGATGAGCTTTCAGAGACCAGCGTGGTTTTGGTTATTGGTGCCAATGACACCGTAAACCCAGCCGCTACCGAGAACCCCGGCAGTCCAATTGCTGGCATGCCAGTTCTCAGGGTTTGGGAAGCTGAGAATGTTATTGTCTTCAAGCGCTCGATGGCTTCTGGTTATGCAGGTGTTGCTAACCCACTGTTCTATCGAGAAAATACGAGAATGTTGTTTGGCGATGCCAAGGAAAGAGTTGAGGACATCCTCAAGTCTCTCTAGGCATCAGATTGGGCGAAGCTGGACTAATTGGAAAAGCTGAAGAAGTTTCTAGCGAGGCTGCCACACCCTTTGCGTTGGGCACTGACAATGATCGCGGGCTTCGCTCTGATAATCATCGGACTAGTCATGCTGGTTACTCCTGGCCCAGGACTTCTTTTCATCTTCCTTGGTCTTTCAATTCTTGCTTTTGAAATTGAGTGGGCACGAGAGCTCAACAAGCAGGGAATTCAGGGACTAGAGAAAATTGTTGCCAACATCAAACAATTCTTTAAGTTCAAGAAAAAGAGCTAATTAGCCCCTTTATTCTTTTTTCATCTGCGCCTAGCGAGCAATGTCGTCTTCGGTGTTAGCCTGATTGAAACAAAGGGGAATCATGGCTAAAACCGAAAGAACGCCCGATCAATACGTTTCAAGACTTCGCTCCTACAACGTAGTAGCAGGTTTTCTTCACCTGGCTCAGGCAGCTGGACTTACCTACGTCCTAACTCTGCTCGACACCCAGATTCTTTTCCCGGTCACAATTGATTACCCAACTGGCCCTCCGGGAGTTCCAATTCCGCCAGAGCGAGTTGAGCTGTTTGACATCAACATTGGAGCCGGTGTTATCGGATTTCTTTTGCTCTCGGCCTTCTTCCACTTCTTGATTGCATCACCGATGTTTTTCCAGCGTTACAAGAACGGTTTGAAGCAAAACCACAATTACTTCCGCTGGGTTGAGTATTCGCTTTCTTCCTCGGTCATGATTTGGCTGATTGCACAGCTGACCGGAGTTTCAGACTTTGCAGGTTTGGTTGGCATCTTTGCTGTCAACGCGTCGATGATTTTCTTTGGAGCACTTCAAGAGAAATACGAAACACCTGGCAATGGCAAGGGCCTGCCATTCATCATGGGAAGCATCACCGGCATTGTGCCTTGGCTAATCATCATCGTCTACACAATCCAGCCAGGCAGCGAGTCAGCGGCTGAAATTCCAGGCTTTGTGTATGGAATCAGTGTTGCGCTGTTTATCTTCTTCAATACGTTTGCCTTCAACCAGGCATTCCAATACAAGAAGATCGGACCTTGGAGAAACTACCTTTATGGTGAGGCTACCTACATCACCCTGAGCCTGATTGCGAAATCAATCCTGGCTTGGCAGGTGTTCTCTGGAGCGATTATTCCCGCAATCGTCGGGTCATAGACCTAGCGACGAACAGTGAAGCGGTACTTGCCCGATATCGGGTGACCATCGGCGGAGACCGCCCTCCACCAGATTGTGTAGCGACCGGCTGCTAATTTGCGCAGGAAACTGGCAGTTAGCTTGCTCTGGTCGACAACGGTTGCCGAGACCGCCACTCTTTGATTCTTTGAGTTCGTGACCGTGATTACGTTTGATCTTCCGCCTAGGTTGATCAGCTCTTCGTTGAAAGTCAGAGTTACGTTTGCTGGTGAAGTGATGGTCTGGTTCGGTTTTGGATTCGCATCAATAAGTTGAGAATGCGATTGTGCGGGTAGTCCTGCCACGGAGAGCAGGACTACCACAGCAGCAGTCAGCAGTTTTTTAGTCATTAGGGATTGACGGTAACAGTTGGAGCTGGTCCACGGGCATTGTTGTCCAGGACTGTGTCAGCACCATCAGGAGTTCCATCCCAAGTTTCGTATACAGGTAGCCTGGAAGCAGGGAAGCCCTTAGCTCTCGGAAGATCCACCAGACAGGTTTGCTGAGCTGGGAAACTCACTCGTTGGCCCTTGGTTGCGTTTGAGAAAGCCACTCGCACGCCAAAATCAAAATACATCGATGCTCCGGTGTCGCCAGCTGGGCCATTTGGAAGAGCGAAGTCGTCCGAGATAGCTCGCCACTTGATGGTCACGGTTCCGTCAGCATTTTTCTTGGAAGTCGTTCTCCAGCCTGGAACAAAAGCGGGTCTAGGCATGGTTATCCCGGCTTCGCCCATTGCTGAGGTTGGAATTGTTACGGAAAACGCTTGAGTTGCAAATTTATCTAAAGCCGCAGTTGCAACAACCTTGCGGGTCTTAGGGTGAATCACGTCTTTCTCCAAAGAACAGCCGTGGCCAACTCTGAAGTTGATTGTGTTGTTTTTTCCGACAGTCAGTGCGTCAGTAGTATTTCCAGCCGCTGATACGCCAGGCACAACACTCACGTGAGCACCAGCGGGTGCGCTGGCAGAAACTAAGAAAGCCGCGGTAGCTAGAGCAGCCCCAAGGCTTAGAACTTTATTTCTCAAGGGTTTCCTTTCAAAAGGCTATTTCTACAAAGTGTAGAATAAGGCTTCTGAAAAGTCAAAACCCGCCGGTTAGTTTTCGACCTTGGTCGATTTTCTTCGGCCCAAATTCAGGGTTGAGAAAAAGCCCAGCAATAAGAAGCCAGCTGCTGCCCAGGCTGCCAGTTTCACGCCATCTGTGAATGCGTCACCCGATGCTGTGATGATTGCATCAACGGTTTCCACCGGCACGCCTTGAGCGGTTAGCCCCTCGGCGAGCTGCGGAATAGCAGCTCCCGCTGAGTCAACTACCGCCTCTACAACAATCTGCGATTGCTGCTGGGGGATAGCAAGATCAGAAAGTCTGGTTTCAAGTGAGCTCTGCGTGCCGGTGAAAAGCATGGTTCCCAAAACAGCAATACCAAGGGCAGAACCAATCTGCCTCACAGTTGACTGAGATCCGGAGCCTTGACCTGTTTTCTCCATTGGCACGTCAACCATAATCACGCCAGTTAGCTGGGCGGTTGCCAATCCAATTCCAATTCCATAAACAAACAGGAATGGGGCAATGATTCCCCAACCGGCATCCTGCGAAGCCAGCAGCGCAACTGCGGCAACTGCTATTAGTTCCAGCGTTACACCCAGCTGAACTGCTCTAGCTGGTGGCAGCTTGCCACTGAGCGCTCCGCCAACACCTGATGCAACAAAAGCACCACCGGCCAACCAAAGCAAGACCAGACCTGATGAAATCGGGCTTAGTCCTAAAACGTTCTGAAGCCAAAGTGGCAGGGCAAACAAAATTCCAAATTCGCCCATTGAAATGATCATGGCTGCAATCGAGCCGTTTCTAAATGATGCGATCCGGAAAAGATTCAAATCCAGAAGTGCATTCTTGCCCTGCTTACCTCGTCGGCGCTCCCAGACAACAAACAAAGTTGTTGCAAGAGCAGAAATTGCAAGAGAAATCGGGATTATCGAAATTCCAGTCTCCGGCCAAGCAAAGTCGCCAATCTGGAACTGGTTCGCCGGATTTACTTCCCACCAGCCATAAATGCGGCCCTCGATTAAACCAAACACCAAGGTTGAAAACATGACGACCGAAATTGCCGCCCCGACCCAGTCCAGACCACCCCGAATGTTCTCAGCCTTTGACTCTGGAACAAACAGCGCTAATCCAATCAATATCAAAACGCCAAGTGGCAGGTTGATGATGAAGGCCCAACGCCAATCAAAGTCAGTCGCAAGCCAGCCTCCGAGAACTGGTCCAACCGCAACCATTCCACCAATCGTCGCTCCCCAGACTGCAAAAGCAATTCCTCTTTCTCTGCCCTGGAAGTTGGCGTTGACAAGGGAAAGAGTTGTTGGCAACACCATGGCGCCACCAATTCCTTGCACCACTCTTGCCATTATCAATGCGGAAGCTGAGTCGGTAGTACCTGCCCAGACTGAAGAAAAGATGAAGATGGCAATACCAATTGTTAGTAGGCGCTTTCTACCGATTCGATCCGCGACGGAGCCCCAGACCAGTAGCAAGGAGGCAAACACAAGCACATAGCTCTCCTGCACCCACTGCACTTCAGTAGATGTCAAAGACAAGTCGCTGATAATTGAGGGGAAAATCGTGTTAACAATCGTTCCGTCGATAATCACGAGTGAAATCGACATTGAAATAAATACCAGACCGATCCAACGGTTTTTTAGTGCTGCCAACTATTTACCTAGCGCCTTCAGATATAGAAAAAAGGATCCAAAAAGACCACCTTCGAAGACTAGTGGCTGAACCGAGAAACCCCTGCCTAGCTGCTTGGAAGCAGAGAGGAACGGGTAAGTACTGGAATTTCTTGGCCAATAGTCATAGAATTACGGAGAATATCCAGGAATAAGGCGTGAAATGCAGAAAAAATCCCGAATCATCATCGACCAGTCCCACTCTCAGGCCTGGACTATCGATTCCAACCTTGCCATTCAGATGAATCCGGCTAACCCAGCTGATGCCAGCTATGCCAAGTTGCGTGAACTGGCCGAGGATGCGGGTTACGAGGTGGTGGCTCATAAAGAAGGGATTATTTCTCCAGAGCTGCTGAGTAATGCGGACGTTTTGATCTTGCCCCACGCTGCAACCTCAGAGTGGGAGCACACGGTTGGTTACGGTTCTCCTGTTCTTTCAAAAAGTGAGATTTTGGCAATTCAAGAATTTGTTTCAAACGGGGGAGGGTTGTTAGTTCTAGGAGAGAACGAGCAAGCAAAGTACGGAAACAACTTCAATGAGTTGATTAGTAAATATGGAATCAAGCTCAGCAATGAAACCGTTCAGGATCCCGCTAATAATTTCAAAGATGTAGCATCTTGGCCTAAACCAGAGTTTCCAACTCTTCTGCTATCCGACTTTAGATTTATGGTGCACGAGGTAGTTCTCTACAGAACCGGCACTTTGGACCTGGCAACTGATTTTGCTGGCGAAGTATTTTTGCGAACAAGTGAAAGCGCTCTGCCGGCGCAAGCTGCCGTTGCAGCCGCGGTTCGCGACGGGGATGGCCAAGTCGTGGTTATTGCTGACTCTGACATCTTTGGAGATGACTCCATCAACGACCTAGATAATGCAAGACTTTTATTAAATGTCTTGGGATTCTTAGCACTTGGTTCGCAGCATGCCACAAGAAACATCGAAGCCGCTCGAATTAAGCTAGAAAACAGTCAAGCTTGGAAGTCGATGCAAGTTGCCGTTGAAGAGCTACGGCCACTTCAAAACAAAGACGGAGCTATCGAAGAATCTGCCAATCACTCAAAAGCTTCTGCACTCCTAGATCAGCTAATTGCCGGTATTCATGATCTTTCGCCTAGCTTTCCGCACCAGGCTGACTACTTGTTACAGGTAGTAAAAGACTTAGAGGGTTGGCGCGCTGGCGGCTTTGGCAAGCCTGACTTTTATGAGTCACTTCAGCTATTTAGACCAGATTTGATGAGAAAAAACGATGTTCAAAACCTGGCTGTTTTTTCGATGTATACCCAAAATGGGAATCCAAATCGCAACCTTGAGGTATTGGTTACTAACACTTTTTGGCCACAGTGGCTAGCAGACAAAGAAAAGAAGTATTCGAACGCCGCTTTTATCCCAATTGAATTCGTTGGATTTAGCTCTGGTTATGACACCAACTCGGCTGTTTTCTTTCCAGAGACGGTAGCGGTGAGAGAAGTGGCCACCTATCACTGGGGAGGTATCTTCTGCGACCGCGAAGCAGCCAGATTCCGCAAGGTTGTGGCTGGGGCGAAGGAGCTTCTCTACTTGCCACTTCCAGCCGCAGCTGAGGAGCTTCTTTCAGATCAACTCCTGGCACAGGAGACTTTTGTGCTGTGGGACTTGATTCACGATCGCACACACTCTAGAGGTGACTTACCGTTTGATCCGTTCATGATCAAGCAACGGATGCCATTTTGGATGTATGCGCTCGAGGAACTTAGGTGTGACCTATCTACGTTCCGCGAGACTTTAGTACTTGAAGCAGAGGGCGATCGATTGGCAAAGTACATTCGCTATGCGATCTTGTTTGACCGACTTTTCCGTTTCCCAATCACAGGTGGAAGAGTCAGAAACTATGACGGCCTGGGCGGCCAGATTATGTTTGCACACTTGCACCAATCTGGCGCACTGCACTGGCGAGACAACCGTTTGACCTTTGAGTGGGACAGGGTAATTGACTCTGTCATTGAGCTAAGTAACCAGGTAGATGCTTTGTATCACGATGGTATTAATCGCTCTCGTTTAGCGCAGTGGATTGCCGCCTATGAGTTTGTAAAGGGACTGGTTCCTCCGCACCCTGCTTCGAATTGGGCTAAGGGAGCCGACCAACTGCCAACCGGCGGAGAGCTGAAGGAAGTCGTCAACTTGGTTCTGGATGATGAGTTTCCACTCAATGTTTTCTACGAGACCCTATACCGCAAGCTTTCTGAACTGGTTTTGTCTACCAAGGGAATTACGGCCTAGGGCATACTTTCAACCATGGAATCTCTCGACCGCACCATCGCGCTGGCTCTTGCCAAGGACTCCTCGCTGTCGCTTACTGA
>JACCDZ012007273.1_pt1 | contig 11939 bp, 2 predicted proteins | sample 7449551 | NCBI WGS metagenome assembly JACCDZ01 (sample SAMN15323452, study PRJNA562643) | freshwater metagenome | isolation source: river surface water | place: USA:Blue River Watershed | collected 2017-08-18
AGATGAGCACACAACCTACATTAGCTGCTGCTAGAAACACCAACGAAATCTTGCTACAATTTAAGTTTTAATTAGGTTCGTTTAACTACAAAAAAATCCCCTTTTAATTTTAAAAGGGGATTTTTTTTGTAATTTTTACGAGTTGGGTTTTGAGGCAATATATTCAGTAGGAGTAAGTCCCGTTACTTCCTTAAATGCCATATAGAAATTGGAACGTGTTTTAAAACCTGATTGTTCTCCAATAGCTTCAATAGTGAGTCGATCCTTAGCATCGCTTTGTAAAAGATTAATAGCGTGTTCCACCCGAAGTTCAGAACGTAATTTATAAAACGAAGTTTTCATCAATATGTTTATACAATATGAAACGTGGTTTTGTGGCACTTGTAATGTTATAGCAATGGATGAAATTGAAAACTCCATATTTAAATATGGTTTATCAGTATATAAGTAATTTCTAATTTTTTCTGACAATTCAAATAGAGGATCATCTTTTGGGATAATTTCTTTAATTACATTAGCTGTTGAATTGTTTTTTTCCTTTTTAATCTTTTTTTCATTTACTTCCATTTTACGAGGCATTCCGTACAAAATATATGGAAAAAGTAACAAAGAAAGAGATAATATAAAATACGTTATTCCAGAAATAAGATGTAACGCATAGCTGTTAGAGAAGGCCTCTTTTGGGGAGCTATAAAAAGATAAAATAGTAATAATTAATAAGTATAGCGTAATTATAAACGAACATACTACCAGGAGACTCAACCATTTTAGCGAGACTTTATATTGTTTGTTTGGAATGGTATTTTCTTTTCGGATTATTGGGGCGTAAGAAATTAACAAATAGCCACAGTATATAATATAAATTAGAAACAATCCCACTCGAATTAAAAAACTCACATCGGCATTATAAAATAAATTAAGGTTTAAATACAGTAAACTATCAATGTTATTGATAATACGTTCTGCATTTTGCAATTTAATTTCAAAAGGTGTGAGTAGATAGGGGAATATGCCAACAGCTTGAATTAAAGCGGGAATAATATGAAAATAGTCTTTTTTAAATAGTGATTCGCAATCTGTTAAAGTTCCTCTTATGTAAAAAAACAAAAGCGGACCTAACAACAACTATAAGGGTGTAAAATGATTGTAAAACAAAGCTAACCAAAATGGAGATTGTCCAAATAGGACAAAATAATGTGTGATCCCATACAAGGAAACAATGATTAAAAACAATCCCACATAGATTGCGTTTTTGTTTTTCTTATAATTATTAATTAATAACAATAAACTAAGTGCCAAAGTTGAAATGGTAAGGTATAGTAACATGTTTTTGGATTTTTGCTTTGCAAAACTATACAAATGTCCGTTCTGGGACTTTAAATCAAGGAAATCAATTTGTCCTTTTTATGCAATTTTAGGACATATATACTTAAATCGAGGCTTATAAGACTTCTCTTATATAATAATTTTGCTGGAATTATTCAATTAAGAACCATAGGGTTCTAATTAGGTTTACCCCACAAAACACAAATTATTATGAAGAAAAAATTACTTTTTTCAAATCGAATTAAACATTTATTAACGGTTACTTTTCTTTTGGTTTCGTTTTTTTCTAGAGCTCAAAGAGTATTGTTTCTTAAAGACCAATCATCTGTTAGTTCAGGAGTACAAGCACTACATGATCATCTTGAATTAAATGGAATGACTGTTGATATTAGTGATTTTATTGAATATTCTTTCATCGGTTCGACTTTCAATGTTAATGGTGGAACTCCTAAAACTCTAGCTGATTATGATGTAATTGTCCATATGAATGGCGCTAGTTACTCTACTGCTATGGATACAAGAGGGCAAACAGCAATAATGAACTTCGTTCGTAATGGAGGTGGTTATATAGGTGGAGAATGGTTATCATATGAAAAATCTAGTCATTCAATAATGAATGATGTTATTTTGTTGTGGAGAGAAACAGGTGTTACTGAACAAATTCAATATAACAAAGTTATTGGTTTGTCGCATCCAATTACAGACAACTTACCAAGCAGTTTTGCCACAGCGTCATTATACGGTAGAAGCCCAGGTTTAGTATCGAGTGATTTTAGCCAAGATGTTACTGTACTAATGACCTCACCTAATTCTGGATCGCCTAAGCCATCTGTTGCAATTAGAGAGCTACAAAAAGGAAGAGTTGTTTTTTATGATCACACGGTTGGAAACTATGGTGGGACTCCATATTTAAATGACAATAATATGCTCGAACTTTATTTAAGTTCAATTAGATGGGCAAGTGGAGGAATAGATGTAACAGGAAGCTTATGTCAGGAATCTAACTCAGTTAATTTTAGAGTTGTATATAATAATACACAAGACCCTATCAGCACATATTCATGGACAATTAGTGACGGTACCACTTCTACTGCATCAAATATTTTAAATAAAACATTTTCTGCTTCAGGAGATTACACAGTTACAGTAAGTTTACGATTGCAAAGCGGGTCTACTAAGACCTTCAGTCGAAGTTTTAAGATTTCACCAACTCCTACAGTAGCTAATGGAGGAAATGATGTTTTCTTGTCCCCTGGAACCACCACAGCTACTCTGGTTGGAAACACGCCTACTTCTGGAACAGCTTCTTGGGTAAAAGTTTCAGGACCTAATAACCCAACTATGTCTGTATCGGGATCTACTCTTAGTTTATCAGGTTTAACAAATGGCCAATATGTTTTTAAATATACAATTACAGCTCAAGGAATTTGTGACCCTAAGTTTGACACAGTAAATCTTTACATTGCAGATGTTGCAAGAGTTTCAAGTTTAACAGCTTCAAATATTACAGGTAGCAGTGTAACATTGGGAGCAAATGTGACATCAGATGGTGGTGCTGCCATAACTTCTAGAGGATTTAAATACGGCACTACACCTAGTCCAACTACAAATCAAACAATAGTTACAGGTACGACAGGAGCTATGACTGCAAATATAACAGGCCTACAATCAGGGACTGTTTATTATTATATTGCGTTTGCTGTAAATTCAAATGGTACATCAACTACATCAGATGGAACCTTCACAACTACATCAGTGCCTCAAATTAACTTAACTAATTCATCATCGATTAGTACTATGTCGTCATGTATTGGAACTGCTTCTACTGCAAGTACCTTTACTGTATCAGGATCTAATTTAACCAATAATGTTATTGTTACAGTTCCAACCGGGTATGAGGTGTCCTTATCGAGTGGTTCTGGTTATAGCTCCAGTGTTTCTATAACAGCTTCAGGTACTTTAGCGGCTACAACGGTTTATGTAAGAGTAGCATCAAGTGCTACTGCAGGAACAATTAACGGTAATGTAACTATAGCTTCTACAAATGTAACATCACAAAACATAGCAGTTACTGCAACTATCAATAATGTTCCTAACCTACCTGTCGCTTCTGCAACTCAATTATTTTGTTCAGGAAGCACGATTGCAAGTTTACAAGCTACTGCCGGGACAGGAGAAACCATCCAATGGTTTGCTGCCGCAACAGGAGGAACAGCTTTGGCCAGTTCAACGGCATTAGTGGCTGGAACTACTTACTATACACAATCGGTTGCTAATAGTTGTGCAAGCACGCGTGTAGCTGTAAAAGCAGTTACTAATAATGCATTAAGTTTTGATAGTTCAACTAATTATGTTTCTTTAGGAGATACTATTGAAAACTTGGGTGATATCACAACTGAAGCTTGGGTATATTGGAAAGGATCATCATTAGCTTATTCAGAGATTTTGACTAAAGATGTTATTTCTGCTTTTGCTATCACAAGTGCAAATAAGTTACATGCTAATTTTGGTGACGGAAGCAATTGGATCGCAGGATTGGATTCGCAAACTAGTATTCCTTTGAATACTTGGACACATGTGGCAGTTACTCGTCAGAATGGTGTAGTAAAAATGTTTATCAATGGGGTGCAAGATGCAGCGACAATTACCAACACAGGTACTGGTCAAAATTCTGCACTGCGATTAATTGGAGGCAAAATGGTAGGCTCTTCTACTACTGGTACTATTTTTACAGGAAGGATTGATGAGTTGCGTTTTTGGTCAGTTGCGAAAACAGCGACCGAAATAGCATCTGCAATGACCACTAATTTAGTAGGAACAGAACCCAATTTAGTGGCTTATTACAACTTCAACCAAGGGATTGCCAATGGAACTAATACGTCCATTACATCTTTAAACGACGTAACCTCATCAGCCAATAACGGTACAATAACAAATTTTACTCTAAATAGCACTACAAGTAATTTTGTTCCAGGCTATTTCTCTAGTATCACAGGTACTAATACTGTTGGAGTAGGTTCAACAATTCAATTATCACATTCGGTTAGTGGAGGTACATGGTCATCGGCTACAACTGGAGTAGCTACGGTGAATACTAGCGGATTAGTAAGCGGTGTCTCTGCAGGAACTTCCGTTATCACATACACTTCTTGTGGTCAATCAACTACGTATACTGTAACAGTTGTTAACCCAAGCTTAAGTACTTCAGTATCTTCTTTAGCTGTTACTTCAACTTGTACTGGAGTTGCTTCCACTGCAAGTTCTTTTACTGTTTCAGGATCTAATTTAACTAATAACGTTACAGTAACAGCCCCAACAGGTCATGAAGTTTCATTGACAAGTGGATCAGGTTACGGTGCCTCAGTTTCAATAATTGCCTCAGGTACTCTAGCATCAACAACGGTTTATGTAAGGCTGGCTTCTAGTGTTACAGCTGGAGCTAAGAATGGCAACGTCACCGTTACATCTACTAATGCAACTACACGAAATGTTGCAGTTTCAGGAACAGTTAATAGTGTTGCTCAATTGAGTATTCAAAATTCATTATGTACATCACAAGGATTGTATTGGTCTACTTGGAGTAATGTAACTTCAACAACAGCTACTGGTACAATTGGTAATGTAGGTGTTACAGTACAACACTCTGCAGGAGGTCTATCTACTACTTCTACCATGTTTAGTCATGCAACATTCCCATCGCAATATAGCGTGCCTAACGGTACTACATTGCGAAATGATAAAGCGGGAACATTTACTTTTACATTCGATCAACCAGTAAATAATCCACAGGTTGCGTTTTCAAGTATTGGTAATCCAAGTAATCCAGTCGGTTTAACTACATCTGTACCTTATGAAAGAATTTGGAATGGCTCATCAATGACCTACACCGACTCTACTCACATGACGGGTAACGAAGGTTTTACTATTGTTCGTTTTCCAGGAACCCATACTAGTATTACTATTCAGTATGATAGAGATGAAACCTATGCCAACATTGCTTTTGGTGCTGAGAACTTTAACTGTTCTGCACCAACGGTTTGTCAAGGACAACCAATTACTTTAACAGCAACTGGAGGATCGGCTTATTTATGGACCCCGAGTACTGGACTAAGTGCTACTAATACTTCGTCAGTAATTGCAACACCATTAGTTACTACTACTTATACTGTTACAGATCCAAATAATTCGTGTGCAACTCCAGCAACTGCCACAATTAATGTTAATCCAGTTCCAACAGCACCAACAGCTTCTGTTTCTCAGTTATTTTGCCCAGGTAGCACCATAGCAAGTCTACAAGCTACTGCTAGCTCTGGAGCAACTATTCAATGGTTTGCTGCAGCAACAGGAGGAACTGCTTTGGTAAGTTCTACTGCCCTAGTTGCAGGAACAACATATTATGCACAAGCCGTAAATGCAAACGGTTGTGCTAGTACAAGAACAGCGGTTACTGCTGCTACTAATAATGCATTGAGTTTTGATGGTGTTAATGATAGAGTTAATTTAACATCTAATTCTATTCAAGATGGCGCTACAGCCTTTACTATTGAAGCATGGATCAAACCAAACAATTCAAATTGGGATAATGCATATCACGCTATTTTTGGAAATCAAACAGGAGGCCCTGCTAATACAAGAAATCCTTCCTTTTATCTTAAAGACGGAAAAATTCATATAGATTCATACGAAGATGGAACATTAACAAGATTCGATTTTTTAACTAATGAATCTTTAATTTCACAAAATGTATGGAGTCATATTGCTTTAGTTAAAGAGGGTACTACTTTTAAAGTATATATCAACGGAAATCTTGCAATTACAACTCCTGCGCCAAACGCCGTCAATATTACAGGACCGTACCAATTAGGTTTTATTGATAATTATTATGCAGGTTTATTAGATGAATTACATTTTTGGAATGTAGCAAGATCAGCTACTGAAATTGCAACAGGAATGAATACTACTTTAGTAGGAACAGAGACAGGTTTAGTTGATTATTATAACTTTAATCAAGGAATTGCTAATGGAACAAATACAAGTGTTACTACTTTATTAGATGCTACAACTTCTGCTAATACAGGAGCTATTACTAACTTTAACTTATCAAGCACATCAAGTAATTTTGTACCAGGATACTTTGCTCAAATTACAGGAACAAATGTTATAGCAGTAGGAGCTACTTCGCAGTTATCACATACATTAAACGGCGGGATATGGTCATCTGCAACACCTGCAGTCGCAACAGTAAATGCTTCTGGACTGGTTACTGGTCTTTCTGGAGGAACGTCGGTAATTACATATACATATTGTGGACAATCAACCATCTTTACTGTAACTGTTAAAGCATTACCTACCATATCTTCAATTTCAAATCAATTACTTTGCGCTAATGGGGCACCAACGCCTGTTAATTTTGTTATTGCAGACTTAGAAACACCAGTTGCCAACTTAACAGTAACAGCTACGTCTTCAAACTCAGCGTTATTACCAGTTTCAAATATAAGTTTTACTGGTGCAACAGGAGCGAGAACTATGAATTATACTACCCTTTCAGGAATTTATGGGACATCTACTGTTACTATAACGGTAGCGGATGCGGATGGAGGAATTGCTATTGAAAGTTTTGATATTCAGGTAGCTCCTGACCGTATTGTTAGTAGTTCAACAGTTCCAACTTTACAAGCTAGAACACCATTAACGTTAGACGACCAAATAGTAATTAATGAAACAGGAATTATTGATGGAGCTTTGGTTGTAGTTAGTTCAGGTTTTGTTTCTGGAGATGTACTTTCATATACGGGAACATTACCAACAGGAGTAACAAAATCTTACAACAGTTCAACAGGAGTGTTGACTTTTAATGGTAACATTACTCCTAGTGAATTACAAGCCATCTTTAGAGCAGTACAAATTAATACCACATCAACCAATGCGCAAGACAGAACCATTACATTTAATATGGGTTCAGCCTTACCATTTAGTGGAAACAATCATTTTTATCAATTTATTACTGCCTCAGGAATTAGTTGGACTAATGCAAAAACAGCTGCAGAACAGTTAACATTCTTCGGAAGACAAGGTTATCTTGCTACAGTTACAAGTGCTGCTGAAAATCAATTTATCTTGTCTAAAATTCAAGGACAAGGATGGATGGGAGCAAGTGATGAACAAACAGAAAATGTTTGGAAATGGATGACAGGACCTGAAGCGGGGACTCAGTTTTGGCAAGGTTTATCAAATGGTTCAGCAACAGGAGGTCTTTATAATAATTGGGCTTCAGGAGAACCTAATAATGCAGGAAATGAAGATTACGCCCACTTCTTAACTAATGGACAGTGGAATGATTATCCATTAACTCTAGGTGGAATATCTGGTTATGTAGTAGAATTTGGAGGATTGAGTAATGATCCTTGTGTAGTTACCTCCGCAACTAAAACAATACATGTAGTTGTTAATGTTGCACCAACTAACATTTCAATAAGCGCTAGTTCAATCAATGAGAATAATGCTGCTAATGCAGTTATTGGAACTTTATCAAGTACAGATGCAGATGCAGGAGATACGTTTACTTATACATTAGTATCAGGAACAGGAAGCACTGATAATACAAGTTTTAGTATTGTAGGGAATCAATTAAAAGTAACCCCAATATTAGATTTTGAAACAAAATCAAGTTATAGTATTAGAGTGAAATCTACAGACGCAGGCGGATTGAGTTTTGAGAAAGTGTTTACCATTACAGTAAACAATGTCAATGAAACACCAACTAACATTTCATTAAGCGCTAGTTCAATCAATGAGAATAATGCAGCCAATGCAGTTATTGGAACTTTATCAAGTACTGATGTAGATGCAGGAGATACGTTTACCTATACACTTGTTTCAGGAACAGGAAGCACTGACAATACAAGTTTTAGTATTGTAGGGAATCAATTAAAAGTAACACCAATATTAGATTTTGAAACAAAATCAAGTTATAGTATTAGAGTGAAATCTACAGACGCAGACGGATTGAGTTTTGAGAAAGTGTTTACAATTATTGTAAATAATGTAAATGAATCACCAATTTTAAGTGTTTCGCAAACCAGTTTCTACGGTGTAGTAAATGTAGCTTTTCCAACAATAGTTGTAACTAATTCTAGAGGGACTACTAATTCGTTTGTAATTCGTCCAGCATTACCAGCAGGATTAAATTTCAATACGGCAACAGGTACGATTACAGGAACAGCAACAGTAGCTTTAACTAGAACAAATTTTACAATCACAGCTACCAATTCAGACGGTACAGGAAGTGTAACATTTGCCATTTGGATTGACTTAGATACAGACGGTGATGGCATTGGAAATAATGTGGATTCAGATATTGATAATGATGGTATTCCAAATGAATCAGATTCAGACCCAGATGGAGACGGAACAATTACCAATGGAACAGATACCGATAATGATGGAATTAATGATGCAAATGACCCGGATATTGATGGTGATGGTATATTAAATAATTCTGATTCAGATGTTAACGGTGATGGAACAATTGACAATGGTCCTGACACTGATAATGATGGAATCAATGATGCGAATGATACTGATATAGATGGCGATGGCATTCCAAACATTAGCGATTCAGATGTTAACGGTGATGGCGTACTAGACAATGGTGCTGATACTGACGGAGATGGAATTAATGATACAAATGATTCAGATATTGACGGAGATGGTATTCCAAACACAAATGATTCAGATGTCAACGGTGACGGTGTATTAGACAACGGTACAGATACTGATGGCGACGGAATCAACGACAGTAACGACTTAGATATTGATGGTGATGGTATTCCAAACACTAGTGATTCAGATGTAAATGGCGATGGTACATTAGATAATGGTACAGACATTGATGGCGACGGAATTAATGATGCGAATGATTCAGATATCGATGGCGACGGAATTCCAAATACTAGTGATTCAGATGTCAACGGCGATGGAACATTAGATAACGGAACGGATACAGATGGTGATGGAATTAACGATGCTAACGATTCTGATATCGATGGAGACGGAATTCCAAACATAAGTGATTCAGATATCAATGGTGATGGCACATTAGACAATGGAACGGATACAGATGGTGACGGAATTAACGATGCGAATGATACAGATTTAGATGGAGACGGAATTCCAAATACTAGTGATTCAGATGTCAATGGTGATGGTACATTAGACAATGGAACAGATACCGATGGAGACGGAATTAATGATGCGAATGATACTGATTTGGACGGCGATGGTATTCCAAACACAATTGATTCAGACGTTGATGGTGATGGAATAATTGATAACGGAACGGATACAGATGGCGACGGAATCAATGACAACAACGATTCAGACATTGATGGTGATGGAATCCCAAACACAAGAGATTCTGACATCAATGGTGATGGAACATTAGATAATGGTTCAGATACTGATGGCGATGGCATTAATGATGTTAATGATACAGACTTAGATGGAGATGGTATTCCAAACACTAGTGACTCCGACATGAATGGTGATGGAACAATTGACAATGGTCCTGACACTGATAACGATGGAATCAATGATGCTAATGATCCTGATGTGGATAATGATGGTATTCCAAATACTAGTGATTCAGATGTAAATGGTGACGGAACAATTGATAATGGTCCTGACACTGATAATGATGGAATCAATGATGCAAATGATTCTGATGTTGATGGTGATGGTATTCCAAATACTAGTGATTCAGATGTAAATGGAGATGGAACAATTGACAATGGTCCTGACACTGATAATGATGGAATCAACGATGCAAATGATCCTGATGTTGATGGAGATGGTATTCCAAACACTAGTGATTCAGATGTAAATGGCGATGGAACAATTGACAATGGACCAGATACTGATAACGATGGAATCAACGATGCAAATGATCCTGATATTGATGGCGATGGTATTTCAAATACAATTGACTCTGATATTAATGGCGATGGTGTAATTGATAATGGAACGGATACGGATGGCGACGGAACTAATGACGCAAATGATTCAGATATTGATGGCGATGGAATTCCAAACATTTCAGATTCAGATGTAAACGGTGACGGAACAATAGATAATGGAACCGATATAGATAATGACGGTACTAATGATTCTTTTGATCTAGATATTGATGGCGATGGTATTTCAAATACTAGTGATTCAGATGTAAATGGTGATGGAACAATAGATAATGGTCCCGACTCTGATAACGATGGAATCAATGATGCTAATGACCCAGATGCTGATGGCGATGGCGTTACTAATATTCAAGAAGCCATTGATGGTACAAACCCATTAAAATCAGATACAGATGGCGATGGCGTTATTGACAGTACAGAAAAAACAGACGGTACTGATCCTAAGGATTCTTGTAAATTCATTTTAGCTAGTCAAACCTTATCACCAAGCGCTGCTTGGAATGCTGCAGACTGTGATGGTGATGGAGTTCCAAATGCTCAAGAAGTAATAGAAAGAACTAACCCTCTTGATCGAAGAGACTATAAAGACACTGATAGCGATGGTATTCCAGATTATATTGAAGTAGAACAAGGAACTAATCCAAGTTTAGCTAGAGATGGAAGAGATACTGATGGTGATGGGGTTCCTGATTATATTGAAAATCAAGAAGGAACTAATCCAAATAACAAAACTAGTTATTTAGATACCGATGGTGATGGTCTTTCAAATTATAAAGAAGGATATAATTATAGAAATCCAGGCGCTTCATTGGATACGGATCGTGATGGTACTCCAGATTATTTGGATTTAGATTCAGATGGGGACTCAGTATTGGATCGTAATGATGCTTTCCCAATCAACCGATTGGAATGGACAGATTCTGATAGAGATGGTACAGGAGACAATGCCGATACAGATGATGATAATGATGGTATTTTAGATGCTTGCGATGTAGATAGTAATGGTGATGGTATTCCAGATAACGGAACAGATCTTGATGCAGATGGTATTAATGACGGATGTGATACAGACAAAGATGGAGATGGTGTAAACAATACTTCAGACAACTGTCCAAACTCACCTAATACCGATCAAGCTGATAGAGATAATGATGGATTAGGAGATAGTTGTGATACAATTGAAATTAACGCATCACAAGCCATCACTCCAAACGGTGACGGAATCAATGACACTTGGGTTGTTTACAACCTAGGTAACCATCCAGGATCAACAGTTCGCGTATTTAATTCGAATGGGGTGCAAGTATTCTATTCAACTAACTACCAAAACAATTGGACAGGTAATTACGAAGGTAAAAATGAAATGTTGCCTGTTGGTTCATATCTGTACCAAATTGATTTAGGCGGCGATGGATCAATAGATGCTCAAGGCTGGTTATACATCACAAAATAAACCGAAAAAAAACCGAATAACAAGATGAAAAGAATTCACAACATACTAGCCATGGCACTACTATTAATTAGTAGTGCTGCTATGGCGCAACAAGAGACTGCGTATAGTTTTTACCGTCAGCATATGAATTTAGTCAATCCGGCTTATGCTGGAATGGACAGTATAACGGTAGCCACAAGTACGCT
>JACCDZ010800006.1_pt1 | contig 11937 bp, 14 predicted proteins | sample 7449551 | NCBI WGS metagenome assembly JACCDZ01 (sample SAMN15323452, study PRJNA562643) | freshwater metagenome | isolation source: river surface water | place: USA:Blue River Watershed | collected 2017-08-18
GCGGGAGGAGGTCGAGTGGGTGCGCAGCGAAATCCCGAAGCTGATGGCGGATGTGGCGCAACTGCGCGTGCCGCTGGTGGCGGAGATCGGGGTGGGGGAGAACTGGGAGAAGGCGCACTGAGGGGGCCCCGGGGATCCCGGTGGGCCCCGCTCAGCGCGCCAGCGCGGGCATCAGCGTGCGGACGATCTGGATCACCGCCGGCCCCAGGATCACCATGATGATCGCGGGAAAGATGCAGGTCACCAGCGGGAACAGCATCTTGGTGGGGATCTTGGCGGCGCGTTCCTCGGCGCGGGTCTGGCGCTTGTGGCGCAGGTCGTCCGAAAACACCCGCAGCGACTGGCCGATGCTGGTGCCGAACTTGTCGGCCTGCGTCAGCATCACCGCGAAGGCGCCCACTTCCTCGACCCCGGTGCGCAGCGCCAGGTTGCGCAGCGCCTGCTCGCGCGAGCCGCCTGCGCGCATTTCCAGGATGGTCAGGCGCAACTCCTGCGCCAGGTTCTCGCTCTTGATGCGGATCTCGTCGGTCACCTTCACCAGGGCCGCGTCCAGGCCGAGGCCGGCCTCCACGCACACCAGCATCAGGTCGGCCGCATCCGGGAAGGTCTCGAAGATCTCCCGCTGCCGCGACCGGGCGCGCAGGTGCAGCACCAGGTTCGGCAGGAAAACGCCGACGGTGGCGGCCAGCACCACGTACAGCATCAGCGTGAGGAAGGACTTCGCGCCCGGCGAGGCGACCAGGTACGCGATCGCGGCGAACCCCAGGGGCAGGACCGTCTTGGCCGCGAAGTAGACCAGGCGCGCGCTCTCGCTGCGGATGCCGGCGTTGAGGAACTTCACCCGCAGCGCCGACGACTGCCAGTCCCCCTCGGGGGCCGAGAGCTTGGCCAGGGGTTCGGCGGCCCGCATGAGGGTCGAGCTCCAGACACTGTCCTGAGCGGGCTCGTCGGCCTGTCCGCTCAGGGACCGCAGCCGCGCGGCCGTGCGGTACGGCGCCAGCCAGACATACATCGCCAGGGCGGCGCAGGCCACGCAGGCGAACACGAGAAGGGACAGAAGCACCATCGTGACCTCCCTCAGACGTGGATGCGCGTGATCTTGCGCAGGATCAGGATGCCGAAGACCATCAGGACGCCCAGCGTCTTCATGATGGACTGGCCCAGCGGGTCGGTCCACAGTAAGGCGATGAACTTGGGATTCGTCAGGTGCATCAGGAAGGCCAGCGCGAACGGCGCGACCACCAGGATCAGCGCCGAGAACCGCCCGTCGGCCGACAGCACCCGGATCTTGCCCATGAGCTTGTACCGCTCGCGGATCAGGCGGCTGAGGCCATCCAGGATCTCCGACAGGTTGCCCCCCGAGTCCCGCTGCACCAGGACGGAGACCACGAAGTAGCGCAGGTCCGTCAGCGGCAGGCGCTCGCCGAAGTTCGTCAGGGCCTGCTCGAACGACTCGCCGAAGGTGATCTCGTCGTGGATGGTGCGGAACTCCGAGGCGATCGGCTCCTGCATCTCCTCCCCCGCCAGCATGATGGCCGAGGTCAGCGCCTGTCCCGAGCGCAGCGCGCGGATGATGAAGTCCAGGGCGTCGGGCAGCTGCGCCTCGATCCGGGCCAGCCGCCGTGCCCGCTTCATCACGATCAGGCCCCAGGGCAGCGCCAGCCCGGCGAGCCCGGCCAGGAGTTCCGGCAGCGCGCCCAGGGTCGCCGACCGGGGGGTGAGGACATAGGCCAGTGCCCCCGTGAGCAGGGACGCCAGGGTCAACTGTGTCACGGTCAGGCGCGTATCCGCCTGCAGCAGGTAGCCCTGCAGGCGCACGGCCACGGGTCGTTCGGCCAGCCACCGGTCCAGGACCGGCAGGCCGCTGAGGGCCACCTGCTTGACCACCTGCACCTGCGTCTGCGTGTCCCGCGGCGCCTGGGCGCCGCCGAGCGCACTCATGCGGCGACTGAGCTTGCGGCTCTCCTGGCCCCGGTAGGACTTCCACAGGAAGTACAGGGACTCCAGCAGCAGCAGGCTGGCCATGAAGACCAGGGCCGCGATGACGACGAGGTTCTTGTCTCCCAGGTTTGGCAGCATGGCGTCCTCCTAGCGGTAGACCCGGGCCGGGTCGAAGGCCGACTCGTTGAAGTCCACGCCAAACGCGTGGAGCCGCTCGATGAACTTCGGCCGGATGCCGCTGGCCTGGAAGTAACCCTCCACCTCGCCGGACTTGCCGATGCCCGTCTGCTTGAAGGCGTGGATCTCCTGCATGGTGACGACTTCGCCCTCCATGCCCGTGATCTCCTGGATGCTGGTCACGCGCCGCCGTCCGTCCACCAGGCGAAGCACCTGGACGATGACGGTGATCGCCGAGGCGATCTGCTGGCGCACGGCCTTCTGCGGCAGGTTCAGGTCGGCCATGCCGATCATGTTCTCCAGCCGCGACAGGGCGTCGCGCGGGGAGTTGGCGTGGATCGTGGTCATGGAGCCCTCGTGGCCGGTATTCATGGCCTGCAGCATGTCGGCGGCCTCGGGGCCGCGCACCTCGCCCACGATGATGCGGTCCGGCCGCATGCGCAGCGCGTTGCGCACCAGCGCGCGCTGCGTGATCTCGCCGCGGCCCTCCAGGTTGGACGGGCGCGTCTCCAGCCGAACCACATGGGGCTGCTGCAGCTGCAGCTCCGCGGCGTCCTCGATGGTGATCACCCGTTCCGTGGCCGGAATGTAGCCTGACAGGATGTTCAGCAGCGTCGTCTTGCCCGAGCCCGTGCCGCCCGAGATCACCAGGTTCACCTTGGCCTGCACCAGCCCCTCGAGCACCTGCGCCATCTCCGGCGTGAGCGACTTGTACTCGTTGACCAGGTTGTCCATCTTCAGCGGGATGTGCGCGAAGCGGCGGATCGACACCATCGGCCCGTCCAGCGCGATCGGCGGGATGATGGCGTTCACCCGGGAGCCGTCGGGCAGGCGCGCGTCGACCATGGGGCTGGACTCGTCGATGCGCCGGCCCACGTGCGAGACGATCTTGTCGATGATCCGCATCAGGTGGCGTTCATCGGTGAAGGTGACGTTGGACAGCTCCAGCCGGCCCCGGCGCTCCACGTAGATCTGGTCGTACGAGTTCACCAGGATGTCGGATACCTGGGGGTCTGCCATCAGCAGCTCCAGCGGGCCGAACCCGAGCATCTCGTTCTGGATGTCGCGCACGAGCGAGCGGCGCTCGATGTCGTTGATGACGGCCTGCTCGGACTGCAGCAGCTTCTCGGTCATGGCCGAGATCTCCTGCCGCCGGGTGTGCACGGGCAGCGTCTCCAGCGCCGTCAGGTCGAACTTCTCGAGCATCTGCGCGTGCAGTCGCGACTTGAGCTGCTTGTAGGCGTCGCTGGCCACCATGCCGGAGCTGGCGAGGGCGTCGCCGCCCGGGGTTTCGGCGGGTGGAACGGCCGCCATGGCGGGCTGGGCGGCAGCCGTTGCGGTGAGCTTTTCGCGGATGGACATGGTGCGGGTCCCTGTGGGTGGGTGTGTCAGGCGCGGCGCAGCAGTCGGCCGAACAGGCCGCCGCGGTCCTCCTCGGCGCGCGGGCGCAGGGTCCGGGCGATGTCGGCGATGGTGCGCGCCACGGGGCTGGACCGCGAGAGCGTCTCCAGGGCCACGCCCTGGTCGATGGAAGCGTTCACGTCGCGGAAGGAATTGGGGACGGTGTGCAGGGTGACATCCCCCAGGGTGCGCCCGATATCGTCCAGGCCGATGGCGGCGGACCGGTCGAACCGGTTGACGATCATCTCGATCTTGTCCTTGGCATAACCCAGCGCCCCGAAGGCGTTGAGCATCTGGCGGGCATTGCGCACCGACGGCACGTTCTGCTGGAGCACGGGGTAGATCCGCAAGGCCCGGTCCAGGGCGCGGATCGAGATCGGGTCGATGGAGCGGGGCAGGTCCAGCAGCACGTATTCGTACTGCGACACGGCCAGGGTCAGGATGGCATCCACATGCTCGGGCAGGATCTCGACGGACTGGCTCACCTCCTCGGGCGCCGCCAGGATGGCGTACTTCGGGTGGATGGCCACGCAGGCGGAGGCCAGGAAGCTGGCATCCAGTCGGTTGATGTGGCTGGCCACGTCCCAGATCGTCGATCCGGGGCGGCGGTCATGCAGCAGCGACAGGGCATCGCCGAACTGCAGGTTCAGGTCGATCAGCAGCACGGAGCTGTCCAGGGCCAGGTGGAACCCCAGGTTGGTGGCCAGGAACGTCGCGCCGCTGCCGCCCTTGCACGGCATGAAGGCCAGGATCTTGCCGTCTCCCTGCGAGGTGCCGGTACGCAGGCGTGCGGCCGTCCGCGCCACCATCTGGCGCAGGGCCTCCTCGGCGGCGGGGGAGGGAAGCACCTCGCGCACGCCGTTGCGCATCGCCTGCAGCAGGAACTCGGGCGTCTGGTTGGCGCACAGCAGGACCACCGCCATCTGCGGGTGGCGGGCCGTCACCTGCTCCACGTGGGTCAGCTCCTGCGGGTCGCAGCACATGCCCTCCACGAGCATCAGGTCCGGCAGGTGCTCGTCGGCGACCGCGCGCATGCGGGTCTTGCCCCCCTCGAAGGTCAGCACCTCGTGGGATGATTCCGCCAGCGTGTCGGCCATGGCCTGGAGGTTGCCGGCATGGGGGGAGATCAGCGCGATTTTCATGGAGGGCCTGGTCGGGAGTGGGTGGCTCAGCGCGCGAGGCGGGGAGGGCTGTAGGTGCCGTAGAAGGTGCCGCCTGCGCCAGACCCGCCAGACAGCACGGTGGTCTTGATGAAGTGGCCTTCGATGTACTTGTCGCTGCCGCCCTTCACCGCGTCGATGTGGAACCCGGCGAAGGCGGCGATGGTGGCGCTGCCTTCCGCGCCGCCGGTCGGCGTGAGGTCGTTGCCGGGGGCGTTGACCACCAGGATGTTCACGTCCGAACCGCTGTAGAGGTCCCCCAGCGGCTTGTAGGCGCTGGCCTCCACGCCGGGCTTGAGCTTGACGGTCTGGTCGACGGACAGGGGATTGGGGTTGCCGGATTCGACCAGGGCCTTCACGTCGGCGCCGGAGTTGGTGTCCAGGTCGAAGGTCGTCCACTGGCCGGCATCCAGGCAGCTGAAGTAGTGGTACGCGCTGCCGATGCGGATGGTGTAGGGCTTGCCGGGGGTGGACAGGCCGTAGGGGTCCGCGGGAGTGCTGCCCGGCCCGTTGTAGATCTTCGGCTCGCCTTTGTCCTTGTCCCAGTACAGGTCGAACATGCACTCGTTGATGACGACGGGGATCAGCTTGTTCGGCGGCGCCGAAGCCGGGGGCGGGATCACGGCCACGGCCTCGGCCTGCATGGGCATGCTGGGGGGGCCGCCGGAGAACATGCGCAGGAACAGCGCGATCGGCCCGTTGTTGACGCCCTCGTCCCGCCGCAGCAGCACGCGCACGGCGGGGTAGTCGAAGGTGCCCAGCACCGTCGGCGCGGTGCTGAAGGTGCCGCCCGTCGGCTTGCGTTCCTGCAGGTTCCAGAAGCCGGCCTCGATCGTGTGGCCGGTGCCGGTGGTCTCGAAAGCCACCCCTTCCGACTTGTTCTGGCCCAGGTGGTCCGCCGCCTTCGCCTTGGCGCGGTCCCACTGGGGGGCGCCGGAGGTCAGCAGCGTTGCCGTGCAATCCACGGAGGAGCCTGTCAGGGGTTCCCGGGCGAGGCAGTTGGCCCCGGCCAGTGCCGAGGCATCGGCGGCGTTCTGCAGTTCGTTGCGCACGCTCATGATGCGCCCGACGTCGATGGCCACGATGACCGCGGTGGACAGGAACATGAGCATGCCGGCCGCGAAGACCAGCATGGCGCCTCGTTGTGCGGTACGCATCCCGTCCTCCTATTCATGCAGCATGACGGTGGTGGCGGACAGCGTGATCGGCTTGCCCAGCGCATTGGGGTCGGTGCCCAGGTTCCACCAGGTGCCCATGCCGAAGCCCTTGGTAACGAACGACACCGTCACCGTGACGGGCTCGTTGAAGCCGGGCAGGGTGCTGGGGGACACGGTCACCACCATGGGGCCGGCCGTGTCGTCGCAGGCCGAGTCGATCGGGTCACCGCCCACGGAGATGACCGAGGTCTTGGCGTAGTCGCAGGCGACCTGCCCGATCTCGGCGGTCGACCAGGCATTGCTCAGTCGCACGCCGAAGCGGGCGCCCTCCCGGCTGGCGTTGGTGATCACGGCCTTGTTGTAGACCAGGAAGCCGAAATCCAGCACGGCGAAGATCACCATGATCATGAAGGGCAGCACCAGGGCGAATTCCACGGCCTGGGCTCCCCGTTGTGCGCAGCGCTTCATGCTCCTTCCTCCGCAGGGTTCCTTGCCGGGGCGGTCGTCGCGTCTTCGCGTGCCTCGCCGGCACGGGGCGCGGGTAGGGCCGCCGTTGACATCGTCCTTGGCGGGCCCCGGCGCCAGCCAGGGCCGCGGGTGCGACGCGTCAGCAGGTTCCGGTGGTATTGGTGAAGCAGCTCGTCACCCGGGTGATCAGGGAGGTGAAGGAGTCGTCCAGCCCGCCCGTACCCAGCGCGATCGCCAGCACGATCGACACGAGGGCGATGATCAAGGCGTATTCGACGACCTGGGAGCCTTCCTCGTCACGGACGAAGGCGCGAATGGCTGTAGTGATCTGGTTCATGATGTTTCCTTCTGGAAAAAGTTGATGAAAAGCCGTTGGTGCGAGGTGGGGTTGGGTCAGGTCATGGTCCGCAGTCCTCCTGCAAGCATCGGGTGTCCCTGGAAGCGGCCTCGGCCCTCAGTTGGAGCCGCCGCTCCCCGACAGGTTGATCACGTTCATCGCCGGCGGCGGTGCCTTGAACGAGTCCTGGTACCGGCCCACGGCTTCCTTGGCGGCCTTGCCGTCCATGGCGCTGGCCTGCGGCGCGGGTGCCGGGTTGAGCGTCATGGCCTGCCGGGACTGCCGCACCGCGTCGCCGAAGCGGGCGTCGTACTCGGGCGTGCTGGAAGCGCAGCCGGCCAGCAAGGCGGCGGCCAGCGCGGGAAGGATGAGGGAAGGGTTGCGCATGGCGTGCTCCTGTTACCGGGCGGGCGTGTTGGCCGGCGGGTTGGTCGGCGCCTCGTGCGGCGATTCGCCGGCGCCGCGCAGCATCACGTCGGCCCGGCTCGGGGCGATGTGGTTGTCCGTGGGCAGGGTGAAGGAGCCGTTGGACGGCTTCACCAGCCGCGGCGTGACCACGAACATCAGCTCCGTCTTGTCGTTCTGGAACTCGGTGGACCGGAACAGGGCACCCACCACCGGCACGTCGCCCAGCCCCGGGAACTTGTTCAGGGCCTCGGTCATGTTGTTCTTGATCAAGCCGGCCACGGCGAAGCTCTGGCCATCGCCCAGTTGCACCGTGGTGTCCACCTTGCGGGAGGTCATGGACGGCAGGACCGCCGTCACCCCGCCGACCGTGGTGAAGGGCGTGCCGCTTTGCGAAAGCTCGGACACCTCCGACATCACCTTGAGGTTGATGCGGCCGTCCAGCACCGTGGGCGTGAAGCTCAAGCCCACGCCGAACTCCTTCTCGGCCAGGGTGATGGTGGTGCCACCGCCATCGGCCTTCTGGGCCACCGGGATGAAGATCTTGCCGCCCGACAGGAAGCTGGCCGACTGACCGCTGATGGCCATGATGTTCGGCTCGGCCAGGACGCGCACGATGCCGTCCGTGGCGCGCATGTCCAGGCCCAGCAGCGAGGCGCCGCGCGTGGCGCCCTGCCAGGTCAGGCCCGTGCCGCTCACGTCGTTGCCGATGACCGCACCGGCCGATCCCGTCAGCGACTGGGTGCCGGTCGTGTTGGGGTTGAACAGGCCGATCGATCCCTGGCGTCCGCCGATGATCCCGGAGATGAACCGGGTGCGCCCATCGGACACGATAGCGCGCGAGAAATCGAGCCCGAACCGGTCCAGCAACCCCTTGCTGACCTCGGCGATCTTCACCTCCAGCATCACCTGCTGGGGTGCGGTCACGCGCATCAGGTTCACCACCTTCTTGCCGTCGCCGTAGGTCGCAGCCAGGTTGAGCGCCTGGTCCAGCTTGACCGAGTCGGACACCGACCCCGAGAGAACGAAGCCGTTGTCCGCCCCCGTGACCTTGATGTCCTTCTCGTCTGGCAGCAGCTCGGCCAGCTTGGCCTGGATGGCGCCCGGGTCGATCGTGACCACGATGTCGCGCACGACGCAGCGTCCTTCGCGGTCCTGCACGATCATGTTGGAGGTACCCTGTCGGCGCCCCACGACGAGGACCTCGGTGGGGCTCAGGAGCGTGATCTCGGTATCAGCCACCCCGTCATAGGTCTGTACGGCCGTGCGCTGCGCCGCGGCCTTCTGGTCGGCGGGGGCGCGCTCCTCGGCCGGCACGGCCTGGCCGATCCAGCTGGTCGGGCGGCCCGCGCCGATCAGCCGCGCCGCGGGCGCGCCCAGCGCGATCACCTGGGACTTGCCCATGGGGACGAACACCGCCGGCGCGCTCGTCAGCGAGGCGCAGGCCATGCGGGGCAGGGCGGGTGTGGGAGCTGGAGGCTGTGGGGCTGTCCTGCTCGCCGGCGAGCCGCTGCCTTGCGCCTGGGCGCCAGGCGACCAGAGCGCCGGCACCAGTCCGAGCGCCATGAAAAAGGTTGCGTTGGCAACCAATAGGGCGTGGTGGGGCGCAGCGGCTCGACGCGCTGCGCGTGGGTGGTTCCTCACTGGCATCTTGCTGTCCCCTCTCAAAAGCAGCTGATGGTTCGGTTGCCGTGGGCGATCACCTCCACGCATTCGCGCGGCGGCGCAGGCGGCGTGGCGGGTTGCACTTTGGCGGCAGCGGGCTTGGCCGGCGCCTTGACCTTGACCACGGGCCCTGCGGCGGGCGGCTGCTTCTGCAGGCTGGCCACGGTCTTGAGCTTGAGCAGCTCTTCCCGCGTGATCCCCGTGGTAGCCACGTTGTCCTTGTCCAGTTGGTTGCGAAGCACCAGCGACAGGCTGCCCACGCTGCGGGCGAGGTCCAGCTTCTCGGCATCCTCCGGCGAGACTTCCAGCGTCACGGCGCTCACCACCTTGGGCTTGAGGTCGTCGCGGCTGGACTCCTGGGCCACGGCCAGCACCAGCACCTGTTCCAGCACGGTCAAGCTGATCTTGTTGTCGCGGCCGCCTTCCTGCTGGGTGTTGACCATCACGTCCACGTAGTTCCCGGGCAGCGCAAAGCCGGCGACCCCGATCACGTCGTTCACGCGCACCGTCATGGCGCGCTTGCCCTGGGAGATGACGGCAGACAGGCCGCCCTGCGCGCCGGCCGGTGCCAGCTTGCGCTCCAGGATGGCGTCACCGCGCGGAATCGCCACCTTCACCACCCGCTCGTTGAGCGACTTCATGTCGGTGAAGGCGCCTTGCGGCACGGCCGATGTCGGCCAGGACACGGTGCCCAGCATCTGCGGGTTGATCTTGCTGCCCAGTTCGATGTCCACCGATGCGACCACCACCTGGGTCGTGGCGGTGTCGCTCTTGGCGGCTACCCAGCGTGATGCGTACACCGCCGCCACCAGGCCGAACACGATGGCCAGGCCCAGCAATGACAAAGCCTTGATGTTTTTCATGTCACCTCCAGCACGAAACCTTCAGGTCGCCGCCTGTTGCCGCAGCACCAGGAAGGCCAGCGTCCCCAGGGCGATGCACCCGCCATAGCGGATCCGTCCCAGCGACCGCGGGGGGGCGCCGGCTGGAAGTCCGCGGCCACGCCGCACCAGTCCTTGGGTCAACGCCAGTGAATTCGCCAGCAGCAAGCCGGTGGCGCCGAGGGTGGCCGCGTGCGCCAGAGACGCCACCCCGCCCGCGATCACCACGAACAACGCCGCCATGGCCGTCGGCCCCGCGCCCAGGAACGCTCCTACCATCGCCATCAGCTTCACATCGCCGGCCCCCATGGCCCGCATCGCATACAGCGGCAGGAACAGGGCGAGCCCGGTCCCCAGCCCCAGCACGCCGTCGCCGAGCCCGCTGGTCATCGAGGCGCCCTGGCTGGCGTTGAACGCCAGCCCCCAGGCCATGCCCGTGAGCGTCAGCCAGTTCGGGATCCGTCCGCTGCGCCAGTCGATCACGGCCGCCACGGCCAGCAGCGCGATCAGGACACCCCAGCCCGGGTGCGACACCAGGCCCCAGAACGCATCGGTCAGTGAGGACAGTCGGTTCATCTCGGCCTCGGTCGCTTCGTGTGTCTCAGGTTTGGCAATGGTCAAAATGATCTGCAAATGAATCTGCAGGTGCAGTCGACTCTAAGGAGCACGGGAAGTCGCCACATCGTCGAGTCGTCCTGAATTGCCCAGTCCTCTTGTCATGCCTCGCGTGGTACGCGGGTGCAGGGGCCGGCTATCGCCAGCGCTCGCGCCGGCGTCGAAAGTCAGTCGAAGGAATTACCTGCAGGTCCTGGACCTTCAGCGCCACGCCGTTGCGCCAGATCCCCCGGTCCACCCGCACCACTTCGCAGCGCGCCCGCGCGCGCAGGCCGCAGCGGGGCAGGTCCAGCTCGATCTCGAAGGGGCCCGCCGTGTCGTGCCTCGGCGGGATGAACAGGTACAGGCCGCTGGCGCTGATGTCGCGGGTCACGGCGGTGCCCACGCCGTCCACCGCCAGCTGCAGGTGGATCGGCGTCCGGGGGGCATGGCGGCGCTCCAAACGCATTTCTCCAGTCTGTGCGTCAGCAGGCGCGGGAGAAAGGGATGGACGCCCCTTCCGGGGAGGGTGGCTTGTACTGGTCTTGCCCCAGGCTTGTCTGTAGCTAATTGAGACTACTTTGTAACAAGCTTTCAAATTGATAAGTATTTGCCTAACATCGAGGTTCGACCGCGACTCATAGACGAGTAGTAAAGATGCAAGCAGTACCCACACGCCCGATTAGGGTGGCGCTAATGGCATCTCAGCTGACCTGCTGGGGACTGGAGCGCCTCATCGAGGCCAGCGCCCCGCAGTTCGAACTCGCCGGGGCAGCCCTTCAATCGGAAGACCTGGTGCCGCTGTGCGAGCAGGCGCGTCCCCACGTACTGGTGCTCGAATCGGAAGGATGCCCCGATGACGACCTGCTCGAGCGCCTGGCGCAGCAGGCACCGCTGCGGGTCGTCCTCCTCACGACGTGCCGGGACGACGCCACCCTGGACAAGGCGATCCTGCATGGCGTGCGTGGCGTCCTGCGCCCGCAGGACGCGCCCCAGGTCCTGCTCAAGGCCATCGAGAAGGTCCATGAGGGCGAGTTGTGGATCGACCGCGGCGCCACGGCGCGCATCTTCATGGAACTGGCGCGGCGCAAGGCCGACGAGGTCGACGATCCCGAGATGGCGCGCATCCGCACGCTCACCGCGCGCGAACGTGAAATGATCCAGGCCGTCGCGCGCGAAGCGTCCGCTCCCGGCAAGGTGATCGCGCGTCACCTGTGTATCAGCGAGCACACCTTGCGCAACCACCTCAGTTCCATCTACGGCAAGCTCGGACTGAGCAACCGGCTGGACCTGTACGCGTTCGCCACCCGCCACCGGCTCGACCAGCCGGGCGCCAGCAACTCCCGCTTCTGACCGGGCGGCCCGGCCGTCGCGTCAACCGCAGCGGATCTCCGCCACCACGCCCTGCGCGTCCAGCAGCACCGTCAGCCGTGACGCATTGAATTCCTGGGTGACCATCTCGTCAGCGCCGATCACGCGCAGGAGGCGCGCGCCCGCGAGCACGCGGGCCTGCTCCAGCCGTTCGCGTGTGGCGCGCTGACCGACCAACGCCTGCGCGGGTGCCGCCTGGCAGCGGTTGCGCGGTGTGGACGGGTCCTCTCGCTGGCCTGTGAGGTCCATGGCAGGTGCCTGCAGGGCGGGGCGCGGCGGGGAGGCCGGGGGCTGCGCGCAGGCGGGCAAGGCCAGTGGCAGGGCCAGGGCCAGCCGCCGCAGTCCTGGCCGCCCCTGGCGTCGTCGTGACAGCCGCGTCA
>JACCDZ010375014.1_pt1 | contig 11932 bp, 14 predicted proteins | sample 7449551 | NCBI WGS metagenome assembly JACCDZ01 (sample SAMN15323452, study PRJNA562643) | freshwater metagenome | isolation source: river surface water | place: USA:Blue River Watershed | collected 2017-08-18
AAACAAATTCCACCCAAATTTTCTTTTTCGATAACGGCTACTTTGAAGCCTAATTGTGATGCTCTAATAGCAGTTACATAACCACCAGGACCACTTCCTAAAACTATGATATCGTATTTCATTTTATAAAGTATTTCAGTTTTATTTACAAGTTGCGAATTTAAGGAATTATTTTAAATGTTTAAACGCAAAATTCGCAAAGTTTTACGCAAAGAAACGCAAAGGAAATCTGTGATTTATATTCAAGTTCAAGGTCAAATTCAATTTCAAGTATAAAAGTGTAACGTCTCTGTGTAGCTCTCAACACAAATCAAATTAAAAAAACTCTATGAATCTCTGTGTAAAAAAGATTAACCGCAAAGTTTGCAAAGTTTTACGCTAAGAAACGCAAAGGAAAATCAGTAAAAACCCGTTTAATCTTTGTTATCCGCGTTCTAAAACTGAACACTTACCACTGAATACTGAACACTATACTACTCAACTTCCACAGCAAACTGTGAATCGTACAATTTCTTGTAATAACCATTTGGCTTATTCACCAATTCGCTGTGTTTTCCGAATTCTACGATTTGACCTTTATCCATCACGATGATTTTACTCGCATTGATAACGGTTGCTAATCGGTGAGCGATTACGATAGAAGTTCTGTCTTTTGTAATAGTTTCCGTAGCTTTTTGAATTAATTCCTCAGAATGCGTGTCGATTGACGAAGTCGCTTCATCCAAAATTAAAATACTTGGATTACTTACATACGCTCTTAAAAAGGCAATCAATTGGCGTTGACCCGACGAAAGCATCACTCCGCGTTCTTTTACGTTGTAATCGTAGCCTTCAGGTAAAGACATGATGAAATCGTGCACGCCAATTTTCTTAGCGGCTGTGATAACGTCTTCTCTTGTAATGGCTTCGTTATGAAGGGTAATATTATTGTAAATCGTATCAGCAAACAAGAAAACATCTTGCAACACAATAGCAATTTGCTTGCGAAGACTTTCTAAGGTATAGTCGTTAATGTTTCGGTTGTCAATACTAATTTCACCCGAATTAATTTCGTAAAAACGATTCAATAAATTGATAATGGTCGATTTTCCAGCACCCGTACTCCCAACAATAGCAATAGTTTCGCCCGGTTGGACTTCTAAATTGATGCCTTTTAAAACTTCTTCGTTTTTGATGTAACTAAAACGAACGTCTTTCAATTGAATAAATCCTTTAAAATGCGTCGCTTCAACTGTTCCGTTATCTTGAACATCTTCATCTTTTTCTAAAATTTCAAACACTCTATCAGCGGCAACTATTCCCATTTGCATCACGTTGAATTTATCAGCAATTTGACGCAATGGGTTATAAAGCATTGAAATATACATATTAAAAGCAACTAATTGCCCAATTGATGTGTCTGCATCTCCGTTAATAATCCACAAAGCACCAAAATACACAACCAATCCAATACTAATGTTTGAAATAATATCAGCAATGGGGAAGAAGATGGAGTTGTACAAAATGTTTTTCAACCAAGCTACATTGTGTTTCTGGTTGATTTCTTTGAACTTTTCTAATTCAATTGCTTCTCTATTAAATAATTGTACGATTTTCATTCCGGTTAATCGCTCTTGAACAAAGGTATTTAAGTTAGCTACTTCGTTTCGAACTTCGTTAAAAGCACCCTTCATTTTTCTATTAAAAATGTTCGTTGCAATTAGGATAATCGGCATGATAACCAAAACAATTCCTGTGATTTTCCAATTTACAATCAGCATAAAAATGATAACAATAATCATTTTTAAAACATCACTGATAATCATAAACAATCCTTGACTGAAGATACTTGCAATGGATTCGATATCGGAAACCGAACGCGTTACTAATTTCCCAACCGGTTCATTATCAAAATACTTCATTTTGAATGAATTGATATGGTCGTAAAGTTTGTTTCGTAAATCTTTAATTACATCTTGTCCTAACCAGTTCGCTATGTAACTGAAGTAAAATTGTGAAATTGCTTCAAGTAAAAGCGCCAAAAACATTATAACTACTAATATTTTAAGATTAGAGAAATTATCGTTTCCAGGGAAAATGGAAAGCATCAAACCTTCAAAATATTGCTGAATTACGTTTGTTTCTTTTTTAACTTCAATTAGATAATTATCAATTGTAAAATTTAATAAAAATGGTCTAAAAGCACTAATAATAGCTAAGAATACAGCCCAAAAGCACACAAAGAATAACTTTCCTTGGTGTGGTTTTGCATAAACTAGCAATTTATTAAACGACGATTTTTTTCTTTTACTCATTAATTTTTTCTCTTTCTTTTATGTATGGATATGTTACATTCACCAAATACAATCCGTGTGCTGGAACTGAAAATCCGGCTTTTCCTCTGCTTTTGCTTTCGATAATCGTTCTTAAATCAGCAACTTCTATTTTGCCTAAACCGATGTTTACCATAGTTCCCACAATCGCTCTCACCATATTACGCAAAAATCGATCGGCGGTGATGGTAAAGATAAGCTGATTTCCTGATTGTTTCCAATGCGCTTCCGAAATTTTACAATTAAACGTATTTACATCGGTATGTACTTTCGAAAAACATTCAAAATCAATGTATTCAAACAAAATTTTACAAGCTTCATTCATTTTCTCCAAATCCAAATGATGCGAATGATACCAACTTCCATCGGTAATAAACGCATCTTTAAATGTGTGCATGTAATATTCGTAAGTTCTCGAACTCGCATCAAAACGCGCATGCGCATCATCAGCTACTTTAAAAATTCGATACACTACAATCGACGGCGGTAAAAATGAATTCAATTTGTGTGACCAATAGTCGGAATCCAATTCCAATTCGGTATCAAAATGCGCATACATTTGTTTAGCATGCACGCCCGAATCGGTTCTTCCGGCACCTACAATTGCTATATTTTCTCTGAAAAGGGTAGAAAGCGCCTTTTCCAAAGTTTCCTGTATCGAAGCGGCGTCAGGCTGACTCTGAAATCCGTGGAAGTTTTTTCCGTTGTAGGCAAATTCTATGAAATATCTCAAAATATAGTGGTCAGTGTTCAGTAATTAGTGTTCAGTTTTTCTGGATAGCTTGCAAATTTACAAAATTCAAAGGCAATGACAATTTCAAATATTAATAATAAAAACTTAATTTTGTCTTATGAAGAAAATTCTTTTGTTATCCGATACCCACAGTCACATTGATGATGCCATTTTGAAATACGTCAACCAAGCCGATGAAGTTTGGCACGCGGGCGATATTGGGAATTTAGAAGTCACTGACACAATTAAAAAACTAAAACCACTTCGCGCTGTTTACGGAAACATCGACGATGAAAAAGCACGTTTAGAATTTCCATTAAACAATCGATTTTTCTGTGAAGGTGTAGATGTTTGGATGACACATATTGGCGGTTATCCCGATAAATACAATCAAGCAATTCGTGCCGAAATCACAAAGAATCCTCCGAAATTATTTATATGCGGTCATTCTCACATATTAAAAGTACAATTTGATAAGAAGTTGAATTTATTACACATGAATCCAGGAGCTTGTGGAAAATATGGTTTTCATCAAGTTAGAACCATGTTGCGTTTTGAAATCGATGGCGATAAAATCCAGAGTTTGGAAGTGATTGAGCTTGGTAAAAAGTAGTTTAAAACTTCAAAATTCGTTATTCAACATTCGTTGTTCATCTGTTCAATTATAAAACAAAAAAAATCCGAAACTTTCGAATCGGATTTTTAACGCACTAATAAACTAAGATGATAGGTTTATCGTAATCGATCAACAGATTTTACGAGATCTTCGTCCTTTTTTATTGCCTTGTTGGCCAAGACTAATAAAACGATAGAAATTGCAGGAAGAAACATCCCAATACCCTTCTCAGAAACTTGAGTTTCTCCGGATAAGTTTAGCGAGCGATACACAAAAAATCCTAGTAAAATAAAGTTAAATATCATGTTCAATCTGTTTAAAACAAATTGATGTTGTCTCTTTTTAAAATTGATTATACTAAAAATTGCTAATAAAGCTGATACTACAAAAAACACTATATATAATAAAGAAGAGGTAAAAAACACTTCTTTTTTATCGGTTGTTGTCCATAAAGAAAACACAAAAGGCAAAGCGCCCATCGCAATTGCGCTGATAGCCATGTAAACCGTTTGAATTCTTTGTATCATTTCGATGTATTTATGGAACAAAAATAGTATTTCTTTTCAATAAAAACTATTGCTATATTCAAATTTATTCGTATTATTGCACTGTATTAGTCGTAAGTACTTCATTCTACGACACCTTACACTTCAAAAAAAATCTATCATTTTTTTATTTTAACTCAATCAACAATTTTATTCAAATTATATCCATGTTTGATATTGAAGTATTAAAGGAGATGAAACTCTCTGATTTGCAAGAGATTGCAAAAGTAGCTAAAATCAATAAATACCGCTCCTTAAAAAAAGACGATTTGGTATACATGATTTTAGATTTGCAAGCAGCAAAACCAGAAGTTATTAAATCAGATTTAGCTCCTGAATCAACAGCTGAAAAGCCTAAAGAAAAAAGAGCGCGAATTGTTCCTAAAAAAGAAGTTAGCCAAGCGCCAAAAATCAAAAAAGATTTGTTTTCGAAACCTTTGAAAGATTTACCAGAAGAAATTATTCCGGTTACAACTGAAAAAGTTGAAGAAGAAATTAAAGTTACAGAAAATAGAGAGCTAGCTCCAAAACGTAATGAGAAGTTACCTCGTAAAGAGTTTAAAAATAAACAATCTTTACCCGATACAAAAAAAGAAGTAACTACTTCAGAAGAAAAAGCAACTACCGAAGCTGTTGCCACCGAAACTACTCCAAAAGAAAAGACACAGCCTAAAAATCCAAATTACAAGGCCAATCAAAATAATCCCAACCATCCTGATTATAAAAAGAACGTTGCAACTGAAGCTACAAATGGTACTAATGGGAACGTTAATAAAAATCAAAACCAGCATCCAAACAAAAAGCAAAACTTCAGAGAACCTGATTATGAGTTCGACGGAATTATTGAAAGTGAAGGCGTTTTAGAAATGATGCCAGATGGTTATGGATTTTTGCGTTCGTCAGATTACAACTATTTAGCTTCACCAGATGATATTTATTTATCAACGTCTCAAATTCGTTTGTTCGGATTAAAAACAGGGGATACCGTAAAAGGAGTAGTGCGTCCACCGAAAGAAGGTGAAAAATATTTTCCATTAGTAAAAGTATTAAAAATCAATGGACATGACCCACAAGTAGTGCGTGATAGAATTGCTTTTGATCATTTAACGCCTATTTTTCCAAAGGAAAAATTCAATTTAGCGGAACGCAGTAGCACAATTTCGACTCGTATTATTGATTTGTTTTCTCCTATTGGAAAAGGACAACGTGGTATGATTGTAGCCCAACCAAAAACGGGAAAAACGATGTTGTTAAAAGATGTGGCGAATGCTATTGCAGCCAATCATCCAGAAGTTTATTTAATTGTTTTGTTAATTGATGAACGTCCAGAAGAGGTAACCGATATGCAACGTAGCGTACGTGGTGAAGTAATTGCTTCTACTTTCGACAGAGAGCCACAAGAGCACGTTAAGATTGCCAATATAGTTTTAGAAAAAGCAAAACGTTTAGTAGAATGTGGTCACGATGTAGTGATTTTATTAGACTCGATTACACGTTTAGCAAGAGCATACAATACAGTTCAACCAGCATCAGGAAAAGTATTGAGTGGTGGTGTTGATGCGAATGCGTTACAAAAACCAAAACGTTTCTTTGGAGCGGCTCGTAATGTAGAAAACGGTGGTTCGTTAAGTATCATCGCAACTGCATTGACAGAAACCGGTTCTAAAATGGACGAAGTAATCTTCGAAGAATTCAAAGGAACAGGTAACATGGAATTACAGTTGGACAGAAGAATTGCCAACAAACGTATTTTCCCTGCGATCGATTTGGTTTCTTCAAGTACCCGTCGTGATGATTTGTTATTAGATGAAAATACCATTCAAAGAATGTGGATTATGCGCAAATACTTAGCCGATATGAACCCAGTAGAAGCTATGGATTTCATCCATGACCGTTTCAAGAAAACCAGAAACAACGAAGAATTCTTAATTTCGATGAATGAATAAAAATAGAAACTCCGATGAAAATCGGAGTTTTTTTATTTTAGCCTTTCTAAAATCCCTTTTCGTTTTACAATATTCTTGTAATCCCACTGAATTTCCTTTGCTTTTTGAAGCCAAATTTTTAAATCGGTTGTGTCGATTTCATCAATGGAATTATAAAAAATAGAAGCATCTTGAAATTTACCTCCTAAAACATTCAGTTTATTTTCATCAAATGATTGTCCGCTCCAAAACATCAATCGGATGCCTTTCTTTTGTTTGCTGTAACCTACAATTGGATTTCCATCTAGAAACCAAACCGGATGGGCATGCCAAATTTTATTTTCAGCTTCTGGTAAATGTAAGTTGATTTGTTCCGCTAATGCATCACAAATTAACTTATCTTCTACAGATTGTGAGTTGTTATATGCCTGAATATCTACATTCATAAAACTATTGTTTCAACCAAATGTAATAAAAAAAGCTGAATAAAATTTACGTTTTGTCAATCTGAACTTGTTTCAGATTCTCAAAATAGAGATGCTGAAAAAAGTTCAGCATGACAAGAATTACGTATTTTACTCAGCTTTTAGAATTTATTTTAATTCAAAATTAAAAACCATTAAGAATAGCCAAAAAGTCATCAGCTTTTAAAGCAGCACCACCAATTAAACCACCATCTACATCAGGTTTAGAGAAAATTTCTTTAGCATTATCAGGTTTTACGCTTCCGCCATATAAAATAGTTAAGTTGTCTGCAATATCGAAACCGTACACTTTTTCTACTAACGTTCTAATGAATTTATGCATTTCTTGTGCTTGTTCAGGAGAAGCCGTTTCGCCTGTTCCAATCGCCCAAACAGGTTCGTAAGCCAATACAATATTCGCCCAATCTTTCTTCTCTAAATGAAATAATCCATCACGAAGTTGATTTTCAACAATATTAAAATGATTGTTGGCTTGGCGGTCTTTCAATTCTTCACCAAAGCAGAAAATAATACGCATTTCATGTTTTAGCGCAGTATCCACTTTACTAGCTAATAAAGCATCGGTTTCATGAAAATAAGCACGTCTTTCGCTGTGACCTAAGATTACAGTTGTTACGCCGATATCAGTTAACATAGAAGCTGCAATTTCGCCTGTGAAAGCACCACCTTCTGCTTGGTGCATGTTTTGTGCGGCCACTGTAATTCCTTTTCCATTCGTAATCTCAACTGCTTTTGATAGGTTGACAAACGTTGGAGCTACAATAATTTCAGTAGTTGTATTTGTTTTTTTTGCAATAATCTCTTCTAATAATGCAACGGTCTCTTTTTGCGTTTTGTGCATTTTCCAGTTTCCGGCAACGATATTTTTTCTCATTGAAATTTCATTTTTAATAATTTCAAAAGTACTAATTTGTTTGTTTAATTAGTATTTTTTGGTCACCTCATTGTAATAAATTTACGCAAAGGTTTGCGAAGATTAGACTATTATTTAACCTTGTTTAATACCTCTTTTATTTTGTCAAAATCTTTTTCTATAGCTCTGTATAAAACAATTTTACCGGTTTTGTCTACTATTAAGTATCTTGGAATCCAATCTACATCTAATGATTTTCCAAATGTTCCTTTCATGTTATCACCAATGAAATAATTCTCACCTTCCACTTCATGTTTTTCGATTCCTTGAATCCATTTTTCAAATGTTTTGTCAAAGGATAAGTTTACAAAAACAACATCTTTACCATAGGTTTGGTTTATTTTTTTTACTTCTGGCATTGCTTTGATACAATCCGAACACCATGAAGCCCAAATTTCTATAAATATGGTCTTTCCTTCATGTTTTTTTACTACTTCTTGAAAAGTAATTGGCTGATCATTTGTTGTTTTTAAAACATAATCAAGACTTTCTTTTTTAAAAGTAGTTTCTTCTTTTTGTGCACATCCTAAAGTGCTGATTAGCATCGTTGCTAAAACAAATATTTTTTTCATAGCTTATTTTTTTAATTCCGAATAAGGCTTTTTAATTATTTTTTTGAATTCATTACTATTGAATTTATTTTCATTGATGCCGTAATAGTATTTGAATTCGTTACCATTCCATAAATATTTCACCCCTGGTGTGTCTTTTCCTGAACCTAATTCGGTCCAAAACGGAATCACATCAATCATTTTGTATGGAAATTTCGTTCCTGCGAATTCAAAAAAGGTTGGAATTTTCTCTGGTTCTTCATTCATGAAAATCACATAAATAGGAGGGAAGTTCTTATCTTTTTTACGCATTTCGTTCAATTCTTTTGCGGTATCCATACAATGGTCGCAACCCGGCACAAAGTAGCACAGAATCTTTTTATCAGTATCAATACCCGGAAAATATTTTTCATAACCCGATTTTACTTTTTTAGGAGCGTCTTCGGTTTTCTTTTCTTCTGCTTTTTTAATAGTATCCTTTGTGATTTCTGCTTTTGGTTCTTCAATAGTTAATAAACCACTAGAATCAACTACAACTCCTAAATTGTCTTGAATTTCAGAAGTTGGTTCGTCCATAACTTCTGCAACTGGTCGAATAGTTGCTACCATAAAAAGCGCTAAAATACAGCCTAAAGCAACCGATTTCAACAACCAAAAATTCGATTTTCCATCAGCAGGTAGTATTTTGAATAACCAAATTAACAATCCAATCGCAATGATATTTTTGATAATAGCCTCAACAGGTGTCATTGGAATTAATTCTCCAAAACAACCACAATTTCCTGCATTTCCACTAACGAAAGTTGTGTAACTTAAGTGAATTGTGAAAACCGCTAACAATAAAATCGTAGCTGGAATTGTGATTTTTTTTAAGTAATCTTTCAATAAAATAGCAATTCCAAGTGCGAATTCAATTCCGATTAAAATTCTCGAGAAATAAGGCGCAAAACCTTCTGAAAATCCTAATGGATACAATTGTTTTACTTCAAAAGTGGAAATCGCAAAATAAGGCGATGGATACAATTTAGCTACAGCCGAAACAATAAATAAGGCAGAAATAATTAGGCGTAAAATCCAAGATATGTTTTTCGAGTTCATAGTATGTTTAAATTACAAATAGCAAATCATAAATTACAAATAAGGACCAAATTTTAAAACTTCAAATCCAAAATTCTATACTTTGTATTTTTCGATTATAGAAGAAAATATCAATTTTAATTCTTTCCCTTCTTTTATTAGTTGTTCTGTTTCGGATTTTAATTCAGGGTTTATTCTGTTTAAAATGTTTAACCAATAAACTGCTTCTTTACTTTCTTTTCTAGAAATTTTCAATCTAAAAACAAAATCTTTTTTACTCAATGATTCATTGGCTTCGATGTAATTTGCTCCAATTGAACCTGATGCTCTAACTAATTGTTTTGAATCTTCGATGTTTGAAATTGACTTGGGTAATTTACCGATGTAAATTCTGCAAGCTATTGCAAATTCTAGTGTTCTATCTTCCAAATCGTATTTTTTTTCACTCATTTAGATTTTTTTGAATTTAAAAAATTGAAATTTTAGATTTATTTGTTTTTTGTTATTTGCTTTTTGGGATTTATAATGGCTAAAATACAACATTCAAAAAAAGGAAGCTGTTAACGACTTGTTATTTATTTTCCATTAAAATCAAAGCGAAAACCGAATAGTTAATCATGTCTTGGTAATTGGCGTCAATTCCTTCCGAAACTAATGTTTTACCTTTGTTGTCTTCGATTTGCTTCACACGAAGTAACTTTTGAATGATTAAATCGGTTAACGAACTGATTCGCATATCGCGCCAAGCTTCGCCATAATCATGATTTTTGTTTTCCATTAAGGCTTTGGTTTCAGCTATTTTTTCATCGTATAATCTAACGGCTTCATCAGCTGACATATCAGGTTGACTAGCAACTCCTTTTTCCATTTGAATCAATGCCATCGCACAATAATTGATAATTCCGATGAATTCTGATGCTTCCCCTTCATCCACTTTACGCACTTCGTTTTCTTGTAAACTGCGAATTCGTTGCGCTTTAATAAAAATTTGATCGGTTAAAGAAGGTAAACGTAAAACACGCCATGCGGTTCCGTAATCGTGTGCTTTTTTTGAAAATAAATCGCGACAAACCGCTATAACTTTATCATATTGTTGAGAAGTATTCGACATTATTTGCTTTATATTTGTGTGAGAATTTTCAAAAGTAATCATTTAAGTGAAAAGTGAAAAGTGAAAAGTGAAAAGAAATACAAATTAAGATGAATATCAATTGCAACGGAAATTTAATCGATTTATCAACTCCAAAGGTCATGGGGATTTTAAATGTGACGCCTAATTCGTTTTACGATGGTGGCAAGCACAAAGAAATCAATTCGATTATTCATCAAGTAGATAAAATGCTGTCGGAAGGTGCTGATTTTATTGATATTGGTGCCTATTCGAGTAAGGCAAGTGCCGAATTTGTCTCGGAAGAAGAAGAAATCAAACGTTTGGTTCCGATTGTGAAATCATTGGTTGAAACGTTTCCTAATATTATTTTATCGGTAGATACATTTCGAGCTCAAGTTGCGAAAGCTTCGGTAGAACATGGAGTTGCGATGGTAAATGACATTGCAGCAGGTTTGTTAGATGATAAAATGTTGGAAACCGTTGCCGAATTGAAAGTGCCATACATCATGATGCACATGCGAGGCAATCCGCAAACGATGCAAAGTCTAACCGATTACAACGACATTGTAAAAGAAATGATTTTCTATTTTTCGGAGCGTATTCAAAAGGCGAGAAGCTTCGGAATTTCGGATATTGTGATTGATCCTGGATTTGGTTTTGCCAAAACATTGGAACAGAATTACGAAGTGTTGCATAAAATGGAGTTGTTCGAAATGTTAGAATTGCCAATATTAGTAGGAGTTTCCAGAAAATCGATGATTTATAAAGTTTTAGAGAGTTCGCCACAAGAAGCTTTGAATGGAACTTCGGTTTTGAATACAATCGCTTTACAAAAAGGAGCTAAAATTCTCCGAGTTCATGATGTAAAAGAAGCAGTGGAGTGTATAAAATTAGTCAGTAAATTAAAATAAAGAATGAAGAAATTAGTTGCTATTGTTGCCTTGATAGGCTTGTTTTCTTGTAATGATGAAGAAGTGTTGTTACCTCAAGAAAATGTTTCGGTTATGAAAGAAATGACAGACCATTCTCCCGTTTATATGTTCTTTAAAACCAAAGAAAATCCCGATGACAAAGAAAAATTAGATACGATTGTTGAAGTAAATCGCAAAAATTCTATTGCATCAACGAATTGGGTTTTCAATATCGACAAACGTTTGCCTTTGAAATTAGTCATCCCAGAAGTGATGAATTTACAAGACAAAAAGAAACGCAGTTCGCATTCGAAAGAAGGAACTATGAACGTTTTTACGTATTCGGATAGCGTGGCTAAGAATTTGGCTTTTTTTCCTTTTACTGATGTAGAGTTTAAATACAGAAAACATTTTTCTAAGTTTTTCATTAAAAAACACGCCGAACATTACAGAAACTTCCACAATTTCACTGTGAATTTCAATAAAGACAATAAAATTACCGTTGACGGAAACGATGTTTCAAGAGAAGAATTTATCGATTTTATCAAAGAATTTGCAGATTTTACAAGTGATGGAAAAATCACGATGCTACATTTGAATTTCGATAATCGCTTAACGTATGACCAATACATTCAAAATAAGATTTTAGCATGGAAAGCAACGAATGATGAAATTCAATTGTCTTCTTTTGAATTTGTATATGATGAGAAGAAATTGCCGGAATGTGGGTGTAAGTTATAAGTTGGGAGATGG
>JACCDZ010060960.1_pt1 | contig 11927 bp, 8 predicted proteins | sample 7449551 | NCBI WGS metagenome assembly JACCDZ01 (sample SAMN15323452, study PRJNA562643) | freshwater metagenome | isolation source: river surface water | place: USA:Blue River Watershed | collected 2017-08-18
ATGGATGTGGGCGGCACCATGGACGACCACATCGCCCGCGTGGAAGAAATGTTCTCCGCCGTCAAGGCCGAGTTCAAGCATCTGGACTTCTATTACTTCCACAACTGCGTGTACGACTTCATGTGGAAGAACAACAAGCGCCGCTTTGCCGAAAAATTTGCCACCTGGGACATCCTGCGCAAGTACAACAAGGACTACAAGCTGATCTTCATCGGGGACGCGACCATGAGCCCCTATGAGATTTTGCAAAAAGGCGGCAGCGTCGAATACAACAACGAAGAAGCCGGGGCCGAATGGCTGCAGCGCCTGACGCACACCTTCCCCAAGTTCGCCTGGATCAACCCCGAGCCGCAAGGCGTGTGGCAATACCGCCAGAGCATCTCCATCATCCAGCAACTCATGAGCAACCGCATGTTCCCGCTGACCCTCAAGGGCCTGGAAGATGCCATGCGTTTGCTGAGCAAGTGAGTCGCCGCACTGGCCTGCCTGCTTTACTCCTGGCCTGCACCCTGTGGTGCATGCCGGTGCTGGCCCATGCCAACGAGCCTCTGGCGTTCGAGCTGACCATCGAGTCCAACCAGAAGGACATCGCGCCTTGGATGTCCCAGCACCTGGCCTTGCAGCGCTACAAAGGCCTGACGGATCTGGATGACCAGGAAATGACCCAGCTCCTGCGCGATGCCGATGTGCAAGCGCGCGAACTGCTGGCCACACAAGGCTACTTCAACCCCCAACTGCAGTGGCAACTGGACCCCACGCCCACCGCCGCGCACCGGCGCAGCGTGAAACTGGACATCGACGTCGGTCCTGCGGCCAGCATCACCGACGTGCAAATCGCGTGGCAAGGCGACATCGCCACGCGAAGCGAAGCCGCAGCCCAACGGGAACGTGTGCGCTCGGACTGGGCCATGCCCTCAGGCCAGGACTTCAGCCAAAGCCAGTGGAGCCAGGCCAAGGCCCAAGCGCTGCGGCAGGTGCAAGCCGAGCGCTACCCACACGCACAAATGGCACAAAGCCAGGCCGATGTGGATGCGCACAGCAACCAGGTGCGCCTGTCGGTGACCATCGATTCGGGCCCGCAAGTCACGATCGGGCCGCTGCTCATCACGGGCACGGAACGCTACAGCGCCGAACAAGCCGAGCGCCTGGCGCATTTGAAGACCGGTGCTGTTTACAAGCAAAACGATCTGCTGATGGCCCAGCAACGCCTGGTGGCCAGCGGTTTTTACGATGCGGTGTTCGTCTCGCTCGATCCCGAGGGGCCCGTGGACGCCACCCCGGTCAAGGTGGAGTTGAGAGAAACACTGCGCCAGAAATGGGTCATGGGCCTGGGTGTGCGCAGCGACAGCGGCCCACGCCTGACGGCCGAGTACACCCAAAACCGGCTGCCTGGGCTGGGCTGGCGCGGCGTGACGAAATTGTCGGTCGACAAAAAACTGCAGACTTGGAGCCTGGACCTGGTGGCACCGCCCAATGAAGACCTGTGGCGCTGGAACGGCGCTGCCCAGCTGGAACACCAGCAATTGGTGGGCTACGAAGTGAGCAGCCAGCGTTGGCGCTATGGCCGCACGCAGCGCGAGGAAAGAACCGACCGCTCCTATTACGCGCAGTACGACGCCTCCAGCAGCACAGGCTCGCTGGTCGGTCAGCGCGAATCGGTCAGCGCCAACTACGCCTGGACCTGGCGCCGCTACGACAGCCTGCCCTTCCCCACCCAAGGCATTGGCGGCAGCTTGGAGCTGGGCTCGGGCGTGAGTCTGGGCTCCCAGCATGAAGTGTTCACCCGCTGGCTGGCGCGTGCCCTGTGGCTGCAACCCCTGGGCCGTGCATCGGGCCGCTTGGCTGTGCGCGCAGAGGCGGGCAGTGTCATCACCCGCGACACCTCGGGCCTGCCCACCACGCAGCTGTTTTTGGCCGGTGGCGACAACAGCGTGCGCGGCTATGCCCCATCCAGCATCGGCATCACGCAAAGCAATGGCGCCGTCGCCCCTGGCCGCTACCTGGCCACAGGCAGCGTGGAATGGCAACGCCCCATCCGCTGGAACCAGCAACGCACCGATTGGGAAAGCGCCGTGTTTGTGGACGCCGGTGCGGTGTCCGATGACATGCACCAGCACAAAGCGCTGGTGGGTTATGGCGTGGGTGCCCGCTTGCGCAGCCCCATCGGCCCGCTGCGCATGGACCTGGCTTACGGCCAGGCGGTTCAGAAATTGCGTTTGCATCTGAGCGTGGGCTTTGTCTTTTGATGACCGCCAACACCGCCAACGACCAGCAGCCCAAGCCGCGCAGCAAACTGCGCCGGCTGGGCCTGCTCCTGGGTCTGCTCTTGAGCGGTGCAAGTCTGGTTCTGAGTGCACTGTGGTGGTGGGCGGGCACGCCAGGCTCTTTGGCCAGCACGCTGAATCTGGCCGCCCAACTGATGCCCGCCAGCCAGCGCCTGAGCACCGATCTGGTCGAGGGGAGCTTGCGCCACGGCGGGCAAGTGGGCCAATGGCATTGGCAACAAGGCGCATTGCAAGTGCGTGGTGAGCAGACCGCCTTGACGCTGGACTGGCCACGCCTGTGGCAAGGCCATTTGCCACTGGCGCAATTGCATCTGGGGCGTCTGAAGATCGATGACCAGAATCCGGCAAGTGAACCCCAAGCCCTGACCACCTTGCATTGGCCCCTGCGCGTCGATCTGCCTTGGCGAATCGACCGGCTCGAATGGGCAGGCCCTCCGGCCTTCGAGGCCTCGGGCCTGCACGGTCACTACCGTTACGACGGCAGCGAGCACCATCTGGAGGTGCAGCCGTTTGAGGTGGCGCAAGGCCGCTACAGTGCGCAAGCCCGGCTGCAGGCGGCAGCGCCCATGGCCCTGCACGCCAGCTTGCAAGGACAGGTCCACACCATGGGTCCTGCGGGCAGCAAGCCCTTGACGCTCACCGCCCAAGCCACGGCCGAGGGCACCCTGTCGGGTATGTCAGCCGCTTTGGAGGTCAAAGCGCAACTGCAACCGAGCAGCGCTACAGGATCTGGTCCAAACATGCAGCTGCAAGTGCAGGCCCAGATCCACCCCTGGCAAGCCCAGGCCATCACACAAGCCCGGGCCGACTGGCAGCAATTGGATCTGGCCGCACTCTGGCCTGGCGCACCGCAAACCCGCCTGGGGGGGCAAGCCTCGGTCACGCCCGAGGGCTCGGGCTGGCACATTCAGGGCCAGCTGAACAACCAAAACCCAGGCCCCTGGGACCGGCATGCCCTGCCCCTGAGCCACTTGAGCGCCCAACTGCACCACCCCGGCCATGGCCTGTGGCAAATCACACAACTCCAGGCCAAGGTGGCAGGCGGTCAAGTGCAAGGCGCAGGACAGCAAACACCTGCTGGCTGGACAGGCCAGGTCAACATCGCAGGGGTCCAGCCCGAGCTGTTGCACACCGCCATGGCCGCGGGTGCACTGAACGGACAGATCAAGGCACAGGCCAGCGACGCGCGCACCGTGTCCATTCAAGCCGACCTCCAAGGCGCAAGCGCTTTGGGCAAAAACGCCACCGGCCTGCGCTGGGACAAACTGCACCTGCAAGGCCAATGGCAAGCCGCCCTTTGGAAGATCGAGTCACTGGAGGTTCAGGCGGCGGACGCCAAGCTGCAAGCGCAGTTCAGCTTCGCGCCCCAACAGCAATCTGCGCAAGGTCAAGTCGAATGGCAGTGGCCCGGCGTGAAAGGCCAAGCCCAAGGCATGCTGGCCCCCAAGCAAGGTCAAGGCCATCTGGAAGTCGCCATGAGCGATGCCGCGCTCAGCATGGCCTGGCTCAAGCGCTGGCCGGGTTGGACCGAACGGCTGCAAGGCTGGCAAGCCTCGGGGCCTGCGCAATTGAATGCGCAGTGGCAAGGCGGCTACCGTCAGGCCGACGCACCGATTCAACTGAACATGACCCTGCCCCGCTTGAGCACACCAGCCCAAGGACCTGAGGCCTGGCAATTACAACAAAGCCACATCGCGGTGCAAGGCAGCTTGCAGGCATTGCAAGCGAGCGTCGACGCACGTTGGTTGAATGGCCACCAAACAGTGCAGTTTCAATCCAAAGCCACGGCCAGCAGCAGCGCTCTGCTGGGCAGTCCTTGGCAAGGGAACATCCAGAGTGCTTCGGTTCAGGTGTCTTCACCCGAACGCACCACCCCATGGAAAGCCCAACTCCAAGAAGCCGTGGGTTGGCAATGGACCCCTTCTGCCATCCAGGATTTGTTGCAATGGCAAGCCGGACGCATCGCGGTGCAGGGGCCCAGCACAGGGCAAGCCGCGCTGCGTTGGGATGCCGGGCAATGGCAGTCGCGCAGCCTGGCTCCCCAAGGCGCCGCTGCGGCACGCAGCAAGCAAAGCACAGCGCTGACCGCCCGCATCGACGAGCTGCCCTTGAGGTGGTTGCCCCTCGGGTTTGGCTCAGAAATCCAGAGCGACGTGGTCCTCCAAGGCCAGATCCGGTTGGAACAAACCGAGGCTTTGCGCCTGAGTGCGCGGCTTGAACGCAGTCGGGGTGACTTGCGCATCAATGCCGACAACGCGTCCGGACAACGCATCAACTCTGGCCTGCGGGACGCGCGCATCAGCCTCGAGGTCGACAACGACAAGGTCCAGGTCCAACTCAATTGGGACAGCGAACAAATGGGCCAGCTGCAGGCGCAAGCCCAAACCCGCCTGAGCCACGACACCCAAGGCTGGCATTGGCCCGCGCAAGCCCCGGTATCGGGCCAACTGAAAGCCCAGCTGCCCCGCGTGGGCGCATGGTCCTTGCTGGCGCCACCCGGCTGGCGCGTACAAGGCACACTGGACACCCAACTCGAACTCTCGGGCACCCGCCAAGACCCGCAGTGGCAAGGCCATGTGCAGGCCAACAACCTGGCCGTGCGTTCGGCCGTGCAAGGCATCGAGTTCAGCCAAGGCCAATTACGCGCACGGGTACACGGCCAGCAAGTGGACCTGGAGCAATTGAGCTTGCGCGGTGCAGGCGCACAAGGCGGCGAACTCCAGACCCAAGGTCAACTGGTCTGGCTGCCCCCCGCAGCAGGTGCCGCCAAGTCCTCGCCCTTGGGCCAGGTGGACATGGTGCTCCACCTGCAAGCCAAGGCCCTGCGGGTGAGCAACCGTGCCGACCGGCGACTGACCATCTCCGGTCAAGTCAAAGCCCAAATGCACCAAGGCCAACTGCAGTTGCGCGGACAAATCCAGGCCGATCAAGGCCTGTTCATCCTGGCCGAAGACAGCACCCCCACCTTGGGGCAAGACGTGGTGGTCACCCATCCACGATCAACCAAAGCGCCGGTCAAAACAGAGGCCTCCGCGCAAGGGGTCTCCATGATCGGCACACCCGATGTGCAAGTCACGCTGGACTTGGGACCGGACTTCCAGGTTCAGGGCCATGGCCTGAGCACGCGCCTGACCGGCAAGCTGAATTTGCTCAGCAATGCCAGCACCAAAGGCATTCCGCGGCTCAACGGCGAAGTCAGCACCGAAGGCGGTCGCTACAAAGCTTATGGACAAAACCTGAACATCGAAACCGGTTTGTTGCGCTTCAACGGCCCCTACGACAACCCCTTGCTGGAGATCCTGGCCATCCGCCCCAACCTGTCGCAACGCGTGGGGGTGCAAATCAGCGGCAGCGCCATGACCCCCAAAGTGCGCCTGTACTCCGACCCCGAGTTGCCCGATGCCGACAAACTGGCCTGGCTGGTGCTGGGACGGTCTGGCGCCAACGGCGGTGCCGAGTCGGCCGTCTTGCAGCAAGCGGCCCTGGCCTTGTTCAGTGGCAATGGCAAAACCTTGAGCGGCGAAATGGCCGGCGCCCTGGGCTTGGACGAGATCTCGCTGGCCAACGGCAGCCGCAGCGACACGACCGCCACAGGCGCTGCTGTCACGCTGGGCAAGCGCTTGTCCAAAGATTTTTACTTGGTCTACGAAACCAGCCTCAAAGGCACTTTCGGCAGCTTCTATGTGTTCTACGACCTCTCACGCCGCCTGACCTTGCGGGCCCAAGCGGGACAGGACAATGCGCTCGACTTGATCTACACCGTGCGCAGGGATTGATCAGCGCTGGGCCCGCTGCGATGGCGCATTGCGCTGCAAGACCTCGATCAGGTCCTTGTATTCAAAGGGTTTCATCAGATAGTCGTTCATGCCCGCTTCCTGGCAAAGGTCGCGGTCCTCATTGAAGCCCCCCGCCGTCAAGGCCACGATGGGCAGATCGTGGAACGCAGGATTTTGACGAATGCGCCGTGCGGCCTCCAAGCCCCCCATGACGGGCATCTGGATGTCCATCAACACCAGATCGCAGCGGACTTCGCCGAGCATCTGGATCGCCACCAGGCCATTTTCGGCCACCGCCACCTGAGCCCCGGCCAGCTCCAGCAACTGCTGGAGGATGCCGCGCATGGACAGGTTGTCTTCGGCCAGCAAAACACGCAGGCCCTGCACCTGATCAGCGGCCTGCAAGTCTTGTGCATCCAATTTTTGGTCATCGCCTGCATGGCTCAAAGGCAATCGCACCGTGAACCAAAAGGTCGAGCCCGTGCCCACTTGCGATTCGACCCCCACATCGCCACCCATCTGCTGAGCCAACCGTTTGCAAATGGACAATCCCAAACCTGTTCCGCCTTGGGCACGGGTGTATGCATCGTCACCCTGCACAAAACCTTCGAAGACCTTGGCCTGAAGCTGCGGCGCCAGACCCATGCCAGTGTCTTGCACTTCAAAACGCAGATGCTCATGCTCTGCTGCGCTGAACGCATGCCGCACAGACACCCGCACATGCCCTCGCTCGGTGAACTTGATGGCATTGCCCACCAGATTCAAAAGTACCTGCGCCAGGCGTTGGGCGTCGCCCAAGCGATGGGGATGCACCTCGGGGGCCCACTCGACCAGGTATTGCAGCCCCTTGCTGGCACAGGCATCGCCCACCAAGTCACTGACTTGCTGCAACACACCACGCAAGTCAAATGGCCACTGAGCCAGTTCCAATTTGCCGTGCTCCAGCTTGGACAAGTCCAAAATGTCATTGATGATGCCCAGCAACAAGCGGCCAGCACTTTTGCTTTTGTTGAGCAAAACACGCTGCTGATCGTCCAAAGGCGTGGCCAAGACCAAATCCGTCAAAGACAACATGGCGCTCATCGGGGTGCGGATTTCATGGCTGATGTGCGCCAAAAATTCTGTCTTGGCTGCATTGGCTTTTTCTGCCCGCTCTCGCGCCTGATGCAAACTGTCTTCGTACAGTCGGCGTTGGCTGATGTCGCGGCTCACGCCCAATATTTCAACCAGGCTGCCATTGGCCCCCATCACCGGAAAAGCCAACACCTCGGTCCAAAAGCGGCTGCCATCCTTGCGCCAATACTCCAGCTCGTTGCGAAACTCTGGCGGTGGCAGCCCCTGCTGCAAAGCGGCCGCCACATCCCCAAAATACTGAAGCGAAACCGCTTGCGAATCCGGCGTCAGGGTTTCATCGATGGTGTGCTTCATCGCCTCTTCAGGCGTGTAACCGCGCAACTGCTCAATCGCCGGACTCACATACGTGATCTCACCGAGCGGGCTCATGGTCCACACCACGTCCCGCGCACTGTCGGTCAACAGGCGCAAGCGCTGTTCACTGACACGCAGTTTCTCCTCGGCCAGGACCTGCTCCGAAACGTCTTTGGCCATCAGCAGACACAAGGGCTGACCATGTCGATCGGCCAAGGTGGCCAAAACCGAGATTTCAGCAAACACCTGCGCTCCATCGCTGCGCAGCAGCTGATGAACCCGCGAGCCTGTCGCAGGCGGCTGCTGGGTGAAAAATTCAGGGGCCTGCGTCTCGCCTGGGCGCAAGACCGAACGGGCCAGTGTCGACCATGGTGCTTGGCGCAAAGATGCTGGCGAACAGCCCATCAGTTGGGCAAAGTGGCCATTGACCGATCGGACCGTCCCCGTTGGGGCGTCCACGACCGCCACCCCAAAAGGGACTTGATGAAAAATCAATCGCCAATCGTCTTGCTTGGACGCAAAAAACCGGCGAAATGTGCTTTTGATCAAATCCAACATTTTGGGGATTATCTTGCAAATTTCGACGGTAACGGACACCCAAGCGACGCCATCGGCGTTGTCGGCGTTGTCGGCGTGGGGCCGCAAAGACCTTTTGAAGCGGCCTGTAAAATCAAGCCTGTGCCACCGTAGTTCAATGGATAGAACTCTCCCCTCCTAAGGGAGTGATACAGGTTCGATTCCTGTCGGGGGCACCAAGCACTGCCATCCTTGGCGGGGTTTGTGCCACTGAAGCGGCAACGGCAAGTGACGCCTCAACCGCGAATCGGCCCCAAGGTGGCCAAGCGCATCAGGACTTTTTTCAGATGCGCAGGCCAATGCGCAGGGTTGCCTTTTCCATCGAGTCTGTAACGACGCCCTGCAGGCAGCATGTGCAGCTCGACCCCAAGCATTTCCATCTGTTCTTCGGCTTCGATCTCGTCCACATTGGAACGCATGCGCGTGGGATCCACCACCGTCACCGAACCCCGACCAATCACCTCGACGGCTTGGTTGCGTTCGATCACCAAGGCGGTGTCCTCATCAATGCCCACGCCCAGCAAATCGGGGCGCAGTGCCAATGTGGACATCAATCGGGCCAGTCGCCTTCGCTCGGAAAAGTGCTGATCCACCACCGCTTGTGTGATGAAGCCCAACCCCATGTCGGTCGCGGTGGCCTCCTTGCTCGGGCGCAAAACAGCGGCTCCTTGAGCGATCATGTGCCGCGACATCACGGCCGCTCCTGCACTGGTGCCGGCCAGGCAACATCCACGCAAGTGAAAAGCCTGGTGCAGGCTGGTGTAAGCCGGGGTTTCCCACAGCGCCTCCATCAATCGACCCTGATCGCCGCCGCTGATGAAAATGCCATCGGCTTGCAAGATGTCTTGCTGCAGCTCAGGCGCATGGGCACTGTCATGGTCGGTCAGCGCCAAACGCTGAACATCGGCCACACCCAGCTCCTGAAATGCCTGGCGGTAACTGTGCCAGACCCCATCAGGCTCTGCGCTGGCTGCAGTCATCAACCGGATGCGTGCCGCAGAGCCGCCTGAGTAATCTACAAACTTGCGCAAAATGAGCCGGTCCTGCATGCGGTCTTCGGCGCCGCCAATGACCACCAGTCGGGCCTGTCTGGCCACTTGGGCCGACAAATCCCCAACCAGCAAACCACTGGCCATGGCCAACAGGATCTCTCGGCGTTGAAGGTGGCTTGCAAGAAGTGACATGTCAATTTGCTTGTTCAAACCACAAGGATATCGTCAACCCATGAATCGGCTTGGCTGTCGGACCGGCCTGTGGCTCACTGGGATCCAGAAAGTCCAGGGCGCAGCCATTTCACGCTTGTGCTGGAGCGAATGCATCCCAGGCTGCCAGGGCTTCAGCCGTGTACATCAGGGCCGGGCCCCCGCCCATGTAAACGCAGACCGCCAGCATTTCTTCCAGTTCCTGGCGGGTGCAGCCCAAACGGCGCAAAGCCTTCACATGAAAGCCGATGCAACCCGAGCAATGCTGGGTGATGCCGATGGCCAAAGCGATCAATTCTTTGTGCTTTTCACTGACAGCACCTTCGGCCATGGCCGCCTTGGCCAGCTGGCCAAAGCCTTGCATGGCTTCGGGCTGGGCTTTGCGCAAGCCTGCCAGAGAGTGGTTGATGTTCTGGATCAGTGTGGGATGGTCAAACGTACTCATGGTGGCTTCCTTGGATGATGCGAATCACAAGCGGTCAATGGGCAAGCCGCATTGCATCGATACGGCCCCAGCGGAGCCGCCATTGCTGACCTGCTGGTAACCCATTTGCTGCATGTAATCGCAAGCCATGCCCGAGCGACCGCCCGAGGCACAGCACAGGATCACCGGGGCCGATTTGTCCGGCACAGCCTCTGCAATGGCTTGCGCGAAGCGGTCCAGCGGGATATTGACCGAGCCACGCACATGGCCGGTGGCGAACTCGCCAGGCGAGCGGACGTCAATGATCAAGGGGGTGGTGTGAGTGCTGGTCATGTTTTTAAGCCATCGGGGTTGAAGAAAAATGCCTGCCGTGTTCAGCGGCTCAAGGCGGCATTGACGGTCTGAAGCTTTTGCACATCGAGTTGACCGGCCATGGCTTGCAAGCGCAGTTGACCCATCAGCACATCGGTGCGTGCTTGCAGCAAAGCCAGCTGGGCGGCACTGGCATCGTTTTGCGCATTGAGCAAATCCAGTGTGGTGCGGTCGCCGACCTGGCGACCCAATTGTGTTGCATCCAGGCGTGCCTGACTGGCGGTGTCAGCGGCTTGCAATGCAGCGATGCGCGCTTGCCCGCTTTGCACGGCCAGCCATGCTGAACGGGTCATCTGGCTGACCTGCAAGCGGGTACGCGCCAGCTCGGCGCGGGCCTTGTCCTGCAAATGCACCGCCTCTTGCTGTTTGGCACTGCGCCAGCCACCGGTGTACAGCGGCACATTGAGCATCACCCCCACCATCTGCTGGCTTTGTGTGTTGCTGGCTGCACCAAAATCGCCCGTGCCGCCTATGCGCTCGCGCGACGCTTGCGCCACCACATCCAATGTGGGAGAGGCCTGGGCACTGTGTTTGCGCAACTCTTGCTGCGCAGCATCCGCCTGTGCTTCTTGCAGGCGGATCAGTGGGTTGCCTTGCTCGGCTTTTTGCAACCAGGACGCCAGGCTGTCGTGCTCCGAGGACGGCACCCAGTGCGCAGGCACTTGCAGTTGCAAGGCATCCACCGACAAGCCCGTGACATCGGCCAGCACTTGCCGGGCCATCTCCAGATCATTGCGGGCAGCAATGGCCTGAGCGCTCAAGGCCTGCGCACGGGCGCCCGCCTCGTGCGTGTCGGTGACGGGGGCATCGCCGATGGAAAAACGGTCTTTCGCTTCGAGCCATGCTTTGTCCACCACTTTTTGCTGTTGTGCGATCAAGGCCAAGCGTTGCTCGGCCAGCACGACATCGAAGTAACGTTGTGTGGTCTGCAGCATCCAGTCTTGCTGGCCCAGCGTCCACTCGTGTTCGCTCGCTTGAGCGGCGATGTCCAGCTGTGCACTTTGGGCCTGCCGCTCGCGGTTGTACAGGGCTTGTCGAGCGCTCAAACTCCAGCGGGTGCTCGAGCCGCCGCTGATCGAGGTGCCGAAATTAGCTTTGTCAGAAAGACCGGTTGTCAACGCCGAGAACTGCGCGCCATTCATCTGACTTTGCGCACTGGCCCAGCCGGCACTGGCACTCAAGCCCACGGTAGGACGCCACAGGGCCTGGGCCTGATCGCGCCGGGTCGATCCTGCTGCACGATTGGCTTGGCTGATCGCGCCCTGCGGGTCGTGCTTTTGCGCGGCTTCCCAGACTTGCAGCAGATCGGTGGCACTGGCCGTGCTCGCGCACAGTGCCAAAACAGCGCCAGCCCATAAGGTGCGAGGAATCATCTTGACACTCCGTGGTGTGTGTTTTGAAATCAGCAACCTGACTGCACACCCAACTTGCGCAAGATGGATTCCATCAGGCACCACTTGGTCAGCGCGCTTTGCAGCAAGTTGGCACCGACGAAGGCGGTGAATGCCAGCCACCAAGGGCTCACGAAAACAGGGCTGCCTTCAATGCCCAAGGCCAAAGACAAGAGGATGAAGGTGCCAGCGACGAGGCGAACGATTTGCCAGGATTTCATGAAGAGTTCTCCGAAGGGTTAAAAATCAAAGGGTTTCGTACTGGCGGCGGTAAGCCGCGTAGTACAGCGTGGGGATCACGACCAAGGTGAGGATGGTCGAGACAAAAATACCGAAGATCAGCGAGATGGCCAGGCCATTGAAGATCGGGTCGTCCAAGATGAAGAAGGCGCCCAGCATGGCCGCGCCGCCCGTGAGCATGATCGGCTGTGCACGGGTGATGGCCGCCTGCACGATGGCCTGCTTGAAGGCCA
>JACCDZ011558506.1_pt1 | contig 11926 bp, 13 predicted proteins | sample 7449551 | NCBI WGS metagenome assembly JACCDZ01 (sample SAMN15323452, study PRJNA562643) | freshwater metagenome | isolation source: river surface water | place: USA:Blue River Watershed | collected 2017-08-18
CTGATCGGCTCAGTCGGCAGACCGCCGCGCAAAGTGTTAAGACCGTAGTCGAGCCAAAGGGCGGCGCGCTTGATGATGTTCACGGCGTCATCCCGTGGTTAGCAGCGAAGAACAGCGCCTTGATGACTAGCGCCATCACAACGCCGCCGATAGCCCACAACACCTTGTTCTGCCCTTTGCTGTAGTTCATGAACGCCTTCGTCTCGTCGGCCAGCTTGTCGAACTTGTCCGTCAGGTCGCTGATCTTTTTGTGTGCCCGGTCGTTGTCGATGATCAGGTTGCTGTGCTTCTCTTCGAGGATCGCGACCTTGGTAATCTGCGCCAGAATCAAGTCAAGCTTGGTGCTGACCGCATCCATGACTTTTTCCACTGATGACAGGTTTCGCTCGGCCATAGTTAGCCTCTTGTCGTGTTCCGAGCACGGATATGTGGTTCTCCGCTCGACGAACGGGTACTGGTTCTCAGGTTCATTTGTGCCGCGATTGTCGGTCATTTTGTTGTTCCCTAGCTTTTTAAAATCTACTTGTTCGCGCTCAGTTGCGAGATCGTGTCGTCCTTGCGCCTGCTCGTATAAGACGTGCCAAGGAAGTAGCTGAAGATGCTGCTGATTGCCGTGCCAAGCAGGAAGCCGAGGACGGTATCAACCGTGCGGATGTTCTTCTCCGGGATGTCCATGAATGTCGTGGAGAGCAGGAACACCATCGCGAACAGTGACCACGCAATCGAGAACCAATAGACGAAGCGCTTGGCGAACAAGTCGTCCTGCTTGAGCGCTTCCATCTGCATCTTGCGTGCAGAATCCACGTCAGCGAGGTAGGCTTTCTCGATGTCACCATCAATTCGGCGCATCTCGATCTCTGCTTTATTGCGCTCGTCGTCAGACGTAAAGAGGGAATCAGCGGCGTTGCCGACGGCTTCGATCACTTTTCCTACGGCACCGACTGCGATGTCTGTAAGCGGGTTCATTGGCACCTCACAGCCCAGTTAAGCAGTTCCCACAGCGTGATGCTGATCCCGCCGACGACAAGCGTGGCGAGGATGTACGGAACCCAGTAAATCCACTCAGGCATCTTTCACCTCCGCCAAGCGAAGCCCGCGAGCAATCCAGCCGGGCCAGAAGACTCGTTGTGTCTTGTCCTTCATACCGATGGCGTGATACCGACGGATATTGACGTGCGAGTACATCAGCAGCAGGTAGGCTTCCGGGTAGCGATTGATTGCCGCCAGTGTTTTCGGGCCGATCTTGCCGTCCTGAATCACATTGACGCAGGCTTGCATCAACTTGATGGCGTTCGCGCCCATATTCACGAACTGAGAGAACAGGGCTTCTGCAACAGGCTGGCTAGTGATCTGGTCGCCTTTGACCGGCATCCAGTAATACTGGTGGTAGAAGTCGCGAACCATATCAAGCGGCGGCGTGTCGCCTGCGTCGATGAACTTCCAGCCAACCCACTTCGGGTTGTGCTTGCGCGAAATCCCGGCATAGGTCTGGCCTCCACGGTCGACTGGATCATTGGTCAGCTTGATACCTTCTTCGTCCATGAGGCGCTGGAAGGCCTTCTCAAAGTCAGCCATTACGTCGTCACCTCTTTCAGCACCACAACTTTCCCTGCGATCAGCGATGTCACAACCCCGGGCCCGCTGACCATTTCAAGTTCGTAGACGCCCTTAGTCCAGGCAAAGCCCTCTGTCGCCGTGGCCGCAATGGTCAGCGTGATCGTCTTGGCCGTATTGTCGATAGCGATGGCCAGTACGTTGAGCGGCGAGTCGCCAGCCTCGGTCGAAGCCAGCACCGTGCCGCCCACCTTGTCCTTGATCTTCATGCGGGCGGTGTAGCCCGCCAGATCAACCGGCGTGTTGAACTGCCAAAAACCGCCAGATACATAAGCTGGCCATTCCGTTCCGTTGGTGTCGTAAGGGGAAACGCTGTTCAGTTCAATTGTGTTTGCGTCGATCACCAGTGCCGGAACGTAATCCGAGTCACGCGGCGGCGAGTTCTTTGCGTTGATCTGCGTCGGGCCTTTGACGCGGGTGACAGCGCCTCGATAACCATTAGGCGTGCCGTGGCCGGCGACGGTCAAGCGCGGCGCACCACTGGCAAACGAAACGCCCGTGATCGGCTTGTAAATGATCGGCTCTGTTTCCCAGCGCAAGACAAGTTGGAACGTCTTGCCTTGCTTGATTTCGAGGTCTTTTGTGTCGGACATGGCCTAACGCTCACTGGTGTAATCGGTTGCGATGCGGGCGATTGGCGTTTTGCCGGCGGCGCAAGTCGGCTGATGGGCGCTTGCCGAAGATGGCGGCGAACCGCCCTTCTGCATCTTTTGACTTGCCGGCGTCGAACGTATCGACATCCGGCTTGCTGTAAGCGCGGAACTCGACCCAATCAATCAGGCGAAGGTGATGTATCTCGCCAATTTCCGGCGCGTTGCCATCGTCTTTCAGCGCCCTGGCCGGCGTGCGCCAGAATTCGACATACAGTGTGTAGCTCTGGTCCGGTATCGCCGTGAGGATCAGAAAAAGGTCGTCGTGGATGTAGTGCGTCGCCCGCTCGACGTTGCGCCGCCATTTGCTGTTGTACTCGTCCTGAAGCTCATAGCTGCTGGGGCTGATCGGATACGCATTGCCTGCCGCATCACGCAGTTCGGCATACTGGATGTCGAACACATTGGCCGGCAGATCAACCCGCGGCACATCACCGGCTGAAAAGCTGTATTCGTCGCTGTCGCGCAATAGCTTGGCGCGAATTGCCGCTTCTGCTTCCGCCTCGGCAAACCAACGTGCAAGTTCTTCGTCGGACCACAAATACGGGCGTTCCATGTCCGACGTGCGAACTCGGAACTCTTCCTTGAGGTCGCCAAGTTTCATGGGTTAATCAACCCCGAACTGGTCGTATAGACCAGTTACCTTGGTCCGCATGTCGCCAACGGACATTTGCTTGTCCAGATCCAGGCTGAAATGCGTCTTGGCGTAGGTAATCAGCGCCTTCTTGCCCATGCTGGCAATGGCATCACGCGACGACTGGTCCGCGTCTTCTTCGCTTTCCTGTGCGGAATTGCGGCTGACTTCCGGCTTGGAAGCACTTTCTACGCCTTCAGGGTCGCCGAGTTCATAGACCGAAGGATGGCGAAGCATCTTGTTGGCGAATTCTTCATCAACCAGAAGCGTTTGGCCCTTCTTGAAGGTAAGGCCAGATCCACAGGCGCCATCGGCATAGACCGGGCGGTGGCTTATGTACTTGATTGCAATCATCCGAATCTCCGATTTGCAGAAGTGCCACCCGAAGGTGGCCCCTTGATCTACTGATTAGTTCGGCCCTTGCAGGACACAATCAACCAGCACGTCGACAATGCCGAGTGCCGAATCGGCGGCGCCCTTGCGCGTCAGAACAAGGAATGCGTCCTTCGGCAAACGAACCGGCGCCTTGGCGACAGTCGCGCGCGTGCGGCCAGTTGAAGAGGTCGCGAGCGCGGCGAAGAAGTAGGCGGCATCCTGCGGAGCAGCGGCGACATCAACGCCATCGGCGTAGAGGAAGCCAATGTCTGCAGTCGTCGATGCGGCAAAAGCATCCGACACAATTACCAGGGCGTCGTGCAGTTCTACGCCTGCCGGCAAGACGGCAATACGGACCACATCGTTGACCTGAACAGCGGTGGCCAAGTCCGAATTGGCCGCGACGCCGGCTGCGCTGGTAGTAAAGTTGCCGCGAATGACAGACTTGTTGCCTGCCGGGTAGCTGAATTGCGAATTCCGCAAGCCCTTAGTTGTTACGGTAGCCATGGTATTTCTCCTTGAATTTCAGAAGAGGCCGGGGGCTTCCCGGCCTGCTTGCTATTGGTTACGCAATCGCAACGGCAGTGTCGATGGCCATCACACCGAAATCGGTATATTCCTTCGCCGTGCCGCCGTTGTCGATCAGGAACTGGATCTTCGACGTGCCGGCAATCATGCCCAGCAGGATTTCCAGCTTGTCGCCGTGATCGAGTTCCTTCTCCGAGAAGAAGTAGGAACCCTGAGACTGGCGATACTTGCCGTAAGCCTGGGCCAGTGCCTGACCGCCGAGCAGCAGCGCACGGTCAACCGCGAAGTTGGCGCCGAAAGCGGCCGGCACCAAGTCGGTTGCCGTTTCGGCATTAGACGTTGTGGACGGACACCAGCGCAGGCTGTTACCTGCAAAGAAGCGGATCGGCTTCGGCATCTTGACGATCAGGATGCCGTTCCACAGGCCAGCCTCGCCCATGAACAGCGGATTCTGCTTGGCCATGTTGGCACGGGCCATGGCGTTGGCCTGCCAAGTGCGGAAGTTGCCAGAGCGGACCAGCGAAGTGTATTGCTCGGACGAGCAGAGCAGCACACGCATCGGGGCGTCTTGCGACATTTGATCGCCCTCGAAGCGAACCGGCGGCGGCGGCAGCGGCATCGAATCCAGCTTGGTGCGCAGGGCGTCCACCAGATCAATGTTCATCACATCGGTGGTGGCAATGCTGATTTCGTTGGCAGCGGCCGCAATCGGCTCAATGCCGGAACCGGTCGACATGAAGTGACGGTTACGGGTCGGCGCCTTGATGGTATTGACGCAGATATCGGAGAAGTCCGGGTCAGATGCCAGCGGCACAGCCCATTCGATATCGTTGGCGAAACCACGGGCGCCAGCCAGATGGACAAGGCTCAACTGGTCTTCCAGACGGCTCATGTAGTTGTGGCCGAGCGCCTGGGCCAGCGAACGCAGTTGGTGCGGGGTGCGCTGCTGGGTCATCTTGCCGCCGGCACTGATCGGCTTGCGGGTCTGGTTGATGCGCAGACTGTCTTGCGAGAAGTCCATGCGGTCGCCCTTACCCTCGGCGTAGCGCTCACCCATGATCGGCTTGCCGCCAATCGGGTTAATCAGGTCGAAGGTTACTTCGTCGCCAGCGGTCTTCGACAGATCCTGGCAGCGGACGATTGGAAGCTCGTTGCCAGACTGGCGGCGCAGTACGGCTTCGGCGTCAGCCTGTTGAGGCAGCTTGCCGGTCAGGCGGTTAAGTGTGGTCTGGCGCTGCATCGAGGCAGCGAACAGGCCAGCGGATTGAATCTTGACAGCTTGCGGGCTGCCGTAGGGAATGACTGTATCGGCCATGATAAATCTCCTGAAGATGGAACAATCGGCTCACGCCGGAATGGATTTGGTTTGGTTAAAGCGCCTTGGCCATGATTCGCATGATTTCCTCCGGCGACTTGTTTTCAAGCGTCTGAGAAAGTCGGCTGATATCCATGTTGCGCATCATCTCGCCCTCGTCGTGCTGAGGCTTGGAGCCGGCGGGCGCTTGGGAAAGGCTGGTGGCTACTGGATTCTTGGCCTTGGAAATCGCCGCTGCGGCCCGCTGTGCAACATCGGCGTTGGTTTGCTGGGTCGTTGTCTTGTCGAACAGTGGCGCGACCTTGGCGACGGCCTGCTCGATGGCATCGCCAAAGGCAACACCGGAGGCCATCAACTTGTCACGCTGCGCCAGCACCAGATCAATTGCATCCTGATTGGTGGTCGGCGCGTTGGGCTTCAGGAATTGATACTTGTCGACCAGCGCGTCGGCGCGCCTCAAAGCATCTGCCATTGCGCCTTCCTGGGCAGCCTTGGCCTGACGTTCCGCTTCTTGCGCCGCGCTCTCGGAGCGCCATTCATCCTTGGCCATCTGGCGATTCAGTGCATCGGCTTCCTTGCCCAGTTTTTCGGCTAGGTCGGTATCGCCCATAAACATTGCTTCGCGTTCCTCGCGCCGGAAACGAAGTAGCTTGTCTTCGTTCGACTCGGCGGGCGGTTCATTGGCATCAATGGGTGGCTTGTCATCTGCAGGCGGCTGGGTCGACTGGGTAGATTTCAGCGCAAGCAATTCCTGTTCGAGTTGCCGATTTCGCTCCCGTGCCGCCTCCAGTTCCGAGAACGGAATGGTGTGCTGGCCATCCTTGGCCAGTACGACGGGTTCGGGTTCAACAACGGCGGGGTTGATTTCTTCAGAAACAACGGGGTCAGCGGCGGGCGCGTCGCTGATTTCCTCTGCCGGATCTACGGCGTCGGTTTCGCCCTCCAAGGTTTCACCGGCATAGAGCCGTGCCTTGTCATCGTCGGACAGCGCATCAAATGCTTCTGTGTCCTGAAAGAAGTCTTCGAGATTACGACCTGACATATCGCGCTCCATCTTCGGGATGCCACGCCATCGCGGCGTTGCAGCCGATCACTTATCGCCGTGACGCGGTAGTGAGCGGTTTAAAACATGCCTCAAGCCTTGCGGCGAGAAGCTCCAGCTACGGGACAATCTTGCTTCACAGCAAGCAATCTCATTATTTCCAAACATAGGATAAAGTCAATCGACTTTTCCCTATGCCATCAATCAATTACGCACCAATCGTCTGCCAGCATGTCGGTCTGCGACGCCAACCAGCCCATGAGGATTTCACCGGTAGCGGTTTTCATGGTGATGGACGGCAATACCGTCGCTTCACCGCCCTGCTGATCAGCATATTCGCGATTGTTTTGCGACCAGAAGGCATTGGCCGGAATCTTCCGCTCATGGTGTCCGGATAGTGAAAGCCACATTCCCTTGCCGTTCCAGCCGGCGCGTGCAACACGCTGTCCAGTCTTCAGCGCCTCGATGGCCAGGCCGAACGTCATGCCAGAAACCGGACGATACGCCCGCTCGAAAACATCCTTTGGCGACCAACTGATATAGCCGGCGAAATCAGGATGGTTGGCTTGGCCACCATCGACGTACTCGACAAGATACCCAGGATCATCCGGATTCTCGTCGGCCGGCACGGTCCAGCCGCGCAATTCGTTGTATTCCTCACGGGTCATGGGCACAGCGTTGATACGCTTCACTCCGATGCACTGCTGCATGATGGTGTCGTTCATGCGGCACCGCCTGTCTTTTCCGGGTCTTCGCGCCATGCCAGATTAGAGCGCAGTTCATAGCCCATCAGCGGCCACAGCTCGTTCTTGGCGTTTTCGATGGCGATCTTCTCGCCGATCTCGGCGTTGTCGTTCGCAGAAGACACCGAGACGGACGGGCGGCCCGTGACGGCGTATCCATTGACAGCGGTCAGGACAGCCCAGCGCATGACCTGACCGGATTTGGACACGTGCATAACGATCTCGGTGGCGGCGATATTGGCTTCGAGATCGGCGAGGGAAACACGCGGCGCGGTCAGCCCTTTGGCTTGGATTTCCTGCTCAATGGTTTGGTGGTTCATTTGGATTTACTCCGTGGTTGCACTGCGGTTGAAAACCTGTTGCTCGCCGGCCGAATGAATGCTCTCGCCCCGGCTGGCCTTGCTCTTGGAAGATGCGCCCGCACAATCACATTGCGCGGCAGCACGCCGCCGAACTCGGCTTTGACGGCCTCGACCAGTGACGGGTGAATAAAGATTACTGGATCGCTCACTGGCCGCCCTCAATGCCTGCATTTACACCGACATCCGGATTGGCTGGCATGGCAGGATTGGCCGGGAACTGCGGCGACGTGTTGCGGCGGCCAAGAACCTCGCGCTGCGTTGCCGGTTGGCGGCGCTGTATGGCATCAACCTGGGCTGGATTCAGATCCACGGGGCGGCCTTCCTGCGCCGGCATGACGCCGGCCACAGGCGCGGGGGCAGATGGCATGATTGTGCCGCCATCCTGATCCTCGAAGCCAACCGAGCGCAGCAGCATGTCTGCCAACGGCGCCGTCTGCGGAATCGCAGTGATCGTCTGCGCAGTCTGGATAGCGCCGAACTGCCCTTCGACGCCCTTGTTGACCGACTCGGCCATGGTCTTCTTGACCTGGGCATCGATCAGCGGCTGTTTCTGCGCCAGCTCGGCACGCTTCAGTTCGACCATGTCCTTTGTCCGCGCATCGGCCACGGCGGCATCAATCCGCTCTTGAACCTGTTCCTCGCTAATCTGGCCATTGCCAAGCTGCTTGATCGCCTCGATGATTTCCTTCTTGTTCGGCACGTCCATCAGGCTGAACAAGTGTGGCATCATCACCTTCTGGTACTCCGGCGGCGCCGACTTGAAGGCTTCGCCCATCACCGCCAGTTGCTGCGCCCGGAAGCTCGGCGTACTGGCCACGTCGGACAGCGTTACTTTCAGCTTGGTCCGCTGCACATCGTTGTCCAGGTACTGAATCCCGGTGGCTTCATCGGTCATCGGAACGTTCAGGCTTACCGTGCGGTCATCCTTGAGCGATTGGCCGTCAATGAATACGTTCTCTTGCTTGCCGGCCATGTCCTCGATAATTAGAGACAACAGCAAATCGCCCACAGCCTGCCGGGCGGTCTTAAAGTTGTCGTTGATATCGGCCAGCATCTGATTGCTCTGCTCAAGCAACTGCGCATCGGCAACACCGGAATTGCCCTTTGATGAACCCATGAAGGTATCGCTGACGCCGCCAACGCGCTTGATGCCTTCGCGGGCATCAACCAGCCGCTCATATTGCTGGCGGTTCAGTTCAAAATCGCGCTCCACCTTGAAGACTCCTCCCTGGCGCATCGCTTCCGGGTCAAGGATGATATCGGCGTCCGGTCGGCCGACTTCATCGCGGAACGAATCATCATCGTCCAGCACCGCGCCATCGGTGCGCGTTGTGCGGGTAGCCGACAAGCCCCATTGCATCCGGGCGATACGGGCATTCACTTCGTCCTGAAGGTAGATCATGCCGCGGATCAGGCCATACGGCACGCCGGTACGGTCCTCGCGCTTGCCCCAAAACGGCACATACGGGAATTTGTTGTGCTTGTACGGACTCGGCATGTCGGCCAGCTTGTGCGGACCCATGAACCACGCCAGACGCACCTTGCCGATGATGACGCTAGACACTTCAACCATGCCCATCGACACAGCCTGCAGATGCAGGATGTTCTTGTCGTCAAACTCGACCACGCGGCCATCCGGCGACTTCATCACAAGCACGCGCTGCCAGTCTCGATACCAGACTTCAAAAAGACAGACTTCCTGATTGTGAATATCGCGCCAGTGCTGTTCCTCAATCGACCAGCCGCGTTCCTCAATCCAGGCATTCGCCAAGCCGGTGGATCCGCCTCCTTCCAGCCCAAGCATTCCGGGGTCGAATTGCTGCCAGCCGGCGCCAGCATGTTCAATCAGGTCAGCCTTGGCCGGGATCATCAGCGCGGCCTGCTTGCGGTGCATCCACTTCCGGCGAATCAGGAAGCGGGCATCGGACAGATCCGGCTTGGATTTCCAGTCCCACCAGATTTCATTGCGGTGCACGTCGCCGCACAGGTATGGATAGTTGAACGGGTTCGGGTCACGCGCTACCTCGACCCAGCCTAAGCCGACCTTGATCTGACTGGCATAGGCGTCGGAGCAAGCAATATCGGCCTTGCTGTGGCGCTCAGCATGATTCAGTCGATAGTTCAGTGCATCGGCTACATCGTCGCTCTGCTTGTCGCCGTCCGGACTCACGCGCCAATCGGTGCGCGTCTTGGCTTCCATGCCCAGCACCGAGTCGATTGTCGGCCCAATCAACGGCTCGATGGCCGGCGGCAATCCGCGCTCTCTGGCACGGCGCATTACTTCGGAGTCCAGTTGATTGCCGTCGTAGTAGTCGGCCTCACGGTCGGCCTTAACGCGCCAATCCGGCTGATCCTGGCATTCCTGAACCCATTGGGTGAAGGTCAGCAGGTCAAGGCATCCACAATCTTCGCCCTCCATCATTTCTTCGCTGGGGCTTTCGTGTTCCTGGCCTGCCATCTCGGCGGTCATTGGTTGCATTGCCTATCTCCTTACGTGCGCCAGTCAGGCGCGGCGCGTTTGCGTCGCGGTGTTTCGATTACTGATTTTGCCCGGTATCCCTGGGCGAACTGCCGGAAAGAGTCTGCGCCTTCCGAATGTACGTCATGCCGCGGCTTGTCGCTCCAGCAGCCAAGCCGTGAATTCCATTCCTTGCGGTACTGCGCCAAGTGCGCCAAGCCTTCCTTGCAGCCAGATTCATCAAAGGTGCATTGCCCAAACGCCTCGCGCACCGACTGGATACCATGATTGATATCCTCAACCCGCGGCACGATCACCCATTTTCCGCCAATGCTGAACTTCTGAAGCATTTCAATCGGTGACTGGATCTTGTCGCCCATCTGCCGCTTGTGGTCGCCGTCGTGCGGCAGGTAATGCACGCCCCACACGTAACCCATGGCCTGCATCTGGTTGATGAAGAAGCTGTACGGCTCGCCCCAGCCCTCAATGAACTTGATAAATCGGTTCTCGGCGCCGATGCGCTGATGAAACCAGATTGCCGTTCCGTCTGAGCTACCGATATCCCAAAAGGTATTGACCGGCTCCATGGCCACATGCGGGAACAGGCCAATGCGCTGAGTCTTCCGCGCTGCCGCCAGTTGCACCGCGTAATAGGTGCCTTCTGTCGATTGCTGAAATGCTTCCTTCGGTGTGCTGGGGTACTCCTGCCACATTTTCTCTGGATCGCCGGAGAAGTCGGCATCGCGGGTGGCGACGTACCAATTACGCTGCTCGGTATCCAGCGTGCAGCCCATTTCGCCCTCGATGATGGCGAAGTATTCGCGGTCCTTCTCGGTGACGACAACGCCTGCGCCGCTCATGCGGTAGGCTGGCTCCTGCCACCACGGGAAGAAATGGAAGCGATAATCGCGCTGCGACAGTTCGCCGCCCTTCTCTGCCGCAGCCATTGCCCGCTGGCACATCGAATAAAACTCGCCATCCTGTCCTTCGGCCGTCGATTCGATGATGGCAATACCGTCCAGCGGCACAGCCGGCAATGAGCCGGTCACAACTTCGTTCGCCTTGTCGGGGAACTTCGCGCCAATCTTCCCGAACTCCGACACATGCAGCCGGTGAATCGTGCCGGAGCGCATCGACGTGGCCACGCGAATGCCTGAATTGTTGTGGGCGAACAGCAATTCGCTCTTGGTTTCGCTCGATGTCGGCATGGCGTCGCGCAGGATCTGCGGCAGGCGGTCATACGCCAGTTTCACCTTGTCCCGAAAGATAACCTCTGCCGCCTCGCGGTCCTGGGCGATGATGCCGCAGCGCTGGTCATCGTTAAAAAGCGCATGATCCAGCCACATGATCGCAATCAGCGTCGTGAATCCCAACTGCCGCGCCTTCAGGATGATGTTGCGGTGCCACAGCCGGCGAATCAATCGACGCTGCGCACGGTTTGGCTCAAACGGAATGACCGAACCCTGGCCATCATCAGACTTCACCATGATCTTGTAGAGCGCACCAGAACACAGGCGCCACATCGGGTCGGCCATATTCCTGAGAAGCGCAGCCTCTTCCGACGTCGAAGGGGTCAGCGCATCAAGCGTCTTACTCGTCGTCATCATCCTGTCCGGGGTTGGCCACCACAGGCAACGGGTTATTGCTGACAGCACGCAGCATTTCCGCCAGCGGATTCGATTCAACCGGCTTCTGTTCGTCCAGGCGAAGCACCTTGCGCTCAAGCTCGATCAACACCTTCAACGCATCGGCCAGCAGCTTAGCGTTCTTGATCTGCTGAGGCAGTCCAATCGCCGCGAAGTACATATCGTTCAGCTTGTCGTTGCCGTTTTCGTCCGGAGTCGCCAGCAACTCACCAAGGCGCTTCAGTTCCTCCGGATGGTCAAGCTCTGCATCGACCAATTCCCAAAGACGCTGCACCATTGCGCGGGCGCGCTTGATGTCCTCACGCTGGCCGATTACCTTGTCAGCCATCATCTGCGCACTGGCATTGATCTGTTCGCGTTCGGAAATTGCGGCCTCTGTGCGTACTTCGTTGCGTACCTCTTGTTTGCGTACCAGCGCATCAGCCTTGGCGGCGACCTTTGCGGATATGTCGCGCTCCCATTCCAGAGCCTTGGCCTTCTTTCTAATGGCGCCTTCGGTACAGCAGTATTCAGTAGCGATATCACGCAGACTACGGATTCCCGCCCGGTATTCCCGCTC
>JACCDZ010584651.1_pt1 | contig 11923 bp, 11 predicted proteins | sample 7449551 | NCBI WGS metagenome assembly JACCDZ01 (sample SAMN15323452, study PRJNA562643) | freshwater metagenome | isolation source: river surface water | place: USA:Blue River Watershed | collected 2017-08-18
CATGAGCATGATGGCTCGGCGCCAGGCTCAGCACGTGCGAACCATCCGGCAAAGCAAGAGTGTAGAGATAACCAGCGCCCCGAAAGGCCTTATCAACTACGCGGGCCTGCGTCGGGCTGGCATCATCGTGAATGACATCATCCGGCCGAATCAGCACTGTCACTTTGCTGCCCAGCGGGTAACCGTGCAATTCATCGTCCCGTCCCAGCAACCCCAGCGCCGTCTCTACCCGTGATGGGTCCACGACGGTGCCGTTGAGGAAGACGCCCTCGCCCACGAAATCCGCCACATAGGCACAGGCTGGCTGGTGATAGAGCTCGAAAGGCGTGCTCCACTGCAACAACTCCCCCGCACGCATGACGCCGATCTCATCGGCCATGGCGAACGCCTCATACAGATTGTGACTGACCAGAATGGCCGTGATGCCGTCGTGCTTCAGCACGGCACGAATCTCGCGGGCGATCTGTTCACGCAGCTCCACATCGAGGCTGGCGAAGGGTTCATCCAACAACAGAATGCCGGGCTTCGGCGCCATGGCCCGCGCCACCGCGACACGCTGCTGCTGGCCACCGGAAAGCCTGTGCGGATAAGCATTCAGAAACTCGCCAATCTTGAGCATCTCCGCCAGCTCCTGCACTCGCCTCTGACGATCTGCGCGTGTCATGGCAGAGAGACCAAAGGCGATGTTCTCGGCGACTGTCAGGTGCGGAAACAGCGCATAGTCCTGGAACACCATGCCGACATGACGCTTCTCCACCGGCAGACACAGCTGCTGGTTGCTGACTGGGCGCCCGGCGATGCTGATCTCGCCCTGCTGAACCTTCTCGAATCCCGCGATGGCACGCAGCAAGGTGGTCTTGCCACAGCCGCTCGGCCCCAACAGACAACCGATGGTGCCGTGGCTGAGTTGCAGCGAGATGCCACGCACAATGGGGTTACCTTCGAGTGCGACGGAAACATCTTTCAGTTCAAGTACTTGAGTCATGACCAGGCCGGGATCTGGAGATCGATTTGCTGAGGATGATAACAGGAATGATTCCGGCCAACACGATCATGAGGGCAGAGCTGGAGGCCTCCGCGAGGCGCTCCTGATTGGCCAGCTCGTAGGTACGGATCGCCAGTGTGTTGAAATTGAACGGTCGCAGAATAAGCGTAGCGGGCAACTCCTTGAGCACGTCCACGAACACCAGCAGGCTGGCGGTCAGGAGGCTGCCCTGCAGCAGAGGGACATGCACGCGACGCAGAATCTGCAAGGGGCTGAGGCCCATCGAGCGGCCGACATCGTCCATCGTGGGCTTGATCTTGCCCAGCCCGGCATCGAGCGTGTTCAGCGCCACCGGCAGGAAACGCACCAGATAGGCGAACACGACGGCGATCAGGGTGCCACTCAGTAACAACCCGGTGGAGAAGTCGAAGTGCTCGCGCATCCAGGCGTCCAGGGTGTTGTCGAACCACGCGAAGGGAATCAGCACGCCCACCGCGATCACCGTGCCGGGGATCGCATAGCCGAGGCCCATCACTCTGACGATGCCGCGCAGCGGCAATGTCGGACGCAGGCGCTTGCTGTAGGTAATGAATACGCCCAGCACCAGCGCAATGATGGCAGTGACCGAGGCGAGTTCCAGACTGTTCACGAACAGGGTAAAGAAGCTGTCCCTGTCGACCAGATGCCAGGTATCCACGGCCCAGAGCGACAACTGAATGAAGGGGATCAGGAAGCCGAGCAACACCGGCAGGATGCAATAAACCATTGCCGCCGCACGCTTCCAGCCGGTCAACGGGATCTGTGGCAGGCGCGAGTACTTGTTGCTGGTGTGGTGGTAGCGCGCCTTCTGCCGCGACCAGTGCTCCGTCATCACCAGAAACAGGATGAAGATAAGCAGGACCGCTGCAAGCTGGGCTGCCGCCGTAAGGCTGCCCAGTCCGAACCAGGTACGGAAGATGCCGGTGGTGAAGGCGGACACGCCGAAATACTGCACGGTGCCGTAGTCCGCCAGCGTCTCCATCAAAACCAGCGACAGGCCGGCGATGATGGCGGGGCGAGCGAGCGGCATCGCCACGCGGATGAACGCCTGCCACGGGCTGGCCCCGAGCGTGCGCGAGACTTCCAGCACGCAGACGGACTGCTCCAGAAAGGCGGTGCGGGAGAGCAGATAGACGTAGGGATAAAGCACTAATGACAACATGGCGACCGCACCAGCCAGAGAGCGGACGTTAGGAAACCAGTAGTCGCCGAAGCGCACGTCGAAGGTCTCGCGAATCCACACCTGCAGCGGTCCGCCGATATCCAGCATTCCCGTATAGGTGTAGGCAATGATGTAGGCGGGCATGGCGAGTGGCAGCACCAGCGCCCACTCCAGGATGCGGCTGCCGGGAAAACGGGTCATCGTTACCAGCCAGGCTGGCCCGATGCCAAGCACCAGCACGGCGAGGCCGACGCCCACCAGCAGAGTCAGGGAATGGGTGACATAGTCGCCGAGTACAGTGTCGTAGAGGTGTTGCCAGACACCATCACTGCTGCTGGTGATCGACGTGAGAATGGTAAGCACCGGCACGCTGAGCAGCAGACACAACAGCAGGATACCCAGCATGGGGAGACTGCTGTAAATCCCGGTTTTCAGAGACGACAAGGCCCCTTCCGGGGCCCCGTCCATACTATTGATCATGGAGACATCTGCTTGTCAGGTGCAGGTGGTGGTTGCCACCTTTGTTACTGCCAGCCGGGTTACTGCCAGCCGGCTCTGTCCATCAGGCGGACTGCTTCGGCATTATGGATGCCGAGTTCTTCCAGCGCAAGATTGTCGGCCTTGAAGGTTCCCCAGGACTGCAGCAGCTCGCTGGCAGGCACATCGGCGCGGACCGGGAACTCGTTGTTCACTTCCGCATACCAGGCCTGCGCTTCTTCACCAGCCAGGAATTCCATGAGCTGCACGGCCGCATCGCGATTCTTCGCGGCCTTGGTAACGCCTGCTCCACTGATGTTCATGTGCGCGCCATTGCCATTCTGATCAGGGAAGAACACCGCCACAGCCTCAGCCGCCTTGCGCTCTGCCTCATTGGTGGACTTGAGCATGCCACCGAAATAGTAGGTATTGCTGATGGCGAGATCGCACTGACCTGCAGCCACCGCACTGATCTGCTCGCGGTCGCCGCCCTGCGGTGCGCGGCCGAAGTTCGCCACCAGTCCGGTAGCCCAGGCTTCAGTTGCCTCAACGCCATTGCGGCTGATCATCGACGCCACCAGAGACTGGTTGTAGATGTTGCCGGAGGAACGCACGCAGATCTTGTTGTCCCACTTCGGGTCGGCCAGATCGGCGTAAGTGGAGAGATCGGCGGGATTCACGCGCGCCTTGTCATAGATGATGACGCGTGAACGCAGCGTCAGGCCATACCAGTAGCCTTCAGAGTCGCGGTACTGGGCAGGAATAATGTCGTTGATGGCAGCAGATTCCACCGCCTGCAGAACACCCGCCTCTTTGGCGCGGTAGAGACGGCCGACGTCTTCGGCAATCAGCATATCCGCAGGAGAATTGTCTCCCTCCAGTGTCAGACGCTGAATCAGTTCATCGGCAGAACCCGTTACCAGATTCACCGTCACGCCAGTGCGCTCAGTGAAAATATCCAGAATCGGCTTGATGAGATTTTCCTGCCTGGCGGAATAGATATTCACTTCGTCGGCAAGCGCCGGTACACAGTAAGGTGTGCAACAAACAGCCAGCAGCGTCAGCGTAAATTTTCTAAGCATGGAGATGACCCCTTGGTGCGGGTTGAGTGAGGGAATAGCTGTCAGACCTGACAGCAGGGAGCGCACCGCATCATGAGGTAGATGATAATCGCTCTCATTTAGACTTGCAATTGGAAAAACGCGGGCGAAGCAAAGAATCAGGCACTGCGAGTGGTCAATCGACCGGTAATCTTCTCGGGCGCGCCGATCTCATCGAAGAAAACAAAGGCGTGGGGCGACTTCTTGGCGGCATACATGGCCTGATCGGCATTCTTCAGCAACACGGCAGCCTCCGTGCCATCCTGGGGAGCGAGCGCAGCACCAATACTGAAATGTACCGGGAACTCACGCCCATCCACCTGCATGGGCTTTTGCAGCGCCTGGATCAACGCCTCCATCACCTGCCGGGTCGACTCCCGGGTCGCGCCATGGAGCAACACAGCAAACTCATCGCCACCATAACGGGCGATCAGATCAGATTTGCGCAACGCCGCTTTCAACCGGCGGCCTATAATCCGCAACACCTGATCGCCGGCGTCATGCCCGCGCGTATCGTTGATCTGTTTGAAGTCATCCATGTCGAGAAGCAGCACGGCGAAGTGGTTAAGGGGAGCGCCCACGGGTTGCATGCAGAGCCTGGCAATGCTCATGTCCAGCAGGCGACGATTCGCCACGCCAGTCAAAGTATCGAGATGAGCGAGCGTGTTCAGTGGGCCAACCATGAGCCGGGTCAGCAGGAAGACAGCGAGAATACTGAGCGCCACGCTGGCGAGCATCCATCTCATCAGGCTGGTCTGCAGTTGATCGAAGGGGCCCATGACCTCATCGAGCGACTTGCCCATGACACCAATGACTTCCAACCCCTCGGAACGGACCAAGGGCAGCATGTTCAGAAGATAATTGTGCTGACCATTCTCGAATGATGGCGCAACCCCTCCCTCAGCGGTGAACTGCGCCAGCATGTCCTCCCCAACCTCTGTCGGGAAAGTCGAGGCGTGCATCTTCCAGGATGTGCCGGCAGTCCGCGCGAAGAACGCATAGTTGGCATTGGCATCTCCGCCCAGCACCTGCCACAACGGGTCTCCCATCGGAAAACCGATACTCAGCCAGCCAACCAGCTGCGGGGCGTTGATGGGAATCGTCACAATCTGGTGAAGAACCTCGCCGCTCGTATCCATCGGGGCGATCAACTGAGGAGGTGGAGGGGACTGCAGGATGGCCGGATTTACACTGACCGGATCAGGTTGTCCTGTGGAGGCGGGCCCGGATACATAGGCTATGACGTTCCGGTTGACGTCGGTCAGCAGCATGGCCGCTGCCTGAATACGAAAACCGTTGTTCTGCAAAGTCGCTTCGATGGCCAGTCTGTTGCCGGTGGCTATCGCTTCCCGCACAGTGGCATCGGCGGCGATCACCTGCCCGGTCAGAGCCAGTTGCCGACTCCGCAGGAGAACCAGATTGCGCATGACGTCGGATGCAACCTGCAGATCGTGACTGGCATTCTCTCGGGCAATGTTTTCGTTGCTGACCGTCAGCACCATGTAGGCACCGACCTGAATCAACGCGAACACTACGATAAAGACGTAGATGATCTTCCATTCGTACAAGCGATAATTCATGAATGTCCTTACTCTATTGCAGGCACCATGGCGGCCTTCGTTGCAAGGGCGAGTCAGGCAGTTAGCCTGTCATCCGTGTACCCGATCAATTTTTGCGCAAAAAATATCCTGACAGCAAACTAAACCAGCGCCTGAGTTTAAGCAACCCCAGTTTAAGCCCAGTTTAAGCCAAGGAGCTCAGCAATAGATATCACGACCAACGGCCATGATCGCGAGGATCACGAGAATCGCGTTAATGCGCTTTTACTGTAGAATGCCTTGCATCCGTGAAGCACTACCAAGCACTGCTCAAGGCACAACGACAATAACAATTATCGAGGGTCGAGCCATGTACATCAGTCTCCCGCTGCAATATTTCCGTTCGCTGGCTAGCACGCTGGCGACAGCGCTGCCCCGATCATGGCGACGCGCCACAGTGCTGGTCGCCATGCTGCTTCTGGCAGCCTGCGGCGAACCGTCCACTGGACCCACACAAAGCGCCGCACCCGCTGCCGAGAATACACCCACAGCATTCAACACCTCGCTGAACATGAAGGACTTCATGAACCTGGTTCTCGACCCCGCCGCGGACGTCCTCTGGGATTCTGCTGGGTGGGTGGACAGCAGAGAGACCGGTTACGAGGAACTCTACCCGACCACCGACGAGCAATGGGACTACGTAAGGCGCCACGCGGCACTTCTTATCGAGATCGGCAATATGCTCGCGCTGCCCGGACGCGCCGTCGACAACGATGCGTGGCTGACTTACGCCAACGGTTTGAGCCAGGCCGGAGCGCTCGCGATGGAGGCCGCCGCCCTCCAGAACAAGGAGGACTTCTTCCAGGCCGGCGCGCAACTGTACAGCGTCTGCACTGCCTGCCATCAGGCTTATAACCCCGAAATCACCTCCAAGTTCGCGACCAACTGACCGGACGATGCCTCGCATGCCAGCGCAGACAGTGCTCCGCCCAAGACCATGCCGGCAGCAGGACCCGAGAGGGTCCCGCGCTCTGGTCGTGGCGCTGCTGACGATACTGGCGCCGATATTGCTGGCATTGGCTGGCGACACTCAAGCCCACTCCATCACCGGCAATGACGCCAATTTTGTGCAGGACATCGACGGCCCGGCAGTCGCGCCTTTCATTTACCTTGGTGCCAAACACATGGTCACCGGCTATGACCATCTGTTGTATCTGATCGGGGTGGTCTTCTTCCTTTATCGCCCGGTGCAGGTTGTGCAATACGTCACTCTCTTCGCCGTTGGCCACAGCATCACGCTGCTGACCGGGGTGCTGGCCGATCTGCAGGTGAATGCTTATCTGATCGACGCCATCATCGGCCTGTCCATCGTCTACAAAGCGCTGGAAAACATGGGCGGCCTCGACAGGCTCGGCAAGCTGCACCCCGACCCCCGACTGGCGGTGTTTGTCTTCGGCCTGTTCCATGGGCTGGGACTCGCCACCAAACTGCAGGAGTTCGAACTGTCCCCGAATGGCCTGATCATCAACATCATCAGTTTCAATGTCGGCGTCGAGCTGGGGCAGTTTCTGGCACTGCTCATCATTTTCCTCATGCTGAGTTACTGGCGCCGCTTCGCCAGCTATCTGCGTCATGCCTTCCTCACCAACACCGCGCTGATGAGTGGAGGCTTCCTGCTTGCCGCCTACCAGTTCACCCACTTTTTGCTCGACTGAGCCAATGCATCCCCCAACACACTGACCACTGGGGTAGGAGATCCGCGATGACAGAACCAACTGACACTCAGCAATCCCCCGCACCGCTTTCACGCCGCCAGCTTGTGCTGGGCTCGGCTGCAGCCATCCTGATCGCAGGCGCAGTACTGGTGGTGGCCGTGTTGCCTGCCGAATTCGGAATCGATCCACTGGGCGTCGGTCGTGCGCTGGGATTGCAGGAGCTGGCGGATGCCAGCGAAGGGCCACTGGAGGCACAAACCATGGCGCACAGAGCCGACACGGTGGAGTTCGTGCTGGGGCCATTTCAGTCACTGGAGTACAAATACCGCCTGGCCGAAGGCAACAGCATGATCTACTCCTGGCAGGCGACGGGCGCGCTGGTCTACGACATGCACGCAGATCCCGACAACATGGAAGGCGAAGAATTTGTAGAGAGTTTTGACAAGGCCACCGCGACCACCAGCATGGGCACGTACCACGCGCCTTTCACTGGAATTCACGGTTGGTTCTGGGAAAACCGCACCTTCGAGGAAGTGGTATTGCGTCTGCACAGCGCCGGATTTTACGAGGGCACGATTCTCTTTCGTGACGGAGGCGTCTTCGAACAGACTCTGGCACCCGTCCTCAACTAGGGCGTCTGGCCTGAGTTGAACATCCGAGCATAAAAAAGCCCGCACTGCCTTGGCGATGCGGGCTTTTTTATGTCTCAACAACTCGGTCTCAACAACGCGGTCTCGACGACTATCTGTCGCCTGGATCGGAACCATCGACTGGCGCGCCAGTGCCCGAGGACCCCATGAACAGTTTGCGGCCGTCCGGGAACGTGATGTCTCGACCATTGCCACGGCATTCCGGCGTACACAGACGATCCTTGCTCTGGTAACCCGTCACAATGATCTCGGTGCCAATCTGCAGAGAATCACGGTTGATGCCCCGACGCAGCAGTGTGTTAGGCGTTCCGCCCTCGACCATCCAGAGTTGCTTGCTGCCGTCTTCGTTGGTGTTCTCCAGGTGAATCCACGAATGCGGATTGATCCACTCCACCCGGGTAATCGGCCCGCGCAGTGCAATCGGCAGATTCGCATCGAACTCTGCAGAGAATGCATGGTGTGCGGACGCTGGCATACTGGCCACCATCCCACCCGCGACTGCTGCCACAGCCATCAACATCTTGATCTTCATATTTCCACCCCTTTGCTTGGTCTGAATTAACTTGATCTCAGCGGTCGACTTCCTGCCCAAACAGCTCCGCTTCACGTCCCTTCCTGTACTTGCCGTACATTAACTCTTCTACGAACTCCACGCACTTGAATTGCGGCAGTTCGAAGCCTTCTTCAAGTCTTCGGTAGATCGGCATGCTGATTGTCCAGGGACGCTCAAAAATATCCGGATCCTCCATGGTCGCCTCATACTCAATCACATTCTCGCTGACCATCGTGTAACGCTCGGTCACCTTGAGCTTGTAAGTGTGATAGTTGCCCGCCCGGTCAAACCAGGTTCGGTCGTCAAGCCCCGTGACCTCGACGACGAAAGTGTCGCCCTCCCAATATCCGTATGACTGCCCCATCCACGCATCCAGGGGAGGTTCACCCGGATTCTCCAGATAGATGTTGCGCACTGCGCCGGCAAACGAATAGGCGATGAACATGGCCTCCTGGCTCTGGAAAATCTGGAACGGATGCGGCATGTAGGTCGCACGGGGAACACCCGGCATAAAGCACTTGATCTCGGGGTCACTGGTCAGCCAGTTTTCCTGATTGGTCTGGCGCTGCGCCAATGCCTCCGGTTTATAAGGGATAGTCCCGCCCTCCACGACAGAGTAACTGGCAGGGACTGAACCTACCGCCCCCATCGCTACGATTTCCGGAGCAGGTACGGGGACGAAATCGCCTGGCACCATCGCGAAGGCTGCCTTGGCTGGTGCTGACTCCAGATTGTTGTTCGCGGTACTCATGACCTGCCAGATACCATTGAGATCCGGCTTGCCGTCGGGAGTCCTGGGAATGGCACTGGCCGGGACGGCGGCCGCCGCAGCGGCCGTGGCGTCTTCCGCAGGCGGAGTTCCCGCTGGAGAGCAGGCGGCCAGGGACGCCAGCAGAAGTGCGGCGGACAAGCAATTCAACGTGTTTTTACAGCCGAGCATATGTCAGGACCTCCGGATTTGGTCGGCCGATATAAACACTTCGTCGCAAGGAGTGTCAAGCCATGGAAATCAAGCGACCTGCACTGTGCAAACGGGGTAAAGAAGACCGGGTAAAGAAGAGCGGGTAAAGAAGGAGGGATAAAAAAGTGGCGGACCGAGGAGATCAGTCCGCCACGAGGTCGATTACTTCTTGTCCGGGTAAAGCGGAAAACGTTGGAGAACGATCAACCTGACTTCTTGCCGGTAAACGTGCCGGTAGCCATGCCGCCAAGGTCCACAGTGCCGGTGATTGTGCCATCGTCCTGCAATGTGCCTTTATAAACAACCGAACCGGCGTCGCCCGTCAGCGTAAACTGGAAATCATCCCCTGTGGCAGTACCGGTGAAATCTGTATCGCCGAGCTGGCCGGTATAGTGCCCGGTCACAGCACCGTCGGCGCCTTGCGCCATGGTCACGCTGGCGTTGCCGGTCTGCCCCATGACATCAACGGCAAAGGCCCAGCTGCCGCTGACATCTGCGCTGGCGAATTGAGCTCCCAGCGTGAAGACTGCCGCGATAGTGAGTCGTGAAATTCTGGAAATTGTATTGCTGAACATGTTGAAGAACCCCCCGGGGTACGTGGTTAATAATGCGGGTAGAAAAGTAACACGGCTGCCGTCGGCACCGCCACAGGATTCATGAGGCAACTGACCGCGCAATGCATCTGTCTGTCGATTTACCCCCAACCGGCGATTTACCCCCAACCGGCGATTTAGCTCAGACGGGGGGATTTAGCGCGGAGGATCCGTGCGCCCGTGACGCGTCTGGTTCACGCGATACCAGCCGGCAATGCTGAAACGATCCCGTCGCGCCGGTAGCACCTCGTGTGGAACATCCTCACTTAGAAAGACCACCAGCGTCCCCAGCAGCGGGCTCACTCGCGCCAACTCCGTGTTGCCATCCGGGGCATACAGGACCAGTTCCCCGCCGTCGTCGGGCTGCCACTGCGAGTTAAAGTAGGCGACCAGTGAGACGACACGGTTGCTCGCGTCTCCTGCAGCGTCATCTTGATCCACAGACGCTTTGAAGGCGTCCAGATGCTTGCGGTAAAAGGCGCCCGGCGCGTAGTGCGCGAAGTGGCTCTCAAAGGAGAAAAGCCCGAGAAACAGACGCCTGTTCAAATAGGACTGCAGACGTGCAGACCAACCCAGCCATTCGCGTTCCGCGTCAGTTGCACCGTCGATCCAGAGAGTTTCATCCCGCCGGACCCGCGCAACGATGGCGTGGTCAGTTCCGCGCCCGACGCCAGCAGGGCTGAAACCTGTTGTGCCAGTCGACTGTAATTGCTGCTGCAGGGCGGCACTCAACGCGGGGGGCAGAGCGGCGGGAACGACACTCCAGGAATTGGCCAGAAGATCCTCGGCAATGCGGGCAAACAGTGCGTCCTCAGCGGCATGATTTGAGGCAGAGTGTGCGGCAGAGAGTTCGGCCAAGCGATCAGTCCTGTTTCTTCTTGCTGAAGGTACGCGGCTTCTTGAATCCCAGCGGTGTGCCATCCTTCTTGGTGCGGGCGCGACCTGCCGTTGCGTCGCCCGGGGCTGCAGCCTCCGCGGAACTCTCTGCTGCCGCGGACTCGTCTTGCGCAGCCGGTGTCACCTCGGCAACTTCCTGCGCCTTCTTGACGCGAATACGGCTGCCTCCAAGCTCGAGATTGTTCAGAGTGCGAATGGCAGCCTTGGCCTCATGCGGGACGGGCATGTTGACGAATCCGAACCCTTTGGAACCGCCGGTCACTGCGTCCATGACGACGGTGCAGGACTGCACGCGCCCCTGTGCCTGAAACAGGGCGAGAAGCTCTGCCTGTGTCGTTTCCCGAGCAAGATTGCGGACTATGATTTTCAACGCTGTTCCCCGAATGACTGATGCGGCGCCAGGGCAGAAGGCCCGTGGCGGCGGCAAGATACTGCAATTACAGGCGTGAGTCTAACATCGAGAGTCTAACAAGCTGCCGGGAAATAAGCAGTAGTCGCCTGAGCACGCCTCCTTTATAATGCCGCGCGCCTGCAATAGACAACCATAACGCCCTCCGCAGTGTCAGCAGCACCTGCAGGGCCACTACTGCCGCAATTCTGCAGTGACTCTCACCCGCAACACTCATCTGTAAAGAACGGACAATACTTTGATTACTGCCTCCAATATCACCATCCAGTTTGGTGCCAAGCCGCTTTTCGAGAATGTTTCCCTGCGCTTCGGCAATGGCAACCGCTACGGTCTGATCGGTGCCAACGGCTCCGGCAAGTCCACCTTCATGAAGATCCTCAGTGGCGAGATTCAGCCAAGCGCTGGCAACGTGAACGTGGATGCCGACGAACGCGTCGGCATCCTGCGTCAAAACCAGTTCGCCTATGAAGACTTCACAGCCATCGACACGGTGATCATGGGCCATGACAAGCTGTGGAAGATCAAAGAGGAGAAGGATCGCATCTACAACCTGCCAGAGATGAGCGAAGACGACGGCATGCGCGTCGCCGAGCTGGAAATCGAGTTCGCTGAACTGGACGGTTATTCTGCCGAGGCCAATGCCGGCGAGCTGCTGCTGGGGCTGGGCATTCCCCTGGAACAACATTACGGCCCCATGAGCGCTATCGCCCCGGGCTGGAAGCTGCGGGTGTTGCTGGCGCAGGCCCTGTTCGCCGATCCGGACATCATGCTGCTGGACGAACCGACCAACAACCTCGATATCAACGCGATCCGCTGGCTGGAAGGAATTCTCAATCAGCGCGAC
>JACCDZ011104896.1_pt1 | contig 11911 bp, 11 predicted proteins | sample 7449551 | NCBI WGS metagenome assembly JACCDZ01 (sample SAMN15323452, study PRJNA562643) | freshwater metagenome | isolation source: river surface water | place: USA:Blue River Watershed | collected 2017-08-18
CCCGAATGCTGCCAGGGAACTCCGACCAGACGAGCGTCTCGATGCTGTTGGTGCTATCAAGTGAACAAAGCTTTTCGAGAAAGGCTTTGAAGGTTTCCTGTTCGGATAGCCGTTGCTGCTCGTCGATATCGGTGGCGTAGGCTGCGTTGAATGCGATCCACAGAAAAATGAATCGGCCATCAGTGTCTTCGGCTTGTTCTGCACGGTTCAGCCAACTGAGTGCTCGATGCAGTCGTAGGCTGAGATTGGGATGTTGCTGGTCGCGCTCTTGGCGGTGGCGGTCCTTCAAAGCCTGGTAGTGCATGCGATAACTCCTTGTACTGAAAACCAGACCATACCAAGGCTTTAAAGGGAGTAAGTAATGATTTTGACCTACTGGAGCGGGGCGTTAATGGTCGAAGTCGCGTGCCAGCTGCTTCCATGGCAGATGTCGAATGGCGTTTGAAATCACCTCCGCCAGTGGTTGCGTATGGCACTCGTCCATAAACCAGGTGACCACCAGTTGAGAACCATCGAACATTGGCTTTATAGGCTCCGCGCAGGTCAGCCATGCATGCAGGTTGAGTCGGGGCAGGGTAGGGTGTGCCGGATCGCTGAAATCCATTGCAGGCGGAATCATGTGAGTCTGGCGATCTCCCCATAACGCCTCGTGGCGAATCAGCGCGCGCTCCATGATCATGATATTGAGGCTCTCATTGGGCGCTCCTTCTATGAGTCCTCCATAGGTCAGGTCGTACATGAAGGCTTCAACGGAGACTGATTGTCCGCAGTCCAGCTGGATGTTCAGGGCGGGGGAGGTAGTGCTTAGAAGACGAGCCATGATGAGTTCTCTGAGGTGTGTAGCTGCTCGGCGGATTCAAGTCGGTGTAGAAGCTCACTCAATAGGGCTTCCTCCTCGCTGCTGAGCATTCGAGGTTGGCGTCGTTGGTGCAAGGCGATGTGTTGATCTGTAGGTCGACATGTCTTCAGCGTTCGGCGGAAGGATCTTGAAAGTTCATCCATTCGTTGCCTCCAGGTCAGACTGAAGAACCTATCTGGGTCGTTGGCGAGGATGGTGCCGTTGCTGTTGCGGGTATCGAAACGTCAGAAGCTTCAGGCCAAAGCCTGAATAGTTCGGGCTCACCCAGATAGTGGTTATGCATTCGAGTTCGAGGTTTCGCTCCAGCGCTCTGACAATATCGACGTAATCACCAAGACATGTGTCCATACCGCCCTCAATGATCAGGATTTCAACTTCTGAGTCAGTTGGATTGGTTGCGTCCACGGACGCGAGCAGGGCATCCAGAGCATCCCTAGGTGTCGAGCCCCAGCCAGAGATCACTGTGGCAATGCACGAAATGCGTGGTTGCCACATGCAATAGCCTTCCCAGTCCAGATCTAATGGCCAGCCTATCTCCCGGGAGAGATACAAGCTTGCCCAAAACTCTGTCAGATCCTTTTCTGACCTCCAGTGATAGGTGCGAAATCCAGGCTGTAGTTTTGTCTCGCAGTTTTCATACAGATGGATGTGCACATTGCTTCCCAGGCTCTGCAGAAGCTCTTGCGGTGGTGGGCAGGGAGAGAGGCTGTGAACCCAGTGGATCTCATCAAAAAGGTGCTGCGGACGCCAAGCCTGATCCAAGCCATAAGCCGTAAAACGGTGCCTCGCCGGGCTGGCTAGATGCTTGCCCATGGCCCCCGCGATTCGCTCGTTGAGCTGATCTGCCTCCGCTTGAGTTGCGGAAAAAATCCCAACTTCGTACACCTCCAAGCATGGGCTCTCTTGAGCAACTGCCTGCCTCGGGACGCTATTGGGGCTTTTGAGGTTTTCTCCCTGATTGAGCAGGTAGTACAGATACTCTCGAAGCCCCAATTTGCCATAGTGTGGCTTGGGCACCTTCAGCGCACTTGCACGGGGGCGTTGGCGCATTTGTAGCCCGGGTATTGGGCTTCGGCCGTGACGCGAGCCATTTCGGAGCTCACGGCCTGGACCGTGATCGTGAAGTTGGCGCGTGGTCCAGCGTTGGGGGTTACGCGCTGCAGGAAAGCTGAGTAGGTCTTCATAGCAAAGTCTCCGCGGTCAGTTGACAGGAGACAGGGTGCTACGGATATGCGACAGCCTGTGTCGTCGTATCAGTTTTATCGTACAGGGCTGCCATTTTTTTCACCGAGGCTGTCATTTGCTCTCTCAGTTCGATTGGCTCAAGCACTTCCAGGTGCTCGCCCTGGCTCAGCAGCCATAGATCCAGCCCTTGGCTGAGAGGCAGGCTACCCGTCATCAGCCACCAGCCATTAGCAGCGGGCTGTAGTTGTTGATCTGAGGTGAGTGCGTTTTCGTCCAGGCGCTCATAGAGCGCCTGTGAAATACGTAGCTTGAGCTGAACAGGATGCTCGGACTTCTGGCTGACCAGGCTTTGCCTAGCTTCGAATGAGTTGATGTCGAAGTTGTCTGGCTTTTCAAGGCTATCGTCCCAATCGGATTCGGCCGTTTGAAATCTATGCAGGGGGAGGGCGGCAATTTTGCCTTTGGACAATCCCTTGAAAATGCATGAGAGGTAGATATTGGAGTCCTGGTAGGACAGCCCCAGAGGTTTGAGGTGCATCTGGCGTGGTTCGCTGGCTCCGCGCTTCAGATAGAGCGCCTTGATCGAGTGATCATCCAGCAGGGCTTGTTGAACAACCTCCAGCACCTCTGGCTTGACTTGCCCGGGCTCCAGGACAATGAAACGGGTGTTGCTGGTGACCTTACCAGAGCAGTCCTGGCGAGGCCTGCCTCCTTCCAGTCGGGATATTGCGTAATCCCGAAGAGGTGCCAGGTTTTCTACCTGTGCCGCCATTCCGAATCTTGCAGCGTGATTCATGATCATGACGAGGTTCATTGCATCGGTTGGCAGCATGAATAGTCGTGAAAGCGACTTCTCTGCCCACCACAGGGTGGCATTACCTTGCTTCCTGTAGCAGACGTACGGCCTGTATTTTTCTTCGAGCGCAGCCATGTCTCTCTGGATGGTTTTTATGCTGACGTATGTCCCTTGGGCCGCTAAGTTCTGGTGTATAGCGCTGATACTAATGGCTCTTTCCTTGCGGGGAAGCAGGCCGAGAATCCTTTCGTAGCGAATAAGCTGATCCACACTATCGTCCTTGTTTGTGTGCGACATGGGATGTCGCAAAGCTAATGGAAAATGGTCAAGCACGATCATCGATGAGGCAACAGCATGAGTCAGTCTGCGGACGTCTTCAACATTCTGGACAGCCTTCTTCCCCGAGCTGACTTGGTCGAGCTTGCCGAGCCTGACGAGATACTGCTCCTGTATGCAGGGATAGGCATGCCGTCACTGCGAGTAATGGAGCTGAGTGGTCAGGCGGGTATCACGTATCACGAAATCAAAGCAGCCAATCCGCTCCTTGGGTTGGTTGATCCGATCAGAATTCGAAATCGCTACGTTGAACTGCGTGAGCAGGCACTGGCAGGCGATGAGGACGCGCTCAATGATCTTGGTTGGTGGTGGCTCAACGGTTCACGGCTCAAGCCAAATCCTGCACTGGCCAAGCGGTTGTTCAAGATAGCGGCAGTGATGGGCTCCGCCGAGGCGCTATTCAATCTCGCCGAGCTGGCCTTTTATGGCAAGGGGCTGGTGGTCAATCCGGGCTTGGCCATCGACTATTACGAGCAGGCGTTCGAGTCAGGGATTATCTGTGCTGCAGAGGCATTGGGTAGCCTGTATGAGCGCGGGGATGAGGATGTCATTGCCGATCATGGCAAGGCCATAAGTTGGTACAAGCGAGGTGCGGCGGAACATGACTCGATGGCGGGCTTCTCGCTTGGTAGGTTGGCACTGGATGAATCATCACCTGAGTATGATCCCGCGCTTGGTTTGTATTGGTTGCAGTGGGCTGCGATGAGGGGGCAGGTGCTGGCGACTGAGCGGCTTGCCGATTTCTACTTATCGCCCTTTGAGTCCCCGCCAGATCCAGATGGCTTGTTGTTTCGTTTCTGGAGGGACCTGGCGATCAGTCAGGGTAGCTCTTGGGCAATGGGAGGGGGCGATCTGGATGGTGCCGTTTTATCGGCATGAAAATTTCTTTTCATGTCTAGTGTGCCCTCCCTTGCTGGCTCTTTTCCGTTGGCGCGAGCTGGGGAATGCACCAGTCTGACTAAGAGCAAGGTTCCGTACTAGCAGCGGAAGTGGCCTTCGAGGCTGTGTGAGAGGGTTGGCGATAGCTGTGGTTACCTGGCTTTTCGTGTTCTCTCTGCGCCTTTATAAACATTCAGGTGTTGTTTGGTGTGTGTTCGATGTTGACTTGGTGTTCCTGTGTGGTTACTCTGTAATTGTTCCCACAATCTAAGGCTGCAGACAAATGACTCTACCGCCAGCATCAGATGAAGACTTTCCGGTAACACTCAAAAAGCTGCGGCTTGCCAAGGGGTATACCTATGCCAAATTGGCAGAAATCGTGGGTGTCCATCAAAACATGCCGTCGCGCTATGAGAACCCTAATCACGGATCTTTTACGCGTCCTAGCTTCGATACATGGCAGAAGCTTAATGAGGCCCTTTGTGACCCTGCTCTCGACTCAGTGGTTGCTCCTACGTTGTCCAGTGCGACTGTTGAAGAGCTCATCGCTGAGTTAAAAAAACGAGGCGCCTCATCTGTGGCCCTGCAATGGTGACGTCCTAGCGGTCAAATATTCACTGGAACGGTCTGGCTATTGGAAGTCCTTGGAGCACGCTGATGAGTATTTTGGCAGAACAAAAAATCGCTGGTGTTTGGACGCAAATCGTAGCGCCGCGGGTGCTCGAAACTCCGAGCCAAAAGAAGCCTTTTAAGGTGGTGAGTAACACCTCTAGTGAAATGACAATTGAGGTCGGCGCTGGAAAAAGCCTGTTAGTCATTTCTCGCGAAAACTTTGAGTCGACTATCGACTACTTGAATATTCATGACCATGGTCCACATAGACCGTGCCGCATTGATGCCAATGCCGATCCTTTAAAGGCCGGGCCTTTATGCCTTGCCTGCCGGAAGACCTCTGCTGGGGATTATGGTCCGCGATTGATCACCTATGTCTTACCCATCTTGGCAGATGTGGGCGTGGTTGGGCTCAACGGTAATGCTCCAGCAACAACCTGGTTGATTTAATTCGCACCTGAAAAGGCCGGTGTCGCGGACCTATTGAGTCGCGACATGAGCTGTCGTTTGTTCTGCGTAACATCGCCTGAGCTATTGGGCGTTGTGATGATCAGTCCGGGGTCATAGTTGTCGGTACCCGCCCATAAGGAGTGTGTGCATGCAGGTGTTCAAGAACGAGCGGTTATATTCGGCTTCTGATATTTGCGGCTTTCTTGAATGTCAGCATCTGACTGCAACGGATCTGCTGCATCTCGTTACACCGCTTCAAAAGGCTGTCGACAGTGATGACAATCGGCTAATTCAGGAAAAGGGTCTTGAGCATGAGGCAGCCTACCTCAATCAGCTGAAGGCACAGCATGCGCGGGTTGTTGATATCGCTGAAGGTGGTGCGCGCACACTGGATGAAAAAGTTGAGCTGACGCGTCGTGCAATGGAGCAGGGAGTCGATGTAGTGTTCCAGGCGACGCTGCGCGAGGGAATCTACATAGGTCATGCCGACTTCCTGCGTAAGGTGCCAGGTGCCTCAGTCTTCGGTGACTACAGCTACGAAGTGATCGATACCAAACTGGCGAAGAGGAGTAAGGCCAAGTTTATCGTTCAGCTTGCTCTCTACTCGCGAATGCTTGCCCGCGTCCAGGGCGTGATGCCTAAGTATATGTATGTAGTACTTGGAGATGCGGCCCGAACAGAGGAACGATTTCGCGTGGCGGACTATGCCGATTATCTGGCGAGTGTGTTGCGACGTTTCAGCGCATTTATCGGTCAAGCAGAGCCGTCTGGCACTTATCCTGAGCCTTGTGACCACTGCGGCTTTTGTGCGTGGCGTGAACGCTGCGCGGAAAAGCGCAAGAGCGACGACCATCTTTCGGCGGTGGCCAATATCAGCAAATCGCAGGTCATAAAATTGCAAAGTGCTGGGGTTCGTACCCTGCAACAGCTAGCTGAATTGCCCTTAGGCACCCATGTCCCAAAACTAAATACAGACTCTCTGACCAAGCTGCACTTGCAGGCACGCTTGCAGTTTGCGGGACGTCAGCAAGAAAGCCCTATCTTTGAGTTGCTAGACCAGCAACCGGGCTCACGCGGTTTTCAGCGTATGCCGGCTGCCGTCGAGGGCGATCTGTTCTTCGATATGGAGGGTAATCCGTTAGAGGAAGGTGGCTTGGAATACCTGTTTGGTCTCTATGTCGATGAGCGAGGCAAGCAGGAATTCAAAGCATTTTGGGCTCACTCGCGTCGCGCTGAGAAACAGGCATTCGAGGACTTTATCGATTTTGTGATAGCGCACTTGCAGCGCTATCCGCAGGCGCATATTTATCACTACGCCAGCTACGAAGAAACCGCTATCAAACGTCTCATGACGCAGCACGGCACCCGTGAAGCGCAAGTCGACTGGTTGTTGCGCAATGGCAAGCTGATTGACCTTTACAAGGTTGTGCGCGAAGCGCTGCGCGTCTCGGAATCGAGTTACTCGATCAAGTATATCGAGCATTTTTATATGGAGCGTCGAGCCGGTGACGTCACCAATGCTGGTGCCAGCATCGTGTTTTATGAGCGCTGGAAGTCGACCCAAGAAGCTGAGTTGTTGGAGAAAATCGAACGCTATAACGAAGATGATGTGCGCTCGACGTACCTGCTGCGTAACTGGCTGTTGAGCATCAAGCCTCAGCAGTTGTATGTGGGGCACGATACTGAAGAGGCGCTCGAAGTCTCCCAGGCCGTAAGTGAGCAGGAGCAACGCTTGGCGATTTATCATCAGCGTTTACTCGGCAGTCTGCCAGTTGATGAATTGCAGTGGACTGCTCAGGATCGGGTCAGTGAGTTGGTTTTTCAGTTGCTGGATTTTCATCGCCGTGCGGACAAACCGGTCTATTGGGATATGTTTAAACGCCAGGACATGGAGCGCCACGAGCTGATCGAAGATATTGAAAGTTTGGCTGGGCTTGAGCGAACCGCGCAGCCGCCAGTGCCGGAGAAAAAATCATTCCTGTATCAGTACAGTTTCCCAGAGCAAGAAACAAAGCTGCGTGCGGGTGCGGTTTGTAAGCTGATCGAAACCTTGTCGGATATCACCTTGCATGAGCTTGATGTTGAAGGCCGGTTAGCGACTTTTAAGTCCACTAAGCTTCTGCCTGTAAGCTTTGATGTGGGACCAGGTGGGCCGGTAAATACTAGAGTTATCCGTGAGGCGTTATTTCGCTATGCGGACTCAGTGCTGAGTGGCGTTTGCAAGTTCCGCGCGATTGATGACTTCTTGCGGCGGCACTATCCACGTATCGGCGGTGTGCAGCCTGGCGAAGTGCTTTTAGATCCCAGGCTTCCCCCTCTTCAGGCCGTTAAGCAGGCAGTGTTTGGACTTGATGACAGCGTACTGTTCATACAAGGCCCACCTGGTGCAGGTAAAACCTTCACTGGCGCGCATTTGATTGTCGACTTGTTGAAAACTGGTAAGCGAGTTGGCGTGACCTCCAACTCCCACCATGCCATCCACAATCTGCTGGCAGCAGTTGAGCAGCGTGCAGCGGAGATTTCGCTAAGTTTCGTCGGTTTGAAGAAGTCTTCACGTGGCGCCGCAGATACCTGTTTTATCAGCGATAAATTTCGCTCCTTTGACGATAAGGACACATTGCTAGATCACTGGGGGGCTGGCGCTAGCTTGGTCGCAGGAACCGCTTGGCTGTTTGCTGACGAAGATTTTACTGAACAACTGGATTATCTGTTTATCGATGAAGCGGGGCAGGTCAGCGTGGCCAACTTGGTAGCCATGGGGATGGCTGCCCGCAATCTGGTTTTGATGGGTGATCAGATGCAATTGGCGCAGCCTGTTAAGGGCGTGCATCCGGGGCGATCAGGCGATTCTGCTCTAGATTACCTGCTCGATGGCCTTCCGGTTATACCCGCCGAGCGCGGTGTGTTTCTCGCACAGACTTGGCGTATGCATCCCGATGTTTGCTCATTTATCTCTGACGCGGTGTATGACGGCCAGCTGACATCGGCACCGGGTACTGAGTTGCAGCGCTTAATCCTTGATGGTGCGCAGCCGAGCCTGCCGGCCACCGGCCTGTATTTCCGTGGCGTAATGCATGACGGCAACAGCCAAAGCTCAGAAGAAGAGGCTGAGGTGGTCAGTGAGCTTTATCGGTATTTCTTAGGGCAACGCTTTGTAGATAAGTACGGCCATGAGCAGTCGATTAGCCTAGAGAACATCCTTGTTGTAGCTCCCTATAACCTTCAGGTCCAATTGCTTAAGCGGCATCTTCCAACTGGTGCGCGTGTGGGCACGGTGGATAAATTCCAGGGGCAGGAGGCGGAAATTGTCATCGTCTCTATGGCGACGTCGAGTGAAGATTATCTACCCCGAGACATCGCTTTTCTTTACTCGCGTAATCGCCTGAATGTTGCCGTAAGCAGGGCGAAGACGTTGGCTTGCGTCGTAGCCAATCCGCTTCTCACGGCCATTCGCTGCAAAACGCCGGAAGAAATGTCCTTGGTGAATACGCTTTGTAAATTGATTGAAGCCGGCTCACCCGGCTGTTCGGCGGCAGCTTGAACTTTATTGAGAAATTGCGTTGTGGTGTGCACTTATACAGCCATGGGCTTTTGGGGGGAGGCGATGCTGGATCAGCATGCGTTGCAGCAATTTTCCGATGATTTGTGCAGGTTGGCGGCAGAAGTTAAGTCCTCGACGATTGATTCAGTCTATGCGTTGTCTATCCCTTTTGCTGATGTTTTGGCTGGTTTCCCTGACGCCTCAATGACGCAGCTCCAGCATTGGGTGGCGGGGGCGCAGAAGGAGTCACAGTACATCTATCAATTCTCGGTCGATGATGCATCGAGTGCTGATGGATTGCTCCAAGCCTTCAAGAAAGCTAAAGCACAGAAGAAAAATGGCCGCGCCTATGCACGAAGCCATAGGGCATCCACAGTGCTATATGTCGGTAGCTCTGGATCCCTTATGGCAAGGCTCAGGCAGCATCTAGGCTATGGACCGAAGGGCACGTATTCGATGCAGCTCTGTCATTGGTTGCCGTCCACTCATGGATCTTTGAATATCAAGATTTGGCGCTTCCCTGCCGGGATGAACAGGACAGTGATCCAAGCAATTGAAGATGGCTACTGGTCTCAGCAGCAGCCGATGTTTGGGCGACAGGGGGCGCGTTGAGGTTCATCTCAATCAGATGAACTCAGATCCCGCATCTGGGCGGCAGCTTTGTAGTGGTCAACCCACTGCCCAGACTGGGTTGACCACTTCAAACTGCGTATCGTGCTTGCTTTCCAGGCTTTGATTGGTCTGGCGGGCGCCCTGTCGAACCATGGCGCGCCGATATTTGCTCCTCATCAGGAGACGTCGCGCCTGTAATGCGGGAAACGGCTGCCGCAAGGTACTCACGGCAGCGAAAAGTCGGGAAGCGCGGTTTGGATCGCTTGGCCGCGTTTAAAAACAGCGGGTGCTGAAGTCGGCCAGATACGCGAGCCTATTTCTGACCATCCCTACGGAAGCTCAGCGGCTTTTGGCAAAGCTATCCGACCGTTTGGAAGAGTGAGCAGCAGTTGATTCTCTACGGAGTCAATAAGTGATTTAGCCTTGTGCTCTATACGATGGTAAATCTCTGCCTTGTCTCCGATAGTGCCTCGAACAAGTGCTTTGTGCTGTTCGTTGAGAAAGCCCTTGTACACCAGCATGGCAGACTCGTAACGTTTGGCACCGTCCAGCAGAATTTGCTCAGCCATTCGCGGTTTGCCTACGCGAGAGGCAAGTAAATATTCTGTGTGCATGCCAATTGGCATGATCTCCATCATCATATGGGCGAAGTTGACTATCAGCTCATAATGCCGATTGGTAAGTTCTTTGGCGTTTCTGGCTAGGCTGAGAATGTTGTCTATGAATGACAAAGAATGGTTCCGCTTAGCGGCCACATTCGCCAGCAACGGATAGGCTATCTCTCTTATCTCTACGGCCAGGCTGCGGTCTGCAAGTAACGTGCGGGCGACTTCAATGCCGCCCATGTAGTCAGTGATTTTGTCCATGTAGTAGATGATGTTCTGTGAGTGAACATCCTTGGCAATTTCATCAACTGTGGCTTGTATCTTGTCCAGTTTCGCTGCCAGGTATTTTGTCTGAATAATGAGCGCACCAAGAATGATGCACGTCGAGGCGGCTGTTGCGACGACAGTCGTCATCTGTGCCGCTTTGATAGCTTCCTCAACTGATTTTACTGTTGCTTCCTTGAAAGGTAAGTGCTGAATGACACCAGTTTTGCCGCTTCCTTCAGCCCAATAGGCTACGCCATCATGGATGACAGCCTTACCTTCAGCGAGTGCGTCTACCAGTGTTTGGTTTAGTTTTGACTCATCCAGAATCCAGATTTTTTCGAGCAGTTCAAAAGCACTTGTAGACATCAGAAACGATCCTTTTCTTCATATTTTCGCCGCATGTAGGCGATCTGAATTACAACTGGAACGGTAACCCGGTAGGCTGTGCCCGTTAGCATAGGCACCGTTAAAGCCACTACAGCTAGGGGGCCTGCTAGAGCACCGACCCCGCGCTGTGCAACAAAGCCAGCTGCACCAGCAATGCCGATATTGCTCAGTGCAAACGGGGTGAAGGCGAGGGTGGCCGATTGGGCAAGCCAGGATGACCAAGCGAGAGAGCCCAACCCCTTACTTCTGATCATTTGGATAATCATCTGTGATCCCGGAGCCACAACGCTTGATACCTGTACAGTCTTCAGTGCGCTTTGACGTTCCGCATCAGACATTTTTTCCCATGACATTTCGACCAAGCGCTCTATGAGAAGGTTCTCGATGTCGTAGGCGCAGCTCTTCTTATCGAATTTGACCTGAAATTTCCCGCATACATCCCCCAGCATTTCCCGGTACAGAACGCCTTTTCGTCTGAACAGATTAACGACACTGTCTCCCCCAAAGTGCTGGAGCTCGCCTGCAACCAGCTGCCATGATTTGCGCCATTGATCAGGTTGCCCATTTCGGCTCTTGAAGGCTGGATCAGATTTTATTTGGCTGGCAATGCGCTCTTTCCCATCCCTGTCATGGATGATGAAGTGAGCGAGCTGGCGAATATCTTCTTCACTGCAGTATTGAAGGAACGCTAAGTCGTCGTCTGGTCTGTACGCAATTCCCATTGCTAACCTCTTAATTTTATTAATAAAAAATTGTTTGAATGTTTTTTGGTCATATGGCCTCCGAACTGCAGAGGAGGTAAAGAGTCAGATAGGTTTCGGCTGTTTACGTACCGATTGACTCCCTAGCAGCAGTTGTCCCCATAGTGTCTGCCACGTATCGAGTTTTTCAACAGAATTTGCCAATAGCTGCTATCGAGTGTCGACCGGTTTCGTCTTCAATCAATGAACCTATGTCCGCTCAGAATCTGACTGATTGGCTTGACGTGCATTCGATCTTTGTTATGCAAAAATAATTGATCAATATGTTGCGATAGCTTTTTCTCATTGTGCATGCTGATGGTGTACGAGATGAATCGTGCACAGAACAAGAAGAAAACCGGCATGAACACAGATACACAAATCGCTTACTGCTCGCTGGCGAGCCACTTTTACGCCACACACCTGCCAGACACACCCCTTAGCGAACTCAACGAATTCAGCATCATTGGTGCCCTGCTGCGTGCCGCTCCGGGTTACCGACCTGACTATTTCCGGCGGTTGCGAAATGCTTTGGCGCTGGATCAGAAGCTGAAAGGCAATTTTTGGATTGCTCAGGAGATCAATCGGACGCTCAACCCCGTTACCGTGCTCGACTTGCCGCGTAAACGAAAGCCAGCCCGA
>JACCDZ010699698.1_pt1 | contig 11910 bp, 10 predicted proteins | sample 7449551 | NCBI WGS metagenome assembly JACCDZ01 (sample SAMN15323452, study PRJNA562643) | freshwater metagenome | isolation source: river surface water | place: USA:Blue River Watershed | collected 2017-08-18
CCAATATATGAATCGCATTAGGATTACATGATAGATTAAACCAACAGACTTTATCTAAATTGTCTTCTAACAAATGGATAGCCGCGGGGTTATGCGATAATGTGATCCAATTGACCTTATCAATATTATTTTCTAACAGAGGAAACACTGAAGGATTTCCTGATAAAGCAATCCAATCTTTTGAAGTTAATAATCCATTTGCAATATATTCTTGCATGATATCATACATATGGATAACTACTTCATGCTGATAAGTAACAGTTGCGCGGCCAATCATTATTGTAGAATACTTTGGTATGTATATTTATAAGGAGTAATGTCAATTTTTAAGCATAAAAAAATGAGCATCCATCACCTTAGAACTAATCCAAATACTCACATTCGGTACCATACACATGCACCCATTTGGCGACGCGCGTAGGGTGAAAGACATAAGCAATTAGTTCTTCATGTAGCTGAGCAGTAGCTAGTTTCAAAGCATCATAGTCATACATGAATATAGCAGGGTTTCTGATAAGTATTCTCATGTTGATCTTTTCTGGATTAGCTTCCAATAAGTGAATCGCAGCTGGGTTGGTTGATAAATTTTCCCAATCAATCCTATTTTGATTAGCTTCCAACAAATGAATCGCGGCTGGATTAGCTGATAGGCGGGACCAACTGATATTTCTTAGATTAGTTTCTAATAACTTTATAGCCCAAGGTTCAATAGATAACCACCACCAATCGACAAAAGATGGATTGGCCTTTAACAATGGTAAAGACCATTCATAGTAGCGTTCTGAATAGTCCCTCCCCGATAACATATCCCAATCAACTCTTTCAGGATTTGCCATCAATAACGGTAATGCCCATTCATGTTTGGTAATAGCACTCCAATTAACCTTGTCTATATTAGCTTCCAATAGATGAATCGCAGCTGGGTTACTAGATAAATAATCCCAATTGATTTTATCTGGATTAGCTTCCAATAAAGGTAGTGACCATTTAAATCTAGAAAGATACGTCCAATCAATCTTGTCTGGGTTAGCTTCCAACAACGGTAACGCCCATTCTCGATTAGATATAGTCCCCCAATCAATCTTATCCATGTTAGCTTCCAACAAGCGAATCGCATTTGGGTTCATTGATAGTAAGCTCCAATTGATCTTATCTTGATTAGCTTCCAACAAGTGAATGGCATTTGGGTTCATAGAAAGGGTTGTCCAATTAATCTTATCCATGTTATCTTCTATCAAATGCATCGCAGCTGGGTTATAAGATAACCATTTCCAATCAATCTTATCTTGATTAGCTTCCAGCAAATGAATCGCCCATTCTTTACTAGAAAGCATCCCCCAATGGATTTTATCTTGATTAGCTTCCAGTAAAGATAAGGCCCATCTCTTCCCAGAAAGAATATTCCAATGAACTTTATCTAAATTATTTTCAATTATTGGCAACAACCATTCCTTATGACTTATTTGTTCCCAAAGACTTTTTTGCAATTTAACAGATTTCAGTATCTCGATAGTAGCATTATTCCTCATTTTATTAGAATTAATGAGATATGATATATCAAAATACGTTGCTTTAGAGGTATCAACGCATTCTCGTAACTTAAATGCAATAGACGATGCTGGCATTTTAATAGATTCTCTTTGATAAGGTTATCAGGTTATCAGGTATTAATAGGTGTTTCCGTCAATTTTTTACGATTCGATATCTCTTTGATAGTAGATGTTTGTAATATTAACCAATATAAGTTATATACCTAATGAACACCTTGTATCATATTATCGATAACATCTATCTCAGTAATTTAGATAGCGCATTAGACCTTAGTCGCATAGATGCCTCTCATATCAAGTCAGTCTTTAGACTCTCAGAAGACGCTAATAATTCTACATACCCATCAACTATTGAGTTTATCAACTTTGAGTTAGAGGATAACTTCTTAGAACGGCATCTAATGATAGTAATAGCTGAGCGTATCTATGATCTTATCCAAGATCGGTCTCATAACATTTTAATTCATTGCAACATGGGACAGTCTCGTAGCGTGTCTGTGATTATGTATTATTTGATGCGCAAACACAAGATGAATTTTAGAGAAGCACTCGATCATATCAGATCAATCAAATCAGATGTAAAGGTTAATGAAGGTTTTGAACGGATTTTAAGAGAGTTTGATAACTCTATCAATGGTACTTCTCGAGTAGCAAACACCAGTAACCCATCAGTGCAGCGAAATTGTAGTATTAGGCTTAGTTAGCTACATTGCAGTTGTATAACATTTTTTTGTGACAAAAAAAGATGCATGATACCCCACGCTACACGCTTATCATTTCACGATTATTCTAGGTACTCACCTTCAATGCCATATTTGTCAATCCATTTAGCTACTCTATTTGGATGATGCACATAAGCAATTAACTCTTCATGGAGACACGCGATAGCTTGTTTCATTGACATGTAGTCTAAAGCATAAATTGCTTTGTTCATGGATAAAGATTTGATAACTACCTTATCTTGATTAGCTTCCAAGAGATCAATGGCCCATTCCTTCTTAGAGATAATGCTCCAACAACCTTCATCAAATCTATGAACCTGATTGGATACAATTGGGAAGAGCCATTCGTGATCACACATATCTGCTAATGTGTATTCATTAACTTCATATTGATATCTTTCGCAAATCGATTCGAACCATTCATGGTAACATAATGCTTGTATTACGGTATCAAAGTCGTTATTGAAATCTGGAAGTTGATCATTGGGATCATAAGAGTAGTCGTCAAAATTGTAAAATATTGTTGTCAAGATTTCATAATGAAATACCATATCAATATTATCCATAAGCGTACTCATCATCCATGGTTTATCATATAAGTCCTGATAGAGTCTTGTCGGCACTAATTCAAAGTGTTCTCGAATAAACATTTTCATGTATGGATATTTATTGATGTTAGTCACGTCCTCGATCAAGTCAATGTTTCTTTCGTAAAAGTCCATGAAATATTCTGAGGAGTAGTAAGGTTTGAACATATTTAGGTCACGGTTTAGTATTTCGCGTACCCACCAATGATCTTCAGGGTCATCCGGGTCGTTAATTTGAAAGATTGTTTCTAATAATGATAAGGCAGCTTTGTTGTTCATTAATACATCTAAACCGACGCTATTAATGAATTTATCTAAATTATTTTCCAACAAATGAATCGCTGCTGTATTGCCACATAAAGAATCCCAATCAATCTTGTCTTGATTGGCTTCCAATAGATGTATCGCACTGGGTAGATATGATAATTCGCACCAATCAATCTTGTCTTGATTAGCTTCCAAGAGATGTATAGCATTTGGATTATTTGACAATTTTGACCAATCAATCTTGTCTTGATTAGCTTCCAGTAATCGTATCGCATTTGGGTTACGTGATAGTTGGTACCAATCAATCTTATCTTGATTAGCTTCCAAGACGTCCATCGATTTCGAATTAGCTGAAAGATCAGACCAATACTTGCTTTCTTCTTTTTTTTGTTTTTCTTCGATCAAGTCTTCGACTCCAATTTTCTTTACCCAATCACGAAGCTTATAAATCGCAGGCATTATTCAAACAAACACAATATGTATGCACAGAACTATTAGATATTAATCGGTGTCAGTATCAATTTTTTCTATAAAAAAAACTCATCGATGCCACTCTTGTGGTCAAAATGAAGTCAAATATGTAATCAGCTTATGTTATTAACCTAAGCGGATCGTTTCAATGCAGTTAATCACTTGTTCATATGTGAAGTGCGGGTTAGGTTCATATGTAATGAAGGTACGACCAAAGTTAATTGGGATATCTTTCTTACAGAGCAACGATTCTTTTTCTTTATTAAAGAAACGCATACTCATCTGATCATCAAGCGATGTTTTATTATGATTTCTTGCGAGATTGTTGTGTTCATTGATCTCTAAAGCCAATTGTTTGTTTCGTTCATTGATTGGTTCATTGTAAGCAATGATATATTCGCTCAACATTTGTTGGTACCGAGCTTGAGCATTGATAAAGAGATTAACATTATTAGCAGAATATAACGTGTATGAGGTGTATTCGTCTTCATTCTCATTGATCACGTCACTGATGCGAGACATTTGTCCGCGAATTAACATAGTACGAGTCTTGGTAGCTTCAATATTTTTGGGAACCAAGATAGCATAGTGTGTAATCAACTTGGGGTCGGAAGACATAGTAACAGCTAAAGATCTTTCTTCTAGCATCAATAATGCTTGTCTTGTATAGGTAAGATTCTGTTCTAGTTGCTCTTGAGTGGTATCAGTCGTAATTTGAAGTTTCTGATTGCTATCAATTAATGTTTGATTTTGGCTAGTAAGAGCGTTTGCATATCCAATGAGCTTATCAGTCTTTTCATATTGATCTTTCAACTGTTTAGCTTGTTCATCGAATCGTTTGTTTAGTTTCTTATATCGTTTTTCAGCATTCGTTTCATTCTTTTGGGCTTCTTTGAGTTGCAATTTGAGTTTCTCATTTTGTTCTACAAGGTATCGATCTAATAGTTGCGCTACCTTAATAGCATAACAAGGATCCATCCAATCGAGAAACTTATTAAGAGCAAATTTGTGGACATAGATTCCGCGGAACTTAACAGGACCTCTTGTAAGTCTAAATGCAACTTGTTCATCAGTATAACCACCTTCAGTCTTTAAATTATTTAAGAACTTCTTGGTAGCCTCAAGTCTAAGCCAAACTCTAATATCCACTTTCAATGGTTTAGGTAGCTCATTAATATTATTCAATTGAGCTTCAATGAAAGCTACATCATCAACATTACCAAGGGTTTTGGCTCTTTCTAAATCTTCACGAAGGCTAGGTATCTTGGAAAGTTCTGTTACAAATTCAGATTCTTTTTTATCGTTATAGGCCTTAGCGACACCGGTGATAAAATAGTTACCAGTGGCGTTATGGAGCAAGATATTGATATTTTCATACAAATTATGAGCGATCATGGTGATGCAATCATAAGTTGGCTCATTATCAATTGTGTGAATTTGGAAATCGATGCTATTAGAAGCCATAATTACTTGTACGTCAAAGCCTTTGTATATTTTTAGTGGTATCAGATCAATTTTTTAGGCACCTTCATTGGTAGCATTCTATGGACCATTTGTGGTTACATATTAGCAATTTTATGCTCAAGATCCGTCTTAGAGTGTTGATTATATTTGTTCATGACGTACTTGTACATATGCATGACACCATACCCAAGTGGGAGCAAGATCATTAGTATGTATAAGTTTTCATGCAAGGTGGTTGCTAAGATAATGGATAATATCAAGATTAGAACCATAACAATGGCTACATATATTTGTGTCTTGCCCATGAACTTTTTATAGTTATCGATAGCAAGGTTCACAACTTGAAGCTGTTGTTTGGCTTCATTTTTTTTACTATCAAAGATAGCTTGATTCTTAGCATATTTTTCTTGCCTTGCACGCTCTTCTTCCTCTTTCCTTGCGCGCGCTTCTTTCAATTGTCTCTCCGATTGTCTTTTTTCAATGATCTCTTCTCTTTGCTTCAAGCCATCTTTGGTTGTTATGACAAGATCTTCAATTTCATTAAATATCTCTTGTTTAAGCTTATCGGGTATGCCATCGTTGGTAACAATTCTACGCAACCATGGTAATAGTTCGTTATATGGTATCCTACGGGTAAATTTTGAATAAGCACCTAACTTTAGATCCATAGCAAGTTCATATTCAGTAGCCACTAGATGTTGAATATCTCTGCGATACTGTTCTCGGTTATCTACGTTCTGTTCGTAAATTTTTTCTAATCGGACTAGTCGATCCAGTAATGCTTCATTTGTCTGAACCGTACTCATGTTGCTATATTATCAATACAAAAAAAGCAACGAATGCAACGAATACAATGCAGCCAATATGTAGGAACTAAGATTATTCCAAGTATTCACGCTTGAACTGGTAACGCTCAAGCCATTTGCCATATCTAGTTGGATGGTACAAGTAACGCATTAGTTCATCATGTAGTTCGAATTTTTTTCGACGTATAGCACCATAATCATATTGCATTAACTTGGGGTTACGGATGAGCACGCACATATTGACTTTATCCAAATTATCACGGATCAAATCAAGAGCTTCGGCATTGATACTTATAGCATTCCAATCAATACAATCCGGATACTTTCGAATCAAATCAATAGCCCATTCTTGAGAAGATAGCAGTGTCCAATTAATATGCTCAACATTTCTCTCAAGCAACTCTAATGCCCAATGTTGAGTGGATAATATGAACCATTCATTGGAATCAAGCATTTGCTCATGGCGCACTATCCAAGGTAAAGCCCACTCCGACTCGCAAAGGACAATGATTGCTTGACCTACCATCAGTGGATATTCGTCGATTAATGGCAAGCACCATTCAAATTGACAAATGATATCCCAATCAATTACCTCTGGGTATCTTGTAAGGATAGGAAGAGACCACTTTTGATACGACAGTACCGTCAAATCAACCCCAAGAGTGGTGATATCTATGTATAGCAATATTGGTAATGCCCATTCGGAGACAAGCAGAGTATTCCAATCGAGGTCCTCATTCAAATTACTCATAAGGATATCAATAGCCCATGGAGACGAACAAAGAGCTTGCCAATTAACAATATATTCAGGGTTAGCTAGTAGTAGAGGTAATGCCCATTCTTGTTCGCATAGATAGTCCCAATCGAGTGGCTTATAGGGGTTCTTCATCAGTAACGGCAACGCCCATTCTTGCATGGAAAGGAAGTTCCAATCAAGTGGCTTATGAGCATTCTTCATCATCAAAGGCAACGCCCATTTGCGGATAGATATAATATCCCAATGTAATATTTTGTCTGGGTTTGCTAGTAATAAAGGTAAAGCCCATTCGAATGATGATAGAAGTCTCCAATTTAATGGCTTATCCGAATTAGCCATGAGAATAGGTAGAGCATTTTCATTATAAGAAATATTACGCCAATTAAACTTACGATGAAAGATTTTTGGGTCGCGATCCATCAATGCTTTGTTAGTAACAAGGCTTTCAAGGAAGTATTCATTGACGTATCCACCATTGTCTTGTTCCATTCGATCGCAAAATAATTCAACGTCAAACCAAGAAGGTGGCATAAGAAACTCCGAAGGGGTTTCCAATGGTTGATTTTGTTGTTTCTTGTTGGAGAATCGAGACATGGCTTGAATCACGTGGGCAGTTAAACTGAATTGAGGTATTACTCATAAAAAAATCAATTTTTTGTCATCATGCTACCATATAAATAAGCTACCAATACGGGAAATACTTAATCACGCATAAAGATGCTATGAATATAGTAATCATTAATATCACTTCATTTACGTCTCAACCGTCGTTATACTAAGGTCCTTACAGCTGATATGCCTATGAAACTTTTTTATTTGCTCAGAAAAAAAATGAACCATTGGAAACTCCAAAACACAATAGTATTGGGGTTGGAAACTCCGAATGTCGCCAGTAGTGGCTTTGGAATTCCCTAGCAATAATATAATCAATATCTAACTGATAAGATTTACGCTCATCAAACAATGTTTTAATCAACTTATCGTTATCCCAAACGCAGCCAAAACCTTAACCTTAAAGAACATATAATCTCTTGCTTCTATTGGTGCAGTTGGGTTTCTCTTGAAGAGATCCATTGATGCTAGGCTTATTATTAACCGATATTTGGTATATTTGTGACAAAAAAAGCAAGCAAACAGGCAAATAACGCATTATGGGTACAACTGTTTGTGTTCAGCAACAAGCTTACAGCCCCATGGTTGTTGAGAAAGTATAGCCCAATCGATCAATTTAGGATGTTCTATTATCAATGGTAAGCACCATTGTTGAGAACAAATAACAGACCAATCGAGTCGTTGCGGATATGCATAAGCTCTGATTATGTTAATAGCCCATGGTTGAGTAAGCAAGTAGTCCCAATCGAGTGGCTGATGAGCGTTACGCTCTAATAAGTCTCTTGCCCATGCATGTCTGGATAGGTGCATCCATGATACTCTATTTGGGTATCTTGCAAGTAACTGCCTAGCCCAAGGTTGATTGGACACTATAGTCCAGTTTACTCGATTAGGACTCAGCATTAGTAAGTCTAATGCCCACGCTTGCGTACTCAAGTAGTCCCAATCCAATTCTTCTTCCGCATTCTCAATGAGGATTGGTAGCATGTCTTGATGTTTAGACAAATCTTTCCATTGGTTAGCAAAGATATCATTCACGTAGGCATTCAAGTCATTCATCGTTTCTCGTATATTTTAGCAAATATTTATCAATTTTTCTTAGTTAGAGGCATGCATAAAAAAATGCAACTACATGTAGCTTATGCAAGTAGCCAAGTATGATCCATAAAGATCTACTAAGCATGATCACTCATGAGTGTCTGTAAGACTGTTTTGATCGACGGACGCTCGGTGGCCACATAAGCTGTACATGCATGATACAAGTCTGATACATACTTGGGAAAGCCTTTTGTATCAATTGGAAACTCAGGGCGATACGTGTCCAAAGATCTTGTATGAGTAGGCACCTCCCAAGGTTTCATCCCAGAAACAATCTCATACAGAATGATGCCAAAGGCATATACATCGCTCGCTTGAGTATGATCACTATTACCTAGCAACACCTCTGGAGCAATATATATATGATGGACATGATCATGCTCTTGTTGGAAGAGATTGTACTTGCCGAGCTTAGTGGTATGAGTTGTTAGCCCCACATTAATGCTGGATGAATTGATATCTCTATGAGTCAGACCAGTGGCATGGTAGTTCATAAGAGCGCGGCATATATGGATGCATATCTCATGGAAGTGATCAGTCCAAGTAAGATGGTATCTCAACTCTGAATCCAAAAGGTTTCTAAGCGTGCCGTTCTCGGTGCGCTCCAATGCCACAAACAAATCATTGCTCTTGTTTTGGAAGACGCCATATACGATCAATACATTAGGGTGTCGCCTATTAGCAAGTTCCTTGATCGTATCAATGTATGATGGTAGCGCTGCCATATTGATAGATTGGTATGGTAGCTTGTAGATCGAGCATGCAGTACCATGATATGAACCTTTTAGATATCCAGACCATATACTCTTAGGGTTGTCAATGAAGTCGATATCCTTGTAACTGATAATTGGAAACCTTTCCATAGAAGCATTGAATACAAAGCTGCTAATTAGTTCATCTTTTGGCATGTCAGTGGAAACTTTCTTAAAAGGCATGGTCATGGACATGTTGGAACCCATAGTAATCGTTTCGCTCAGGCAGCTTGGTTGTATTATTATATAAAAAAAATCAATTTTTTCACATTAAAATGAACCTTCATTGATCAATGATTGCTTAGATCAATCCAATAAAGATGCGAATGAACAAGGCGAGTGCTACCAGAAAGACCCAATATAAGCCCCAAAATGCAAACATAAGAATGTCAATCATGAATATGAGCAAACAACAACCAATCTTGTACCAAGATTTCATGATAGTCTTGAGTGGTACATGGAGCAATAATATTTCGCATGACATTAGGACTACTATAAGAGTAGCAAACAATACACATGTTAACCGTTTCATGAACTCAACAATCATTGATCCGTACTTTGATTCAATGATATTGTCCCACAGATGGCGCTTACCAAAAGACCAAGTGAGCGAAACCCATTGAACTAAAGTTATCATCCAATACACGATCGGAGAATTGATTTGAGCAATCAACGCTTGAAGCATCTCTTGTGTATCATCATCCGTGTCGAGTTGAAGAGACTTCACGCGCGTTTCTATTTGCGAGTAAGACCAATGCTTCTTCTTGGTTGTTTGAACGAAGATAGCTGGGTTAGCAGATAATCTATCCCAATCAATCTTATCTTGGTTGCGTTTGAGCATCTCAATCGCGGCTGGGTTGCGCGATAGAATGGACCAATTAATCTTATCTAGGTTGGCTTCTAATAGATGCATGGCTGCAGGGTTGCTTGATAACCAATACCAATTGATCTTGTCTAGATTGGCTTCCAACAAATGGATAGCTGATGGGTTAATAGACAACCAGTTCCAATTGATCTTATCCAAATTGGATTCAAGTATATCCATCATAGATGAGTTCTGCGACATCCAAGCCCAATCAACTTTCTCTAGATGGGCTTTCAGTATAGCCGATGCGGATGTGTTTTGTGATAGCCAAGCCCAATGAATCTTGTCAGGGTTTTCTCTCAATAAGCCAAGCGCTGCAGGGTTCTTCGATAGCCAGCACCAATCAATCTTATCTTGATTAGCTGCAAGAAGCTTAACTGCATTTGGGTTCTTGGATAATGACTCCCAATCAATCTTATCTTGGTTAGCTTCTAGCCAATCAATAGCTGAAGGATTCTGGGATAAGAATGACCAATTAAGCTTCTCAATTGGGATCCAATCCAAGAGCTCAAAGGTAGTCTTAATGGATGAAACGAACATGGCAAATAAGTGGTCTGATACAGGTATCAATGTATTTACTGGTGTCAATATCAATTTTATAGAAACAAAAAAAACAAGCAAAAATAGGTACCAAATGCATAGTTTATAGTAATAAACCGACCATAATGCAAATAACCATTAAGATCAGTAAGATTGAAGCTATCACATTATTACACATAGCGATGAACAAATATAATTTTATCTTATATATTGTTATCATCATATCAATAATTGATAGTATCACTATTAATCCAATAGCTGCGGTACCAGACACAACAATAAGCATGGCGTTGCCTATTTTTTTCAAAAGATTTATAGCTAAAGTTGCGTACTTTGATTCTATTACAAAGCCCCAAAAAGAACATTTACACCATGAGTAAAAGGATGATATGCGTTGAAAGAATCCAAGTTGTGGTTTCACTATTGGTGAATTGATTTGAGTGAGGAGCTCATTGGGTGTATCATGCGTATCTTCATCAATATTAAGTTGAGTACGAGACCATTGATTCTTAGTAGTTGTGTATGAGAAGATAGCTGGATTAGCAGATAAACGAGACCAATCAATCTTATCTTGGTTGGCTTCCAATAGGTGAATCGCATTTGGGTTGCGAGACAAGATACCCCAATTAATCTTATCGGGGTTAGCTTCCAATAAGTGTATCGCTGCTGGATTACTTGAAAGCCAGTACCAATTAATCTTATCCTGATTAGCTTCTAATAGGTGAATCGCTTTTGGGTTGATAGACAACCAGTTCCAATTAACTTTGCCCATATTTGCTTCAAGTACATCTACCATCTCGGCGTTTTGAGACATCCAAGCCCAATCTACCTTATCCAAGTTGTTTTTTAATATAGATGCGGCTGATGTGTTCATCGATAGCCAAGGCCATTGAATCTTATCATAATTCTCTTTTAATAAACCAATTGCGGCAGGATTCTTTGACAGCCAACACCAATCAATCTTATCTTGGTTAGCTTTCAGCAAATGAATAGCTGCAGAATTTATCGAAAGAGTTGCCCAATCAATCTTATCTTGATTAGCTTCTATCAAATCAATAGCATTTGGGTTTTGGGATAAGAATGACCAATCGAGCTTATCTACAGAAATCCAGTTCAAAAGATTAGAGGGAGTCTTGCTAAAAGAAATGATCATAGTTGATATTGGGTTGATAACGGATATTAGTATATTTACTGGGGTCATCATCAATTTTTGCTACAAAAAAAACAAACATTTGGAGCCACTCAGCTTCAAATGATAACCATTAATTGAAGCACTAAAATGTGATGATTATGTAGTAAAAGATTATGGTAGCGATCATTTCGATAAGGAGTAATGGCTTAAACAAACAGGATAAGATAATCTTGTAGATAGATGAAACCACACCTAGCATCATTGGTATGAAGCTAAGAAATGTTAGA
>JACCDZ011891110.1_pt1 | contig 11905 bp, 14 predicted proteins | sample 7449551 | NCBI WGS metagenome assembly JACCDZ01 (sample SAMN15323452, study PRJNA562643) | freshwater metagenome | isolation source: river surface water | place: USA:Blue River Watershed | collected 2017-08-18
ACAATTTTAGTTAGACAAGATTTATTTAATATAAGTCAATGCGTTACGCATTATTAAATATAAGATTAATCGTAAAAACTATTTCATTCGTCAATTACAATATAAATTATACGACAATTTTAGTTAGACAAGATTTATTTAATATAAGTCAATGCGTTACGCATTATTAAATATAAGATTAATCGTAAAAACTATTTCATTCGTCAATTTCTAGATATATTAAGTATATTTAAATTTATAAATTAAGTCTATTTATACTGATATATTTATAAATAAATAATTTTAATTTTAGATAACAAATCATAAAAAATAAATTAATAAAAAAGTATAGTTTAAAATCTATTTATTGGTAAAAGATAAAATGATTTTAGATTAGCAATTTAGGCAAATTAAAATCATTTTTTGAATTTTAATGACAAATAATTTATTTTTTTTATAATCCAGAATATTTTTATAAAAACTCTAAAAATATCAAAAACCAAATTTAAAAATAATAATAATTATGAAAAATAATAATAAATGTTTTCATTATTAATTTTTATTCCAGGGTTTGGAGGACCTAAATACGATTTTAAATTAAAATTATTAGCAAAGAATATAAATTTAATTTTTAAATATAATTGGATTAAAGTAGATATTATAATTTGCAAGTATGATAATTGTGATACAGAATTATTAAAAAATACAATAGAAACATATAATTTTAATGACATAAAGGTTATCAATGAAAAAGGATATTTTGGTGAATATATAATACGTCATTTAAATCCGAATAAGACATTGAGTTATGATTATATTTTAATAATGTTAGATGATATCGAGCTTATTAATTTTGATATTAACACAGTTATTAATTATCAAATTAAACATAAATTAGATATAATATCGCCATCTTTAACCGATGATTCTATATCAGGAACTCCGCAAATGTTTTCTCAATCTAATTTAGATTTTAATATACGAGTAGGGTCTGTATGTGAACTATTTTTCTATTTAATGCCATCACGTAGTTATGACGTATATTATTATTTATTAGATATAAAAAATCCATGGTTATGGGGTATTGATATATTATTAAATAAGCGATTGGGATTTAAATGTGGAATTTTAAATAAAATACAAATGAAACATCATCTTAAAAATACATCAAATCAACAAATAGAAGCTGAAAAAGGATATTGGCATACTTTAAAAGTAAATGGCTATGATAAAAAAGAAAATGAATTATTAAATCAACAATTAGTATTTTATTATGATTAATTCAATTACTTGAATAAAGAAATAAATTAGTTCTATAAATTTTTAAATTAACTAATTATAAATATATAATAAAAAAAATGATAAGTGGATTATTATTTTTAATATTTTTATGTGTATTGATAGCAAGTATAATAACCCATAGTGTTCTAAGATATTTGATTTATAAAACACAAATGCGATATAAATCAATAGATGAATATAAAGGTGAATTAAATACTGAATTTGATAAAATATATCAAGAAGTAATAAATGATAATTTAGATAAAAATATTGAAAGTGATTACCAAAATTTAAATATTGATTCCGTAGATGATTCATATAATATTTGTTATGTAAGAAAGTTTATATGGTCTAGTATACATGATTCAACGATAGAATTAGCTGATTTAAGTGATAATCAATATATTTTGGATGCAGGATGTGGAACATGTAAAACATCAATATATTTATGTAAAAAATTCAAAAATGTTAAAATAGATTGTATTGTTGATTCAGAAATATTATATAATCGGGGATTAGAAAATATTCAAAAAGAAGGTTTAATTGATAGAATAAAATTATATAAAATGGACTTTGATAATTTAAAAGAACCAATTATAAATTCGAAATACGATAGAATTATATTTTTAGAATCAATAGATTATAGTAGAAATAGACAGAAATTAATAGATAATATGAATTATTTACTAAATGAAAAAGGGAAATTATTTATTAAAACACCATCTTATAGAAATAATATAGAACAATCAAAATATGAATTATGTAAAGATATGATTAAAATATGGAGATATAATTTTAGCACATTAAGTAGTATTATAAATGATTTTAAAAGAATAGATAAATATTCAGATATTAAATATATATCATTAAATCCATTATATTCACTATTCTTTTTAAATCCAAATGATATTTTAAATCTTATTAAATTTATCAAAATTAATAAAATCAAAAATATAAAAAATTATAAAGCTGCAGCAAAATTATTATATGAATATAATTTTATTATTGCAACTAAAACACACAAAATTGACCAAATAATAGAAAATAAAGAACCTAATATAAAATTAGAAATAATAGAAAAAATAAATCAAAAAGATGATTCTTTAAAAAATGATAATTCATTATCATTCGATGAATTAGAATTAAGTTCTGAATAATTAGAATATTCATTCGATGATTTTACAACATTAATATCCTGTTTTTGGATACATTTATCATTATTAACTCTAATAACTTTTTTAGTAATAGAAACAGATACTTCATCATTATTTAAATCAGATGGATGATATTCCTTTTCTCTTTTAATAAATTCTTCGCTAATATTTTTATTGGTAGAATATAAATTACTAGCAACTTCAGATACTAAATTATCAGTTAAATCATCATTATCTAATTCTTTTTTATTGGATAATACATTGTCTATATTTTGTAATAAATTTAAATAAATTTTTAATTTATCTTTAATTTCTTGTTTAGAAATTAACAACAATTGCATTTCTAATTCTAATTTATCGAAATTTTTAGATAATTCTAACTCTTCTTTTTTAAATGATTCATTAATAACATCTAAATGTAATTTAAGTGTATCATCTTTATTATTTTCTAGTAAAGTCATTAATCCCGTTTTACGAACCATTAAACTATGCCCAATTTCATCTAAACGAGTTTTATTAATTTTATAATTATTAATTTTATTAGAAATATCTTCTATATTAATTTCAGTCATTTCAAATTATAATTATAATTATTAATTTCTTTATATAATTATAATTTGCTTTATTATTTTAACGTGGTTCTCTAAACCAGTAATACTTTTCACGACATGAATAATTTGCTCTAGGAGGTATTTCTAAACCGCGATTAGTATAAATAGAAGTATTACATACTGCATATGGATTATAATCAGTTTTTCTAATTTTATTTGTTTGATTAACATCTTCAATACATTCACAATAATTTATATTCATAGCTTCTAATACCTTTTTACGTTGGTAATCAGATAAAGTATCATTTTTTAATCCATCTATTAATTTGGTATATAATTTTTCAGACATTTTAGTATGTTGTTTTCTTTCAGGGCGTTCATATGTTTTACTAGATGATTTATTTTTTTTAGGGGAACCTCTTTTAACTTGCGGTGATGATTTTTTTGGCATTTTTATACTATATATTTTCAAAAAAATAAAATGTGAATTAATATTCACAATTTAAAATTTTATTACACTCATTTTTTAATGTTAAATCAATTGTGTTATTTTTAATAGAAATTAATTTTAATTCATCTCTATTTAATGTAATAAATGTATATATGCTTTTATATGTATCATAATTAATATAGAAAGTAAATAATAGATTATTTACAATAAAATCATAAGTTAAATTTGTAATTAATCGAATATATTTTACAATTTTATCACTTTCATTATTATTTATAAAATCATCTATTGTTTGAAAAGAATCAATATATTTATATTGGTAATTAAATAATATATTAATAAATGATGAGAATAATATAGGATTTTTTACTATAAAATTAATTGGTAAATCAGATATAAATGTATCTTCATTGTTATTCCATCTTTTAAACTTATTATAATCTATATTAATCATATCTGGTAATTCTTTATCAATATTATTAATAGTTAATTTTTTATTTAAACGCGGAGAATATCTATAAATTTTATTTAATTTCTTTTTACGAGGTGAAAATACAACACTCGAATTAATTTTTAATAAATTTAAAGACATTTTATTTTGATTTACTTTAAAAGTATTGATTATAAAAAAAATCAAATTTATATCATTTTTGATTATTATTAATTTTATAAAAGCTTAAATATTTTAGTTAGAATATGCTAAACCACCCATACCCGATAATATACGTAATACGTTATAATTAGTAGCATAAACACGCACTTTAGCATTAGATGAAGAAGAACCGACACCTTGTGGATTTGATTCAGATAAAATATTATTAGTTAAAGTGATTGCACCAGTTTTAATAGTGTTATCAGTAACAGTTAAAAATAAATTAGCATTATCAATTCTTGAGAAATTACATGTGCCAGATGGTTGATGTTCTTCTGGTTTTAAGCCAAATGAATACACATTAATACCAACATCCGGAGTTCTAGAATGATGGTCTAATGGTTGAACATAATTAAAATAATCACCATCACGCTCCGCAAATCTATCTTGGCCATTTAATTGAATTTTAGAAGTAGAACATGTATTTAAACCAACATCTTCATTAATAATTGATAAAGGTGTTGCACCAGCAGACATATTTTCAACTAAACCATATAATAAATTACTACCTAATGGATTATTAGAAAATATAGGAGAAGAATCTATTCTATCAGAATAATTAAACCATTGTTTATAATCTTTACATGCTTGTTTTTGAGAAACCCAAACAATTTCTTTAACTGGATGATTGAAATTTAATCTAATTTTATTTGATTGAGAAGAAATAGTTTCTTCACCTGGATATTGTAATTGTTCAATTAAATATTCATGAGAAGTTTGTGCAAATCTACGTCTTTCATCAGTATCTAAATAAATATAATCAACCCATAAAGAAGTATTTGTTAAGCTTAAATTAGATGGATATGGAGATAATTGAGAAAATGATTCACCATCTTCAACATATAATAATAACATATCTTTTAATTGTGCAAATTCAATATTGATTTTAACTTCATGATATTGTAAAGCAATTAAAGGTAATGCTAAACCTGGGTTTCTACAAAACCAAAATTGTAAAGGGATTTTTAATTTAGTTCCTGGAATAGATGGTTTATCCCATGAATTTTTAATTAAAGATGGAATATTACCGATTAAACGATTATAACCAGATTCATGACCAGCAGGTAGAGTTAATTGATTCCAAATATGCATCCATTCACCATAATGTTTATCAATTCTTTGACCACCAATTTCAACTTCAGCATAATTAATAATAGCTTCACCAACATAATTAACCCAACGAGCTAATAAAACATTAGAAATTGCACCTGACACATCAACACTTGGTAAAGTAGTTTCTAAATAAATTTTATGAATTAAATCACCATTTCTTGAAATAGTACAAGTGACTTTTTTACCAAAATCAGCAGTTCCATTAAAAGTTTGTTCAATTGATTCTACCGAAAAATTAGTATGTCTTCTATAAACTACCTTAAAAAAGGTAATTTGTGGGTTACCAGTAAGGTAAATATCTTGCGCACCATAAGCGACTAATTGCATTAATCCACCACCCATATTAATTATATTATAATAAGGAGAAAATAATATAAATCATACGCATTATATTTTACTTAAAACACTTTGTGCATCTAAATTTTTTTCTATAAAATTACTTAAAAAATTTTCTAATTCAAACTCTTTAACATTATTTTTATCTTTTGAAAATTCTAATTTATTACTATTTTCAATTTTACGTATTGACCATCCATCCATCAATGCATTATATATAAAGGCCATTTTATATAATTTATTTAAATCTATATTATCGCTCATATATTATATTATACGCACAATTCTTTTATAGATTATAAACGAACTTGAATATATAGATTTAAAGATTACTAATAATAATACGGCTATAAGTATTTATGTCTTTGTTCAAAGAGAAAAAGAAATCAAATGTAGATAAAAATAAAAGTAACTCTCTTCAAACTACAATAGAGAGCAAACATAACGAAATCGTTAAGTCATACCGAGATTTAAAAAAAACTCTACCTGCTAAAAAAATGCAATTATCACAATTGTTTTCTGATTTTGAAAAAATTAATAATATTACTTTATCTGAATTATCAGAAGAACAAATTAGTCATAAATTTATGCTTAAAGAACAAATTTCTAATTTAGAAAAAGATATTCAAAATATTGAATCTGAACAAAATTTAAAAGAATATATTCTTAATACTGGTCATATGCTTTATAATTATTTTGATGATAATTCTTTAAAACCAAATAAAAAAACTAATTCAGTTGTTAATAATAATATTATTTATAAAAAAACTGTTTTAGATTTTTTTATTTCTAAATCTAATACTCCAATAGCAACAAATAATTCAAATGAAAATTCCAAAGTTAATTTATCAAATAAATCTTTTAATGAAAAAACAAAGGGTGAAATTATGGACGCTTATCTTTCTTTAACTAATAAAAATCATATTCGTAGAGTGGATGATGTTAATATTGAAAATTATGATATTTGTAGGAATTGTAATGAACAGCGTATTTTTAATTCAATTCAATCTTCTATGATTTGTCCAATATGTGGAATTGAAGAAAAGATGCTCATTGATTCAGAAACTCCATCCTATAAAGAACCTCCACGCGAAATTACTTATTTTGCGTATAAAAAGATTAATCATTTTAATGAATGGTTATCCCAATTTCAAGCTAAAGAATCAACTGATATTCCAGAAGAAATTTTTGAACAAATTGAAAATGAATTAGGTAAAGAACGTTATCTTAATAAAAAAAATCTTAAAGCTAGTAAAGTTCGTGATATCCTTAAGAAATTACATCTTACAAAATATTATGAACATTGTCATTATATTACTAATCGTATTACTGGAAGACCTGCGCCTGAAATTGACGAAGAATTACAAGAAAAAATCAGAAATATGTTTAAACAAATTCAAGGACCATGGATGCGTTTTTGTCCTTCTGACCGTTCTAACTTATTATCCTATCCATATATATTTTATAAATTCTTTCAACTTTTAGGTAGAGATGAATATTTATCTTATTTTAGATTACTTAAATCTCGTGAAAAATTACAAGAACACGATGAAATTTGGAAAAAAATTTGTAATGAACTTAAATGGCAATATATTAAAACAGTCTAGACTCTTATAGAATTTGATTTTTTATCATTTTTTAAAAAAATTTGATTTGTTTTTTATTCTAATTTATTTTATATTGGTATATTTATCCTTATTGTAAATATTAAACCTTCTACCCAATATAATAAAGAGGTGCGAATTATGTAAATAAGAAATTTGTTTTAAAGGATGCTATTAATTATTCTTATTGTTAATAGGCAGGCCCAGACCCAGAGTTTTATAAGTGGTCTAAAGTGTTAAATAAGAAATTTGTTTTAAAGGATGCTACTTATTAATAGTAGGCAGTCCATGACCAAGTAATTTATATAGTGGTCAAAATTTTTAAATGTAAGTATTCGATGCAAAGATGGAACGGTCCAAGATTGCGACTTACATAAACATGAGATAGTGATGTTTTGACATACTCTCATTAGCAATATTTAATTAATGAAGATGAGTTCGAACCATCATTCATATTACTTATTAGTTTGCAAATAGTAAGTAGATAATTTGTCCCTTTATAAAAATTTATATTTTAAAATTTATTATTAAAGTTAATTTTATTTTTAATTATAAATGAGTAATCAAATTGAAATTCTCTCTAGTATTGATTCAAAATTGGATATTATTATTAATTTATTGAGTGAATCATTAAATAAAAAAAATATAAATAATGAAACAACTAAATCATCCAGTCGTTCTACTGGAAAAACTGTATCAAAAAATATATCAAAAGGTCCAGTTAAAGGAACTATTATTAAAAAAGGTAAAATTAATATAGATGAATATAATGATTGTCTTCTTATATCAGGTGATACTTTTGCAAGAAAAGAATTAATAAAGAGTCTGGGAGGAAAATGGAATCAGACTAATAATGGATGGACTATTCCTGCTAATAATTCGGATGAAGCTAAGGAAAAATTAGAGTTATATTGTGAATCAGTAATATTAAAAGAAATAAATTGTAATCTAGTTAAAGATTTACCAGATTTACCTAATAAAATTACACCATCTAAATCTAATAAATACAATGAACAGCCAAATTCGGATGATGAAAATGTGGTAGAATGTCAAATAGATAGTGATTAAAATAAATTAAAAAATTGATTAATTTTTATTTTTTTTTAAGAACTAATAAAAATTAATATGAATAATTTATCAAATAAACACATAGAATTTTTAAATTCAACAGTTGATTCTTCAAATTTTACTATTAATGATGTAGCAGACGACAATGCATGTATGTATCGTTCTATCGCAAATTATATTTATTACGCAACTCCACATACATCTATTCATTATTTAAAAAGATTTAAAGATTGGGGTAAAATTAAAAATATTGAAGATGTTTTAAATAATTATGGATATTTTTCAGAAGAACAAGATTTATTAGCTAGATTTATACAAAAACTTATTGTTAGATATATTATTCTGAATCCAAATAAAATATTAAAAGAATATTCCATGTCTATAGAGAATCTTATACCAATGTTTCATGATATTACAATAACTGAATATATAGAAGAATATGAAAAATTTGCAGGAGATGAACGTTTAAATAAAAATGAATATGATAGATGGGGTAGTTTATTAGAATTAAATATTATAAGTGAAATAATAGGATGTCCTATTATTATATTTAATAGTCAAAAGTTCGATAATAAAAATGATAAAATTACAAATGGTAAAATTGTAAATTCAAAACCACATAAAGATGTTCGTTTTAGAATAATGCAAATTATTAATAAAGATTTACTAAATAAAACATTTCCAATTTTTCTAATTTGGAAAAAATATAATAATAATGGTCATTTTATGCCTTGTTATCCAAATAGTGAATCTATAATTAATAATATTATACTTGAAAATCAATAAAATATAAATAAAATTGATTATATTTATATTAATATTTTTATTTTATTAAATTAAAATGTCCAATAATGATTATAAATTTTATAATTTAATAAATGTTAATATTGTTGATGATTTTAAAAATAAACAGATTGTTCAAGTTAATATAGATTCATTTGATTATACGAATTCAATAGATGATAATATTGTTAATAATTCGGTTGAAAATATTTCAGAAGATGTATTATTAGAAACTAATATTATTAATGATATATCAGATGATATAGAAAATATTAATTTAGAAGATAATTATGAATGTCATTATATTACATTTACAATTATCTCTGATTTTTATAATTCAGATTTTGATAATTCATTAATTAATAAAGACATGTATATTTATGATACTGTATTATTTCATATTCTCGTTGAATATAATGATAAATTACCGACATTCCCTCTATTAGAAATAGATTCTAATTTTAAATACAAGAAATTTATTAGAGATAAAATGATAAATGAATTTAAATTTAAATCATCTGATATTAAATTTATTAAATTAATTAATAATAATGGTTTATTTCATAATTATTTAATTTGGGTTTCTAGTTTATCAACATATAATAATACTATGAATATGACTGAAATATCAAAAGATTATGGGTGGAGAACATTTATATCACTTGTTAATTTAGAAATATATAAAAATATTCCAATTCATAAACAAATTTGTGATTCTATTCAAAATGGATTTTTAAATCCTATTCAAATTGAATTAAGACATAATTTAGGAAAAGGAGTTCTAGTTAATAATATTAAAATAAATGATGTTTTAGAAGCTTATAAAAATATCAATTTATAATAAAATATGGATACTACTTTTTGGGGACCTAGTGGTTGGAAATTATTACATTCTATAACTAATAATTATCCGACTAAGCCTAATAAAACACAAAAAGATACCTATAATTTATTTTTTAATTCTATTAAATATATTTTACCATGTATATATTGTCGTCGTTCATATACTCAATATTTAAATGAATTACCAATTGAAAGCTATCTTAGTTCTAAAATTAAATTATCGGAATGGTTATATAAATTACATAATCTTGTTAATGATAAATTAAGAAAACAAGGATTAAATAATAATCCAGACCCTAAATTTGATGAAATTCATCACCGATATACAAATTATGTAAATGAAATTAATAATTCTAATTGTATAAATATGCCTGGATGGGATTTTTTATATTGTATTCTTTTTAATTATCCAGTCGATAAAAATGATATTGAAGTTGAAAGACAAATTAATTATATTGTTTTTTTTAATTATTTACCAAAAGTTATTCCTTTTAAAAAAGCTGCATTATTTATTGAAGAATATTTGAAAGAAAATCCTATAAAAAAACATATTAATTCTAGAGATACAATTACTAAATGGGGATATAATATGGAAAAATATGTATCTAAAAATATAAATTCAAAATGTATTTCTTTCGAAGAAAGATGTGAATATATTGAACAATATAGAGCGGGTTGTGGTGGTAAAAAAGATAAAAAACCTACGTGTCGTATAGGTAATTCTCCTACTGATTCTACTAAAAAATAAAAATATTATTATTTACATAATTAAACACACTGATTAATTATTTACATAATTAAGCACCAATTTTTAGGCATTTTATTAGTTAAATCATCTTGTTCTTCTATATCTTTAATTTTTAATTCTAATATTTTAATAATTTGTTTTGTTGTATTTATTGCATCTATTTTTGCAGATTCAGTATTATATTTCTTAAATTCATTATCATTATTAATATCAATAATGATATTATATTCTCTACACTTTTCTAATAACTCATTCTTTTTATAAGCTAATTTTAAATATTCAAATGTCCATTTTTTATTTTGAAATATTTCATCAAGCTCTTCTAAATCCTTATCATCTAAACTATATGGATGTATATTCTCACTACACCATTCATTTGGAAATTGATTTATTATTTCTTGATTTATTTTATAAATTTCATTTATCTTTTTTTTACGTTTATAACGAATCTCCTCTAAATATTTAATTATTGTTGTTTTTATTCTTTCTTCAATATAATTATCTAAATCTGCTGATATAACCGGTTTTAAAGAATTGTTTGAAAATCCTTCTTCTGACATTTTAATATTCTTTTTAATAAATAATTATTAATAATAATATTAATCAAATTTTATAAAAAATAAAAATTTTTTTTGAACATTTTTATAATTCTATTTTATTATCATATTTCATTTTCATAAAATTTATATTTTTCCATATTAATGATTTCTTTTTTATTTCATTTAATTGTTCTAATGTTTTTGGTTCCTTCTTAACAATATACCATGCTCTATTATAAAATAGGTCATATGACTCCGTTGGCTCTCTTTCTATTTTGAAATTAATACCATTGTATTCTATATTCAAATGTTCTTTGTTCATTAATTTTTGTAATAATAAATTATTTATTTATATAATTATCAATTTTTTTATATAATTAATTTATACTTTTTATTTTTTTCCATTTTTATATCTTCAGCCTTACCTAATAAATTTTCAACATCGTCCATAGTTATACTCTCTGTATCATCATTTTCATTTGTAGTTTTTTCTTCTATATTCGTTTCTTCAGGTATTTCTTCATTATCTTCAGTTATTTCTGCATCCTCTTCAATTAATTCATTATCAGATTTAATTTCTTCAGTATCATTTGTTTCATCAATTGTTTTATCAATTAAATCAACATCATCAGATTTAATTTCTTCATTATCATTTGTTTCATCAATTGTTTTATCAATTAAATCAACATCATCGGGTTTAATTTCTTCAGTATCATTTGTTTCATCAATTGTTTTATCAATTAAATCAACATCATCAGATTTAATTTCTTCATTATCATTTGTTTCATCAATTGTTTTATCAA
>JACCDZ011064760.1_pt1 | contig 11904 bp, 10 predicted proteins | sample 7449551 | NCBI WGS metagenome assembly JACCDZ01 (sample SAMN15323452, study PRJNA562643) | freshwater metagenome | isolation source: river surface water | place: USA:Blue River Watershed | collected 2017-08-18
ATGCAAAGAAAATTTCCAGATGCCGCTGCTCGATGTAACTATATCATAGTGGCTCCATCGCCACTAATGATTAAAAAAGTGAGAAAAGAAAATATTAAAAATGTTCACTTCCTAGATCCAAGCTCACGCGAAGAAGATGTATTTGCATTTCACCAGGCTATTGACGCACTTGCTCATGCAAGACTTGATGGTGAGACATGCGGACTCAATATCGCTGAATCGATGCTTTGTGGCAATCCGATACTTACCCACACTTCACATGTATGGAATGCTCATTTGGAATATCTGGATGAATCCTTTGCTCGTATTGCTAAAAAAGATGATTTTGAAACTTATATGCGAAATATGCATGAATTTTATACTCTCTATGCCGAAAAGCCTGACATTTGGGCACAAATATCTAAAGCTGCACAAGATCGTGCGGAATCATTATTTTTGATAGAATCAAGTATCACAAGATTTGAAACTTTTATACTTGAAGTGCTCAATGATGCACGAAAATAACAATATTTATTATGCGCCAATACCTCAAACATAATTTATCAAAAGACCATAAAGCACTTCTACTCCGCATTGAACATTGGTTAAAGTTGCTAACAAAACCAAAAGTAATGAAAGATCTTTGGTTATATAAAAAAGCCATTGAAACTGCACATGAAGAAAATGGTCTCGAACCTCGATTTTCAGTAGCCTATAAAGACCTTTTTCCTGTGACTGGTGAAAATACTCCCTATACAAGTTTCGATAGACATTATGTCTATCATACATCTTGGGCAGCTCGGGTCGTTAGAGATATCGCACAATTAGAGCATCAGAAAGGCAATGCCGATTTCAGACATATAGATATTTCATCCACTTTGTATTTTTGTGGGATACTATCAGCTTTTATACCAGTAGATTTTTATGATTATCGTCCTGCAGATCTTCGACTTGATAACCTCAACACCAAGCCCGGCGACCTCATGAATCTTCCGTTCGCTGATGCAAGTGTCCGCTCTATCTCATGCATGCACACTATTGAGCACGTAGGCCTTGGACGCTATGGTGACCCTATCGATGTCGATGGAGATATCAAGGCTATCAATGAACTCAAGCGTGTAGTAGCAGTCGACGGCTCACTCATCATCGTCGTTCCAGTAGGGGTTCAAAAAATTGAATTTAATGCCCACCGTATTTACGAACCGGCCCATCTCCAGACATTGGTTTGTGGGTCTGGTGATTTTGAACTAATGGAATATGCTTTCATCCCAGAGACTGACAAAGAAGGTGGTATCTTACGAAATGCACATGTTGTCCAAGGAAGCCAGGATCATTATGCTTGTGGATGTTTTTGGTTTAAAAAAATAAAATAATCTGAAGATTGTCCCGGCTTATAGTCATATATATTATGCAAAAAGTATATTTCCAACACCTCGATGCATTGCGCACATTAGCATTTATGGCAGTCTTTTATGCTCATAGTGCAACTATATTTATGGGAGCAAGTTTAGCTGATGGCTTTCCATTAAACATACTCAAAAAAACCTCTGTCTATGGTGCTTATGGCGTAAATTTCTTTTTCATTTTAAGTGGTTTTCTCATCACTTATCTCCTTCTTAAAGAACGGGCAGAGTCACCGCATAAATCGTTTTCGATTAAAGACTTTTACATCAAAAGAGTACTCCGAATTTGGCCTGTATATTTTATTACTTTAACTGTAGGTATCTTTATTTTGCCATTGTTGATCCCAGAGAGTACCTATAGTGTCCTCCCGATGACCAACCCGCACATGACCCTCGAGGCAATCTTATACAACTTGTTCTTTGCAGGTAATTTTTATCAAGGCATGGGCATAGGCATCGCTTCCCTATCAGTTGGGATTTTATGGTCTGTAGCAGTTGAAGAACAATTCTATCTTGTTTGGCCTTGGCTTGTGAAATACTGTACCCCACGAAGACTTGCGTTTGTGACCGCATTCCTTATTACATGTTCATTGCTTTTCAAATTTTTATGGGCAGAAGATAGATTAGCTAACTACTATCTTCCTTGGTCCGTCGGGATGGACCTTGGTCTTGGTGCACTACTTGGAATTAGTTATTTCTTGAAGAGAACTACATATATTATTAAAAGCAGTCTTGCGATTATCGGAGTCTGTCTTGGGTTAATCGGAATTGTTTGGGGTCTCGGAACCAAAACTGAGGTTGTCGAAATAATACGACTCGTGAAATCACTTGTCATCGATAGCATGTTTGTACTCATACTTCTTTACTTTATCAATCGGATAAAGGGACATACCGGAATATTTGCACATGCACATAAAGCACTTACTTATCTTGGGAAGATTTCTTATGGTCTATACGCATACCATTCGATCTGTTTTATGCTCATCGTGAGTCTCTTTTATGAGATCGGCATCATAGACCTTGCAGTGAGCCGAGCTGAATATTTCTTGGTCTTCGCTGTATCTCTTACATGTAGTATTTTGGCTGCTCAGGTCTCGTATCGTTATATCGAAAAACCAATTTTAGGCCTCAGAAAACGACTACTTACTTCTCTGAAATAGATGGTATAATATGGCTTATATGTTTTACATTGGCCTTTCTGGAGGACTCGGAAATCAGATGTTTCAGTATGCTTTTGGAGTTGCAGCATCACTCGAGAGCGACATACCTCTTGCGCTTGATTTATATAATTTTGGCAAAGAGGGGCCGAAGTATACCCCACGGTCTTTTCAACTACATCATTTTAATATCCAAGCGAAGATTGCGAGCGAAATTGAATGCTCAACATTTCATACTAAAAAAGCTTGGTTTATGCGGAAGATTAAAGATAGACTATTTCGCACAGAAGACCATGTATTTAACCATAAGGCACTTAAGGTAAAACATAACCAATACCTCCAAGGGCTCTGGCAAAGTGAAAAATATTTTATTAAGTATGCCGATACAATCAGAAAGGAATTGTCTCTCAAGGAACCTTTTGGAATGGAGGCCTTGGCAGTTGCCAATCAGATATTAGAGTTAAAGAAGGAAGGTGTGACCCCTGTTCTTGTTCACGTCCGACGCGGTGATTTTGTAACAAACGCCGCCTCACTTTCACTTCTTGGTGTCCTTGGCGAATCTTACTTTACGCAGGGCGTCGAACATATTTATCATAAACTCAAAGAAAGTCACCCTGAGACAAAATTGCATCTTTTTATTGCATCTGAAGACACTGCATGGGTAGAAAAAAATGTGAAGTTTCATCACCCTGTAACCTATATCAGCCGGCCTGGTATTTATGATTTTGAAGAATTAATTCTTATGTCACATTGTGATCATTTTGTAATATCAAATTCAACATTTAGCTGGTGGTCTGCATGGCTCTCTACCTCAGAAAACAAAATTGTTATTGCTCCAAAAGTATGGATGCAAGGCAATCCAAGTGTCAAAACAGATGACCTTATCCCCGCATCTTGGCATCGCATTTAACCTTGTATACATTTCACACATGTCTAATTCACTAATAAACCAATCACCAATATTGAGTATCATCCTGCCTGCTTACAATGCAGCAACATATATTGCTGAGACTATTGAGAGTGTATTACATCAAGATTATACAAACTTTGAATTACTTATTATCGATGATGGTTCAACTGATACCACAGCACAAGTAGTGCACCCATTTACTTCTGACCCACGAGTTATATATATAAAAAACGAACATAATATAGGACTCATACAAACACTGAATAAAGGCATATCCTTGGCAAAAGGTACATACATTGGACGCATTGATGCGGATGATATCTGGCACAATCCACATAAAATAAGTATGCAAATGGAATATTTTGATACACATCCAGATACAGTCCTTATTGGAACTGGTGCCATAGCAATCGATCAATCTGGAAAGACACTCTTTACCATGAAATATCCATCTGAAGAACAAGTTATCAGGAAACAATTTCTCTCTGGAAATCCATTTATACACCCTAGTGTTATCTGTCTAAAAGAAGCAATAATAAGCGCCGGAGGATTTCTTATTGAAGATACCTATGTGGAAGATTATGGCCTCTGGCTCAGAATTGCGGCCTTAGGACATATACATAATATTTCAGAACCATTGATGAAATATCGAATTCATGGCAACGGAGTCTCCCAAAGTAATACCATTAAACAAACAATGCAGAGCCTACGAATTACCAAAGAGTTCAGAAAAGTATATGGCGGGTACTGGAAAGGTAGAATTAAGTGGCATATTAAACTCTTTGTACTACAACTAAAAGGCTTACGTTTTTTAAACGCTATTAAAAATACTATTCGAAGATTTGTTTAAGCGTGCTGATATCTACTTCTTTATCTTTGATATCTTTTGAGGACTGTGGCGGTTGTTGGACTTGGTTCTTTATAGACTCTGTTGTTTGTGTTTGTATAGATTCTTGTGACGCATGAGGCGTTTGAGATACATGTTGTGTCTGAACATGCTTTATCTGGTTGGTATTAGAGTGCTCTGACACATGCGCTGACTCATTCTTTTTTATACTGGACACTTCCACAGTCTGTGATTCTTGTTGACCACTTTTAATACTTGTTTCACCCAATAGACCAAGTAATGCTTCTTTAAGCGCCATGACATTTTGAGGCTTTGCTTCCTTTTCTCTATTTCTATCTCTTTGTTCTTCTTCTTTTTTATCTTTTAAATAATTGAGAGAGATAGCATTTCTAAGCTCAGTCTCTCGATCAAGATCTTCTTGCTTTGGTTTTGTACCGTACTCTCTTCGATCCCGCTCTGCATCTCTAATTGCATTTCGAAATGCAAAATTGCTCTCATTTTTACCTTTCTCTTTTACCATATTTCTGTTGTCACGTTGCGGTATGCGTCCATGATCTTTCTTATAAACCTCTTCAGACGACTCACTTCTCCTATTTCTGTCACTGGCAATACCCTCATCACCATCACGTCGTCGAGCACTGCCACCTCCATCGAAAGGTCTTTCACGTCCCTGACCTTGCTCAGATGCCATAAATCCTGTTTTATGAGTCATGTTTCTAGACTCTTTTGAATCAATATGACCATACTCAACCTTATTTCTCTGTTCACTGTAATTCTGTCCTGAATTACTTTGCCCAAAACCTCCTTGCCTTGAAATAGTGTGGTTTGAAGAGCCTCTATCTGATGGACTTTGCTGAACTGAGCCTTGTCCATCTGAACCTTGCCCAAATGAACTTTGCCCTACTAGACCTTGACCCACCGGACTCTGCCCTACCGGCTTAATTTTCTCTATATGCCAACGTCTAATTTCATCTTCAATCTCAATACGGCCTTTAGCGAATTGTTCACGTGAAGCATCGATAATCTCCTGTACATACATACGTTCTGGTCGAGGAATCGGTGGCATACCTTTAGCTGAAAATGGAGTTGAGGTAACACCGTCAATCATAAGTTTAAGGTACATCTGATATTGTTGTAGATTTACAATATCTTCTGCGCTAAACTGAGGTGCAAACTCTTTTTGGAAAATATCTGCATCATAGGCACCAACTCTAAAGACAGCCATAGTACCGACGTTTCCAAACACTGCAGCGCGCACTTCTTCAGTCATCTGTTCTACGTATTGGTGTGCGATAGTCAAATTCAATTTATACTTTCTGGCTTCAGATAAAATATCGGCAAAACTTTCATTGGCAAATGATTGGAATTCATCCACATAGAGATAAAATTGTGATGATTTCTTGAGCTCAGCTTCACTGAGATCTGCACGTGACATAGCCGCCAAATAAATCTTAGTAATAATCATCGCACCGAGGAGATTGGCATTTCCTTCACCGACTCTTCCTTTTGAGAGGTTTACGATAAAGATCTTTTTATCGTCCATGATTTTTCGGATATCAAATGATGAATTGCTTTGCCCGATGATATTTCTCACAAGCGGATTAGCTACGAACTGACCCACTTTGTTTTGGATCGCAGGGGCGGCTTCTGCAGCAAACTTATCAGTATACTTTGCATATTCTTCTGTCCAAAATGCTTTTACTGAAGGATCTGAAATATTATTGACGATTGTATTACGGAAATCTTTGTCTACGAGCATACGGTTTACGCCGAGTAAAGTAGATCCAGGATACTCCAGAAGCGCCAAAAGAATATTTGTCAAAATATATTCCATACGAGCTGACCAGGCATCTACCCAAATCTTTTTGAAAGCCGACATAAGTCCGTTTGCAACAAGATGTCTTCGGTCGGCACCCACATCTTCAAGTACATTGAAAGATATTGGATAATCTAAATCAAACGGAGCGAAATACACCACATCTTTAATACGATGCTCTGGAATATATTCGAGCAATAAGTCAGCGGACTTTCCGTGAGGATCAATAAATGCCAACCCTTCCCCATTCATAATATCTTGTACAGCAAGGTTTTCGAGTAAAGTCGACTTACCCATACCTGTCTTTCCAATGACATACATGTGTCGAGAACGGTCTTTCTTTTTAATACCAAATCGCAGCCGCTTATTGCGGGCATCTGTCTCACCAAAATATGTTACGCGTTCTTCGTCATTCATAATATTCGCGAATCAAACTGTATCTAGTATAGCAAATCCTCGCTTGCCATGATACAAGAACGTTTATATCGAAAGTGTCCCACCTGGAGTATAGGTATTTGAAGCATCCCAAAGCATCCAGCTTGTGAGTCCGACATCATATGTTGCTTGCACTTGCTTACGGACCATGTCAGCCGTATAGGCTGCTCCGAGATTGAAATCTTGTAACCATGGTCTAAGCTTCAAAGGATTGAGTTGTATTGCGTTTAACTTCGCAACCCCTCCTTCCATAGCATGTGAAATAATTTGATATGGCGAAGCTGCAGGATTAGAAATCCCGATGAAGTTTTTGGGATAATGCGATGGATATACCATAGGTCCAATAAAATCTACATACGGGGCAGCGCGCTCAAGAACCTGACCGATACCGAGGTCATCTGTATTATTGGTGACCATACCAAATAAATCTGCTGAAGTAACAATTCTTGGTACATTTTCAATTGTTGTTTGCACCCTTGTCCCATCGAGTGAAGTATCCGCTTTTCGCGCTGAACTCGCTGTTATACCAAAACCATATTGAGATACGAGCTCATCGAAAGCAGGATCTTTTGCTGGATAGTAGGCTACAGTATTTGTTGCAGTCTGCTGTGTATTTTTTATTGCACCTATTGCTTTCCCTCCTCGCAAAGAAATATCAAGATGAGCAAAAAAACCTTCCAAAACCTCTTGTTTATTTTTTGTACCTGAAACTGGGAAACTAATATCAATCATATTCCCATCTGAGGGATATCGAATATAATCAAAATTGATTTCATCAAAACCACGACTATGTGCATCTTTTGCAATTGAGACATTGTAATCCCACACTTTTTCTGACCCTGCATCCATCCATGAAATACCATTTCTGTCTTTCCAAATTCCTCCATCTGTTTTGCGTTTTACTGCTTGATCTGGCCAAGCTTTTACGGCACAAGGGTCTTGAAATACAGCTATACGTCCGATTACATAGATATTTTTATCATGGAGCTCGTCTATAAAGGTGTCTATGTCTTTGATGCGCTCATCTATACAGCCGACTCCTTGAAGAGCAGGGTCAGAGGGCATGTAAGAAATCATGCCCGTATAATCCTTTATATCGAGTACTACAGCATTGAGCTCAGTTGCTTCTATTTGAGCAATGATCTTATCCCTCAAACTCTTTGTACCACCTACCCAACTAGAAATATATACTGCTTTTACTGCCTTTGGGGTAGTAACATGTACCACCTGAGGTCCAACAACCTCCGTACTTGTTCCCAATACTTTTTCTTCTACGCCAGGCGTTGTTTCTCCACCTTCAATTCTTCTCATATTTGAGACAGTGTGCGGCATAAATAAACCGACAATTAAAAATGAAGCTAAAGCAAAAATAATACCAATTAGAATATATTTTGCATACACACTTTTATTTGATGAATGAGGCATGTATGACATGTATTATACCTCTTTGCCTATTTAACACCAGGAACAATAATTGCAAATTCACCTTTTTCTTTATGCGGATCATCTTGCATACGCTCCAGAAGCTCACTTGGTAGACCTTCTATGATTTCTTCAAATGCTTTTGTCAGTTCGCGCCCAATAACAACCTTTCGCTCCGCACCAGATAATTCGATCATATGAGCAGCTATCGAAGTAAGTGCTTTCTGAATCCTATGCGTCGATTCATAGCAAATAGTCGCACGCTCCGATATAACCATATCTTTTATCATGGTCTCCCGCCCTTTTTTATGTGGTAAAAAGCCAAGAAATACAAATTCGTCTATAGGAACACCTGCCACACTCACAAGTGCAGTAAGTGCACTTGGACCTGGTATCGGTGAGATAGTCACTTGTGGTAAACGAGTTCGCACCTCATGGACAAGCAAGGAACTCGGATCTGATATACCTGGAGTACCACAATCTGTGACATAAGCAATACTCTGCCCTCCTTCGAGGATATTGATCATATGATCGATGCGTCCATGTCCGCTTTGAGCATGAAAACTCTCTGTTCTATTTTTAATTTTGTAGTGTTGCAATAGCTTTTGGGTCTGTCTTGTATCCTCACAAAATACATAATCAACTTCTTGCAGAATCCTAATTGCACGAAATGTCATGTCTTCCAAATTACCGATTGGTGTTGCGACTATATATAGATACGGATTTGATTCTGACATGTTTTGTGTTGAGATATGCCTCGATTAAATGTGAATACTATTCATAAGATACCTCCACACTTTCAAAGCCGGATTTTGTAATTACGATATGATCAAGAATACGAATACCCAAAATCTTACCCGCATCGATCAATTGCAATGTAATAACTTTATCACTTTCGCTCGGAGTACTGACACTTGAAGGATGGTTATGTGCCAGGATAATAGCCGCTGCACCATACTCAAGAGCAGGACGAAATACTTCTCTCGGGTGAACTATGTTTGAATTAAGCGTACCAATAGATATCACTTCATCGTGGATAATACGATTATGAGTATCAAGATAGATACCTCTCAATTGTTCTTTTGGTAGTGAATGCATATCTTTGAGATAGGTATATACATCTTGTGCGTTTCGCATTACCTGCAAACCAAATTCATTTTTCTTATATAATCTACGGCCAATTTCACTACAAGCCACTATCTGACAAGCTTTGCCTACAGGTATACCAAGATGCTCTGCCATGATTTTAGGATCAAGTTGAGATACAAGAGCGCTATGTCCATACTCCCTTACTACTCTTTTTGAAATAGACAATACGTCTTCAGATTTCGTGCCAATTTGAAGTACTACAGCAATAAGTTCTTGCAGTGAGAGTGCTCCCACCCCTTGATCCACCAGTTTTTCTCGAGGCTTGTCTTCTTGGGGTAAATCTCGCAACTTCAAAGGATACTCTCTGACCTTGGTCGCAGTATCAGGAGTTACAAGAGTAGTATTTCGAGTATATATAGCCCCTGCTGGAGAGGTGTCGGTATTAAAAACGATATCAGTATCGCTAAATGTGTATGGTGTTGGCATATGTTTCATTTGCAGCAATTATAACATGTCGAGATGAATTAAAAATGAAGAAAAGTAACGATTTTAGATGAATAGATAAGACTCCTGCTTCTTCACCTAGAGTTGAATATCCGTAAAAATCATTGGCTTCTGCATATCCAATATCACTCGAGCAGGCACTTCTTCATATGACACTTTTTCATCGAGCGCTTTTTTTAAAGCATCAACTTTATTTTGCCCAGTAATATAAAAAATCGGATACTGCACTTTTTTCATGAATGAAAGTGTTGTTGTGATACGAAGAGGAAAATCAGCTGCAGGACGCTTATCATCTGTGATTGCTATATATGTATCCTCTGTATTGAATTTCTTATTGAATTCTTCGCCTTGATATACACCAGGAATAATACCCGCTGTATGTCCATCTGCACCCATACCATATAAACCAATAATTATTCCTTTAGGAAAATCTTTCATCCATTCTTTGATGTTTTTTTCGAACCGTGCAGCATGTCCTTCTACCGTATCTCCTTCCCAAACAGATGTATTGATACAGAATGCATCAACCTGAATGAGTTCATTATAAAACGATGTTGTTTGAAGGGTATCGAAATTATTGTCTCCAATATCATCTGTGAATCGTTCGTCTGTGACTGTTACTGTAATTTGATCATGAAGATATTCTGGTTTTATATAATCGAGTACCTTAACTGAAGAACCTCCAGCAAGAAGCAGAAGGATAGGCTTATCGATATGGAGTGCCAATATATCACTTATATACTTACCTGTTTCTTCAGCAGTGTTTTGAGGTATATAGGCAATATTTGATTGAGGAAATGTCATATGTATTTTTGACTCTTTTATTCTTTCACTCTGTTCTCTTCTTGTTTTTCTGTGCACTGCTCGCGCAAGCGTATTTTGCTCCAAGTATTCGCAAAATACTGAGTGCGCCAGTACTACTATTTTATAGTCGCTATGCTCCTTAAAATCTGTGCACTAAAGTATACGAAAAACATAGTCGCTTCACTCCTTGTTTTTCTGTGCGAGTACTAGGATTCGAACCTAGGACCCCATCAGTATCAGTGATGTGCTCTACCAACTGAGCTATACTCGCATATAGCAGATTCTTTAGGTTTCCAAAAAAAATCTGCCAGGATGGGCTCTACTTTACCAGATAAAATCTCATAAAACAAGACTCTACGGGTAAAATAAATTGCTCATTTGGTGTTGTATTGACATATAGAATGATACATTTTATAATAAATAAACACCCCAAACACAGACCACAACCCAGCACGACATGACACTAGCACTTTTCATAATTGGTATACTTCTGATCTTTGCAGGTCTCAAGATGAGACCTCATGCCAAAGAATTTCGACGGCAGCAGATGGAGATCGCTGCAGATGAAGCTGAATTACTGCGCAGTCACGGTGACGGCAACAGCGAAATATACAGCCAAATATGCCGCGCGGATGCCTTAGAGACTGCAGAAGGGAGGGATTTGGACCTATTTAAATTAGCCTATGTCCGAACCCCGATTGCAGTCGGAACCATTATGCTCTGTATAGGAGCAATTAAGTTGGTGTGGTGATCAAACCCCCACCTGCTCACGAAAACCACCCGCTTTCGTGAGCAGGTGGTTTTCTTTTACTTACTATTTTGACTTAGAAAGGTTAGGCAATATCTTTAAACTGTACAGTCTTTGAAACCACCTTTCCTCCTTCTTCTGTAACCACTACAACTGTATCATCAGCTGAAAAGGCTGTAGTATCGATAGCAGCTAGTACAGAGCCGACTGAAACTTCAGAAACTGTTACAGGCCGAATTGCATAGTAAAGTACAAGTTTTCGAGTTTCAATTTCGAGAGTAGTTCCAGCTACCACAGCACAAGTTGGTCGATACGCAGAAAGTGCGTAGTAAAGTGCCGGATTTGAAACAGCGGCAATAATCGCCTTTGCACCAGCTGATTTAGCTGTAGCAACAATCGCTTTCGCTTCAGTATATTCAGGAGTATTTACTTCTGGACCAAATGCATGATGAGTCATTTCATCTTTATGGTCTTCTGTATAAATCATAATATCTGACATGACAGTAGTTGCCTCAACAGGATAGTCACCATACGCAGTTTCACCACTCATAGATACCGCACCACTTCCTTCAAGAATAGCGTTTGCAACATCGAGAATTTCAGCTCGTGTAGGTCGAGGGTTTTTGATCATGCTATCAAGTACTTGAGTAGCAACTACACAAGCCTTACCTTTCTTCACTGCAGATTCAATCATCTTCTTCTGCATATATGGAAGTTCAGCAAATGGTACTTCAGCTGCAAGATCCCCTCGAGCCACCATGAGGCCATCACAGTTATCGAGGATTTCTTC
>JACCDZ010930593.1_pt1 | contig 11903 bp, 11 predicted proteins | sample 7449551 | NCBI WGS metagenome assembly JACCDZ01 (sample SAMN15323452, study PRJNA562643) | freshwater metagenome | isolation source: river surface water | place: USA:Blue River Watershed | collected 2017-08-18
AAGCTTTAAACCTTCAAAATAGGTCATAAAAATTTATGAAATATATTTCAACGAAACTTAGCGCACCAAAACTTTCATTTGAAGAAGTTGTAATTCAAGGATTGGCAACTGATGGTGGACTTTATGTGCCAGAATTTTTGCCAAAATTCGATTCATCACAACTTTTAAATTTAAAAAAGCTAAGCTATGAAAATTTATTTTTTGAAGTAACTAAATATTTTATCGGCAAAGAAATAAACGAAGAAACTTATAAAAAAATTATTACTAAATCCTACAAAAACTTCTCTCATCAATCAATTGCACCACTAAAACAACTAAGTTCTAATGAGTTTTTATTAGAGCTTTTCCATGGCCCAACTTTAGCTTTTAAAGATTTTGCACTTCAATTTTTAGGCAATCTTCTTGATTACTTTTTAAATAAAAATAATGAAAAAATTGTTATAATTGGAGCAACTTCTGGCGATACTGGCTCTGCAGCAATTCAGGGTTGTAAATCTTGTAAAAATGCACAAATTTTTATTCTGCACCCATATAATAAAGTTTCAGAAGTGCAAAGGAAACAAATGACTTCTGTAATTTCTGAAAACGTATTTAATATTGCTTTAGAAGGAAATTTTGATGATTGTCAATCAATGGTGAAACAAATGTTTGGTAATCAAAGTTTTTTAAATGGCAAAAGAATGGTAGCTGTAAATTCAATAAATTTTGCCCGAATTATGGCGCAAATTGTTTACTATTTTTATGCAGCTTTAAGACTAGGGGTGAGTGAAGAAAATGCCATTTCTTTTTCTGTCCCAACCGGAAACTTTGGCAATATATATGCTGGATTTTTAGCCAAAAAAATGGGTCTTAACATCAATAAATTAATTGTCGCAACCAATTCAAATGATATTTTGCATCGTTTTATGCAAAATAACAACTATAGTCGTTTAAAATTAGAAGATACAATTTCTCCAAGCATGAATATTCAGGTTTCAAGCAACTTTGAAAGATTACTTTTTGATATTCATAAAGAAAAAAAGTTAGAGAAGAAAATGCCTGAAATAATGAAAGATTTTGAAAAAACTGGTAATTTAAAAGTTGAGCCAGAAATTTTAGAACATATTAGAAAAGATTTCGACTCTTATAGATTTAGTGACCTCGAGACTAAAGAAAAAATAGCAGAAATTTTTGCTAAAACCGGGGAAATTCTTGACCCTCACAGCGCAATTGGAGTTGCTGCGAGCAATAAATTTATCAGTGAAAATTATTATAAAAATGAAACTGTTGTAACCATTGCAACCGCACATCCAGCTAAGTTCCCAGAAACAGTGATTGAATCTTGCAATCAAAAACCAAATTTACCTTTTTTCCTAAAAGACTTATTCGAGGCTGAAGAGAAATTTAGCGTTATTGAAAATAATCTTGATAAGGTAAAAAAGTTTATTTCTCAAAATTTATAGTTAATTGTTAAAAAATGGCTCCAACTTTTGGTTTTGCATTTCTATTAATGGTATTTTCAGTAGGTATATTCCTGCCCTGCTTTAACTTTTTTCAATTAAGAAGAAAGTCACCAAATAGAATTAAAGAATTAAAGAATATTTCAGTTGCTCTATCTTCTGTTTTATTGATTTGCGCTCTTTTATCGCAATTCTCTTTAATCTATTCTTTTGTAATTTCTGACTATTCAGTATCAAATGTTTATCAGAACTCTCATGAACTAAAGCCACTAATTTATAAAATTTCAGGATCTTGGGGAAATCATGAAGGTTCAATGCTTTTGCTAATTACAATTTTAGCACTCTATACTTTTGCTTTTGCAATTTTAAGTAAAATAGATGACAAGGAAAAAACGATTATAATTTCTTCTCAAGCTCTTATAATTTCGTCTTTTGCGGCTTTTACTGCTTTTTCTTCTAATCCTTTTGCACGTATTTTTCCAGAACCGAAAACTGGTCTTGGATTAAACCCAATTTTACAAGATATTGGTCTTGCTCTTCACCCACCAATGCTTTACACTGGATATATTGGATTTTCTTTGGTATTTTCTTTTGTTATCGCCGGATTAATCACAACAAAAATTGATAAAAATTTTGCTGCCAGAATGAAAAACTGGCTAACATTTTCCTATGCATTCTTAACTTTAGGAATTGGTCTTGGCTCTTGGTGGGCTTATAGAGAACTTGGTTGGGGCGGATATTGGTTTTGGGATCCAGTTGAGAATATCTCTTTAATGCCATGGATTGCTGCAACCGCATTAATACATTGTTTAAAAACTTTAGAAAAAAAAGAAAATTTCAAAATTTGGACGTCTTTTTTGGCTATTTTAAGCTTTATCTTATGTCTACTTGGAATTTTCTTAGTACGCTCTGGAATTTTAACTTCCGTTCATTCTTTTGCAATTGATGCTCAACGTGGATTCTTTGTAATTGCTTTAATAGCTTTGATTGGCGGTTTAGGAATGTTAATATTTTGCAATCAATTCCCAAAATTAAAGAATGAAGAATTAAAATTTGCCGCTACTTCTAAAATTGGTTCTATTTTGCTCAATAACTACTTTTTGATTTTATCTCTTTTTATAGTTGTTTTAGGAACTCTCTACCCACTTTTTTCACAGAGTATTTTTAATCAATTTATTTCAATTGGACCAAGCTATTACAACGAACTATTTAGCATTTTGATAATTCCATTTTTATTATTTTTAGCAATTTCTTACAATCTTAATTATCAGCAACAAACCAAGTTAAGAAAAATTAGCAACAAACTTAATTTATCAATTTGCGTCGTTTCCATTCTAATAACTTGCACAACATTTTATTATGAAAAATCAACTAATATAATCCAATTAATTATCTTATTTTCAGCAATCTTAGTCGCCCTCATCAGTGTGGTTTTTTTAACAAAAATTATTATTCAGAAAAAAAATATTAAATTTTTAAATAAAGTTTCTGCAGCTGATTTTTTAAACAATATTCCGATGACAGCATCTCATTTTGGTTTTGCTTTAGTAATTATAGGCATTGTTCTAACTTCATCTTTTGGCCTGACAAAAGAAGTAAATATCAAAGAAAATGAAACTGTTAAGATTGAAAATTACGAAATTAAATTTGAAGCAATTGGTTACTTAAAAGGTTCAAATTTTATTGCTCGTGAAGGAATTTTTGAAGTGAAGAAAAATAATAAATTTTCTGCTAAATTAAAACCACAATTACGCTATTATCCAATTTCTGATCAAACCACCAACGAAGCTGCAATTAAAAATGGATTCTTTGGCGATCTTTATTTGGCAATGGGACAAAAAGATGAAAATAACTTTTATGCATTAAGAATTTATAGCAAACCTTTTATTTACCTAGTTTGGCTGGGCTGCGCGATGATTTTTTCAGGTGTTATTTTTAGAATTTTAATTTCAAAAGTTACAAGATCTTAAAAAAAATTTTACTGTTTTTGACAGCACAACTTAGCCTGCAGTATTTACATTACCACAAGCCATGTCTTACAAAGAGTAAACCATCCAAATTTAATTTCTTTCAATATCATTTTGTTGTTGCACAACTGCTTGAGCCTGAGCTCCTTGCACATTATTAGCTGGGAACAAATTACCCCAAGAATTGATAACTCTTTGAGAAAAATATCTAATTCCAACATTAACTACAAATCTGGCTGTATTTGAAAAATTCTCAAGTGCAACAACTGCCGATATGCCAGCCATAGTCGCCCCTATTATTGATAAAGCTTCTTCAGCAACACCGATAGATTCATCATTATTTTGATTAAGATTAACTAAATATTCACCCAAAGCTATTGCTCCTAATTGGAACATTCTTCTTCCCAAAGGGTTGTTTCCAGACAAGACTTCTCTTACTTCATCAGTAAAAACTGTTCCTGAACCTATCAAACCTGCAAATATAAGAGCATTAGTGAATGCAACAATAAACTCGTCTAAGCCATTATGATGTACTTGATAATCAACAGGAGCTCCCTCTTGAACTCCCCATGCAATTGAGGTGCCGATTGCTAGCGCATCGGCAGCCGCCCTTCTAGGGTTTTCCCTAGCATAATTAACTATATTTAAAGCAGGAGCAAGGAAATTTTGAACTTGAGGAGATTTTAAACAAGCAATAAATTCTGTAGGCAGTTGGATTAGATACATATTCCACACCTTCATCAATACAGTTCTGAACCTGATTAAGCTGTTCTGCAGTAAGATTGGTTCCCGATCTTTGTTGCCATTCATTATCACTCAACAATTCCTTTAAAGACTTAGCAAACAGATAAATTCTGTCCTCTAAATCAAGAGCTATAATATCACGTCTCTCTGGTCGGGCACTTCCCAAAATATGAGCTATATTACCGTTAATTATATGCGTTTCTAATACGTTATAATCTGCTCTAGTTGGCAAAATATTATTAGCAAAAACACTATCATCACCCTTAAAAATAAAATTAACCAAGCCTATTAACTGCTCCACAGACTTATCATCAAAGCAATAAAGATTTTCAATAACATTTTTGCTACTACGCACAATGTTGTCAATTCTATAATCTGGATTTGCATTCTCTCCTGCACGAACAGCAGTCTGAGTTAATTTGTTGGTAATGCGTTCAAGTCTTGCAGGATCCATAGCAGCGATTCCATTATTTTTCCTAACTCCATCTCAACTTCCACAGCAGAAGTTGACATTTCAGAAGTATTTATATCAGACGATTCTGCTTCTGACAATGCGTTTAATTGATTATATTGATTTCTTGTCATTTGTTATGAAAATAAAATTATTTTAACTAGATCAACTATTGATACTCAGTCTTTTAAAGATGTTAAGTCAAAAAATTTGTAGCTTTTATAAATTATTTCAACTTTTAATTTAATCAAACCATGACCATAAAAAACGTAAATTGTGAAACTTTAAAAAAATGGCTTAGCTTGGAAGAAGCTGTTTTAATTGATGTAAGAGAAGCAGCAGAAAATGAAGCACAAAAAATCGAAGGTTCACACCTTGTCCCACTTGCTCAAGTTACAAGAAAATCCTTACCAAATTTAGAGAACAAAAAACTTGTAATTCATTGCCATTCAGGAAAAAGAAGCCAAGCGGCTTGCAACAAGCTTTTATCTGAAGACCCAAATTTAGAAATTTATAATCTTGAGGGCGGAATTTTGTCTTGGATAAATAGCGGCAATAAAATTTTATCCTCAAAGAAATTCTTTTTACCAATTGACCGCCAAACTCAGCTAACAATTGGAATTGCAGTTTTAAGTGGATCACTTTTAGGCTATTTTGTTTCGCCAAAATTTTTCATTTTATCTGGATTTTTTGGCGCAGGACTTTGTTTTGCAGGAATTACTGGTTGGTGTGGATTGGCAATTCTATTAAGCAAAATGCCTTGGAATAAAGGCAACAAAAAAATCAATATATGTTCAATTAGTAAAAGTTAAGGAATATGCCTTTTTGACAAGCAATTGTTATTCTGAGCGAAGCGAAAGATCTCATGAGTTTAGACTCTAAGATCCTTCGCTTCGCTCAGGATGACATATTGTTATTAAGGCATAATTACCAAAGTTACTTTAAAAACTAAAAAATTTTAGCAATAACTTAATTTTAATTGAGAATTTTTCCGCCGATAAACTAACTTTAAAAATATCAAAATTATTTTTTCTCAATTCTTGTAAAATCAATAAAATAAGATCTTTTTTTAATATTATATTCTTCGCTTTTTTTGGAAGTTTGTTTGCCATTATCTCAACTTCTTGAGATAAAATTTCAATCTCTTGCACAAAATATTTTACAATAACTAATAAATTTGCGTCGTAATTTTTATCAGAGTTATTTTTTTGCCAAAATTTTGTTCCAATTTTTAATTCCGCAAAAAAATTTGGATAAAAAAAACGCACAATTTTTTCATCTTCTTTCTTAATTTTTTTAAGCAAGTCAAAGTAAAAGGAAATTAAAGCTAAATTTTGTGCTAATTTTGTATCATTAATTTGCAGAAAATTAAGTGCAATTTCAAAAAAAACCCCATAAGTTTTGGCAACGTATTTATACAATTCTTCTTTGCTTAAAAAATTTTTATCTTCAGCAAAATCAAGCTCAAAACCATCAAAGGCAAGATCTAATTTTGTAAAATCAATTTCGTTTTTAAAAGAAGTAATTGCTCTTAGTAAGTGATGATCTTTGGTTTTATTATGCAAAAAATCTTCCAGATTTTCTCTCCACCATGCAATTCTAATCATTCCAATCATATCTTCTGTTGCAATATCAACAACTTTTTTTAATTCTTCCTGCAATAAAAAAATTGCCATAATTTTTTTGAAATCTTCTCGTAAAGCAAAAGTTGCACATAAATATGCACTATAATTCAGCAATTTTAAATCTTTTACTATGTTCTCTAAATCTCTATCTTGCACAATTTTAAATTGATTAAAAATAATAAAAAAATATCCTCTGATAAAATAGTTATAAAAAAGCAACTTTACTAAGAATTATGAAAAAAGCATCGTTATTTTTCTTTATTTTTTTCTTAAGCTTTATCAAAAACTCATACGCTCAAATTAATCTCTCTGACGTTTGGATTGGCGAACCTGATTCTGGTTTCAGAAATGTTGAATTAGTAAAAGCAAAGAAATACATGGTTTCTTCAGCAAGCCAAGCTTCAAGCGAAGCTGGTGTCAAAATACTAGAAAAAGGTGGTAACGCAATTGATGCTGCAATTGCAACTTCTTTGGTTTTAAACGTTGTTGAACCTCACTCTTCTGGAATTGGTGGTGGTGGATTTTTACTTTACTTTGATAAGAAAAGTGGAAAAAGCATTTATTTTAATGGTAGAGAAACAGCTCCCGCTAAAGCGAAAAGCGATATGTTTTTAAATAAAGATGGTAAAGCAAAAGAATTTTCTGAAGCAGTCAAAGGTGGTCTTTCAGTTGGCACACCTGGACTTTTGAAAAACATGTTTGAGGCTCACAAAAAATATGGCAAACTACCATGGAAAGATTTATTTCAACCAGCAATCAAAATTGCCCGCAATGGTTTTATTGTAAGTGAAAGATTTCACAACTTATCTGTTCAAATTTCTTATTTAAAAGATTTTCAAGAAACTTCTAAAATTTATCTAAAAAATGGTAAACCTTACGAGGTTGGCGAAACATTCAAAAACCCAGAATTGGCATCAACACTAACGGAAATTGCCAATAATGGCATTAAATCTTTTTACAGCGGAAAAATAGCGCAAGATATTGTCAACACTGTTCAAAATTCTCCTATAAATCCCGGATACTTATCTCTTTATGATTTAAAAAATTATAAAATAAAAACAGGAGAATTGTTGTGCAAAACCTATCGCAAAGATTACAATATATGCACTATGCCACTTCCATCTGGAGGCATAACCTTGTTACAAATAATGGGAATTTTAGAAAATTTTGATCTTTCTAAAATGACTCCAAACTCATTAGAAACTGTTCATTTAATTTCTGAAGCCACAAGATTAGCTTATGCTGATCGTAACGAATATATTGCTGATAGTACCTCAATACCTTTGGAAAAATTATTAAACCAAGAATACTTAAAAGAACGCGCCTCTTTGATTAATACAAATCAAGCAATATCAGATGTAAAAGCGGGTAATTTTACTAAAAATAACAAAATTATTAATAACAATAAAATTGAACCTCCTTCAACAACTCACTTATCAATTATTGATGCAGAAGGAAATGCCGTTGCCATGACTAATTCAATTGAGTATTTCTTTGGCTCAGCGCTTTCTGTTGATGGATTTTTATTAAATAACCAACTAACAGATTTTTCTTTAGAACCAGTTAAAAATGGTAAGAAAGTTGCTAATCGCGTTGAACCAAATAAACAACCAAGAAGTTCAATGGCGCCAACTTTTGTTTTTGATAAAAATAATAACTTAGTAATGGTTCTTGGATCTCCTGGAGGTCCAAGAATTATTCAATTCTTAGCCAAAACAATAATCAATCATCTAGATTTTAAACTTGACACCCAAAGTGCAATTGCGCTACCCTCATTCGTGGTTTTAAATGATGTTATTGAGTTGGAAAAAAACCGCAATATTACAAAATTAAAATCAGATTTAGAAAAAATGGGTCACAAAACAAAAGAAATTGAAATTGTGAGTGGTATCAATGCAATTTCAATCTCTAATGAAATTATAGAGGGTGGTGCTGATCCAAGAAGAGAAGGAGTTGCAATTGGGTTTTAAGCGTTAAGAAAATGTGCTTAACGCACATTTTTAGCTTAAAACGGGTTTTATGAGCGCAAGCGAATAAAAAACCCTGGCGTGAGTTGTCTTTGAGCAAAGCGAAAAAAGCAACGAAATGTTACAAATTCTGAGCTTAAAACGGGTTTATGGCTTATAAAGCAAAATTCAAGTAATAAGTTATACAGAAAAAATTAATAAAAAAAATATCAAAATGAAATTCAAAATATACAAACCAGCTAAATCAGCAATGCAGTCTGGCAAAAAAAACAAGAAATGGATTTTAGCACCAGTTGAAGAAAATAATACTAGAAGTATTAACCCTCTTATGGGCTGGACTTCATCCAACAATACTCAAACACAAATAAAAATCTCATTTTCTTCAAAAGAAGAAGCAATCAATTATGCAAAAAACAAAGGTTTTGACTATAAAGTTGAAGAAGAAACAGCTTCTCAAGTTAAGCCAAAATCTTACGCTCAAAACTTCACTAGTTAATAAATGTCTAAAATTATCGCGCTTTTATCGCAAAGAATTAACACAAAAAAAGATCTAGTTGAAAATTGGTTTAATCAAAAATTTCAAGAAACCCCTGCTCTTTTTTACAATTCAACTGATTTACGCCACAATGGTATAAAAATATCTCCAATAGATACGAATTGTTTTCCGGCCGGTTTTAATAACTTATCCACAGAATCACTGAAAGAAGCTTCAAAAGTTTCTCTGGAATTTTTTAATCAAAACTCTCCTCAAGCAAAAAAAATTTTGATTATTCCAGAAAATCACACTCGCAATCTACGCTATTTGGAAAATATCTTTTCTCTTCACCAAATTCTCTCAACTCATAAAGAAGTAAAAGTGGGAACTTTAATAAATGATATTACTCAAGAGACAGATTTTGAAACTGAGAGAAAAAATATAATTACTTTAAATCCCATAAAAAAACAGAAAGATAAAATAGTTACTCAAGATGGATTTGAAGCAGATCTAATTATTTTAAACAATGATCTAACTGATGGTATACCTGAAATTCTAAAAAATATCACAACGCCAATTATTCCTTCAACTTTAATGGGATGGCACATCAGAAAAAAATCTACACATTTTGATATTTATAATCGATTAGCTCAAGAATTAGCGCAAATTTTAGAAATTGATCCGTGGCTTATTTCATCAATTCATCGCTCTTGTAACGAAGTCAATTTCAAAGACCAAATTGGTTTTGACTGTTTAGCAGGATATGTTGATCAAATCATTAATCAGCTAAAAGAAAAATACAAAGAACATAATATTGAAGGAAATCCTTACTGCTATATAAAAGCAGATAATGGAACTTATGGAATGGCAGTGTGGCCAGTTTTTTCTGGCCAAGAAGTTATCGAAATCAATAAGAAGGAACGAAATAAAATGAATATGCTGAAAGGATCAGTTCAGAATACTCAAGTAATGATTCAAGAAGGAATTCCAACTCGAGACAAAATTGACAATAAAATTGCAGAACCAATGATCTACTTAATTAACGGTAAAGTAGTTGGAAATCTTTTTCGTGTAAATGAAGGTCGTGATGAAAGAATAAGTTTAAATGCTGCTGGCGCAACATTTTGCGATCTTAGTGAATTAAAAGAAAAACAAATAAATATCTCATCAGATAAAAATCAGATAATCACTGTTTATTCTTTGATATCAAAACTTGCCGCTCTTGCAGCTGCAGTTGAAAACAGCAATGTATCTACAAATGAATAGAATTAAATCTTTGCGTCCTTTAATTGGAATTGTCCCCGACTTTAAAGAAGGTTGTCCAAGCTCTTATTCCGTGAAAAACTTTTATGCTTTACGCGCAAATTACGTAGAAATGATTAATAAAGCTGGTGGAGCTGCTTTGATATTAACTTATGACTATGATTTAATTGATTCTTACATAGAAGCATTAGATGGAATAGTAATTGTTGGTGGATATTTTGATATTCATCCTAAATATTATGGAGAAAAAGAAATTCATCCAACAATGAAACTAAATGACGCTCGAAATGATTTTGAGATTGCTTTAGGATCTAAAGTTGTAAATACTGAAATTCCCTATCTTGGAATATGTAATGGCATGCAACTACTAAATGTTTTACATGGCGGAAAAGTAATTCAACATATTCTTGATGAAGAAAAATTTATAGATCACGAACAAAGCCATTTTGAAGGATTCAAAGACTATTGCACAACTTATCATGATGTTGAGATTATTGAAGAATCTAAATTATTTTCGATAATTGGAGCAAAAAAAATAAAAACTAACTCTTCACATCATCAAGCAACAAGAAGTCCAGGTGAAGGTCTAAAAATTTCTGGATATGCATCTGATGGTATTATAGAAGCACTTGAAAAAGTTGATCATCCTTTTTGCGTTGGAGTGCAATGGCATCCTGAATTTGATACTTCTGGAGCTGATCGCAGAATTTTTGAGCATTTTGTTGAAGCAGCCAAAAAATATAAAATGAAAAAGTAGAATTATTTTTACTTATAATATTTATGGTAAGAAATTTTTTCATAAATTTATTATCTTTTCTAATTAAGCTATATTGAATAAAACAACAAAAAATATGACAAATGAAAAAGGCAAAAGAATAGCCAAAGTAATAGCTGCTTCTGGTTATTGCTCACGTCGTGAAGCAGAGGCTTTGATTTTAGAAAGACGAGTAAAAGTAAATGGAGTTACAATTGAGAATCCAGCAACTTTTATCACTGATCACTCAATAAAAATTGACGACAAACTAATAAATAATAACAAACAAGAAACTCGTTTATGGATTCTTCACAAACCTGAAGGAGTTTTAACAACAAGTAAAGATCCAAATAATCGTAAGACAGTATTTGATATTTTGCCAAAAAATATGCCAAGAGTAATCACAATTGGTCGATTAGATTACAACACAGAAGGATTATTACTTCTTACAACGCGTGGCGATTTAGCTCGTCAATTAGAATTGCCCAAAAATAAAATTCCGCGTCAATATAGAGCAAGAGTCTTTGGAAAATTAAATCATGAAAGATTAAAGAAACTCATTAAAGGAATCACCATTGATGGTATTCGTTATGGTTCAATCAAAGTTATTGTCGATGTTGAAAAAGAATCCAATTCTTGGCTAACAATTTCTTTAGAGGAAGGCAAAAACCGCGAAATCAGAAAAGTAATGGAAGAACTTGGTTTAAAAGTTAATCGTCTAATTCGAACAAACTTCGGACCATTTTCTTTGGGAACTCTAAAAGTTGGAGAAATTCATGAAATTCCTAGATCTACTGTAAAAAAGCATTTTAGTGAAATTTTCTAACCTAAAATCACAAAACATAATTGATAAAATATTTATAATTGACACTATCAAAACCTAAAAATCATCTCGGTTTCTTGGTTTTAGTTATATCGGTTATTGTTTTTTTAAGGTCAAATTTTTCATCGCAACCGGCAATTATTAACCCAACATAGATTTCTATAGTAATAACAAAATTGAGTTAAAATAAACATTTTAACTCAATAAACTAAGCTATAAAATATTCTGGTCTTAATATTTGCAATAGCAATATGCAAGGAATGCCACTTTAGATAACAATACCTTTATTTGATATTGCATTATCTTGTGTAATTGCATTTGCTGTTGCTGAACTTGGAGTTGATCCAGGTTTTTTAATATCATCAATTTGTAAATAGCCTAAAATTTTTGCAAGA
>JACCDZ011525276.1_pt1 | contig 11901 bp, 10 predicted proteins | sample 7449551 | NCBI WGS metagenome assembly JACCDZ01 (sample SAMN15323452, study PRJNA562643) | freshwater metagenome | isolation source: river surface water | place: USA:Blue River Watershed | collected 2017-08-18
AATTAATTGATTATTCGCTTCAGCGAAGTTCCATCCATTAATATCATCTGGATAGCCGTTTTTGTCGTCGTCTCTGTTGTTATCTGCAATTTCTTTTGAGTTAAACCATGCTTTTGATCTTAGATCTTTATGATTAAGGTCACTTCCTGAATCAACAATCGCAATCGTTGCAGCTTGTGCTGATCCCATAGTCGCCAATAAGGCCAATGTCATTAGTTTGCTTTTCATCCCTGACTCCTTAGTTGTGTTTTTCAGCGGAATTGAAGCATTCATTATTTTGTAATTGATTAAATTAGTCAGCTATATAAAACTTACATTGCCTTACCTTTGTCTCAAGAATTTCACTGTGAATATACGTAAGAAGGCAAAAAAAAAGCCAGCATTAAGCTGGCCTTTCTTTTTATTTATTAATTACTTAGCAATAATTAAACTTGGTCTATATGGTTTGAATTTAAGTTTTAAATCTTTTGCATTCATCGCATTAGACCCTGCTTTTTGTTCTGTTGCTACAGAATCAGCAACTGTTGCTTTTGCTAACTTGATTGATTCTGCCACAGTTTTTGTTAAAGAAAGCTCTGCTGCTTTTAGTGCTCTGTCTTTATTTACAATTCCACTTGTTACTACTTTATCTTTTAACCACTCTTTTTTATCTACAGTTGAAAGAATGATTGTTTTAATTTCTGCAGTTTTTAGAGCAGGGTTAATATCCTTCATTAAAGAGATTACATTCGTTACATAAGGAGCTGCTTGCGAAGTTCCACTTAATGGAAGAGTATTTTCTGCTGGAGCTGCTGAGTAAATCGCTACACCTGGTGCTGCTACATCAACACTCTTTGCACCGTAATTTGAAAACGTCGCAATTGAGCTGTAATCTAGAGTTGCCGCAACCACAAGCTTATTAGCTGCTTTAATACTAGATGGGAAATCTGGAAAGATATCGATGTCTAGATTATCATTTCCAGAAGCGACAACGAATAATGTTTCAGGAGCAACCTTAAACATATTCGGGCCCACTTGGTTAATTACCTTGAAGAATAAAATCGTGTATTGAATTAACTCTTCTTTTGTTGGCTCTCTGCCAATTGATTCAATGAAACCACTTCCGACAATTTCTGCAGCTTGAAGAAAACCAATCCCGAAAGATTCGTTAGCTACATCCATTTTTTGAAAAGCAACGTATGAATGGATTCCCATCATCGACTTTACTTTTTCAACTCCAAAAGAAACGATAGCATTTTGAAATTCTTTTAATTTCTCTGCTTCATCTTCAGAACTTCTCTTTTGGATAAGGCCCTTTGCGCTCACAAGATTATTAATTTCAACCTGAATACCACCATTAGGTTGAACACTTGCTTCGACATAAGGAGTGTACTCTGTCGGAATAATTTTAAGTGACATTACGTTTGCATTTGGATTATTTTTTAAAGAGATTCCTGCCACGTGTGTTCCGTGAGCATATCCACCTACGAAGTTTGCTTGATTAAGAAAAGCTTTATCAGCAAAGACAGCTTCTAACCATGCATACTCTACTGGATTGATTGTTTTTCTGTCCATCTTAGCAACTAATTCATAAAACTTTTTAACTTTATCATCGATTAGATTACTGTATTGATCATCAAAAACAGTCGCACTGTTTTTTGTGAAGTCCCAACCATAAACATCACCAGGAAGACCACTTCCATCGATATCTATTTCTGAACCAAGCTTTTCATTTTTGTTTGTCCAAACTTTCTTATTAAAAGTTTTATGAGAAATATCTACCCCAGAGTCAATAACAGCTACATTAGAAGCAAGCGCTTGTGACATTTGCATAACAAGAACAAAGGCAAACATTTTTTTCATTTCAATTCTCCAAAACATTTAATTGTGATTCAAGTTTTATCTAGTGATATTTTTTTCACTTTCTCGAATGAGAAAAAAGTAGCACTACAACACCACTTAATCTAAAAAAATTTTTAGTAATGAAAATTTTATAATGATGATTTTTTTTGAAAAAAAATCTCTGAAGAAAATTTTTGAAAAATAAAAATGCAAAAAATAAAAAAGGCTTCCATTAGCGGAAGCCTTTTTTATAAAAGTTAATTTGAAATCAACTTATAATTTTTCGATAATGTTCACTCTGATTGCGTCTTCACCACCACCACCATAGCTTGGGTGTACCACTTGAGTTAAGCATCCTCTATTTTTATCAACAATAAAATCCGTATCTCCTCTTACTAAAATTCCCTCTACGATTCCTGTTCTTGTGTTAATTACTGGTGAACCAGAATTTCCATGAAAAGTATCAGAGTTTATTTTAAAGAAATAAGGATCTGAGTTATCTCTTATCTCGGCAGCAGAAGTAATTTTAGCAGGAACTCCCATTGGGTGACCGATCACTGTTAAAATCGCATCGTCTTCTACTTTTCCTTCTTTTCTCACTTTTAAATAAGGACGATCTTCCATTTTTCTATCTAAAAGTAAAACTGCATAATCAATTCCAGTTTCAGGATTTTTTACTCTCTCAATAACTGATCTACATCTAGCAACTTGAGTTTCGTTAAAAACAAAATCCTTGTCACGTCCGTCATCATAAGCAAAATCAAAAACAAAAAGATTATTCTTGCATTGATTCGATGATGTAATACAGTGTGCGGCCGTTAACATCTTATCAGGAGCAATTAAAAAAGCTGTACAGTCTCCAACTTTAGGCTGTTTTGCATAAGGAACATCAGAACAAACACCTTGATTAACTAACGTCGTGGTCTTTAATCTGTACGTCCATTCAGGTTTTTCAATTACATTTGAATTTGAAACCTGTACTGCAACCGCTCTTGAAAACTCTCTCATTAATGAGTCTGGGCTTTGGTAAACTTCAACTCGATCATCGGTTCCGTAAATAACTTTATCAGTCAGCTTTGCGTTTGCAGTGAGCGACGTTGTTACAAGGAAAGATAACAAAAGTGTTTTCACGTAATCTTTACTCCCTTTTCAGATCACCTCTGTGTGATCTTAATTTTCATGGATACTGCATTAGCCGAGCTAATAAGTAGAGTAAGTAACTCTAACAAAATCTTACATTAATCTTACATCTCAAAAGCTTTGGCTATCAAAATAGCCCTTTTTTTGACAAACAAACAACCACTTACGCGAATCCAAATCCGTAATCTCCAAAATTCTTACATTCCCTAACTCTTTAAACTCGATGGCCTCGAACTCTTTATCAGTGTTTCGGTACTGATAAAAATCAAAGCGCTTCATTAAAACTTCAGCGTCTTCAAATGATTCGACATCAAAATGAAATTCTGTTTTCTGTTGATTTAACAGAGGAGATTCTTTGATATGAAAGGCCTGTTGATAGAGATGAAAACTTTGTGCTTTGAAATCAATTTCACATTCGAGAACGTCACTAAAAAAATCCAGCAATCGCGAAGGCGATCTGGAGTAAATGACAATGTGTTTGAGACAATTCATTTCTCAATGTTAAATTCTTTTTTTTACTTCGGAAACATTATTTTAGAAGATGTAAGGGTAAAGGCCATGCCAGCTGCATGTACTCTCCGCGATGGCAGTTAAAAAGACCGCATTTGATTTCACTTCTGCAGACATCATTCACATTAAAATCAGGATCGCCATTTAAGAAAATTCCCACGACTTTTCCATTGGCCTTATTAATAACAGGTGAGCCGGAATTTCCAGAAGCTGTATCTGCTTTTAAAATGACTTTGAAATGACCAACTTGAGTTTTTACTTTTACGTTATCAGTTAACATCATTGGCATTCCAAAAGGATGACCAATAATCATTAATTCATCTTTTTTATTTGGTTCATACTCTCGTTGAAATTCCAAAATCGGACGATCCGTAATTTTTTTGGAAATTTTAAAAAAAGTATAATCTTGATTGTTGTCTGTTTTAGTGGCCAGAATTTCCGTACATCTCACAATATTCTGAGCTTTAGTCTTAATTTGTAAACCGCCAGACGTGTAGTCGAAGGCCCATAATGATTTTTTACAATCTTCAACTGTTTTCACACAATGAGCAGCTGTGGCCACAACATCTGGAGCAACTAAGAAGGCCGTACATACAGAGGCATGAGCTTCTTCTGCATATTGAGAGTTTGAACAAACTGAATATTTTGACATCTGCGTTTCTGCATTAATCACCAGTGATCCATCTTTTTCAGTATAAGAATTTTCGATTCTCATTTGTGCCAAAATGGAGCGTGCAGATTTTTTCACCAATTCACTTGATTGATTCTTCGCTACAAAGCGACGATCATCACTACCGTAGATGACGGCTTTTGCATGAGGCAGAGAAGCACTCAAACATAAGGTGAATAGGATTAAAAGTTTCTTTCTCATAACTATTTTATAAAATCTTTAATGGTCGTTATTCTATGGGCCGTTTCATCTGTATCGCAGAAAATTCCGTCACAAGTATTCACATCATAACAAGCACCAAATAAGCTAAAATCAGCATCAGCGCCACCTTTGACTAAAATTCCTTCAACAACTCCCGTGTCTTCATTAATAATTGGAGAACCAGAATTTCCCATGAAGGTATCAATTTTTAATTCAAAATATTGAGGGATTAAATTTCCAGTAATCTGTGCTCCACGAGTTAGTGTTTGAGGAGCTCCTAGTGGATATCCAATTGTATAGACTTTATCTGCCTTACTAATTTTTCCTTCTCTTCTAATAGGTAGAGGCCTGCGTCCATTAACCGGGCGATCCAACTTAATCACGGCATAATCATTAAGAAGTCCACTTTTTCTCGCAATCACTTCTTTACAATTGTAGGTCTTACTTGTCTCTACAATCAGATTGACGTTATTGCCTTTGAATTGCTCGTTAAATTTAAAATCAAGCACCCACATTTTAGTCTGACAGTCTTTTAGATTTTTAATACAGTGGCCGGCCGTCACTAAAGTATCTGGCCCGACTAGAAATCCAGAACACGAAGCTCCTGAGGGCTGTTCGCTAAAGCGCTGATCGCGACACATATTAAATTCATTGGCCACAGACTTTGTAGCAATTCTCGTTTTGTTAAATCCCAGATCGGCCACTTTGTCTTTTGTCACCATGGCCAAAACACTTTTACCAGCTTCAATATACTTTTGATTGATTCTCGGATTTAGATCGCTCACTAAAATGCGGTCGTCTTTTTTTCCGTAAACAATGTGATTAATTTCAGGACTTCCGGCCATTGCCTGCCAAGACATCAAAAGAATGAATGGTAAAAAAGTTAGTTTTTTCATTCTTTCTTTATAACATCAAAAGATTAGGGGCCTTTTTCTTTGAAGTTTTTATAATGAGGGAGTGTCAAAATTTTCGACAGTTTCTAGAGGGAGTAACTGCTTAAAAGTGCAGGATCATGGACTCTAAGTAAGAGATTTCTCGAAGACATCCCGATCATTTTCTTAAGGAGAAATTGATGTAGTTTTTCGGTTTCTTCCGGATTTTTTGTCCCTAATTTCGCTCGCAAAAATGATTTTTTAGACAGGCCAATGAGCAGGGTATTTTTGAGTTTGGCCTTTTCCATTTCTTGGAGAAAATAGCTAAAGCGATAAATGAGCTCCCAGTTTTGTTCATAGGTCTTAGAAAAACCGAAGCCTGGGTCTAGAATAAGATGCTTTTCATCGATAACATCTTCTAAATAATTTGTGGCCTTTTTAAAACTCTCCACACACTCTTCAATGATAGAGTCTCCTGGTCGCAACATTTTATTGTGCTTTAGTACTTCTTTGCGATTAGGGACAAAACAAAAGGAGTAAACGTAAAAAATTTCTTTTTTAAAATGGCGTTTTGCTTCTAAAAGAATCTGTTTTAGCTCTTCATCTAAAACCCCTGAGACGTCGTTAAAGATGAATCCCTCAACTCTTGGATGGACGCTTAAAAACGCTCTACTCATCACTAAAAAACTACTCGGGAGATAAGTCTCAAAAGAAACAATCTCTCCTGAGAAATCATGGGATTTGGTTAGATTTAAAAATTCAAAAAAGCGCGAGAGTTCTTCTTCCCTTGTGATTGCTTGATTCATTGGGGCCGTGGATTCAAAACCCAAGTCACTAATGGCCGAAAAACGATCATGAAGTTTCAATTGAGAGAAGAGATGGTCTTTAATTAAAGAAAAACCAGTGCATGAAAATGAATTGGGAGTCCTATTAATGACTCCCAATAATTTATAATTTGAATGTGTAAATTTCATCAAAGCTTATGCAATTTAAGCAGGAAGAGGGTTAAAGTCTCCAGACTTTTTTGTTCCTTCTTTATTGTTTTTATCGTCATCTTTACTGTCTGCTTTTAACGGCACACCAATATCGATTCCTGCTACAACATCTTTTACTTGTTGGAAGTCAATTGTCTCCCAAACCATTAGAGCATGAGCTAGGCGATCAAGAGCATCTTTATTTGTTTTAAGAATATTGATGGCCTCTTTATAGTTCTTATCTACGATTCTATTAATTTCTGTATCAATTTCTTGAGCTGTCTTTTCAGAGTAATCTACGTTTTCTCCCCCATTAAAAGACATACCTGATTTTGAGTAATTAATAGGTCCCATCTTTTCAGACATCCCCCACTTACAAACCATATTGCGCGCTAGACTTGTCGCTCTTTCAATATCGTTTGAAGCACCACTCGTCATTTGTCCGTAGATAATCTCTTCAGCACAACGTCCACCCATTAAGAAAGCAATGAAGTTCTCCGCACGAGCGTTAGTCAGTGAAAGCATATCTTCGTTTGGCAGAGTTTGAGTTACCCCTAAAGCTCCTCCACGCGGCATAATTGAAACTTTGTGAATAGGATCTGTGTAAGGAAGATTCATCCCTACTAAAGTGTGTCCTGCTTCATGGTAAGCCGTCATTAGTTTTTCTTTATCAGAAATCACTAGCGATTTTCTCTCTGGCCCCATTAACACTTTATCTTTTGCTTGTTCAAAGTCGATGTTTGAAAGTTTTTTCTTGTTATGTCTAGCAGCGTTTAAGGCAGCTTCATTAACAAGATTCGCAAGATCGGCCCCAGTAAATCCTGGAGTTCCTTTTGCGACAACTTCTAAATCAACATCGTCTTCCATTGGCGTTTTTTTCGTATGAACTTTTAAGATACCAAGTCTTCCTCTTACATCTGGAGGTCCAACCATTACACGTCTATCAAAACGTCCTGGTCTTAAAAGTGCAGAGTCCAGAACGTCAATTCTGTTTGTCGCTGCAATTAGGATAACTCCTTCATTAGATTCAAACCCGTCCATTTCAACAAGAAGTTGGTTAAGCGTTTGTTCACGTTCATCGTGTCCACCGCCCATTCCTTGACCTCTATGACGTCCTACCGCATCGATCTCATCAATAAAGATGATACATGGAGCGTGTTTTTTTCCTTGTTCAAATAAATCTCTTACACGAGAAGCTCCAACCCCTACGAACATCTCTACGAAGTCCGAACCAGAGATTGAGAAAAAGGGAACGTCTGCTTCACCAGCAACAGCTCTTGCTAAAAGAGTTTTACCTGTTCCTGGAGGACCTACTAAGATAACGCCTTTTGGAATCTTTCCTCCAAGAGATGTGTATTTTTTTGGATCTCTTAAGAAGTCGACAACTTCTTCTAGTTCTTCTTTTGCTTCTTCTACACCTGAAACATCTTTAAAAGTAATTTTCTTTTCATGTGGGTTTAACATACGAGCGCGAGACTTCCCGAAACTCATTGCTTTGCCACCGCCTGATTGAATCTGGCGCAGGAAAAAATAGAAAATAACAATTAAAAGAATCATTGGACCCCAGTTAAGGAGTAATGACGTAAAGAATGTTTGTTTTTCTTCTTCTTCGTATTGCGGAATTAGTCCATTGTCTCGGATAATATTAAATGTCGCATCTCCAGTATTACCCGTTAAAGTAAAACGCGCGCCATTTTCATATCCTGGAGTGAATTTACCAAGAATGGTATCTTTACCTTTGAAAGTCACTTCTTCAACTTGTCTTTCTTCAACCGCTTTAATGAAGGCAGGATACTTGATGTTTTTTACATCAGCTCTATTTACCGTCGACAACTTTGCCACTAAGGCCATAAGTAGAATGACAACAATCCATAGAGTAATTGTTTTCTGTTGAGGTTTCATTACAAATTCCTTCTTTTAGCAATTAGATCATCCCTTATTAGATGATACCTTTCTATTCTATAAATCTAAATCGGAAGAATCAAGTATGACATAGCTATATCTAGAGATTTGTTGGGGCTTTTTCCAACATTAATCTCCATAACTATAACAAACGCTGTTTCTTTTGAGCCATTGTGAGGTTTTCGGAAACAATGCATGAATTAATTTAGAACTTTCTTTAAAAGATTTTTGTTGATCGATCTTAAGATATGGGAAAAGGCGAACTTTAACCCGCAAAGGAATCTGAGAAGAATTTAAACTCTCAAATAACTGCTCATCAAATTTCAGAGAATCTTGATAGGATTGTTCAGACATTAAGAGAATTGTTCTTTTGTATATAAATCCCTTCACCCCGCCTGAGAATTCATGAGGGCCACGAAAAGGACCTTTTACGCTCAAGATTTTTGGATCATTTAAAAGAGCTGCTTGGAGTTTTAAAAACTGAGTAAGCTCACCGTGAATTTTTCCGCGCGCTTTATTAGAAAGTTTTTCAATAACGGATTTCAATTGATCCATGTGTAGAAAGAAGTTTTTACTTTTAAAAACATAACGTCCGAGTTTATCAATTTCTACAGAAAACTCAGAGTCTAATTTTTTATCAGAAACATGCACGCCAAACTGATGGGCCAATTGATTCGCTTCCAGAGCATAATTTTTTAAGGCCTTAGGATAGCGAGCTGTAATCTTACTAACCAATTCATTGCGCACAAAATTGCGCTCAAAATGATTGTTTAAATTACTGCTATCTTCTTTCCAAGAAAGGTTTTCTTTTTGAGCATAACGATAAATTTGTTTTTTTGTTACACACATGAAAGGGCGAATTTTTTTGCCATTGATAACTGGAATTCCCAGGGCCTTAGAAGTTGAGGGCTGACGAAATTTTTGCATCAGTGACCATTCAAAAGAATCATCTAAGTGATGAGCAAGATAAATAATAAATCCTTCCTGCATAAAATCGCGATAGATTTCATTTCTTTTTTGACGGGCCTTCTCTTCAAAATTTCCAGCTTCTAAATTGAGATCAAAAGAAAACACGTGAAGCTTTAATTGATAGTCATGACAAATCTGGCGCACCAAAGATTCTTCTTCGGCGTTTTCAAGAGTGCGAGTGCCGTGATTAAAGTGCACGACTTCAATCGTGTCCTTAATTAAAGAATCGCCATTTACTAGGATATGCAAAAGGGCCATGGAATCTACGCCACCAGAAACGCTGATGAGTTTTTTATGAGCGGGATTTAAACTTGTGTCTTTATAAATTCCATTTAAAAATTGGTGAACCCAAGATCGAAAACTAACTCCGTAGATGTCACTTTTTGAATTTTTCATGCCTTACAAAGATCAAAATGAATTAAAATGAGAAAAATGTCTCATCTTTTTTTAACATGATTCTTGACAGATAAATACCTAAAACTTAGTATGTCCAAAACAAATTTATGGCTTGGTAGCTCAGTTGGTTAGAGCGATGGATTCATAACCCATAGGTGGGCAGTTCGATTCTGCCCCAAGCCACCATTAAAACTTCTTATTTCTTTAATTCTTCAAATTTCTTCTTAAAAAACTTTCCAAAAACCTCGATATCATCGTTTAATTTATCATTTTTCAACATTGCATCATAGTAATTAGGACTCATTGTGCTTGAGTGAATTAAACCTAAAACATAGAACTCATAGTGAATGATTTCACGATTCTCTTTTAAAGAATTCTTAGAAAGCTCAACTCCCACAAAGTTAGGAAATTTATTTGGCCTTAATAAAAAGTCTTTTGCCTGGTAAGAAAGCACTTTATAAAAGCGTGAGTACTCAGTTCCATGAATGTAATTAAGTGCTAAAGAAATGCGATCAAGCGCACTCATCGCATTTTTAGAAGAAACAGGATAAATACTCGGATGCAAAAGTTCTTTAAGCTCTAACTGAATCAGATCATTTTTATATTTTGCCAAAACTTCATAACGAGAAAGCCCTGCTGAACCACCTGAATCTTTTTGTGTGGCCACGATATCTAAAACAGTAAGATTGAAAGTGGCCAAGTTTGTTTCAACTAAATCTTTAATCGTCTTAAAATCACTTGGAGACACTTCTTGATATTCTGGTTTTCTAATAAATTTATTATTGCTGATTTTCTTCTCATTAATCGCAATGCTTTTTCCCATCGATTTTAAATACATTTTCTCAACAGGTTTAGGCATTGTAAGAGAACTTCTTTTTAGGCCTGTCAGATAAGCTTTAAGAGCTTCTTTTAGGGGAGCTTCATTATCATAGAGATAATAACTCACGCTCATTCTTAAATAATCATAAACAAGTGGACAAACTCCAGAGTCATCTAGATCATTATGAGTAAACATCGAGGCAAGGTTATTATCAATGACAAAACCAAAGTTCTCAGCGTGAGCATCACCAACACATAAACCTTCTGTATTTTTTAAAGAAACAGTGCTTAGATTTAATTCATTTTTTTTCACTAACAAGTAAAAATAATCCACGAAACTGCGATAAAACAAAAAACTATCGCTTGCTGAATTTAATTTTAGAGGACTAAATTGATAGTCAACGTCTGTTAACTCAAGAGATTTTGCAAAAGAGCTTGCTGAAGCATTTCCCGCAACAAAAGATAAAAAACCAAGTAGAACAAGCGATGCTATTTTCATTTTTTCCTCTGTTTTTTGACTAGTGAAATTTCTCTTTTGCATCCTAGCAAAAAGAGTTGCTAACTAAAATCCATATGAATAATTTACTAGTCAATTAAGGAGGAAAGGGTATGATAAATGCTCGATATTAGATTTTATTTTTTTAAGAGTGAGTAAAACTATGAAAAAAACACTAACGCTTTTAGCTATAATTCTTGCAACATCTGCCTGTAATTCTAAATCACTAAAAAACGAAGAACTCATGGAAGCTCATAAAAAAGAACAGGCCATTAAGGCCCAATTAAAAGACTGTATGTGCGTAAAGATGTACATGCCAGTGTGTGGAAAAAATAAAGTCACTTACGGCAACGTTTGTGAAGCAAATTGCGCTGGTCAAAAAGAGTACACAATGGGAACTTGCGAAAGTCAAAAATAAGCAAGCAGCTTCTTTGTCGCTACGACACTTAGCGTAAATCCATTTTTATAAAGACTGTTAATCATAAAAAGATTGGGAAGAATCTCGTGGTCAATTTCTTTGGCGATCACAGTTCTTCTTGGTCCTTTATGTCTTAAGCCATAATCATAAATAAACGAATCATACTCGCCGATATCTAGATTGGTTTTTTCTTTGTAAAGTTTGTGAATTTTTAAAAATTCAGTGTGATTACAAGCGACTTCTGTTCCTAGAGTTGTCACTGTGGCCAGGCGTAGATATTCTTTTTGATTTTCGCCCTCGCCTACTTTGTAATACATTAATTTATGGCCATCGATCACGAGATATAAAGGATCTCTGTCCCACTTTACCTCTTTGTATAAATAACTCCCTACTTTAATTTGGTTGTTGATTTCAACATCGATCTCTTGCTTTTTTAGTGTACTAAAGACTTCATAAAAATGTTGATAGACTTTTGAGTAAGCTCCCATCGCTAAAACTAACTTTTTAGTTTTGATGATGCTCTTATCTTTTAATCTTAATTCATAAAGGCCATTTTGATAGTCAATTTCTTCAACAAATCCTTCTATGCGATCAAAGTTTTCTAATTTAATTAAACGATCCATAAAAGCTAAATAAGTATCCACATCAATCATGTAAGCTTCATAACTCGTCCCTTCTAAGACTGTTGTTAAGTAAGGCTTTTTAATTTGAAT
>JACCDZ010088602.1_pt1 | contig 11899 bp, 4 predicted proteins | sample 7449551 | NCBI WGS metagenome assembly JACCDZ01 (sample SAMN15323452, study PRJNA562643) | freshwater metagenome | isolation source: river surface water | place: USA:Blue River Watershed | collected 2017-08-18
AACTGATCAGGCAAAAAGAGCGCGCCCTCGAGGGTTAGGCTCGGCAGGTTTAATGCGCTTTTGGTTTGTCTTTTTATTTTTCTCATGATCTTTCCTTAGAGCGCGTCAGGTAACAACACGTAAACGCCTATCACGTCTACGGGTAAGCAAGCTTGCACGCTATAGTAGCCAACATCGCGGGCAGCCTTACGAACACGCGTGTGGTCCTCAAGCAAGGCAGCGGATCGTTGATTGGCTAATTGTTCCAATTGATTTTGATTTTCTTGGATAAAAGCCAAAGCGTGATTAATTTCGCGTGTCATTGCGTCTTTCGGTAGGTTACTTCTTGGTGCGCACTCTAAAAGTTTGTTAACTTCAACACCCGTCATCCATTCGGGTTTCGTTCTACCTTTAACCGCCAAAGCAACTGTTTCTTCAGCCATCAACTGAAACGGTTCGCGACGACGGATATATTCCAACTGGTGTCGCAAGCGCAGCAGGTAAACCGTCGTGACGACATCGACGCTATCGGTAACAGCTGCTGCACAACGAGGCGCAGTGTTACTTTCACCCTGCAAGCTCTCTTCAATTAGATGATCTGCAAGTACACTGACGAGCGGATGACTGCGATGTAACTCGTTAAAATCGATGAGTAAAGGTTGTTCAATACCCTCATCCGCCAGACGTTGCCGTAAATTTTCAGGGGTATACTGCGGAAGAAAACGATATCGATTGCCTCTGGCGCTTTCTAGTGGCGCTCCGAGTCTGGCGCTCGCCGTTTTTAGAAACCGCTGGACATCAGCGTGAGTACCCAATGATTCTTGTTGTTTTTGCCATTCAGGCAATACCTCATTAGGCTGAATACTGCGCTGAGCAAAAACAGTACGATTTGCTTTCGCTTTGGTGAGCGCATCCTGCCATTGAGTTTCAACTGGCGCTAAAATATCGTCAAAATCGGCAAATAAATCTTTGGTCACACCAACCATCATACTTGAGCGTTTCATCAAAGCAGCTTTGACCAACGCTTGATTAATTCGGGTATCATCCTCAGGCATTGGCACTAACACACCTAACTCTTTTTGGATGGCTTCGCCCTTGCGCAAAATGACATTCAACACAAATCCATCGACTGGGTTGTCCTGACCGTAGAGCATAGTGCAGCGAACTTCGCTGGATTGTTGTCCAAAACGGTCGACTCGTCCTTCCCGCTGTTCATGCCTTGTGGGGTTCCAGGCTAAGTCGTAGTGAATAATGGCGGTAAACAAGTGCTGTAAGTTAATCCCTTCTGACAAGCAATCGGTTGCAACTAAAATTCGTTGCTCACCATCCTCCATGTCTTCAACTTTTAACCGCCGTTCCTCCGGGCTTAATTCACCAGTCACAGATTCAACAGTAGCTTTTGGGAACTGCTTGCGAAGATGCTCGGCCACGTAATGCGCTGTAGCTACATATCGACAGAATACGACTGGATGAAATCCAGCGCTTATCAATTCATCAATATGCTGAATAAGGACCGCCAACTTGGGATCGCCTTGCCTTCCACTTAAACGCTCAGCTTCGTCGATAAGGTGCTGTAAAGCATGATTGGTTAACTGGGCTGGAGGCTCGATATCTGAAGCGGTTAAATCGTCGATGTCACCATCTTGCAGTCTCTCATCATTTAACAACTCATCAGTGTTTTGAAGACCATCTAAACGGTTGCTAAGGGCTTTTACGGCGGCTGCGGGAGAGGATGCAACACAACGAAGTAATGCTAATGTGGCATACCAGATTAAACGGGCATCATTTTCGCCCTTGCGTTCAACAGATTCAGCCAATTCCACACAGTAATTTTGTACTGCATCAAAAAAGCTGCCCCAATCACCTGTAAGTTTGTAGGTGACTTCGGTTTTCATGCGTCGAGGAAAACCACTCCCATCATTGGTTTCGGCCTGCCACTCAACAATATCTTTGCGTCGCCGCTGCACGAAATGACGCGCTAGTTCTTGTCGTAAAGGATCGCTTGCTGAAGTTCGATGCTGTAATGCCAAAAATTTGGGATTCAGAAGTGATATTAAGTTGTAGAAAGCAGTTTCATCACCGGAGTGCGGCGTTGCGGTTAAAAGAATTAAGTGTCTTTCCTCGTTTGCAGAGAGGCGTTGCAAGAGCTCAAAACGAAGCTGTTTACCTAACCCAGACGATGCGCAAGTATGCGCTTCGTCCACAATGATGCACTCTGGTGCAATTGAGAGAAAATGTTCGCGATGGCGCTCACTTTTGATGTAGTCGAGACTAACTACAACTATCGGGAAATGCTCCATCAAGCTTGTACCATGGGGTACTTGGCGCTCAACTCGACTTGCAGTGGCAGAAGTCAAAGCAACTGTATGCAAATTAAATCGGTTCTCGAGTTCTGACTGCCACTGTTCCACCAGATGTGGGGGGCACAACACTGCTAGCTTGGATATCTCGCCACGATCCATCAACTCGCGGACAATCAAACCTGCTTCAATCGTTTTACCAATCCCTACGTCGTCGGCTATCAGCAACCGAACGGTATTTAAACGTAAAGCCATCAACAAGGGTACCAACTGATAAGCCCTAGGTTCGACCGCTATATTGCCAAACGATCTGAATGGCCCGCCTCCAGTGCGCAACTTTAATCGAAGCGCATCCCGCAGTAACAAAGCTCCAGAATGATTCCCTGGCTTTTCGGGATCTGGCCAAGGAAAAGTAGCCGACCGGACAGGTTCGAGCTCTAACTCTGGTATTAGTGAAATTATGTCGTCGTCTGTCCCACCTAAAGGGCGAAGCCGAAGCCAGTTTGAAGTAGATTCATTTTGTACCACCCATTCGCGACCACGCGCGTGAACAAGGTTCCCCGGTAGGTAGTTATATTCTTGTGTCATTGTGAAATTCCTTTGCTACCCTCTGGATTAAATACTTTCGAATGCTCCTCGAAGATAGCGTTCCAATTTGAGCTGTTCGTCGCATTAATGCACAGCCAACCTTTGTCGGTTAGTTGCTGAATAACTTCATCATTTGGCCATTCGGTGAAGACCAATGCCCGTGAAGCTTTATATTGAGCAACTACAGTCGCCATACCGCCAGCAACTGACACCATTGTCGCATCAGGATTTTGCAGGCATTCAGACTCTAGGGTGTTTAAAAACTGGCTTGCCAAACTATCGCAGCTGGTGTTTGTAACTATCGCCGTTGCACTCGCATGACTTAACACTTGTGTGCTTGGTTTAACGCTCGCATTTGCTAATGCAACCAAGAGTTCAAGCGCATCACGATCGCGACGGTTGATATTTTCATGATCCGGCTGATTAAAATAGGATAACAAACATTGATAGCAGCCAGCTTCACAGATGGCATTGCCAGAACTATCCCTCTTTTCAAGGCCTGATAACTCATTGACATTCCAGAGCCCTTGAGGCTTTTCAAAGTGCATCAATTCAAGTGCTTTACTTGCAACTAAAGCAAGGCTTTCTGGCTCGGATGCCAGACGCGTTAAAACGCCAGCGCCTCCCTCTGCTGCTTCATAAAACAACAATGATTTTCTGTCATCTAACTTTGGTAAGGGCTCAGCAACCAGCTCAGATTCTTCTATCTGAAAGGTCATTTCGATACCACGTTTCAAAGCAGCTTGAACCGTGGCCATTGTTTCGGTTGAAAGCAATGTCTTAGGCTGCAGTATGAGAATATTTCGATGATCTTCAACAAACGGAACTATTCGCTGATTAGCGACCTTATCTATTGCGCTTTCATCTCCTGCGCCATCATCCTCGCTATTGGGATCATCTTGCTTGCTCCAAGTCCCTGTGATTGGATTGATGTAGAATCCAAGCTGATTTTTGTCTTTTCTGCGGCGCCAACCGCGATTAATGCGCCAAATTCGTGCTGCTGGGGCATAAGTTAGTTCTGCAAGCGACTCTTCTGCAGATTCAACAATTGCTTTGTATTGTTGAATCTGCCCATCTGGCCCCGGCAGAAACCGATACGTGGTTTGTAATTCAAAACCTTGCCGTTGTCGGTCTTCATCATTTATTGAGATGCGTTCTACAGGAAGAGTCTCTACCGTTTCAATTCGGTATAACTCTTTAACCCAATCATCCTCTGTTAACAGCGCATCACAATTTTCACAACGATCAACTAATGGCTCTTCACCGCCGGGTTGCCCTAAATGCCCATAACCACACTGACTGCAAACGCGAGAGGTTATAGTGGCAAGCGAACTATTACCTGAAATATGATCGCTATTACCAACACTCAATTTTGCGCGCACGACCCGATACATGCGGCCTTGATGATAAATTAGGCTTCGGGGACCGAACTCGGACAAAGCTAAGAATCGAGGACGACTTACCATACTCCCTTCATCGTCCTTGCCTGAACCTTGACCACCTCTTGCAGGGATCCAAGCCATAAGTGGTAATCGAGGAAAGTTATAGCCAGGCAAAAAGCCCTGGCTGGCTAAGTATCGATAAGTGTAAAAATCCGAGTTCTGTGTATTACCGGTTTTCAACAAAATTCCATATTGATTCGCTGCATCTCCCCAACGGCGTTTGGCATTCGTTCTTTCCAAGTCAGTGGCTGTATGACTTTTTGCAACAGCTTCAGCCATATCCATTTGCTTGCGAGTCGCATCAAATAATGCACGCCACCGATCCAGCGCTTTTGAAAAGTTCGTTGGAGCCAGACTAATAACCGAATCAATATAGTCTTGAGTGAACCAGTCACTGCTACTAAGTTCACTTGCTAACTGGTTCACAACACCATTTGCTGAAATACGCGCTTTTATCATCACGCTTGGGTCAGATAGCTTCGCAACCAACGCAGCCTTTAGAGGCTTTGAAGGCTCCTCCAGATTCACCATTGGCGCTATGCTGCTATCAAGCGAAACTTCCGCAGCCGCAAGCCAAACAGCTTGTAAATGGCTTTCTATAAGCTCACGATTACTTAAATCAAGTGTCGGAGCTTTCACAATGCCATGAACCATTTCATTCGCATTATTGAAAAACCATTGGTCATGGGGGCTGAGTGATGCACAGTAAGTGATAACTAGCGCCTGCTGACCTGAACGACCTGCACGGCCGCTTCGCTGAGCATAGTTCGCTGGTGTTGGCGGAACATTACGCAAATAAACTGTGTTTAAAGCCGATATGTCGACACCTAACTCCATCGTAGGCGAACAAAACATTACAGGCAGTCTTTCAAGTGGCGTTTCATGCCCAGGCTCTTCCAGCCACTCTTTCCGATCTTTTTCAGTGTAGCGAAATCTTTGCTCTAATAACTGACGCCTGCCTGCATCAACTTGTGCAGTATGTTCTTGAGCTTCAAAGTGAAATAAAGGATGGTTAGGTTGTTTGAGTAAGTCTGCTAAATTGAGGTATAGCTCGCGGAAATACTGGTTAGTTGTGCTCGCCCCGGTAGCTGCACTATCAGTTAAAATCCATTCCATTGCCGAAGCATTCAAACGGTAGCCGGCTAACCCTTTTTCAACGCTATGCTTTTGAACATAACCATAAAGAGCGGCAAGTTCGAGCAAAGCGGCAACCAATTCAACCCACTCCGCATCCTTCCAAGTATTTACTTGCCCAGCAAATGCAGTTGATTTCCAAAAATCAGCAGTTTTAATGATTTTTATTACCCTTGAGCGTTCAGCTGCAGAAACCAAATCTGCTCTTGGTTTGCCTTTGTATTCAGGGCGCTTTGTTAAAATCAAAAACTGAGACGTTTTCAGCTTTTCATCAGGAGCAAATGCCCAGCGTTCGCTCAAATATGTGAATGCACTATTTTTTGCTTTGTCTTGCTCGACAGGATCTAGATAGCGGGTTTCTAAGCACAATGACCGGCGCATTTCATCAAAGAGAACGGTACAAAGGTTTTGCCGATTAAAAGCATTTAATTTAGCCAGAACAGAGTTTTTGCCTTGAGCAAAAAGCTGATCGTCTGCACAAAATTCTTGTAAGCCACGATAACCGATTTGCAAAAGTGATAACTGGTCTAGATTAGGATTGTTAAACCGCCAGCCTCGCCGTAGGTCCTGAACCAGCCTATAACCAATGATGTAACGTAAAGTTCTTTGAGCCTCTTGCCGAGCAAGCCCCATTAGTTTGGGCGTTCTGAGATATTCGGCGAGAGTAGCTTCATCAATTTGGTTAAAGCCAAGCGCCTTAAATACCTCTTCGGAAAGCTTCTCTTCGTCTAACAAGCCATTATTTTCTTTTAATGCGCCGATCAAGCCTGCTCGTAATGTGAGCAAGAAAATAAAATCATTAAAATGGCCAGCCTGCAAAGCGGCATCCTGGCGGTTATCAGTGAATCCAAGGAGTTTTCGCGGATCTGGAACACCTTCTGGCTGTTCTTTCATTGCAAAAAGTTGACGTAGCGCTGCCAAGGTCAAAACTGTTGTCGCCGATGAGCGGCCTTCACCAGAAAGACTGGATAGACGATTGATATCCTTTCCATGTGCTTCGTGTACCTGACCGCAATTCACGCAAAATCGAAATTTACCAGGGATATACCAGAAACGCTGACCTCTTCCTTGGATACCTTGTGGGTCGACTTCAACTTCCTCTGGGCGGGCGTGTTTATATGCAGCCTTTAGTTTGGGTTCTGACTTAGTGAGATCAAGCCACGCCTCTGGCAAATCTTCCAATTTACCTTTGTATGCTTGAGAAGCGTTTTCAGGACATAAAAATCCGAAGTTTAGCTCATCATTATCAGATGTAGTTATTTCGCCAATATCTCGAGGATCAAATCGAATCTGACCATACGTCGTTTTCCAAACTGGATGATATTCCTGACCACAATCTCTACAGAAATGTGCTGCAAACAAGTGAACGGCCTGTTCCTGTCTACCAGGAGCAAAGCGTTGAGCGTCTAAAGTAACAACACGAACTCCCTTAGGTTCAAGAGTTGTCAGTACCTTACCTGGACCACTTATAAACTGATGAAGTTTGAAGGCAAATGGGGCCCTACCCTGTGGGGTTCGAATTTCATGGGCGGCAACTAAAAACTTTTGAAGAGCTAGGGCTGCATTTTCTTTTGTTACAGATGCATCAGCTGCTAGTTGCTCTGCTGCAGCTTGAAGTGTCTTCGGTTTCGCTCTTCTGGGCGGCTCATCATTGGGGATTTCTATCCCTAAATTAAGTTCAACCCAAATGGCTAAAGGAGAGTCTCTAAAGTCATCAAACCCATTCCAATTAAACGAATCCTTTTCAATTTCGGCCTTGAGTAAAGGCTTTATTGCTGAAACATCTTTAGACTGAGTTGTAACACGCTCGAGTGTTTCACCGATAACGTCATGCTCAGAGATGTTCGTACCAAACAATTTACTGGCAACATCTGCTACGACTCGATTTCTATCCGCTTGCTTTCCAGTACTAGACATAGTTGCGGAAGTGCCGATGCAAGTCATTGACCCTGCCTGAAGGCGTTCACGAAGCCGCCTAACTAATAGTGCGACATCAGCACCTTGTCGCCCGCGATAAGTATGAAGTTCATCGAGAATTAAAAATTCTAACCCATGACAGTTTTCAACAACTCTACGATCCACATCTTCATAACGAGTTAGGATCAACTCCAGCATCATGAAGTTTGTTAGCAAAATATCAGGAGGATTATTTGCAATACTTTCTCTTTGCGCAGTACTTTCTTGGCCGGTATAGCGAGCGACTGTAAACGGGCGGCTATTGGCCGGAAAATCAACAAGAAACTTCTCAAGTTCTTCCAGCTGGCTGTTCGCGAGCGCGTTCATGGGATAAATAACAATTGCACGTGTTCGTGGGGTTGAATCCTTGTCTTTCCCTTTAAGAATCGCATCAACTACTGGGATAAAAAACGACAAGGATTTACCAGAACCAGTGCCTGTAGTCACAACAAAGCTTTGATTTTGCTGTCCTTTAGCTAAAGCTTCTATTTGATGCTTATAAAGAAAAAGTGGTTCTGACTTGCCTTCGGTTTTGCCAGTTCTGAAAATATCTGCACAACGAGGGTGAAGTACGCCATTTTTAGCTAAATCCTGAACAGTTCCTTTACGTTGATAGTTCGGATTAATTTGGATAAGAGGCTGTGGCCAGTAACGTCCATTCTGGTATTCGCGCTCAACGAGCTCTTTTATGTCATTGGCAGCAATAGATACAAAACTTCTAGAAAACGAACTGTATTCGTCAATTAACTCATCCCTAAAATTGAATACATTTTCCATTATTTCGCTCCTAATAAGGTTTCATAGCCAGGTGCTAAACGTGCACTTTCTACACCATATAAAGTTTCAGTATTTTTGAGCCAAAGATGAGTCTCAGCAGTATCAAGAACATGCTCTTGGGAACAATCGATATTCCACTTTCTCAACAAATAGCCAGCGGTTGCAGCTCTAACTTGGACTTCTAATTTTCCATCAATCATGCTGTATTCAAATGCAATTGTGTCAGGGTGTTTTAATCTTGGATGAGGTACGATCAGCAGTTCGACAATCCTATTCCATTGGTTGTCTGCTGATTTAGTGTGCTCAAATGGTATGTCACGCCCCAATAATTGCGGAGATTCAATACGGTTTATTACAAAATCGGAAAATCGATTTTTGTCTCTATCATAAGCACGAACATGCCAGCGCAAGCCATTATCGATTAGAGCGAATGGTACGATCTCTCGTTCACTAACACCGCTGGATAATGACCGATACTTAATCTTTAAAACCCAATTGTTATGAATAGCCCGTGTAATACAGGCCAATGTACTTAAATTAGGAAAGTTAAGCTGCGTTGGCGTCTCACATGGCACTAAAGGCTTCTGGTTACCAACGAAATCATCACCGAAGCCATGCATTAATGCAGTTAATATTTGATTGCCTGAGTAATCAAAAAGTGGAACAAAACCATCGCGCTGAATATAGGTTTTCGCTTTCGTATCGTATTCGATGTTTTTGCTAGCAAGGCTTTTGTATAGGGAAAGATCACGTGACGCTGCGGCCTCTTTGATACCAAAACGAGATACCAAATCCGTTCGATTTATAGAACCTAGGAAGTACAGCTTGAAATCGATGTGCAGCAAACGTTCCCGCTGAGCCTGACAGACAACCGCCAACTCATCTTCAAATTCTTTTACGTTTTTATCAGAAGTTGGAAACATCATTTGTCCTTTTGGCGACTTAACGACTACTTAATACAAATAAAAAACTATTATGCATTTTCATTTGATACGCTTATCCATGTCAATATGATAACCAGCGCCATTATGATATTAATTCAAACTTTGTAGAACTCTCAATGCCCAACCTTCAATCGACTCAACCGGAATATTTCCAGCATCTGCACCTTGATGCTTGGGATGATTAATTCCGATATGGCGGTTCTCGCCGAACAGTTCATTTAACAACTCGTTAGGCCAAGATATTGATTTTGCGACAATGCCTTTGCGGATAAGAGTGAAATGCTCAATCCAATCCCGTGCATCCGAGCCAAAAATCACCTTGGTTGAAAGCATTTTGATGCCGTCGGAGGTATCTACTTCAAGTAGCACTGCGTCAATCGATTTATAGCGAAGCCGAACGGCCTTAATCGCCCTTTGGCTGCCATTTTCTAAAAGATGTTGTTTACTGCGGCCGACTTTGGGTAATGGCAGCGTTTCTTCATGGAGTATTCGGCATCGGTGTTTGAACTTTAACACCTGCAGCAGGTGATCAAAGCTTTTAAAGCGACTGGCAAATTGTCGTTCATGATCAGTAACATCCTCTTTGCCACCCACATCGGCCGCAGGTAAGGTGCCGCCTCGATGAGGTTCACACGTGCTCACGTCCCTGCCAGCCTCTTTTTCAGCAAGCTCATCCAAAATCAGATTTGGGCGCTCTTTAACCTCTTCCTGTTTGTAAACCCTGCAGGGCTTTGTAAAGCGGCACCAAGTTAAGTCTCCTTCCAGTATCTGTGTTTCATGTTCATCAGAAGCGGATTGTTCATCGTCAATTTCAAACTCTTCGTCAGTTTGTTGCCAGGTAGTACCGCCAGTCCCACTGCGAGCTTTGCCGTCAGTTTGCTTGCTGTTGACAAAATCCGGATGAATGAATGCAACGCTCTCTGGCAAGTTGACGTCAAAATCAATACCCACAATTTCTTCAACTAAATAATGGCTTTTACTGGCGTCATACCTACCACGAACATGAAGTTTCCAGTTTGTCATCGGCGGTGGCGTAAAGCTAAAACGCCAGCTCTCCAAACGATCTCTGAACTCACGCTTTTCTTGATAGTGTTGGAAGATACTTTGGTAAGAGGCCATTGCCTGAGGATCTGTCAGTAGCCATGCCAAAAGTTGCTTAGTGCCACTTTGATCAAACGCAGATTTTGGAAAAGTACTGGTTTTTAGCACATGAATATTTACATGATTTTGTTCAGGTACAGGTTGAACATCAAATTCTAAGGGTAAGGTGGCACTGCTCAAACAGGCCCGACAGAGATAGGAATTGACTAAGAAAATTGCCCGGGCAAGTTCAAGCTGCGGTATAACAACCCAATCGTGTTTGTTACCCCAAAAACAGAAAGCATTCTGCTTTCCGTCTCTATCTCGGATTGACTTGAAGCTGCTGATCTCTGGGAAATCAGCCAATTTTGCTTCGATAAGCTGATAGCCCGGTGCAAATGTGATGACCCTGTCTATGCGGCGCGATGGTTTCTTTTGACTATTTAGTAGCTTCCCTCGACTAAGTAAGGGTAAATTCGAAAGCTTGGTATATTTTTTATCTTGTGTAGGCCAGCTCCAAACCGCAATTGACCATTCAGGAACATTGTTGTACCGAAAGAAGTCCCCGATGTGAACTATAGTCGCATCTGATCCAAATCCTTTTATTGCGGTCACTCAACCTCCACTCAAAACAAACATAACTCAGCTAAAACACGCTGGCTATCTGCGGTTAAACGCTCCTTACTTAGCCGTGCTTGACGCAAAACCACCCAATTTTTTAGTTGCCCGGTATCACGGTAAATCTGGATACAAGCATTGCTTAACCGCCTTAACTGATATTCAGTAATGGTTTCGGAATATCGCTGCAAGAACGACTTAACCAACAGTAATTTGTCTAAATTTTTCTCAACAGTGCTTTTATTATTTAATTGCGATAACAGGTAGTTTGCCGACAGCCTTGGTGCGGAAGAGTCAATTTCAATTGACTGCAACACCCTGAACAAACGCCTAACGATCGTCAAATCTCGTTGACGCCAGTCTACTTTCTGCTGCGGAGTTGACCTGACTTGTTGATGTTTTCCATTAAAGTGGAGCAGCCACCTCCTGTCATTTCGGTAAAGCCAGGCATACAACGCCTTACCAGTACCGTTTTTACGGGCCGCGGTCACACCAACCTCTAATACGGCTTGTTCCCATAACTGCCGTTTGCTCTTCAAGTCTTTATTGCTTGCTGTCTGTTGTCTGGTTATCGGGAAAAAAAATTTCGTGTTTGGTTTCAGTTGACGAACCCGACCGATAATTTCTTCTGGCGATAAATTAGGCAGCAATGTCTGCCAAACAACCGCATGTTCTAGGTAACTGAACGCTTTTCTGTGTTTGCGGAAAATACTTTTTAGCCAGCAAGTATCGGTGGCGGAATTGATTTGCAGATTCAATTGGTCCAGGGTTTTACGCTGGAATGTATTGCGGACCAATGCATAGACTTCATCGTGCTTGATATGCCTGCCTCTGCACAAACCAAAGTCGACAGCCAAATCACGGTAGAAGGCTGTCCATTGTGAAAAACTGGGTGATCCGTCAGGCTCCATATCGATCAATTTGCTGCCGTATCGTGCTAAACGCAGTAAATCTGGATTGCTGGTCGCAGTATCTAATGGGATTTCTGGTTTAACATTTAACGCATGAAATTGATGTCGCTGATCAACAGTTCCTACTGGAAATAGATTAAGAGTCCCATGCTCAGGACAAAGGTTCAAAC
>JACCDZ010715278.1_pt1 | contig 11893 bp, 3 predicted proteins | sample 7449551 | NCBI WGS metagenome assembly JACCDZ01 (sample SAMN15323452, study PRJNA562643) | freshwater metagenome | isolation source: river surface water | place: USA:Blue River Watershed | collected 2017-08-18
ACTTCGTTTGGTTTGTAGAGTATACCGTTTAATGATAACACTTTTTCCAAGGCATTGTCAATAGGTTTAACATCAGTTTTTAATCTACGATCAGAGTAGTAAGCAGTAATTTCACCAATCATTACCAAGTTACCACTTAGATCGATACCGCCGAGAGCAGTTCCGCCAGTTTCGTTAATATGTTTTACAAAACGCATCTGCTGGACGCCGCCGTATGTTGATGTATCAATACCAAAGTTTAAGTTATTTCCATAATAGAAACTTACACCGGGGCTGTCTGTTGTGCCATTATCAAACTGTATTTCACCGGAAGTAGGTGTACCTTTTGTAAACGTACCATTCCCGCTAATTGCATAACCTGTCCAGCGTGTATTGCCCGCAAAATATGTAGTACCGTTGACATACAACTTGTAACCTTGGTTTGTAGTTGTGCCAATATTGACGTTCCCGTTACCGTGAATGTTTAAAAGGTTATCGGAACTATAATGACCGAACGTTAAAAAGTTGTTGTCAGAACCTGATGTACCGGAATGATTGTATCCAATGTATCCCGAGTTCTTAGCAGATTCTGCTTGACCAATTAAGATAACAGTATTTCTGCCTGACCCTAAACTAGAATTCATGAAACTACCTGCCCAGTTAAAGGATCCCGGAGCGGCAGTTCCGGTAACTCTTAACACAGGAAGGCCATCACCGCTTGGTCCTGAGATCGTAACTAATCCAGTAGAAGGGTTAACAGTGAATGAACTTGTGGTATATACAGTTTCGCCAGTTGCAGATGCATTGTTAGTATCTACAAAAGTGATAAAATGGTTTGCGCTAACGGTTCGAGCAACGGTATTAACCTGACTTGCGGTTGTTGCACTACCTACGCCAACTGTGCCAGGGGCTACCCAACTTGGGGCCGCTCCTGCACCGTTTGTCTGTAGAACAAAGCCAGCAGTACCTGCGGCTAGTAGTGCTGTAGTATTCGCCGCACTCTGGTATGGAATGCTTCCGCCGGCGCCGCCTGGTAAGTTGACTGCGCTCTGCATTAATGTAGCAGTATTCAACGAAACTGTTACTGCCGCACTACCGTTGTATGTGCTTACTGTACCAGATAAACCAGTACTAATTGTTAGTGCATTGCTTACAAATCCAACACCAATACTACCGGTGTTGGTATAAACCGGAGCACTTGTTCCTGCACTGATTAATAGTTGTCCTGCTGTGCCCGGTCCTGCAAATCCAGATATACCTGGAGATACTTGATAATGTAGTTGACCTGCTGTACCACCTGCTAAGTTAGTGGCGGTAGTCGCTTGTCCGGCAGTTAGGCCTGTTATAGAAGTCCATTGAGGAGCGGTTGCTCCTGCAGTTAGAACCTGGCCAGCACTACCTAATCCTAATAAAGCCGTTGTACTTGCCGCACTTTGATAAACTAAACTACCTGCGGCACCGCCGGCTACGTTCACTGCATACTGCATTAATGTAGCAGTATTCAATGTCCATGTTCGTGCAACACTACCATCAAAAGAACTACCCGTTAAACCTGTGCCTGCACTAAGAGCATTAGCAACTTTGTCTGCTGTTGCGGCTCCGCCAACATATAACGAAGCAGTATTGACCCATGTAGGAGCACCAACTGCGGCTAATAATACTTGTCCAGGTGTACCTGTACTTAAGAAGGACGTTACGTTTGGAGCACTTTGATATGCAATGGCTCCTCCACCTCCACCAATTAAATCGTCTGAGTAAAATGCTCGGCCAACATAAATGCTAGTTGTGTTTACATAACTCGGAGCACTAGTTCCGTTGCTTTGTAGCAATTGTCCAGCAGTACCTGGACCAAAGAAACTTGTTGATCCTGCACTTGTTTGATAAGGTACTTGTCCGGCAGTACCACCTGCTAGGTTAGTAGCAGTTGTAGCACTACCTGCACTTAGACCACCGAGCGCTTGCCATGTTGGAGCAGTTCCATTACTTGTAAGAACAAATCCGTTAGTACCAATGGCTAAGAAAGATGTATCATTAGCACCTGTTTGATAAGGAATACTACCTGCGGCACCACCTGTTAGTTCATCAGCAAATCTAGAACTGTTAACATACATACTGCCTGTACTAATAAAGGCTGTGGTATTGGCTGCGCTTTGATAAACAAACTGACCACTTGTGCCACCTGCTAGATTTTGTGCATAACCAATTAAGGCAGTTGCAGTATTAGACCACTGAGGAGCACTTGCACCTGCCGTTAAGAAATATCCCTGTGTTCCTAGACCTAAGAAGGATGTATCGTTTGCACCAGTTTGATAAACTAAACTACCCGCGGCTCCACCGGTTAACTCGTCTGCAAATCTAGAACTGTTAACATAGATACCGCTAGTGCTTACATAACTAGGAGCAGACGCTCCATTACTTTGTAGAAGTTGGCCAGCAGTACCCGGACCATAAAAACTAGTTAAACCTGCGGCTGTTTGATATGGTACTTGACCTGCTGTGCCACCTGCTAGGTTAGTAGCAGTTGTAGCACTACCGGATGCTAGACCAGTCAATGCTTGCCAACTTGCGGCATTGGTTCCCATTGTAAGAACATAACCCGCTGTGCCTGTTGCAATAAATCCTGTTACACCTGATGCAGTTTGAATAGGAATGTTACCAGCAACGCCGCCTCTTAGGTTGTCTGCAATGCTGGCATCGCCAACATACATACTGCCTGTGCTAATAAAGGCTGTGGTGTTAGCCGCGCTTTGATAGACAAACTGTCCAGCGGCACCACCTTGTACGTTTCTAGCATACCCAATTAGGGCAGTTGCAGTACTAGACCAAACAGGAGCAGTACCGTTAGAGGTCATAAATGTTCCTGCTGCCCCAATTGCTAAGAAGGTAGATACACTAGCACCGCTTTGATAACGAATACTTCCTGCGGCTCCGCCTACATCATTTACTGCATATCCAACTACTAATGTGTTAGTGTTGACCCATGAAGGAGAACCAACCGCCGCACTTAATAATTGTCCTGGCGTTCCCGTGCTTAAGAAAGATGTTACATTTGGAGCACTTTGATATGCAATGGCACCACTACCACCACCAATTAAGTCATCGGCATAGAATGCTCGGTTGACATACATTGTAGTGGTACTGGTCCATACAGGAGCACCGGTGAAGTTTGCCTGTAGGAATTGGCCAGTCGAACCTGTGCTTAGGTAGGCTGTTAAGCCTGGGGCACTTTGATAAACCAATGTACCGGCTGATCCTGCAGATAAGTTTGTAGCAGTAGTAATTGTACCGTTAATAACAGCATTAACTCCGCCCTGAACATTCAATGCCCCTTGAATCCAAACGTTACCACCAAAACCAGCACCGCCTAATACTGTTAGGTCGCCCGAACTTGTATTTCCTGTGTTAGGAGCACCGCCTGCAAGTTTAATTGCCCCTGTTCTAAATGTGCCCCAGTTAGTTCCTGTGTAAATGTTACCAATTGCTGTACCATTTTCCCACCATTCTAGATAGGTGGTAGCATTGTTTAATCCTAAGAAGGCATCTTTATCAGTGCCGTCAAAGTAGTGCATTATATAGCCAACGTCTTGTCCGTCGTCTAACGCCCAAGCATGTACTTCTGGAGTTGAGCCAGGAGGTGCATGTAGGTTAACTATAGCATCAGTAACAACTGTGTTTGTAGAATATACGTAAGTGGCAGTACCTAAAAAAGATACAGTATCTCTAAATGTTGTTGGGCCAGCAACAACAAGAGACTTATCAATCCATGCTCCGCCTGCGGTGTAGAGAGAATTGCTAGTGTTTGTACCTGTATCTGCATTTGTACTATTAACTTGTAATGTACCGGTAATTGTTTGGTTACCGCCCACTCCCAGTCCGTTGGCAAAATAACTGTCTCCAGTTACACCTAGGCCGCCGCCTGTGACAACAAGACTCTGACCACTTGCCGCACTTGCACTGCCTGTACCGCTTTGTGCTTGAACTTGTGTAACATATACAGGAGCACTTGCACCAGCGGTTAGTAATGATTTAGGTGTTCCACTTAGTGAAACAAACGCAGTAGTGTTGGCATTAGATTGATAAACAAGAGCACCTGTTGTACCACCTTGAACATTATCTGCAAAGTTAGCACGGTTAACGTACAATGTAGTTGTAGCGGCCCATGTAGGAGCGCCAGTTCCACCACTTACCAACAATTGACCGGTAGTACCTGCGGCTGAGAAAGCAGTAATACCAGGCGCACTTTGATAAGGAATAGCACCCGCTACGCCGCTTGCTAGGTTAGATGCTGTCGTAATGCTACCAAAAATATTTGCGGCAGATACTGTTCCGCCGACGTTTAAGTCACCACCGATGTATGTATTGAGCCATACACCTAGACCACCTACTACTTGTAGGGCCCCGGAGTTGGTTCCAGCAGAGTCTGTTTTAGCATTTACTAGAAGAGTCTTTTCAATCCATCCTCCACCTAATGTATAGAAAGAGTTGTTGGCTGAGGTTACTACGCTAGCATTAGTGTTCTGTACACCTAAGATTCCACCTACACCTAAATCACTAGCAAAGAAACTGTTTCCAGAAACACCCAAACCTCCATTACTAACAGTAATTGATTGGCTAGCAACTGCGGTTCCGTTAGCAGTACCACCACTAAATGAGCCTGTAGTAGACCATATAGGTGCGTTATTAAAATATCTTAAATTATTTCCGTTCGTACCGCCGGCTAAGAATACTGTTGTGTTAGCCGCACTTTGATATGGAAGGCTACCTGCACCTCCGCCTGTTAAGTCGTCGGCATAGATAGCACTATTGACATATATATTAGATGTAGTTACAAAAGCCGGCACACCGGGTTGACTCATTAACAATGAACCTTGTGATCCTGTGCTAATGTAAACTGGTGTTTTTCCTTGGCTTACAAGAATTGCACCAATGGTAGTTGTACTTACAAATTGAGGTTCGCCGGGCTTGCTGACTAGCACACCGCCCTCTGTCCCTGTGCTGATGTAAGTCGGTGCATTAGTGCCGCCGCTGACCAATAATTGTCCTATAGTTCCCGGACCTGCAAATGCCGTACTGTTAGCCGTACTTTGATAGATTAATTGACCCGGTGTACCACCTGCTACATTAACTGCATACTGCATTAGAGTTGCAGTATTAACCCAGACAGTACCTGAAGAACTTTGGAAAGTTACGTTTGTGCCTGTCCCAAAATTTAATGCGTTAACATTTCCTAGGTTACTATTGTTATACCAAAGAGCAACGTTTGTACCTGTTGTTACAGGGAAACCGTTGACAAAGAAGTTAGTAGCAGTGACAACTCCGCCTAAGAACATATTTCCACTAATGCCAACTCCGCCTGCTACCTGTAGAGCACCTGTAGTAGGAGAATGAACCTGTGTAGTAGTTGTAATAAATGTTCTACCAAATTGGTCAATATAAGTTCTATAGTTAGGGGAGCCACTATAAAAATTAATATTTCCTGTAGGTCCACTGTATATATTAACATCTGAGTGGAACGAACTACCACTTACACCAATGCTGACATTGTTTGCAGTATCTTTGGCAATTACTGGTCTTACATAGTTTCCGTCTGTAGCAACAATTTGCCAATTGTTCATCGGAAACGCCATTACAACGTTTGTTGTATTGTCTATTACCGCAGAGACTGTGGCAGTTTGAACAATACCTCTAAATGTAATTTTACTACCAGTGGCTGTGTTATTATAGTTTGTACCTAGAACTGTGTTATCGTTAACGTATAAATTCTGTCCAACGCCAACACCACCAGTGACAACTAATGCGCCAGTTTGTGTTGATGTTGCGGCTGTTGTGCCTGCTAGTGTAAGAGTATTTTGAAAAACAGGACCTGCTGTTCCACGAGAAACTAAAAGTTGGCCGGCTGTGCCAGGGCCTACAAATGTTGTTACACCAACGGCTGATTGATATGGTATTTGTCCTGCTGTGCCGTTAGCAATATTTGTTGCAGATGTAATAACACCGGTAACACTAGCGTTGATTGTTCCTTGAACGTTAACGTTTCCGCCAACCCACAAGTCTTTTGCAATGCCTGCGCCGCCGAGTAATTGTACAGCGCCCGACGATGTTGACGTAGCGTTAACAGTTGATATAAATGTGGCTGTTTGTGCAACCACGAGGCCATTTTTGACCTTAAAGTCTAAGTTTGATGCCATTAGTTTCCCTCTCCACCAATAGGCTGGTAAATTGTATCGTATATTTATGTATTTGGATTTCTTTTATTATTTGATAAAAAAATAGGGCTCTGAGAGCCCTATTTTATAGTTTAACAAAAAATTAAATTGTAATTGTTGTTCTAGTGACCTTAATGGTCATGTTAGTTGGCGTATAGTTGGCAGTAAATTTCAATGTAATTGTACTTCCTACTAATGTTGCATCGAATGAGCCCAACTCACCGGTATTTGTTGCTACAGCATATTCAGTTATGTAGACGTTTGTTCCATCATGGAATAGCAACAATTCTTGTACATGAACTTTAGCAACGTCAACAATTTGTACCAAATACTTTGCTGTTCTATAAGCAGTAGCACTGAATGTATCTAGGCTTATTTGAGCATTGGAAGTAATAAATCCACTAGTGTAACTTGCCAACAGGCTATTGTTGCTATATAAGGAAGAAACTACAGTCTGAGTACTTACAGAACCGATTGTTACGTCTTCTCCTACTACTACACTCTTGGCAATACCGACTCCACCAGAAATAACAAGTGCGCCTTGATTGATAGCATTCGAATCAGTTGCATTAGTTATTGATGTAACACCACTGATATTTGTAACACCTAGTTGACTTGTACCACTTGCTGTAAATAGACCAGTAACCTGTAGATTGCCACCAAATGTTCCGTTGCCTGTAACTGATAGATTTGTAGCAGTTAAAGATGTAATTGTTACAGAAGATGGTAATGTAGCATTACTAGTTACAACAAGGTTAGTTGCTGTAATTGTTCCACCAACAGTAGTTATTAAATCGCCTACTGTTGTGCGGCCAGTAACGTTTAATGTTCCACCAATTGTTTCGTTGCCGGTAACAGTTAGTGTTGTTACTGTAGTAATTGTTGCAGTTAGTAGACCTAGAGTAGTCTGGCCCGTAACTCCTAATGTTCCGCCAACTGTTTCATTACCAAGGATTCTAGATGTTGTGGCAGTGAATATTGTAGCAGTTACTAGACCAAATGTGCTGTATCCAGTAACCGTTAAATTACCTGTGACATTTTCATTGCCTGTAACTGTTAAGTTTGTAACGGTGGTGTCTGTAGCACGTAGCAGGCCTATTTGACTATAGCCTGTTACAGACATTGTGCCGCTAACTGTTAAGTTAGTGACCGTTGTATCTGTTGCTCTTAGTAACCCTAATGTGCTATAACCGGTTACCGTTAGAGTACCTGTTATATCTTCGTTACCTGTAACCGTTAAGTTAGTAAGTGTAGAGTTTGTAGCACGTAATAGACTTAGTTGTGTATAACCTGTTACAATTAAATTGCCGCCAACAGTTTCGTTACCAATAATGTTTGCACTTGTGGCTGTGAATATTGTAGCAGTTAGTAAACCTAGTTGAGTGTAGCCAGTTACTCTTAGACTTCCTCCAATAGTGGCACTATCTGTAACTGTAAGACCTGTACCAGTGCCTTCTACAATTACATAATCAAATGTACCTGTAGTACCTGTTAATTGGTTGAGTCCGATTCCTTGTAGATATAAACTACCTTGGATGTTAACATCGCCGCCGACCCACAGGTCATTGTTGATTGCGGCACCACCTCTAACTTGTAGAGCACCGGTGCCGTTATCAAATCCTGTTGCATTAGCAGTGTTTGATGCAACAATGTTTGTTGCTGTGAAAGTTGTACCGTTAAATCTTAAAGCGGCATTGAAAATTGTTTGACCCGGACCGCTTTGATAAGGAATTTGATCTTTTAGGCCGCCTGCAATATTACTAGAAGTTGTAGCACTACCAGCAGTTAATCCAGTAGGAGCAGACCATGTTGGGTTACCACCACTAACAACTAAAATTTGGCCATTAGTACCAATTGGTAAAAATGCTGTAGTGTTGGGGTTTGTTTGATACGGTAAACTGCCGCTTGCTCCGCCCTCTAGACTTGTTGTGGTATTTGCATAATCAATTCTACCAACTAGCCGTTGTGTAGTTGCGTTGAATGTAACAGGAGTATTCTGTAGTGTGCCGTCGGCCATTGTATAAACAATACCGCTAGCCGTTGTTAGATTTCCGCCTCTTAGAGTTTCACCTCTTACAACACTTCCCGACCAAATACTACCGGCAACACCTACACCACCTAGTGTTTGTAGGCTTCCTGTAATGGTACTAGTTGCATCAGTGGCGTCAGTGAGTCTAATACCACCTGTTTTGAACACTCCGTAACTTGTACCAGTGAATGTTCCGTTAACTTCATCTCCGTCGGCATACCATTCTAAATAGCCAGTATCGTTGGCTAATCCCAAAAATGCGTTCTTATCGCTAGTTTTGTAATAGTGAAATACTAGACCGATATCTTTTCCGTCGTCTGTTGTCCATGTGTGATCATTAGGATTTCCAGAAGATGGAATATGTAAATTTAATAAGTTATCTGTGATAACTGTATTAGTAGAATATACATAAGTTGCAGTTCCGCTGAAGATTACATCATTTTTAAATAACGCAGGACCTTCAACAGTTAATTCTTTTGTTACATATGCGCCGCCTGCAACATACAAAGCATTTGATGTATTTGTAGCGGTATTAGATGCAGTACTGGCAACAATTAAATTGTCGCCGACATATACCCCACCAACAACTTTAAGAGCGCTACTTCCACCGCCTGCTACTGCGGCAGCGGTAGTAGAATTAATAGTTGTATCGCCTGCAACTGTTAATATTCCGCCTAAGTTAGTTGTACCTGTACCAACTGTTAAGGTGTTAGTACCTGTAACAAATAGTGCTCCGCTAAATGTGTTAACAGCACCATTGAATAAACTGTTACCTGTTACAGTTAAAATGCCTTGAAGTGCAGAACTACCTGTTACAGTTAGATTGCCAAGAATGTCAGCAGATGTTGCTGTAAAAATTGTAGCCGTTAATAAACCTACAGTACTAGGACCAGTTACATTTAGACGACCTAATAGACCGGTGTCTCCCCAAACTGTTGCAGTTGTGCCTACTACTAAATTTCTAGCAATGGCAACACCACCATTAACTTGTAACGTACCAGTTTGACCGGTCGATGAAGTTACTATACTTGTGCCTTCAATCAGCGCACCGGCTTTGACTACGAAGTCTTTAGTGATCGATGTTAGTGCCATTTCTTTTTATTCCTAATTAAACCCTCATTGTAGTCCTAAAGATCTTTAGCGTCCTCGGTGCTGAATCGCTTGCTGTAAAATACAATCGAACCATATTATCGCCTTGAACATCGGCTGAAAAATCTCCCAAATCGTCGTCTGAAACTAAAATCGCATACTCGGTAGCATAAACATTTTGATCGTTATCTACTAACAACAATATTTCAATTGTTTCAAATCTTGCGCCCGAACCAGTTCATTCAGTTATCTGTATCAAGTATTTTGCTGACCTAAAGTCATCGATAGAATACGAGTCTACAACAACGCTACTGGTAGTATTTACCAAAACTTGCCCGGAATCTAAAATGGCATCAGCAATCTGAACACTTTCTGCATTTATTCTTCCGCCGACACCAACACCACCAGTTACTATAACCGCACCAGTATTACTAGATGTACTATTTGTTGGGTTTGTAAAGTAAACTATGTGATTTGTACTACTACCTCTACCTGTTACTGTTTGCAAAGTAGAAGTATTGGAAATAATAAGTGTAGTCGCAGTAGTTAAACCAGTAATTGTTGAAATAACTCTAATGTCTTCGCCACTAACGATAGATTCAATTAGAGTAGTTGTAGTAATAACAGGTACCCCTGCACTATAAATTGTGCCACCTAGCCACAAGTCGCCACCTGCACTGATACCTCCTGCAACTACTAACGCACCTGTGCCAACACTAGTTGCTGATGTTGCCGCTGTGACTCGTATACTATTAGTGGCTGTTAAGTTTGCTAATGTTAGAGTTTCTAATTGCGTCGTAGCAGAAATTTTAACCCAAGCAGATCCAGTCCACTGATACGTAGTAGTTCCTATTGTATATTTGTCTCCTACTAAAGGATTTTGTGGAAAAATTGTTGCCATTCTTTAAATTCCTGTAAATTGTATCCAAGTTTTTGTTCCGTCATCGTCGATATATTGGAAGGTTGCTCCTAAACTAGGATCAATCCAGAAATCTCCTAATCTTGCTCCCACAGGAGGCGTTCCTATAGAAAGAGAAGTTCTCGGTGTGTATAACAGATTATTTTCAAGAGCAATACCATCTTCACTGCGTATGTGAGGCACAGTCATTGTACTGCTAGTACTTTCGAAGTAGAAATCAGAATCTCTTTCTAATTTTGCATACGAATTTGTTCCTGTAGTTAGGACAATGCCGTATGTACTTACGTTAGTAGACGTATTAATGAACGAATTATTTGCAAATGTAGCAGTCGTAACTTCAAGGTTTGCCGCATTAGTAAACGTTGCTGTTGTACCATCAGATACTAAAACTGTATTTGCGGCACCTATACTAATAAATGCTGTGGTTCCTGTATTAGTTTGATAAGGAATGCTACCCTGTTTGCCACCTGCAATATTTGTTGATGTTGTTGCTAGACCAATAAAATTATTAGCATAGGCATTTAAGAATTTAGCATCTTGAGGTACTGCTAAACCTATAGACATTGCATCAATTGAGCCGGGAGAACTAGGTTGTATGCTAATACTTCCACCAAGTGAAGGTTTAATAGATACGTTTGCAGCCGAAGGACTAATTTCAACCAACGACGATCCCAGCATGTTAACTGCACCATTTAGGTTTGTAGTTCCTGCTACAGTTAAATCACTGGATAGAGTTGCTGTACTTCCTACGGTGAGTGTTGTCCCAAGATTTAAATTTTTTCCTATACCAACACCACCTGAAACAACCAATGCACCAGTTGATGTATCATTTGAGTTGTTAGCATTTGTAACAGATGCTTGAATGAACGTTGCAATGGTTGCGGTGAGTAACGTAGCGGTAACTGTTTGCAATACAGACCTACCGCCTACATAAAAATCTTTAGCAATGCCAGCACCACCTGCTACTGTTAATGCCCCAGTGTCAGTACTAATTGCAGTATCTGTTCCTACAACACGAAGGATTGTAATTGTGGCTGTTGTGGCTGTAAATTCATTTAAGGTTAGTTTTTGTAAAGTTGTATTTCCGCCAACAAATAAATCCCCGCTAATCCCTACTCCACCTTCAACAGTAAGAGCACCCGTATTGGTACTGGTTGTAGCAGTACCTCCAGAAACAACCACCCTACTAGTTCCCGTTCCAATCAAATTAATATTTTGTCCGGGTAAATTGCTGTACATTTGTCCGGCACCAAATTGAATGTTACCTAGACTACTTGAATAAGTGGTAACTAGTTTATCACTAGTAATTACCGTAAAACCTGTGCTAGTGCTCGGCGTTGGTGGAAGTTGTGGCTGTGCGCTAGCAAGGTCGATAAACTGACCGCTTCCACCTTTCCTTAGCGTTGATCCACTTAATAAACTTGGCATTATGTCTTCCTAAATTATGCGTTTGCGGTCTGTAGAATACTCAATGTTAACTGAAGTGTTCCAGTTGAATTAGAATATGCTCTAATACTATCTAATTCTTCAATAATCAACTTACCTGACAAAGGACTACCTGCATCGTTTGCGGGGATTGCAAAATCTTTAACTAACATACTCGGTGTATTACCTGGTTGGCCACCAAATCCTTGAGCATCAGGTAGAATTGTTTTAAATCTATAATGCTCA
>JACCDZ011704221.1_pt1 | contig 11889 bp, 9 predicted proteins | sample 7449551 | NCBI WGS metagenome assembly JACCDZ01 (sample SAMN15323452, study PRJNA562643) | freshwater metagenome | isolation source: river surface water | place: USA:Blue River Watershed | collected 2017-08-18
AATAGATGTCAAACCTAAGCCCCTTAAAGGTGACCACGGTCGCCAACTACGTATTTTAATTTTTCTTTTCTTGTGCACAACTTGATGATTAGAAAATCCAGCGAGATCAAAAACTTGCATTAGAGAAAATTCAGTGAATCCAACCAAATGGGTAAAGTCAAGATACATAGAGTATGAACTCAATAACGATGACATATTAGGCACTCGAACTGATAACACACCCCCAGGTCTTAGTACGTTATAAATTGCCCTCAATATCTCTACAGTTCTTTCTCGAGGAATATGTTCCAGTACGTCATTGAGAATGACTACAGAGAACGTTTCATTAGTTTCATTGAGGTAATCGAATGCATCGATAAACTGCAGTTTGGAAAACGATCCAACCTCCTCAACCGCAATCTTGAAGGACACCTCCGTGACCTCGACGCCTGACAGGTTTGAAAAACCCAATTTATTCAAAATAAATATTTGATGGCCGTAACCACATCCAATATCAAGAATTGGGCTGTTCTTTTCAAGAGTTGATATCCATGGCCTATCAAAAGCATAGGCATCAAAATCATCTTCAATCAGCTGGGACGACGGCCTCTGGTTAAGCATTCTTTTGTAATGTTCTGTGTAGGTTGCATAATAGTCATTAATAATTTTCAATTTAAATACCTTATTATATTTTTTCACTCAAGCATCTTGTAATACCCAAGTGAGGACTCAACGCACAAGCTAAGCGAGAATTTCTCTTCAACCTTACGCTTGCTAACTGTTGCAAAATGCTCTGACTGTTTAGAGTTATCGAGCAATGAATTAAGTGCAAATACAAGATCAGCCTTGGAGCCTGGATTCACTAGAAGTCCATTCACGCCATCCTCTACTAGCTCAGGCCCGGGACCGCAATTGGCACAAATGACGGGTGTATTAACTGCCATAGCCTCAAGTACTACGATCGGAAAGGCCTCAACCTTACTATCGAGTACAAAAACAGTTGCGTATCGTATCCAAGCCAACGCCTGCTCATGCGGTACGCGACCAACGTGCACGATGCGGTTTGCGTACTCGCCAACAATGCTGCGGATGGCGGCCGATATTGGTGTCCCACGGTATTCAGTCTCGGGACCGACATAGACCAAATAGACATCAGGATGGTCCGCGAAAACCTCACTCATGGCTTCGGCCAAGAGCACCGCCCCCTTACGCTCGCTTACCGAACCGACAAAGACCACATACTTCGCCGGTCGCACCTCCAGGAGAGGCAGTTTGCTTTCATCGATCAGCGGTGCGGGGTTATGAATCACCACCCCATGCCGCGGTTGCAGTGCGAAGAACCGACGCGTTTCGTCTAGGATGTAACGTGATACTCCAATCCAGTTTCGGTGCCAATAGAGGGTGGCCTTTTCCAGCAAATAGGTCTTACCACGCGGCCCGCCCATGATGCTGCGGATATGGCTTTCGGCAAGATGCAAACGCACCACCACGGGGCAAGCACGCAATGGGAAGGGCAAGCATCCTTGATACTCTGGAATTTCAAAGACTTCAATGCGCCCCGCCAGCGCTTCGGCGCGCAGCCAGCGCCAAAGGCGCACGCGATTGAGAAACCAAGCGATATGGGAGGTGGCGTTTTCCGCCAGCGTTACGACACGCACGCCGTCAAGCCAATCTGTGTGCGGCTGTTTTCCCCATTGAGCTACGCTGATTTCATGCCCCTCGCGCAAGAGCGCCTGGGCAAGCATATGTACGAAGGTGCCGATCCCGCCATGCGGGCGTGGCGGATATTCGTTGCAAAAGAAGCCAATCTTCATCGTGAGCAAACCAGGGAAAGAAATGTGTTGGCGGGCTTGCTCAGCGCCGCCGGCAACTGCGCGAAGAGCTTGCCTAAGGATGCGGCGTCTTCGGCAGAAACGACGCCAAGCATACGCAGCATCAGGCCAAAGATCGTTGCGCCGCAGGCGACACCCAGCAGGATGCCAACCGCCCCACCTCCCGCAAGTTGCGAGGCAAGACTCGCCGCGACACCGCAGCAGATCGCGGCAACCAGCAGCAAGCCCAGCGACTGGAAGGGGACAGCCAAGTCATAGCGCTTGCGCAGCAGATAAAAACCGATGCCGATCAGCATAGTTTGCACCAGGAAGCGCGCGGCGGACACCCCGGCAGCGCCTGCCGCGGGCGCTAGGAGGATGCATAGCAACACCAGCAGGCCTGCACCCAGAACGCTCCAATTGCGAATGATGTGCGCGTCGCCATGCCCATACACGACGGAAGAACCCACCGTGGCGAAGGCCAGCAGGCCAGTAGCCATCAGCCATTGCGCGGCGGGTGCTGCATCAGCATATGCTGCACCGAAAACGAGCTTGATAATTTCCGGCATGAGAGCAACACCGCCCAGCGCAAAAGGGAAAGTCATCAGTGCAATGAATACCGTCATGCGACGATATTCATTGTTCAAGCGAGCTGTCTGCTCCTCGCCCACGAGATAGGACAGATGAGGCAGCAGCGCGCCGGATATCAAATTCACCGCCTGCACCACCACATTCGAAAACACTAAGCCTGCGGCAAAGTAACCTAATTCGAGACCTGTAGATAATCGATCAAGAAAAAAAAGTTCGGCACGGCCCCAAACGACCGCCGAGATCAGCCCGGCCAACCAGGCGTCACGCGCATAGGCCGCGACCGAACTGCCAACGCTTGATTCACTTGCAGTAAGACTTTTGTTCAAAAAACGGGTTTGCGCGACAGCCAGCAAAAAAAGCGCCGCGCCGACCGCATACGATGCCAAAGCACCATAAATCGCTCCTTGAAGCCCCCAACCCATAGCGCCAAAGATTTGGCCTGTAACAAGTACGAGAGAGGAAACTACTACTACTCGCGCATAGGCGCGGAAATACTGTAAACCGGTCAGAATCGCCTGCGCTAGTCCCGACCATAATTGGGCGGCGACCAACAAGGCGAGCGTGATAGCCATTGTGGTTGTCGCCGTGCCCACCGACATGAAATGCAAGGCTAGGACATAGGCAGCAATCGCGGCAAACAGACTCATGACAAGACCCGCTCGCAGGCTGACGCGCATGATGCGCCGGGCGACTAATTCTTCGCCTTGCCCCATCTTCAGCGCCAGGAACCGATTCAAGGTGCCGGGCAGCCCCACGCTGAAAACGAGCACCAACGATTCGGTGAGCCAAAGCAGGAAAGCAAACTGCCCATTCTGATCAGGGCCGAGCAGGCGTGCGATGACTACACCCGCCAACAGCCGACTTAGCGAACCAACCAGAACTGCAGTTGCATTCCAGCGCGCTTTTGCAGCAAGGGAAAAATTAGGGTGTGTCGTCAAAGTATGGAAATTAGTGCGAAGGCTTACCAGAATCCCAGATAATGGCTTTGGGGGATTTGGCTTCCTTGGCTTTGTGATAGCGAAAAATCATCGCTGGAATGTGATGGTTAAGGCTTCTTCGCGCACGGGTTGGGGAGACAGCTTTGAGTAAATGCAACTTTAAGCAAGGAAAAGATGTTTCTTTGCATCAACCCGAACTTCAAAACGATCATGACCCGATGACCGGCAACGTAGATTTAGGAGACTGTTTCATTGGGCACTCTTACGACCGTAAGTTTCATCAAACCTGACGATGTCATCCTCGCCCAGGCATGGCCCGCACTGCACTTCGATGATGGTCGACTTGCATGCTGTTATTGACTATGTCAAAGGTAACATCAGTCATGTACAAAAAACAGTTCGCAAAATATTCCTTGATGACATAGCCTTTATAACCACAGCAAATAATGAAGTCATTAATGCCATGATGAGAATATGTTTTAAGGATATGCCACAGAATAGGTTTGCCACCAATCTCTATCATTGGTTTTGGTCTTGTTGAGGTCTCTTCAGAGATCCGTGTTCCAAGACCACCAGCGAGGATGACTGCTTTCATTTCCTTACTCCATGCTCACGCTAACTTGATAGCCGTTAGTCCTCAGTAACGCTTTTGATCTCGATACTTTTAGATCTTCATCGACCATTTCCTGACACATTTGCTGCAAGGTGATTTCTGAAGCCCAACCAAGCTTTTGTTGCGCTTGTGTGGCATCGCCCAATAGGGTTTCAACTTCAGTTGGGCGGTAATAACGTGGATCAACTCGGATAACTGGCTTCTCAGAGCCGTTGTTAACCCAATAGGCGACTTCGTTAACCCCCTGCCCTTGCCAGCGCAGTTTCATATCTAGAGCCTCTGCAGCAAACTGGATAAATTGACGCACGCTGTATTGAATGCCTGTGGCGATGACAAAGTCTTCCGGTTGCTCCTGTTGCAGCATCAGCCATTGCATTCGCACGTAGTCTTTGGCGTGGCCCCAGTCTCTGAGGGCATCAAGGTTACCGAGGTAAAGGCAGTCTTCGAGGCCCTGGCTGATATTGGCTAAGCCACGGGTGATCTTGCGGGTAACGAAGGTTTCTCCACGGCGTGGGCTTTCGTGGTTGAATAGGATGCCATTACAGGCATACATGCCGTAGGCTTCGCGGTAGTTGACCGTTATCCAGTAGGCGTAGAGCTTAGCCACAGCATAGGGGCTGCGTGGGTAAAACGGTGTTGTTTCTTTCTGCGGGATTTCTTGCACCAGGCCATAGAGCTCACTGGTGCTGGCCTGGTAATAGCGGGTTTTCTTTTCCAGGCCGAGAATGCGTATGGCTTCGAGGATGCGTAGCGCACCCATGGCATCTACATTAGCGGTGTATTCCGGGCTTTCAAAAGATACAGCAACGTGGCTTTGCGCCCCCAGATTGTAGATTTCGTCGGGTTGGGTTTCTTGAATGATCCGAATGAGGTTGCTGCTATCGGTAAGGTCACCGTAGTGCAGGCGGAAGTTGGCATCCGAGACATGGGGGTCTTGATAAATATGATCAATGCGCTCGGTGTTGAAACTACTTGAACGGCGTTTAATGCCGTGGACGATGTAGCCCTTTTCCAGCAGGAATTCTGCGAGGTAGGAGCCGTCTTGACCGGTGATGCCGGTGATCAGGGCGACTTTATTGGTTGTCATAGCGTTCAGCGGTTTCAGTTAGCGGCGGATGTTTCTTAGTGCTTCTGTTAAACGCTTCTGAAGTTTGCTGCGAACTTTGGTGAGGCTGCGTTTAATCTGAATTTTGAACGATGGCGCCTCCGCACTACCATTAACGGGTGTATCCAGGCCGTAGGTGTCGTAGGTTTGATTGTTGCCATAGCGCCCGTATCTGCCATAGCGGCCATAGCGACCACCGTAGCGATAGGCGTAATAACCGTAGCGGGTTAGGCCATAGCGCATTTGTGATGGCACGAATGAGTTGAACACCATGCCATCGGGCATGGCACCCGATTTTTTGAAGAGTTCAATGGATTCGTTAATTTCGTGCAGTGTTACTTTGTCCTGGCGGGCTACGAAAATGGTGACATCCGATAGCTTGGAAAGGACCACCGAATCATTCACCGGCAATACGGGTGGCGAATCGATCATGACGAGCTCGTAGTTTGCGGTAGCCCATTCAATAATTTCGTTCAGGCGCCCTTCTACGAAGAGCTCGCCGGGGTTGTTAGCCGGGCGCCCTGCGGGGATGATGTCCAGGTTGGGTTTAATGCCGCGAATGAGCACGTCTTCAAGGTTGGCTTTTTCTTGCAAGACCTCAGACAAACCCACGGCTTTGCCGATGGGGAAATAGTTTCTTAATGAGGTGCGGCGGATATCGGCATCAATCAGCAGGGTCTTTTTGCCGGAGGCGGCCAACAGGTGCGTTAGGTTGGCGGCAATGAAGCTTTTGCCCTGCCCTGGCACGGCAGAGGTTATGAGCACCACCTTTTGTCGGGGCTTATTAAGCAAGGCAAACTGTAGTGCTACACGCAGGCTGCGAATGGCTTCGGTTGCGGTAGCGTTGGGTCGGATTTCCGAGAGGAGGAAGGGTTCGTCGTCTTTCTTTTCTGCGATGGCCTGATCCTGTTCTGCGGCCAGCGGCAGGATGGCCATCATTTTGAGGCCAATGGCTTCTTCCAACTTTTTGGGGTCACGGACGTTACCCATCATCATGCCAACGATGTTGGCGCCAATAGCTCCGAGCAGAATACCCAGAATGCCGCCAATGGCCACGATAGAGAGTTTGTTGGGTTTGTCGGGGTTCTCTGGAATGACGGCATAGTCGATGACGGCGACGTTACCGACAGTACCGGCTTTGGTGACTTGAAGTTGCTGCGCGGTTTCTTGCAGGCCCATGTAGAGTTTGCTGCTGATCTCTGCATCGCGAGCAAATCCCAGATACTCTTGCTGGGTTTGCGGCAGCAAGCTGATCTGCTTTTCCAGTGTGGCGCTTTCGGCTTTAAGTTGCGCCAGCTGGCTGTTGATGGCCTTCATGTACGGGTGTGATGGCTGGTAGCGCTGCTGCATTTCGCTTCTTTTGATTTCGGCGAGCATGCGTTCTTTTTCTAAGGCGACAGACTGCTCCAGCATGGCCTTGATTTCACCGGGCACATCAATCGTGGATTCCCGGTTTCTGAAATTACTGAACGCGGTTTCCGCCTGGTTCATGCGGTCTGCCAGTTCTGGCAGTTTCTTTGACAGGAACTTCAGGGTTTTGTCGGCCTCTTCAGCCCGGCGCTCGGTGTTCTGATCGACATACGATTGCGATACGGCGTTGAGCAGCCGTTGCGCAAAGGCAGGATTAGGGTGCTCAAAGCTGGCTCTGAACAGGCCGGATTGTTTGCCAGCTTCTGCAGCGTTGAGGGCAGCGATAATCTGCTCTATACGAGATTGCAGCGAGTAGCGGACCAATTTGAATTCGGTGCCAGGATTAGCGCGGAGTGTTTTTATATTGATTTGCCATTGGCCGTCTTCTGACAAGGTTTCTACACCGACCTTGCCGGTGGCCAGGAGCTCGTCGTCTTTGCTGTAGAGGTTCCAGGTCCCTTTTTCACCGACGATAAGGAACAGCGGCTTCTTTAGGTAGGCGGCCGGGATGTTGTAGGTATCAAAGATGAGATCCTCCCCGCCCCAACCGACATCTAGCCAGCTGACGGGCGGTATGGCGAGTCCATCAGGTGTTTTGGGCAGGAGTCTGTAGACGATGCCACCGATGAGCGGGATATGGTTGTTGACCGTTACATCGGTGTGCAGGAAAAGGCTATCAACGGCACGGCCGACAACGCTACGTGACTTGAAGATTTCGATCTGCCCCAGGATGGGCGAGTTTTGTATCTCGAAGGCTTTAGCCACTTCCTGCATTGCCCCGCCCAGGGCACTGCTCTTTTTGTCTTCGACCTGGATCAGTACGTCGGCCTTATAAATTGGCGTGGCGAGCAGTGCGTAAACTACGGCCATGCCAAAGATGGCGCCGGCGACGATGTAAAAGACCGTGCGGTAATAGATGATGTTCTCAAGAATGTCTGAGAACGAGATGGAAAGACTGTCGTCGTCTTGGAACGGGGTGTTGTTATTAGTATCGGCCATGTTTAGTAGATCAGCCCTGCGCCTTTTGCGCTAACAATGGGTTGATAAGTCGGGAATAGCTGTCCGATGATGCGGCCGATCATGGTGATGTCGGTCGGGTTCACAAAGACGTAGTCCTGGGGTTTGAGAATGAATTTGTTGGCGGTAACCATGGCCTGCGGCTGACTGGCATCTAGCTGATAGATCACCGGGGTGCCGTCTTCATCGGCACGTAAGACATAAACCCGGCCGGAGGCGGCGCTTAGCTGATTGAAACCCCCTGCGTCCATGATGGCTTCGGTGAGCGAGATCTTGCCGCGACGCATGACGAGCGAACCGGTCTTGAGCACTTCGCCCATAACAAAGATCTTGCGGGCCTGCCGGTCACCGATGTTGATGACATCACCGTGCTTAAGTAAGACGTTTTCACCAGAACGGCCTTCGTAGTACAGGTCGTAAAGATCCAGCGTGTAGGTTTTTTTATCCCGTGTGAGGGTGACGTTGGTGAGGTCGGATTCTTGCGTGGTACCACCGGAGGTACCAATAAGATCGGTGATGCGTTGGGGAATGTCGGTAATGGGATACACACCCGGTTGCCGCACTTCTCCATTGAGGAACACGCGCTGACTACGATAGCTGAGTACGCTGACGTCGATCTGTGGGTCCTTGATATAGGCTGAAAGCGCTCTAGTGAGTTTCTGGCGGAATTCACGTACCGTTAAACCGGCCGCTTGCTGATCACCGATGAGTGGGAAATAGAGCCTGCCGTTTTCTTCAATGATCCGGCCAGCAGCTTGCGCCGGTGGTGCGTTGGCAATGGTGGCGCCGGATGCTCCTGCGCCAGCCGTGCCGAAGAGGTTGAAGTCGGGGTTGCCCCAGACGTTAACCCGTAGGACATCACCTACCCCCATTTTGTATTCGTACACGAGCGGGGTCTTCGCGGTTGGATCACAGGCATGGCTTTGACCGCCCCGCTGGTTGATCGGCTTGCCATTTCTTGTCATGGGATCCAGGCCAGTGCCAGTCGTACATATCACGGTATCAGCCAATCGCTTTTCAGTCAGCATCTGATCTTTATTAATCTGCGACTTACGTTCCTGATCTTGAATACTGAGCTCCTGAATAAGCGCTGGTGTAATCGCCACGCTTTTAGCAGTAGGTAATTCAGTGGTCGCAGCCAGTTTTTGGGTGTATTCGTACTGCCCTGGCCAGATGGTGCAGCCACTAAGGCAAAGCACCATCAGTGACATTAACAACTTGCAGTATTTCAGATGATTAAGCATGTTTCAGAGCATTCCCAATTGGGGTAGTTTTTCTAGCCACTCTTGTGTGGCTTTCGTAATTTGTTCTTGCGCTATCCGGTAATGCGTTTCTGGTAATTTGTGTGGGTCGGCGATTTCCAGATTGCTCCAGTGGCCATAGAGATAGGCCCGCCCGGTAACGCTGGGGATAATGCGTTGCAGATCATCCAGGTGGTGCTGTTCCATGCACAGGAATAGGTCAAACTGGCCGGCCATGCCTGACACGACTGGTTTTGATCGATGATTTTTGATGTCGGCCATGCCCTGTGCTTCAAGCAGTTTGACGACGGTGTCGTCTGCCTCAATGCCATGCTGCCCGTGTATGCCGGCAGATTGGATTTCGGCTTGCTGGTTTTTTAGTGCAGCCTTGAGTAGATACTCTGCCATGGGGCTGCGACAGATATTAGCGGTGCAGATAATGAGGATTCTCAGCATTACTTTTTGCTGTCAACCCAAGCGCGGCGAAGCATGGGATACATGCCGTACGTTACCCAGTAGAGCGTGGCACCAAATAGCAGATAGAGCACGACCGACCAGTCACTGGTTGTGCCGCCCTCGCCCGACTCTTTCCAAACCGAGAGGAGGAAATACACAAAAATGACGCTTAATGCGGCTATATGCTGCGACACTTTTGTGCGCAAACTTCTGGGTTGGCCGTTGGTACGGTGACGCCGATAACTGTGTGTTGCTTTGTTCATACGGTTCAGGTTCTTAGTTGCGTGTTCGACAGAAAATCGTCGTATGCCAGTTTCAACCCTGCATCGAGACTGATTGTGGGTTGCCAGCCGAGCGATTTGATGCGGCTGCTATCCATGAGCTTTTTGCCGGTGCCATCGGGTTTGCTTGGGTCAAAAGTAATCTGGCCGTTGAAGCCGACTGTTTGAGCGATGGCCTGGGCGAGTTCTTTGATGGTGACATCAGACCCATAGCCCACATTGATATGGCTTAGCATGGGCTGAGTGTGTTGGGCGTACGTGACGGGGTCGAGGTTCATGACGTGAACCGACGCGGCAGCCATGTCGTCGACGTAGAGAAATTCGCGCATGGGCATGCCGGAACCCCAGATGATCACTTCAGGCGCATTGGCCTCTTTGGCTTCATGAAAGCGCCGGATGAGTGCGGGGATTACGTGGGCATTTTCCGGGTGATAGTTATCACCCGGGCCATAGAGGTTAGTGGGCATGACGCTGCGATAGTCAGTGCCGTGGGTTGCGCCGTACTGGCGGTTGTAGCTCTCGCAGAGTTTTATGCCGGCGATCTTGGCAATAGCGTAGGGTTCGTTGGTGGATTCCAGAACTCCTGTGAGCAAAGCCTCTTCGCCCATGGGCTGAGGTGCCAGTTTGGGATAGATGCAGCTTGAACCTAGGAACAGCAGTTTCTTTACGCCTGTTCTGAAGGCAGCATCAATGATGTTGGCTTCGATCAGGAGGTTGTCGCAGATGAAGTCTGCGGGATAGGTGTTGTTGGCGTGAATACCACCCACCTTGGCAGCAGCCAGGTAGACCTGATCCGGTTTTTCAGTTTCAAAGAAGGCGCGAACGGCAGCCTGGTTGGTGAGATCTAATTCTGAGTGGGTGCGGCCAATAATTTGCGATTCAGGGTGGCCGTGCTTGATCAGATGCCGAACGATGGCCGAACCGACCATGCCTCGGTGGCCTGCAACGTATATTTTAGGGTGCTGGGTCATGCGACTTTGACCCTACCGTAAGCGTCTTCAAGTCGTTCGATATCGTCTTCACCCAAATATGACCCGGACTGCACTTCGATCATTTCCAATTCTGTCTGACCCGGATTGCGCAATCTATGAACTTCGCCTATGGGAATAAAGGTAGACTCGTTCTCGGTGAGCGTGAAGATTTCTTTGCCGCAAGTCACTTCCGCAGTGCCCTGCACCACAATCCAGTGCTCAGCACGATGATGATGTTTTTGTAAACTTAGCGCAGCGCTGGGTTTGACACCGATGCGTTTAACTTTGAAGCGCATACCCATGTCAACAGAGTCATACATAGCGTTCCAGCTACCCACATCACTCCAGGTGCCATTGAATGGCACCACCACAACGTGCGGATGCTTTTCCAGAACGGCATAGTCTATTGACTCGGCCCGACATGTATTAAATACGGTTGCTTTGGGGCGTATAAAGCAATGCCCATGGCCAGTTTTTTCTTGGGCGACGCCTTGCATCGCTTGCACACAGACCCCCAGAATATCTTGGGCGCATTGTTCAAGTGCAGCAAGCAAGACATCTGCTTGAACCAGAAAAATACCCGCGTTCCATAACACCTTGCCGCTGAGCAGTAGCGTAGTGGCGTTGTTTTCGTCTGGTTTTTCAATGAACCTGTTTACTGTAAAGCTGCCATCCTGAGTATTGGCGCCTTTTTCTATATAACCGTAGGCGGTACTGGGAAAGCTTGGAACAACACCAAAAGTAACAATAGCACCCGCTTGGGCTGCCGGCATGCCTTGCCGCACTGTTTGAACAAAAGCAGATGTATCAGGTATGTGATGATCTGCAGGGCAAAAAAGTAGTAAACCACTACCTTGCCCCTGCTTTTGGGCGTGGAGTGCGGCTAACGCCATGGCAGCAGCAGTATTTTTACCTTGTGACTCTAGGATTAACGGTCCGCTTACCTGGGCAGATTCTTGCACTTCGGCTACAAGGAACCGGTGCTCTTCACTGGCTACACAGATGACTTCTTCTGCTAAACCTGACAGACGGCGCAGGGTTAGCTCGAGCAGGCTTTTACCATCGATCAAGGGCACAAACTGTTTTGGAAAGGATTTACGGGACACGGGCCACAAACGCGTACCGGAGCCGCCACAAAGCACTACTGGAATAATTTTTTCAGTAGGCATTTTTACTGATGAAACCTTTGAAGATCGTCACAAAAATGATCTTAAGATCAAGCATGAGTGACCAGTTCTGGATGTAGTACATGTCACACTCCACCCGCTTTTGCATTTTGTAGATCTGGTCTGTTTCACCACGGTAACCATTTATCTGCGCCCAACCTGTAATGCCGGGTTTAACTAGGTGACGGTGCATGTATTCCTGAACAAGGTCTTTGTATTCTTCATTGTGTTCAATGGCATGTGGACGCGGACCGACAATCGACATATCGCCCTTTAGGACGTTGATGAACTGCGGTAGTTCATCAAGGCT
>JACCDZ010937998.1_pt1 | contig 11884 bp, 9 predicted proteins | sample 7449551 | NCBI WGS metagenome assembly JACCDZ01 (sample SAMN15323452, study PRJNA562643) | freshwater metagenome | isolation source: river surface water | place: USA:Blue River Watershed | collected 2017-08-18
CGGTGCTGGACATCGGCTACGAGAATAACAGTTCAAGCATCGAGCTCTTTTCCTATAAGCGCGTCATCAGCACCCTGTCGTTCAAGAAGATGTATTGAGCGCCACGCCGGCCGCGATCCTTGCGTATGGCTCACGGAGTCACCGAGGAGCCAGATGGAGCGGCCCTGCCCGTGGCCCCCGACCGCCGCAAACTTGCGGGGCGGCCCACCGTCATTCAAGCCCGAGGAGCCATGTCGTGGCGCGGTCTCCCCAGACCGCCGCCTCCACTCTTGCCCCTCCCCCGCCCCTTCCCCACTCTGTCGTCATGTTCGCGTGGCTTCGTTCTCTCTTCGCCCCGAAGACGCCCGCCGTCGACCTCAGCCAGGCGCCGGCGGAGCCGACCCCGTCCGAGCGCGCGCCGTCGACCCGGCCGCCCAACACCAAGCCTTGGATCGGCGTGGATCTCGACGGCACCCTCGCCGAAGCGACGGCCTGGCAGGGGATGGACCACATCGGCCCCCCCGTCCCGCTGATGCTGCGGCGCGTCCGCCTCTGGCTCGAGCAAGGCCTGCGGGTGAAGATCGTCACCGCCCGCGCCGGCGACCCGGCAGGTCTCGCGGCCACGCAGGCCTGGCTCAAGGCCCAGGGCCTGCCGGAACTCGAGGTCACCGACCGCAAGGACTTCGGCATGATCGAGCTCTGGGACGACCGCGCCATCCAGGTGGTCCAGAACACCGGGATCTGCTTCCTCGGCACTTCCTATTTCGCCCGCCCGAAGGCCCCGATCCTCTCGGATGAGGTTGCGGACCGCACTTTCGTCCTCGTAGGGTCGGAACCCAAGACCCCGCCCGCGGGGCCTCGCCATTCCGCATGAAAGCCTCCCTCAAACTCGAATACTCCCTGCGCGTCCTCTCGCAGCTCGCCCGCAAGAACAAGGGCGGAGCGGTGACCCGCGTGGAGGAACTCGCCAAGCTCGAGGCCATCCCCCGCAATTACCTGGTCCAGCTGCTCAACGAGCTCCGCGAAGGCGGGCTCGTCGACTCCAAGCGCGGCAAGACCGGCGGCTACCGGCTCGCCAAGGCGCCGGAGGACATCTCGCTCAAGCAGGTCCTCGCCGTGGTCGAACCCGACCTGATCGACACGAAGATCACGCTCAAGGGCGCCTCCGGCCCCCAGGTCGCGGCGCTCTGGCGCGAGGTCTCCAAGCGCTTCGACAAGTCCCTCGCCGGCTTCACCGTCGCGCAGCTCGCGCTGACGGAGGCGGGCACCGATTTCGAGATCTGAAGGCCGGACCGTGGACCTGCTCTTCTCCGCCGTCGCGGCGGTCATGCTCTACCTGCACAGCCTGCGGGACTTCGCGCGGGAGGTGACCACGCTCGGAGGCGAAAGCCTCCGGGGCCTCCTGCGGCGCGCCACGGCCAACCGCTTCACGGGGGCGCTGACCGGCGCCGCGGCCGCCGCGCTCGTGCAATCTTCCTCCGTGGTGAACTTCATCACGATGGGGCTCGCGGAGGAGAAGGCGCTCCCGATGCGCGCCGCCTGGACGATCATGATCGGCGCCAACGTCGGCACCACCCTCACCGCCTGGCTGATCGCGGCGAAGTTCGACGGGCTGGGCCCCGTGCTGGTCACCCTCGGCGGGCTCTGGTCCCTGGTCGGCCCTCGCCGCTGGCGCACCTACGGGCGGCCGATCTTCCACTTCGGCCTCATCTTCCTCGCGCTCGGGCTCATCAGTTCGACGCTGCTCCCGCTGGCGGATAAGCCCACGGTGCTCGCCTGGCGCGACACGCTCTCGACGCCGGTGCGCGCGCTCGTCTTCGGCGCCGGGCTGACAATGGTCGTGCAGTCCTCGTCCGTGGTCGTGGGCCTGACCGTCTTATCCGTGGCGGGCGGCCTGCTCGACCCCGGGCTCTCGCTCTGGGTGGTGGTCGGGGCGAACCTCGGCACCGGCTGGGTCGCCCTGCTGACCGCCTCCACGCTCGGACCCTTCGCCCGCCGTCTCGCGCTCTTCAACGCCGGTCTCGACTTGGCCGGCCTCGCGCTCTTCGTCGGCGTCCTCCAGTTCGCGCTACGCCCGCTGCTCGCGCTCGTCGCCGAGCCCGGCCTGCAAGTGGCCTTGGTCCACTCGGCCTTCAATCTCTCGGCCTCGCTCCTCGCGCTGCTGATGCTGCCGCATATCTGGCGGCGCCTCGGACGCTTCACGCCGGCCGAGGAAAGGGATGGCAAGTTGATCGGTTGAACGGTTGGCCAGGGACTGACGAAGTTGATCGGTTGATTGGTTGGCCAGTTGGCCGGAGGTGATCGTTGCCTCTAGGTAGGGCTGACCGTCCCGGTCGGCCGCCTGCATGGGGTCTGGCTTCAGCATGCGCAGCAGGGTGGTGCCTGACCCCATGCCGGTTTCGGCCTTCAACACGAGGTCAGGCACGCCATCGCGATGCGAGGCGAAGCCAGACCCCATGTTTCGGCCGCGGACGAGCAGGGACGCTCGTCCCTACCTGAGCAGACGGATCAAGTTGATCGGTTGATCAGTTGGCCGGAGGCGCGCCAACAGCGAGGTCTGACTCCCTCGATCCTGCCCTCGACTCAGCACTCGACCCAGCACTCGATTCAGCACTCGATTCAGCCCTCGACCCAGCACTCGATCCTGCCATCGACTCTGCCCTTCCTCAAAGAATCAACATCGCGTCGCCGTAACTGAAGAAGCGGTACTCGCGGCGGACGGCTTCGGCGTAGATCTCCTTCAACCAGGGCAGGCCTTCCGGCGAACCGGGCGTCAGGAAAGCGCCGACGAGGCAGAGCAAGGTCGAGCGCGGCAGGTGGAAATTGGTGAGCAGGTGCTCGCAACAGCCGATGGTCTCACCTGGCCGGATGAACAAGGAAGCCGCGCCCGCGTAGTCACCGGCAGGCGCGCGGCCGAAATCGCCGAGTTTGCGGAGCGCATCCTCGGAGGCGCGGACCGTGGTCGTCCCGATCGCGAGGCGCGGCCGGCGATTGCGCAAGGCCGCCAGCGTGCGGACCGGGATGCGGTAGGCCTCGGAGTGCATGACGTGCGCGGACACGTCGTCGCCCTGGATGGGCTGAAAGGTGCCGAGGCCCACGTCGAGCACGAGGTCGAAGGATTCGTGTCCGCGCACCGCCAGCGTGGCGAGGAGTTCGGGCGTGAAATGTAGACCGGCGGTCGGGGCGGCGGCGGCGCGCACCGCGCCACGGTCGGCGTAGACGGTCTGATAGCGGTCGGCGTCATCCACCGGCTCCAGGCCGCGCTCCTTGCGGGCCTCGACGATGTAAGGCGGCAACGGCAGTTGGCCGGCACGCTCCGCGAGGCCGGCTACGGTCACCCCCGCGGGCAACGCGAAGCGTACGAGGTACTCGCCGTCCTGCGCGGCCACCACGACCGCGGGCACCCCGTCGATCGTGAAGCCCGCGGCGTCGGCGGCGCGCTTGCCGGGACGCAGCAGGCACCACCACTCGTCGGGCCGGGCCGTCGGCCGCAGCAGCAGGCATTCGACCTTGCCGCCGGTGGGGCGGACACCGAAGAGCCGGGCCTTGAGCACCGCGACATTGTTGCGGAAGAGCGTGGTCCCCGCCGGCAGCAGGTCCGGAAGGTCGGCGAAGACGCGGTGCTCGAGCGTGCGCGTCGCGCGGCGGATGACGAGCAGGCGGGAGGCGTCGCGTCGCGCGGCGGGCACCGCCGCGATACGCTCCGGGGGCAGGTCGAAATCCAGCTCCCGCAGATCCATGGCTCAGCGACCGGTCTTGGGCGGCGTGATCAGCAACTGACCGTCGATGGCGCGCAGCGGGCTGAACTCCACGCCGGGGGCGGCCTTGCGGAGCTCCTCCTCGACCGCGGAGAGCTTGGCGTCGAGGTCGTCGATGCGGGCGACGAACACCGCCTCAGGGGTCGAGGGGATGGCCGCCGCGCCGTACTCGCGCATGGTGTGGTGGCTGAGCAGGATGTGCTCGAGGCGCTCGAGCAAGGAGGCTTCGAGGCCGACCTTGGTGCCGTGCTGGCGGATCAGGAAAGCGCCGAGGACGAGGTGGCCGTGCAGGTTGCCGGCGCGCGTGAAGCTGGCCTTGGCCATACCGGGCTCGAGGCGGGAATACTCCTGGATCTTACCCACGTCGTGGAGGACGGTGCCGGCGACCGCGAGAGAGGGATCGACCTTCGGGTAGAGCGGGAGCAGGGCCTCGGCGCACTTGGCCATGCGCAGGGTATGTTCGAGCAGGCCGTGGCGGAAGGCGTGGTGCATGCCGAGCGCGGCGACGGCCTCGTAGAAACGCTCGCCATGCTCCTCGAGGACGGACTCGACGGTCGAGCGGAGCGCGTCATGGGGGATGCGGCCGACGATGCCGAGCAGCTCGGCCTTCATCTTCACGGGGTCGTGCTGGGACACCGGGGTCAAACGGCCCATGATCGCCGGGTCGGCGCGCTCGGCGTCGGTCAGCGGGGCGAGGTTCTCCAGCTTGAGGTCGGGGCGGCCGTTGAAATCCCCGACGTAGGCGCTGATACGCACGACCGTGCCGGCCTTCAGCGTGACGAGGACGGGCTTGGCCGGGGAATCCCCGAAGACGCGCGCCTTGAAGTCATCGGTGGCGTCGGCCAGGACCACCTCATAATAGGAGGCGCCGGTCTTCGCGGTCTTGGTGGCGACGTCGCCCATCGCGCAGATGGCCTGGAAACGGGTGCCGACGGGCGAGGACTTGCTTTCGCGGAGGGTCAGGAGGGATTCGGACATGGGATGGCATCCTGCCGAGTCCCGGCCGTGGAGAAAGGCAAAAAGGTCGCTTCGCCCGCCTTCGGGCCCTAAATCCGGGGCATGCGCGGATCGCCCCTCCTCCTCTGCGGACTGGCTTTGAGCGTCGCCTTCGCGGCGACGCCGGAACCGGCGAAAGCCCCGCCCCTGCCCGCCCTGCTCCCGAAGCCGGTCCTGGCGAAGCCGGTGAACGACCGCTTCCGCCTGACGGAACGCACCCGGGTCGTGGCCCTGGACGCGGCCTTGCTCGACGAGGCCACGCTGCTGGCGGACGAGCTCTCGCGGAACCTAGGCTGGAAGATCGCGGCCGAGGCGACCCAGCGCATGAACCCGGGCGATATCGTGCTCGGGCTCGACGCCACGCTCAAGCCGGAGGGCTACCGCATGCGGCTCACCGGGACGCGGGCGCTGATCGCGGGGGGCACCGAGACGGGCGTCTTCCGCGCGACGCGCACGCTGCTGCAGCTCTTCCCGGCGGAACTCCTCGCGGCGGCCAAACCGGCCAAGGCGCCCGACTGGTCCGCGGCCTGCGGGGATTTCGAGGACCAGCCGACGCTGCGCTGGCGGGTGCTCGACGTGGACGCGGGCTTCTTCCACAAGCCGAAGGAGGTGCTGCTGCGCGACCTCGACCAGATGGCGCAGCATAAGATCAACGTGCTGCGCTGGCTGCTCAACGCCGAGGGCAACTGGCGCCTGCCGGTCGACAAGCATCCGGAGCTGGCGGAGGCCATCAAGGGCGCGCCGCGCAGCTACGAGGAGGAACGCCCGACGTTGCGCGGCGACGAACGCGACCTTTACCAAGCGGGCCGGCCCCACGGCGGCGCCTACACCGAGGATGAGATCCGGGAGGTCGTCGCCTACGCGCGGGCCCGGCACATCGAGGTCATCCCGCGAGTGCGCCTCGACTTCGCGCTGGAGCCGGAGGACCGGGCGCTGCAGGCCGACGTGCTCGATACGTTGACGCGCTTGTTCCCGGGCGAGTTCATCCAAGTCGACGTGGTCGACCACCCGCGTCTGCCGGAGAAACTCGCCGGTCCGGGTTTCAAGAAGGTGCTGACGGATGAGGCGCTCGCGGGCGCCGAGGCGGCGCGAGTCTGGCTCCAAGGCGAACTGGTGAAGCAGGCCGCCGCCCGCAAGAAGCGCCTGCTGACCCGACTCTGGGGGTCGACGGCGGAAGAGCTCATCAGGCCGGGCACGCCCAAGGGCGCGATCATCGACCTGCTCGCGCCGGGCAGGGCCACGCAGGAAGGCACGACCAAGGCGCTCGCGGAGTTCATCAAGCTCGGCCACGCCGTGGTGGTCTCCGGGGTGCTCGACGCGGACGGCGAACCGGTGCTGAACCTGGCGGAGGGCGAACGCGACCCCTTGCTGCTGGGCGTGGCGAGCGGCGCGGGTTCCAGCGACCTGGCCCTCGACGATTACCGGCAATTCCCGGCCGCGCTGACGGTGGCGGAATGGGGCTGGAGCGGCCAGAAGGGGTTTGTCCGCGAGGATTTCGAGGCGCGGCGGCGGGCGATCGAGCCGCGCATCCACGCCCAAGGCGTCCGATCCCGCGCGGTCCGGCCAGCCCCGCTCTTCGCGCTGGAGTTCGGCAAGCTGCCGCGCGAACGCGACGGCACCTTGTCCATCGCGTTGCCCGAAGGGGCGACGCCGGGACCGGCGGTGCTGACGGCGAGCGCCGAGGCCGGTATCCGCGCGGTGGAGCTGCTCGCGGGCGACCGCGTGGTCTCGCGCCGGCCGACTTCCCTCCGCGCCGATGGTCGCGGCGCCGTGCCGTTCTGGCGACTCCAGGTGCCGGCGCAGACCGGCAACCTCAAGTTGCGCGTGACCTTCGATCGGCGCGAGGCGCCCGAGGCCGAAGGAACGCTGGCGTTCACGTTGCTGCAGGGACGTATCCTGGGCGAGTATGCGCCGACCGAACGGCCCGAGGCGCCGATCGCCGAATGGGACGTCGCCCCGGGCGCCACACGCCGACTCCGCGTGCCTCTGGCAGGCCTGCTCATCGAGCCGGGCGACTACCTGGTGGAGCTCCGCCCGACCAAGGGCTGGGCGAAGGTCGCCAAGGTCTCCGTGCGCGACGTCGTCGACGGGACGCTGCAGACGTTCGCCGACGAAGGGCTGCTGCAACGCTTGCGGGCCGACGCCGCCTCGCGCGCGACGCAGGGGACGCTGGAGATCGAGCTCACGACCGAGAGCGACGATGACGCGGGCGAGGTCTGGCTGCGCAAGCGCTGAGCGAACCCCCTTAGCGAGCCGGGATTTACCTCATGAAAGTGCTGAGGTAAACCTGACGTATCCGTGAAGGCAATACGCTGGAGGCATTCCTCCGCGTGCTTAACTTGGGAGGTACGCTCATGCCTACCCCCCGAGCCCACCATCGGCGGCGACGTGCCGGCTTCTCCCTCGTGCTGGCGCTGGTGGTCGCGGCCCTCTTGATGCTGGCGATCCTGACGGCCACCGCCTTCCTCAAGGTGGAGTCGGCTTTGGCGACGACCAAGCAGACCGAGAGCCGAGCCCGACTCAACGCCTTGGCCGCCGTCCGGCTGGCGGGCGCGGCGTTGCAGGAGAGCCTCGGTCCCGACACCCGCGTCTCCGCTCCCGCGACGATTTACGACGACCCGGCTGCCTCGTCGGCGACCTTCCCTGGCAGCGACCCGTTCGAATACCCGATCCTCGGGGTATGGCGAAGCTGGGAAGGCGGCGACCACGACACGCGACCAGGCAGCCGCTACGCTGGGCGACCTCACCGGCCCGACTACGCCGCCAAACTTTCGGCCTTCGACCCGACGTCCGCGCCCTCCGCTCGTTTCCTGGGCTGGCTGTTGTCCGACCAGATGGGGTACGGAGGGGCCGGCTCCGTCGGGCCAGCCGCCACGGGGACGAAGCCCGCCGAACCGCCGCTGGTCGTCGCGACCAGGAGCACCGTGCCGCTGGTCGGCCCGGCGACGGACGCCCAAGCGGTCCGTCAGGTGCACGTCAGCCCGATTTCCTTCGTCGACGGCCAGCCAGCCGCTCGGACCACCGACGGATCCCGGGGCACTTTCGGTTGGTGGGTGGGTGGCGAGAACCAGAAGGTGCGCCTGCGGGGCGCGACCGCCGACGCGGCGCCGGTGGGCGTCCTGGAAAAGGCGCAGCACCTCGGAAGCTTCGGCTCACCTGACCTCGAGGCGATCGGCTATGTCGACACGGCGGCGGCCTTCACGGCATCGTCCCAGGAGCAAGCGGTCTCGGCCCCGTCCCTGCAACTCCTGCCTTCGCCGACGGACACCTCGCGATTGACCTTGGCGCTCAGGCAAGCGACCCCGCGTCCCCTGGCCAAGGCGGGCTTCCATGACGTCAGCGTCCACGCGGAAGGCCTGCTCACGAACACCGCCACCGGCGGTCTCCGCAAGGATCTCTCGCTCTTCACGGAGACCTGGGATTGGGCGAATGCGCTCGATCCCGCCCGGCAGGGCAAGATGCCTCTCTTCCGCCTCAAGCCGGCGAAACTACCGCGCGGCGGTGGTGACCCGGACCATGACCTCGCCTTCCGCCGGCCGCTGCCGGACGCGCTGATGCCGGCCGGGATCGGCAACCGCCGCCGCCACACTTTGATGTACTGGTGGGCTGATTACGGTTCCTTGGGCGGGGCCCAGGCCGGCCTCGCCGCGGATGGCGGCACGAACTTCGGAGGTTACATGAGCCTGTCCTCCTTCCCGCCCATCCGCAGCTGGGCCTACCTCGTCGACTATTGCCTGCATTACCGCAAGTACGTGGCGAATCCGGATCCGACGCTCGGTGGGGTGACCACGATGCTGCCGCCGCAGCCCGTGAACGTGCCCGGCGGGGGTGATCTCTATAGTTATTATGAGCGCGTCCATCGCCACCCGCTGATCGCCCGCATCCAATACGTCTTCGCTTCCGCCGCGGCAGGCGACGCGGCCGCCTTCCTCGCGCAACCCGTCGTCACGCTCTGGAACCCCTTCAATGCCCGCCTCACCGTCCCGGGCTTCCGGGTTTACTGCAAATGGCAGACCCTTCCGATCCGCATCGGGTGCGAAGATGGTGCCGGCTACGCCATCGAACAGCCGGTCGGCGGCTACTTCCCGGGCGGGGTCGAACTCCGGATCGGCGGCGATGCGCCGATCACGCTGGACCCCGGCCAGACCCGCGTCTTCGCCCTCAACGAAGGCACGCCCATCCCCGTGCCGGCGGGCAGCGGCGGCGCCTACGACCTCACCCCGGGCTATGTGGCCAGCGGTCGCTCGGGCTGGCGCATGACCTTGCCCGGGAAGCCGACGGCCGCCGGCCTCCTCCGTTACACGTTGATCAAGAACATCGATGACGTCCTGGCGGCCCGCGACGGCATCTATTACGATTACTACCCGGCTCATTATAAGTACTCACCCGTCCGGCTGAGCTTCGTCGGCGCGACGACCGCGCAGTTCCGGCGACTCTACGGCGAGGACGCCCCCTATCCTTTCCAGCAGACCTTGGCGGACGCCGCCGCGTCGCCCCGCGCGTTCGGCACCTTCGCGTTCGGCCTGCGACTTTCCAACGACGGCGTGACGCAGAACGACGGCCGCACCGGCGTGAAGACCCTCTCGAAAGGTTTTCTCCAAGCCTCGCCGTTCACGACTTACACTGAACTCGGGCAGAAGTCCGCCGGCGTACTCACCGCTTTTCCCTATGCCTCGGCGAATGTGACCGACTTACGCACGCTCCCGGTCGCCGCCCAATTAAGCAAGGAGGGCAACGGGGATGCCTTCTACTCCGCCGCCAACAGCGGCGTGCAGTATGCGGGTGCGCTCAACCCGGTGAACGCGCCCTACGACCTTTATTTCCTGCCGATGAGCGGCTTCGTGGATTCCAACGGTCCGCAGTCCGACCCGACGACCGACCACGGGGGCTTCATCCTGACCGGCCTCGACCCGACGGCCGGTCTGTCGCGGGCCGTCGTCGCGGAGCTCCCCGTGAAGCCGTTGCAATCCCTCCCGGGTCTGCAGGGTTGCGACATCCGCGCGACCAATCCCGCGCCGCCGTTTCACTATGGGCTGATCGGCAACGCCGACGCCTCCCCGGTCCTGCCGCCCGACGACCCCGTCGGCCGCTGGATCGACCAGACGGGGACGCTCCGCAGCCGCGACGAGCTCCACCAGGGTTTCCTGCAATACGACGACAGTTATTGCCTGAACCATGTGCTGTTCGACGATTGGTTCGTCTCCTCCCTGGCTCCGCGGCCCGACGATTGGGCCGCGTTACGCCCGGGCGCCGGCGCGGAGCACACCTGGAATCCCGCGGTGATGAGCAGTCTGCAACGGCGCTGGGCCGCCTTCGCGGCGGGGGAAGCGACCCTGCCGAACAGCTGCTACTGGCCGAACGCCACCGCCGCGACGCTCGATTTGGAAGCGGTCGGGACCGCGGGATTCGCGGGCGGCCCCGCGCAACCCGCCGCCTACCAGCGCGTCGCCGCCGCGCTGCGCGTCCCGGGCCAGTTCAACGTCAACAGCACCTCGGTCGTCGCCTGGCGGGCCGTGCTCGGCAACCTGCGCGCGGGCGCGGTCCCGTTCCTCCGACCGGGCGGCACCACCGTCAACACCAGCCCGGTCGCCAATCCCCTGGCGCGCATGGCGGTGACGCACGAGGGGCCGGCCACCGCCGGCGGCGCCTCCGCGGCCGTCCTCGGCTTCGCCGCTTTGAACGATGCGCAGCTCGAACAGCTGGCCGTCGAAATCGTCCGGCAGGTGAAGCTTCGCGGACCGTTCCTCTCGCTCGCCGAGTTCGTCAACCGACGGCTGGGACCGGCCCAACCCGCAAACCCGCTGGACCCTTCGCTGCACGGCGCGCTGGGCGCCGCCCTGAAGGCGCTCGAGCAGGCGGGGGCAAGGCTCCATCCGGCGGAGGCTGCGAAAAGGATCGGGAAGACGACGAGCAAGGTCGGCGACCTGGGCGGACTGGAGCAGACCCTGCCGCTAGGCGACTGGACCGGCACGGCGGCCGGACCGAAGGGCGACTACCTCCATCCCAAGGCCGCGGAAGGCTCCTCGACGTTCGGGCTGCCCGGTTGGCCGCGCCAAGCCGACCTGCTTGGCCGGCTCGCGCCGATCATCAGCGTCCGCGACGAGACTTTTGTCGTCCGGGCCATGGGAAGCACGCCGCACATCAACGGCGGGACCGCCAAGGCCTGGTGCGAAGCCGTCTACCAACGCACCCCCGACTATGTCGATGGACGCGTCCCGGCGCACGAGGCGCCGCTCGGGGACGAGGCCCTGACCGGGTCGTACCGCGTGAACGTCCTGCTCGGCCGCCGCTTCCGCCTCGTGTCGTTCCGCTGGCTCGAAGCCAAGGAGCTGTGACCGGAGCTGGCCGGCGTCCGGGCACCCGACCTATTTCCTGAGCCCAACGAAGAGGAAACACGCGGCGACCAACGCGAGATGGACTCCGAGCAGGATGAACCGCGCTCGCCGGCGTTGGTGTGCCCGCGTCGGCAAAGAAAGCGCGATCCCGTAGAGGAGGAAGTGACCTAACATCAGGTCCAGGGTCAGGGTTTCCGGACAAAAAAGCAGGTCAGGAAGGCAGGGTAGAGACAGAACAAGGCGAGGCGCGCGCCCGACCCATCGCTACCCGCGGCTCCCGCGAACAGCAACAGCGCGGGAAAGCACGTCACGAGAGAGAGGCAGGCCCCCAGACCGCCGGCGACCAACGGGCGGCGCCGCGCACGGGCGTCTCGCCGGGCTCGAGGGCGCCCATCGGCATCACTTCCCCTCCGGCTTCTCGAGCTTCGCGATGAGCCGGCCGAGGGCCGCCTTGGTCGCGGCGTTCGCGACGGCCTGCTCGGCCTGACGCAAAGCCGGGAGATCCGCGGGCGAGGCGAGCTTGAGCAGGGCCTTCTGCGACTCCAGGCGCATAGGCTCCTCGAGGATGGCGACGCAGAGCGCGGCGGCGACGGCGCGGTTGTTGCGGGTGACCGCGGCCTTGATCAGGGCGAAGCGTCCGGGAAGCTCGGCCTTGGCGTCGCGGATCCCGGCGTTGAAAGCCTCGGTCACGCCCGGTCCGGAGACCTTGGCGGGCGCGTTGACCACTTCCTCGGCGATCGCCTCATCCTTGGCCAGACCGGCCAGCACGGGCACGGCCTTGGCGCCGCCGATCTCGGCCAACGCCAGCGCGGCGTC
>JACCDZ011003262.1_pt1 | contig 11882 bp, 13 predicted proteins | sample 7449551 | NCBI WGS metagenome assembly JACCDZ01 (sample SAMN15323452, study PRJNA562643) | freshwater metagenome | isolation source: river surface water | place: USA:Blue River Watershed | collected 2017-08-18
ACCGGCCAATGCCAAAGCGAATAGCCCCTTGGCTGCACAGCATCGCCAGCGCTAAATTATTTTTAATTATAAAAATAAAAGTTGGCTATTTTTAATACGTAGTAATTGCTTTTGATTTGAAGGTTGCGAATGGCTGAGTCGCGTGCAAAACGTATGAAAGTAGTGTTGACCCTGGCAGAACGCCAGGAGGAGGATGCTGCCCAAAAGTTGCGTCAGTTTCGCGATCAGTTGGCGCAGGAGAACCGCCAACTACAAGAACTGCGCGATTATTCCAAACAGTATCTGGATGCCCAAGGTGGATTGCGTCAGGGGGTGTTTGCCCATGAGCTGATCAACTACAGCAGCTTTATTCGTCGCCTCAACGAAGCTTGCAATGAGCAGGAAGCCAAAGTGGTACGTATGCAGGGCATGTTGACCAACTTACAAAATCAATGGCAGATCAAGCACCGGAAGCGCAAATCAATTGAGGATTTGATCAAACGTTTGCAACATGAAGATGATTTACTGTTGGATAAACGTTTGCAGAAAGAGCTGGATGAACTAAGCTCGCTGCAGTTGCAACACCGGGCCGGGCTGGAGTAGCCTTCAAGTCCATAGAAAACTGAATAAGCCCTACTGCAAGCTCGGCGTTATAGGCTATCCTTAAGGGGTGCCAGCCGATGGGCCAACCCCAGAGCCGGGAATGATCTGAAGTTTTTTTACGAGGTAAGACATGGCGATCACGTCAACTGTATCCCCTGACGGCAATCAAGTCACAATTTATATCCAAGGCCGATTCGATTTTAGTTCCCACCAGGAATTCCGTAGCGCCTACGAAAAGCTCTCACACGCGCCCACGCACTATCGGGTTGATTTGCAGGGTACTTCTTATCTGGACAGTTCTGCGCTGGGTATGTTGTTACTACTGCGTGATTACGCCGGTGGTGAACAATCCAGCATTCAGATTGTTAATTGTGCACCTGATGTGAAAAAAATCCTGCTGATTTCCAATTTTGAACAATTGTTTGATATTCAATAGTGCTAAAAATATCTCCTGCAAAGGTTTGTTTCCACCTTCGTTAAAATGATTGTGTGTGAGTGATGTATGGAAGCGATCTTATGAATGATGTGCGTCGCTTAAAAATTCTGGTCGCTGACGATACAGATACCGACAGACTAATTTTAGAAAGCATTGTACGCAAAGAGGGGCACACTGTTGTCTCTGCCTGCAACGGCCTCGAAGCCATTAAGGTATATTCTGCGGAACGTCCAGATATAGTCTTGCTGGATGCGTTAATGCCTGAGTTGGACGGTTTTGGCGCCGCACGCAAAATCAAGGAGCTGGCTGGCGATGAGCTGGTTCCTATCATTTTCCTCACTTCATTATCGGATACTGAATCACTGGTTCAATGTCTGGATGCCGGTGGCGATGATTTCCTATCCAAACCTTACAATAGAATCATCCTGCAAGCGAAAATAAAATCGTTCAATCGCATGCGCGAATTACACAGCACCATGCTGACCCAACGCGATCAAATCGTGCAATACAACAATCGTTTGTTGCAGGAGCAAATGGTTGCCAAGCATGTGTTTGATAATGTGGCGCATAGCGGATGTTTAAATGCAAATAACGTCCGTTACTTTTTATCCTCTCTTGCAGTATTTAACGGTGATGTACTGGTCGCTGCGATGCGCCCTTCAGGCAGCATGATGGTGTTGCTCGGTGATTTCACTGGTCATGGCCTGCCTGCGGCAATCGGTGCTATGCCCTTGGCTTCTACCTTTTATGGCATGGTACCCAAAGGGTTTTCCATGACCGATATCCTGCGCGAAATAAATGGAAAGTTGAAAAATATTTTGCCGGTAGGAATTTTTTGCTGTGCCGTCATGATGGATATTAATTTTCGAAAACGCAAAATTAAAATCTGGAATGGCGGGCTTCCGGATTGTTTTGTACATCGTCACGGAGATGGCAGTATTACTCCTATTAAGTCTACGCATTTGCCATTGGGGGTATTATCCAATCGTGCCTTTAAAGACAACTGCGAATATTTTGAACTGGAACGCCATGATCGTATTTTTGTATGGTCCGACGGGATACATGAGGCGCGCAATGCATCTGGTGAGATGTTTGGTGAAGAGCGCTTAAAGCGCGTCTTTTCGGGCAATCAAAACCACAATCGTCTGTTTGATGAAATTATTGAGAGTGTGCAGCAATTTGTTGGCAGTGGCGAAAAAGATGATGATTTATCGCTGCTGGAAATTCGCATGGATGAGCCTGAGCGGGTGAATGCTTTCGCAAAAGAGGCAAGCGAGCGCTACGGAAATGCAGATATCGAATGGGCTATGCGTTTCGAAGTAAAGCCCACCAGTTTCAAGGTATTTGATCCGCTTCCCATGCTGCTCAATGTACTCATGGAAGTTCCCAGTTTGCGCGCGTTTAGTAGCACCCTCTATACAATATTGGCGGAGCTTTATACCAATGCATTAGAGCATGGTGTGTTAAAGCTGAATTCAGAACTCAAGCAAACCCCAGATGGCTTTACTGATTATTATCGCTTGCGTGAAGAACGCATTAATCAAGTTGATAGTGGTTATGTGCGAATTAATATTTCGCATAAGACAAATGAAATAGGTGGTGTATTGAAGGTGCGGATCGAAGACAGTGGCGAAGGGTTTGATTATGCCAGTCGAGCACCCAATAATTTGACCGCGTTCGGTTATAGTGGACGCGGCATTGCTTTAGTTGAGAAGCTGTGTGGTGGGGTAAGGTATTCCGGGCGCGGTAATATCGCGGAAGTAGATTTTTCCTGGGAAAATGACGACTAGCTTGCTATCAAGGACAATATTAACTTGGTGAGATGTGAATAAATGGATCATCTGGATTACGAGACACTACATACACTAAAACAAGTCATGGAGGATGACTTTGGTTTGTTAATTGAAACCTTCAGGCAAGATTCAACTGAGCGTTTAAAAAAGCTCTATGAAGTTGTTCGGGGTACTGATGCAGATGCCATCCGTCGCTCTGCGCATAGCTTTAAAGGTAGTAGTAGTAATGTTGGCGCTAAGCAACTATCTGCTTTGTGCGCAGCGCTGGAAAAAAAGGCTCTTGCAGGAGACTTGCAGGGGCTTGATGGGGATGTTCAGGCAATAGAGCAGGAATACCTGCTAGTTCAATCGCTGTTAGATTCATTCTAGTCTTTCAAATTTAAATATCTTCGTTTGAATGTTTCTCTTCACCTTGGTGTGTTGGCACCTCCCTTGCAATATCTCTGCTGAAACTGGTTATTGAATGAGTGGGCGGCAAACACTTGCCGTCACTCCTGGCTGGAGCAGCACATGAATAATGGCAACCTTCTCAGTAGTTTGCTCGGAGCAACTGGCGCTAACTCTGCCGCTGGTAAAGTAGCGTCCGCAAAAAATCGTTCTGATGCGGGTGTAAACAGCAGTGAAAAATTTCGCGACGCGTTAGATCAAGCGCGGCCAGAAATTGCCGCCGCTAAACCTGCTGCCCGCAGGCCGTCAGCGGAAACCACAGCTAAAGTTGAACCCCACCCGAGGGTCGCTGATGCTCGTGCAGAGGGGTCAAAAGATACAAATGCTGGTGGTAGTCATAAGACGGAAAAGGCACCCATCGGCAAAAAAACAGCGGAATCTCAAGGAGCCGCAAAAACATCGCAATCTAACCTGGAGGACTCAGAGGTTAATGACGTGCGGCTAGAGGATATGGCTGTAGCTGATGGTAAATCTGAATCTCAGATTGCCGAGTCTGTTGACGAGAATGTGCTTGTGGCAGATCCTGCTTCTATCGTTGCGCTGCTATCACCTGAACTTTTACCCGGGGGAGACACTGAAAATATTGTAGAAATGCCCCAGGTAGGGAAGGTTGAAGGGGACACGAATAATGATGAGGATGGTGCATCCCTCGATGAAGCCATAGCTACCGCAATAGATCCGTTACTGGTTGACTCGCTAGCGATGCCGACTTCTGAGGCGGATGAAAATCTATCCTCTACACCGGTCATTACGCCCCCTGCACCTGAAACCGGGATGGACACAGACGGCGGTGAGTCGCAAGTCGCCAACCTTTTCACCGCAGTACCAGCCACAGCGGTGCGTTCGGATAGCAGCGTAGCAACGGCGGGTGTGCCGGGCGCCCCCACTGATCCGCTCGCGTCCTCGGTTAATCAGCTCGGTCAAGACTCTGTCGCGAATGATACGGCGGATCTCATCGCCAAGGACGCTCAAGCGGAAGTTGATGCATTCGATAATCCTGATTTTTTGGTTCTGAGTGGGAAGGCGACGTTCAGTAAATTGATGGAAACCGGTGCGTCCGCTGACAAAACAACGCCAGTGATCGATCCCACCAAACCCGCCTTAACTGCAACGAGTGTGGCGGAACAGCTAGTAAGGTTAAGTGAGGCGCAATCACCCTCGACGAGAAGTTTTGTAGTTCAAACCGGGTTGCCTGTCACGGTGGGTCAGCCACAATGGAGTCAGGCTGTCGGTGAGAAAGTGCTGTGGTTAGCGGCACAAAATGTCAGCTCCGCAGAAATAAGATTGGACCCACCAGACCTTGGCACCATGCATGTCAAAGTGACTGTGAACCAGGATCAAGCCAGTGTGTCTTTTACTAGTCCGCATCCGGTAGTACGTGAAGCGCTGGATCAACAACTAAACCGACTGCGCGAGATGTTTTCCGAGCAGGGATTAAATCTGGTTAACGTCGATGTCTCTGACAAATCCTTCGCTCAACAGCAAGAGAGTGAGAAGGGGAGGTCCGGTGGATCTGCAAATGATGCGGAAGATGATGAGCTGATGCCAATTGCGGCAAGTACAATTGTTTCCACACGCTTGGTTGATCACTACGCCTAGTTTTTTGTTGAAATTTCACATCAATGTGATGAGAAGCTGAGCAATCTGCTCAGCTTCTCTACATCTTTGTTTTTTATCGTTTTTCCCCTCGCAAACTGCACAGCCACTGCTAAGCTTCAAAGGCGATACTGGCACAGGTATTGCTCGAACCCATTTATATCCTGAAAGTGACGGAGTTTTGACATGGCTGCTGCTCCACAAAAAGCACCGAATGACGCTGGCGCTGAAGCTGGTGGTAAAAAGAAAAAAAAGCTAATGCTGATGATTGGTCTAGCTGTCGCGTTGGTAGCTGTATCTATCGGTGGAACTGTCGCGGCGCTAAAGATTTTGGCGCCGGCGCCAGCAGCAACAGAAGAAGCGGCGGCAGAGGAAACCGAAAAAGAATCAACGCTAGCCCCGGCCATTTATTTCGATATGGCTCCTAATTTCACGATTAACTTTAATGTAAACGGGCGCCAACGATATTTGCAGGCTGCTATGACGTTACTTTTGCGCGACCCCGCGCTGGAGGAGTTGTTGAAGTTACACATGCCCGCTATTCGCAATGGTTTGGTGATGCTGTTAAGCAGCAAAAACTTTGAGGAATTACAAACCCCGGAAGGGAAAGAAACCTTGAAAGAAGAAGCACTTGAAATAATTAATAAGCAATTGAAAAAAGAGCAACAAGCCCTCGCTGAGAAAAGCGAGGATGAAGAAAAACCAAAGATAACCCAGGTTGAGGAAGTACTCTTTACCAATTTTGTAATGCAATAAGGAATCCGCCGTGCAAGATCTACTCTCACAAGACGAAATTGACGCGCTCTTACATGGCGTTGATGACGGCGATATCGATACCGAATCGGACGTAGAGCCGGGGACGGTTAAGAATTATGACCTAACCAGTCAGGATCGCATTGTACGTGGGCGCATGCCTACGCTGGAGATGATTAACGAGCGTTTTGCGCGCTACACCCGTATTAGTATGTTTAACCTGTTGCGCAGAACCGCAGATGTTTCTGTAGGTGGGGTGCAAATTCAAAAGTTTGGTGAATATGTCCACACCTTGTATGTCCCCACCAGTTTAAACATGGTTAAGTTTCGCCCGCTACGCGGTACCGCGTTAATTATTTTGGATGCGCGCCTGGTATTTAAGCTGGTAGACAATTTTTTTGGCGGTGATGGTCGCCATGCGAAAATTGAAGGCCGCGAATTTACGCCCACAGAATTGCGGGTGGTCCAAATGGTGTTGAATCAGGCCTTCGTAGACCTGACTGAAGCATGGAAAGCGGTTTTCCCAATTAACTTTGAATATGTCCACTCAGAAGTAAATCCGTCCTTGGCAAATATTGTTAGCCCCAGTGAAGTGGTTGTGGTTAGCACTTTTCACATTGAGTTGGATGGCGGCGGTGGTGAAATGCATATCACCGTTCCCTATTCCATGATCGAACCTATTCGCGAAGTGCTTGATGCGGGTTTACAAAGTGATAGCGATGAGCACGATGAACGTTGGGAGAAGGCGTTGCGTGAAGATATTTTGTCCGCGAAAGTCGATCTGGAATGCGACATAGTGCGTCGTGAAATTACGCTGCGCGACATAGTAGATTTAAAAGTCGGTGATGTAATTCCCGTAGAGTTTCCTGATTACCATGTGCTTACCGCGAACGGGGTCCCTATGTTTCGTACCCAGCTTGGACAATCAAACGGTTTTTTGTCGCTAAAAGTAAAAGAATTTATTGATCGTCGTAGCGCTTACAATATCACAGGCACTAAAGGCGAAAATACAAACGCGGATAAGGGTGAGAAAGATGGCAGATGATGATGTCGATCAAGATGCGATGGCTGATGACTGGGCTGCTGCAATGGCTGAACAGGCTGACGCCGACGAGGCTATGACGCATGCCGTTAGCTTTGATGAATTAAAAAGTGAAACGTTAAAGCAAGCGCCAGGCAGTCCGGATCTGGATGTTATTTTGGATATCCCCGTGTCCATTTCGATGGAGGTAGGGCGCACGTCAATTACCATTCGCAATTTATTGCAGTTGAATCAAGGGTCGGTCATTGAGTTGGATCGGCTCGCTGGCGAGCCGTTGGATGTATTGGTAAACGGTACTTTGATTGCCCATGGCGAAGTGGTTGTTGTTAATGAAAAATTTGGTATTCGCATGACGGATGTGATCAGTCCTGCTGAGCGGATTAAAAAATTGCGTTAACAGTTGAAATAAAAAGCTGCGGTAAAAATGTCAGGAATGTTAACCATGGGCCCCGCCGTAAAAAAAATAATCCTTTCAGTCGCTAGCGCGTGGCTGTTGTCTTTCGCAGTCGGTGGCTTCGCGCAGGACGGAGCCTCAGCGAGCTCGCTTGTCAGTTCAACAACTCCGGTGCAGTCACAAACTGAATCTATAACAGCTAATACTGAACCTGTTAACTCAAATACCATTGGAAACGGTAATAGCATTAGCAGCACAAGCAAACCCGCCGGCACTTATTACCCCAATACCAACACAACAAATCCCCAGATAGGTAGCGGTGCCCATTTGGTTAACGTCACTTTGGGGTTGATGTTTATACTGGCGTTAATTTTCGGAATTTCCTGGTTTGTAAAACGTTTTGGGCAAGGGACTTTCTCGGGTAATACGCACATGCGCGTGCTCGCGACTTTGCCGCTGGGAACCCGCGAGCGAATTGTATTAATTGATGCGGCAGGCCAACAATTGTTGTTGGGTATTACCCCCACACACATTAATACCTTGCACGTATTTGAAACGCCGGTAATAGCGACTGCAGCTGAGGCGAATACGTCGGAATTCAGCCGTAAATTAATGGCGATATTGCAACGCAACGGAAATGAAAGTGACGACTCCACTAACAACAAAAACCCCGGAGCGCAAAAGTGAAGATGAATTTTTACCTGCTGCGCAGCCCGATGTACCTGTTATCGAAGAACCCCACAAACTTATTGCGCTTGGCGCTTTTATTGGCGCTGACGCTGGGCCTCAATCTATTAGTAGCGGAGCCTGTAATGGCGCAAACCAATTTGCCGCCAGTTACTGATTCAGCCAATTCGTTGCCCATGAGCCAAGCGTCTGGTTCTGCGGGCCAATTAGGGAGTTTGCCCGCGATTCCCGGGCTGCCTGCATTAACAGTGAAAACCAATCCGAATGGAACGCAAGAATACACTGTGACCTTGCAAATTCTTGCCATCATGACGGCTTTGACTTTTTTGCCGGCGATTTTAATGATGATGACATCGTTCACGCGCATCATCATTGTGTTTTCCATTTTGCGTCAGGCGCTGGGTCTACAGCAGTCCCCCTCTAACCAGATTTTGATTGGCCTTGCGCTTTTTTTAACACTATTCATTATGCAGCCGGTATAGAATAAAGTGAATCAAGACGCACTGCAACCCTACATTAATCAGCAAATCGGCGCGCAGGAAGCGCTGGCGAAGACGGCAGCACCTTTCCACAGCTTTATGTTGGCCCAGACGCGAGAATCGGACATCGCATTATTTGTTGGAATTGCCAAGCATCCGCCGATTGCAGTACCTGAAGAAACGCCATTTAATATCTTGGTTCCCGCGTTTATTATCAGTGAATTAAAAACGGCGTTTCAGATTGGTTTCATTATTTTCATTCCCTTTTTAGTAATCGATATCGTGGTATCCAGCGTGTTAATGGCCATGGGTATGATGATGTTGTCACCACTCATTATTTCCCTGCCGTTTAAAATTATGTTGTTTGTACTTGTAGATGGTTGGGCCATGATTGTAGGCACATTGGCTGCCAGCTACGGTATATGACGGAGGTATACCTATGACGCCCGAAGTCGTAATGGATTTGTTCGCCAATGCATTTTTTCTCACCATTTTGATGTTGTTAGTGATTATTGGCCCGGGTCTGATTGTGGGACTGATTGTCAGTATGTTTCAGGCTGCAACCCAAATTAACGAGCAAACCCTGAGTTTTTTGCCGCGTTTAATTGTTACTCTGATTACGTTGATGATTGCGGGTCCCTGGCTGCTCACCAAGTTCATGGATTTGTTTAATCGCCTTTATTCAAGCGTGCCGAGTTTGATCGGATAGCGCGGTTTAATTTAATCGGCAGATTGATTGGGCAAAAAAAGCGATGCAAGAACTCATCATTTCAGAAGAACAGCTAAGCCAATTTATCGGCACCTATATTTGGCCGATGCTGCGGATTAGTGCGTTTTATCTGGCGATTCCTATCATTGGCGCACGGACCGTGCCGGCGCGTTTGCGGATTATTCTTACACTGTTTACCACGTTGTTAATTGCGCCGGTACTGCCGGCATCGCCGGTAACCTCTATGTTATCCGCCCAGGGTTTTATGATGGTTATCCAGGAGGTTCTGATCGGCTTGGCGCTGGGCTTTTGTATGCAAGTGGTTTTACATGTGTTCCTGCTGGCCGGCCAGTTTATGGCGATGAAAATGGGTTTGGGTTTTGCAGCAATGAATGACCCATCGAGTGGTGTTAGCGTAACAATCCTTTCGCAATTTTATTTATTGTTATCCACATTATTATTTTTGAGCACCAATGGTCATTTGGTGGTTTTGCAGTTGATGATTGACAGTTTCACAACCTTCCCGATTGGCGGTGGCGGCATGAACAGCGCGCACTTTTCCACTATTGTTGATATGGGTTCATGGATGTTTAGCGCAGCGCTGCTTATTACGTTGCCGCTCTTTACCTCGTTGATGATTGTTAATATGTCGTTCGGGGTTATGAGTCGTTCTGCTCCGCAATTGAACGTATTCACTGTTGGTTTTCCGATTACCCTGATTTTTGGTTTCATCCTGATGTGGTTTACCCTCGCTAATTTTCTGCCGGTATATTTCGAGGTTATGGAAGAGGGAATAAGCACGCTGCGTACTTTGGCATTGAGCCCCTAGGGAGCAAAAACAATGGCTGAAGAAGACGACAGCGGGCAGGAAAAAACGGAAGAGGCCAGTGCGCGAAAGATTGAGAAAGCGCGTGAAGAAGGTCAGATTCCCCGATCGCGTGATCTAACCACTACCGCTGTATTACTTTTGGCCGTGATTGGTATTTATATCTTTGCCGATTTTATGGCTAACAAGTTAATTGGCATAACCCGCGCAAATTTTGTAATTAGCCGCGAAACTATTTTTGATACCAATGCCATGATCGGTCACTTGGTAGCGGCAATTTACGATGGATTATTTAGCATTGCTCCCTTGATGGCGATTTTATTAATCGCATCGATTGTTGGTCCCATCGCATTAGGTGGTTTTATTTTTAGTAGTAAGGCTATGGAGCCAAAACTCAGCCGGATGGATCCGATCGCGGGTATCAAACGGATGTTTTCCATGCATTCTTTGATTGAATTGGGTAAAGCGCTGGCCAAAGTATTATTACTGCTGTGGGCCACGATATTGATTTTGCAATTCTATGCGCAGGATATGTTTCGCTTATCGGATGAAACCGTTGCGAATGCCATTATTCACTCGCTGGAGATTTCAATTTTCGCCACTATCGCCTTATCCGTTACGACTATTTTAATAGCTGCTATTGATGTGCCCATCCAGATTTACCAATACAACAAAAAGTTGAAAATGTCGCGCCAGGATCAAAAAGACGAGGCCAAAGACACTGATGGTAAACCGGAAGTTAAGGGGCGAATTCGTCAATTGCAACGCGAAATGGCACAGCGCCGCATGATGGGTAATGTACCGCAAGCGGACGTGGTCATTACCAACCCGGAACATTTTTCTGTGGCCTTGCGCTATGACCCGGAAAAAATGGATGTGCCGATCATGTTGGCTAAGGGGGGCGATCATGTCGCCATGAAGATTCGCGAAATTGCGAACGCCCATAAAATCGAAATTATTCAATCACCCGTGTTGGCGCGTGCGATTTTTTATACCACGGACGTGGACGAGGAAATTCCTTCTGGCTTGTATCTCGCGGTTGCCCAGGTACTGGCATACGTATTTCAATTGCGAAATTTCCGTAAAGGGAAGGGCGATAAGCCGATGTATCCACGCAATATCAATGTTCCGCGTGATATGCACTATGACGCGAAAGGTAAGCTTGAGTAATGCCTTGGTTTCCAATGTTGGTCATCTTTTGCGTGATTCACTTCAATCAAATCAAGTAGGTACACTTCTTGCGATAACACGGAAAAATGACTCAACCGTCAAGAATCCGTGATTATGGCGCTACCGACTTTCAATCAATTCAATAATGTAAATGGCAGGGCGGTCCTTGGTTCCATCAAAGGTGCCGGGCGTGGCAATTTGGGTATTCCCATTTTGTTAATGATGCTGCTGGCAATGATCATATTGCCTATTCCACCGTTACTGCTGGATGTGTTTTTTACCTTCAATATTGCGCTTTCACTCGTTGTATTACTGGTCAGTATTTACTCCTTGCGCCCGCTGGATTTCGCGGCATTTCCAACCATTTTGCTGATTGCCACTTTGCTGCGTTTAGGGTTGAACGTGGCTTCTACTCGCGTAGTTTTATTAGAGGGACATCAAGGTGGTGATGCGGCAGGTAAGGTGATCGAAGCTTTCGGTCACGTAGTGATCGGCGGCAATTTGGCGGTCGGTATTGTGGTGTTTATTATTTTAATGATCATCAACTTCGTCGTGGTTACCAAGGGTGCAGGCCGTATTTCAGAAGTAAGCGCACGTTTTACCCTGGACGCAATGCCCGGCAAGCAAATGGCAATTGATGCCGATTTGAACGCGGGCCTGATCGATCAGGATCAAGCGCGTACTCGTCGTCAGGAAGTGGCGTCCGAGGCGGATTTCTACGGCGCTATGGATGGTGCGAGCAAGTTTGTACGTGGTGACGCGGTTGCCGGCATCATGATTATGTTCATTAACATTTTCGGTGGCTTTGCCATTGGAATGCTGCAGCATGATTTAGAGTTTGCCGACGCGTTTGAGAAATATACCATCCTTACTATCGGTGATGGCCTGGTCGCACAAATTCCTGGTTTGCTGCTGTCGGTCGCATCGGCAATTCTGGTAACTCGCGTTAATAGCGCACAGGACATGGG
>JACCDZ010457443.1_pt1 | contig 11881 bp, 8 predicted proteins | sample 7449551 | NCBI WGS metagenome assembly JACCDZ01 (sample SAMN15323452, study PRJNA562643) | freshwater metagenome | isolation source: river surface water | place: USA:Blue River Watershed | collected 2017-08-18
TCAATTCCAACTCAGTTTCGCCTGGGTAGTTGGCTTGTGCCAAGTTGCCGTAACCAATATTCAAGAAGTCATGTCCAGTTAGGCGCACGTTTGAATATCGTTCATAGATGTCAATCACTGCCGCATGTGCTGGTGGTGTAGTTGACGCAATATATGGACTCACTTGCAGTCTTGCATTGTAAACTGATCCGGCCAGTGTAAGGTTGGTCACTGCCACAATACGATAGTATGTTGGGTCGCCTGTGATCACCAAGTTTGAACCTGCCTTGGGTGCTGCCACCAAATTGCTTACATTTAGATAGCCGCCCACTTGTTCAATGTCAGCATAACCATCACCAGATATAATTGCGCTGGAAGATGTGTAACCTGCTCCTCTTGACACAAATGTTGGAGGAGCAATGGCTCCTGTTGTGGTCATTGAAGTTGAGAATGTGGCAGCCACTGTGGCATTGGGATCTGTGATTGTCAATGCTGGAGCAGATGCATAGCCTGCACCGCAGTTGATGATTCTGATTCCAGTGATTGAACCTGCTTCTACAACCACACGCAATTCTGCGGGTGTTGAAGGAGTACCACCTGACACTTGCACACGAGGTTCAATTGTGTATCGTGTGGTTGAGTCCAATGTAACCGCAATACTGGCGCCTTGAATTGAAGTAAATCCAGGATTGCCCAAATCGTCTACAATTGAAGCTTCTTTGGTGCCGCCGTTGTATGAACTGATGACACCAGTCTGGCCTGCGCCAGTACCATCTATCAACACAATTCTCATGCCATTGTAACCATTGGTTACCATGGAATCACTTGTTGCCAGTCTAATTGTTGTGCTGGTTCCGCTTTGTGCATTGTTAGTCACTGACTGATAGCCAGAGCCACCTGCTGTTACTTTAACATGTGCTACTGCGTTGTTTGCAAAATTCATTGTGGCACTGGCGCCTGCGCCGTTGCCGCTGAAGCCAATAGATGCTGATGTATAATTTTGACCAGTGTATGAATATTCCACACGTAGAATTTGTCCACCACCAACCAACACATTGTCAACCTGTGCTTCGTTTGAATAGTTGTTTACTGTGGCATGTTGAGCTGTTTCTGTTGGGTCTACACCTTCAGACACAGAACCGTATGTACCGTAGGAGTTGTTGCCGTTGGTAGCACGAATTGTACCGCCTAGCTCGGTCAAGTAACCCATGTAAGCATAATAGGTAAACACAGAAACCAATTCCATGCGTCCTAGATTCAATGCCCATGCGCCAATACCGTCGGATATAACTTGAGTAAAGTCGTTGGCCACAATTGATTTGTTACCGCCACCATGCAAACTACCGTCAACTTTGACACCAGTACATCCGTAACCAAATGTTGACACGTTCTGCACATAAGGGCTCTTGTTGCGAATCCAAACAGAAGCGTCTTCAGTTCCTGTGCCTGGGTCTAGAGAAACAAAGGCACCACCTGTTGTTCTGCGTGTGCCTGAAGCGCCAGGTGCACCTAGGCCTCCGTTGAGGCCACGAAGTGTCATGTTGCGCAAACCTGTGGCGTTTCTCATGTAGAACATGTTTGCAGTGGCATAGCCTGCGGTTGGTTCTACAATGGTTCCACGCAGTTCATCGCCTACCAAGGCAGTGTTTTCTGGAATGCTGATTGGAAGTATTTCAGCATAGGTACCGGTCTTGATAAAAATTGTGTTTGTTGAACCTGTGGTTGCAATTGGCACACTTGATGTTGAGCCTGCTGTGAGTGCTGTTGTGAGAATACCAAACAAATTTGTAATTGTGGTAGAAGTGTTTGCTTCTGCTGTGTATGACAAATTGATAGTTTGGCTGATAGCTGGAGTATAGCTGGTCAGTGTTTGATAGTTGTTGGTTGGAGCTGTGTTGCTGGTTGCATTCAACATCAAATCTTTAAGTTTGCCCATTGCGGCAATGATATAAGGCATTGCCGCCGCTGTGGCTGGATTATAAAATGTTGATGAATTCTCAAAGTAAGCAAGAGTTGCCGACACAGTTTGTGCATTTGAACCATGTGTCAAGTCGTACTGAACTGCTTCCACAATGTATTGTGCATCACGCAGAGTGGATGCTTGATCAAATACAGAGCTTGGTGAGAATGGGGCAGCAGAGATGCTCTTTTGATAGATCATCCACTGATACATTTCTCTAACCATCCAGCTTTGATTTAGATCAATCAATGCGCTGGCATTAGAAAAGTCTGTACCCAAGGCCACACGTTCGCATGCATACTTGATTGTTCTCCATGGCTTGTCAATCGACTGGCCATATGTTGGATCATCGGTACCTGTTGTGGCAACATAGTAAACATTAGGAACAATGCCGTAGTATTCCCAGCTGGCGTCCGTGCCGTCACTGCGAAGTATTGTGCCGTTGGAACCAATTCCCAAACGAACATTGGCTGCCGCGCCGCGGGTGAGCAAGTCACCTCGTGTGGTCAACACATAGTTTGAATCGCCTTCGGCCAACACGTTCCAGTACACGTTGGTAATGTCAACGTCTGGACGATTGGTTGCTGTATTAGCAGTGTGTTCTTGAATGGCAATATATGTGCTAGAACCATAGCTTACCACATCGTTTACACGATAGAGAGTGGCATTGGTCCAGGTAGAACGGAAATTGAATCCCTCTACTAACAATTTCCAATAGCCGGTATCCAAGCAACTGTTGCCAGTTGTGTCCAAGATTGCTTCATAAGTGTTTCCGCCGTATCTAACCACGTCACCAGTTTTGTATGCTGTGGCACCAGAGTATTCTCCTCTGTTGTTGTAACCTGTTGTTACAACATCCCAGTATGAGCTTGAAGGGGAAGGAGTTTGCGGGCTGGCTGGTGTTTGGTCTTGAGTGGCAATATAAACGTAACCGCCGTAGGTGACCAAATCACCTGTTTGGTAAGTAGTGGCAGCTGAATAGCTGTTCTCAAATTCCAGTCCGCTGACAAACAGCGTAAAGTATGCAGGGTTAAGCACAGCCGATGATGTTGTGTGTGCACTTGTGCAAACATATACGTTGGCTCCCCAACGCACAAGATCATTCACTTTGTAGGTAGTAGGCGCATGAGAATATGTGCCCTTCCAGTCAAACCCTCTTGTGTACACTGTCCATTTCAACTGGTCAGATTCAAGCAGTGATTGAGACACATGATTTGTGTTACAAATGTAAATTGTTCCGCCGTATGTTACAATGTCATTTTCATTGTAGTCTTCGGTTGCAGTCCAGGCGCCACGAAAATCTGTACCATCTACCATGAGTTCCCAGCGACCGGCGCCTTCGTCATCATAGAAACCCTGACCCAAATCAGAGTCTGAAGTGTGTCCTGCTGTGCAAACGTATACTCGTCCGCCGTATTTGACTACATCGTCCTTGACATAAGGATGACTATTTGTCCAGTCACCGCGCCAAACGAACTTCAATCTACCTAGCTTAAATTCTGCCATATGCTTGTCCTCGCCTTGAGTTATTTATCAGACATCTTCTGGATAAGAACGGTTACCGTACTTTAACACCAGTTCGCCATCTTCGTTTAGATAATACGCCAACATTCTTTCGTCCCAGCGATATTGCTCGTAGTTGATATTAGCGTAGGTAAGCTCGTGGTCCAGTCCACGTCCTTCAAAAAAATCTATTCCTGCTTCAAATCCTTCCCAGTTATCCGTTGCTTCACCTGGGTTGTTTATGGTCAACGTATCAGATCCACTGCGACTGTCAAATCTAGCCAGATACAGTGTTCCTGTTTCGTCACGTCTGAGCCCGTAGAAAAAGCGATTGAGCCTTATGGCTTCGCTATCTGGGCTTTGTCCAATATATTTGCTCATTATGGTGTAATCTCACTATAACTAACCAGCACGTCGGCACTGTCATCTGTATCTGCTACTACGATTAAACTTTGCTGAAAATACATGTTGAACTTTTGATCTCCGCCACATGCTACCAACGAGCATCCGGGTAAAATTTCAATGTCCTTGAACAACCAAACTGCTATGCTTGAATCGTCGTCTAGCACTTTTGCACTTACATGTATTGCATCTTCTGTAACATTAGCAATGTTGAAACCTAGTATTACTGCATATTTAGTCACAGTTGTGGACAGTAAAACCGTTTCGGTTGTACCGCAACCTGGACTAATCACATTTCTAAGGTCTGTACTTGCCATGTCGTTTTATCCGTAAATCATTGCCGCACTTAATATCTCCAGAGGATCTGCAGATCCTCCTGCTCCACCGCCAGTTGAAGAAAGTACGATAGTCTTCTGTGCTGGAATCGTGTTAATACTCATTCCAGATCCTGCTACAATTTTGAAACTGGATCCAGCTGTGTCTGCTACCACTGGATCTTTGCCTGGTACTTCAATGTATCCAAAAAATGGATTTACATTGATTGCACCTGAAACCACATCATAATAAATTCCGTCGCCAGACTGCAATGCTGATCGAGCCCTTGCATCTGTATAAAATAAATTTGTTGTTCCTTCTACTATCTCATCAGAGCTAGGAAAGATCATGGACAAATTCACACGATTGTTTGCATCGTCATAAACTGCTGTGATATGATCATGCACACCGTTTGTTAAAAGTGCGGCGGCAGCATCTTGCACTTGATCTACAGAAATTCCTGTATAGCTTAAAATTCCAGTGAGTGCATCATAAGACAAGTCGCCTGTTACAACCAAGGCAGTTCTTGCAGTAGTAACAATGGCCGCAGAACTAAGTCCCAAAATGCCCGTGGCTGAATCGTAAGAAAGTAGACCGCCTGTTACACCTAGGGCAGTCCTGGCCCGACCGTCGGTGAAGTAGCGATGTAACGCACCTTCTTCGATGTCGTCTGTGGTTAATGCGTCTATTTGATCCAGGACATATTGCTGATCTGCAATATCAACGTCCAGCATCCGACGCGGAACACGTGTCAAGCTCATGATAAGTTATTTATCAATAGCAGAGCATTGGAGTTTGGATCATTTTGAACTAGGTTTCTCAGGCCAAACCACCATATCTATGCTTGTGTTATCGGTAATGTCGCGTAGGGATTGACGATAGTTGTCCCATTCAACAGCCCATTCTGCTGAGCGACGTGCTCGTACCGACGGTAATTCTGTCCAATCAGACTCGGATAAAAATTGATCTCTTTCTCTGCGAAGTTGCGCCCAGGCTTGCTCAACAGATTCATTGAGTTCTTCCACAGTAAAATCCACAACTGTAAATGTTTCTAACACATGAGTTTCTTCAACCACGTACTGTGTTGTTAGATATTGTGTGGATCCATCATAAACAGGAACAGTGTCAGATATCACAGGATACCAGCCAAGTTCTAGCAAAGTTTCAGCTGGAAAAAGATCCAGCCGTGAAACATTTTCCCAGTTTTCAGGTAGCGACCTGGGCCCTTCTACTATTGTTCCGTTTTTTACAAATGCATATATCATGTTAGTTGTACTTATTGACATAATCAGTTGACTCCGCCGACACTGTGGTTGAAATCGCTGTTGCTGTTGCACCAGTGTCAGTCATTGTTGCAAAATGAGTGCTGTTTGTTCCTGCATACGCAGTATACGTCACTGCGGTAGGTGTGACGTTTACTGTTTTTATTGCTCGCCTGTTGGCAGCAAAAGTTCCAACCACACCGCCGTTGGTTAATAGTTTTCCATCTCTATCAAATTTGACTTGTAGTGTTTGCCATTGTGCATTGTTATCTACGTTTAATCCAGGAAAGGTAACATCGCACACTGCATTGACATACAACAAATTTTTGTTGAGGCCAATTGCCCAGCCATCACTGACACCAATGTCTGCTCCGGTGTCCTGCCGAATAACATCCAATGATTTGAGCCAACGCCAATCTACATCACCCCACGAAATTTTTCCAACAATACATCTTGAATTGGCTGCGGTGTATCCAGTGACAGCTCTGGTGCCATACACAATGTAGACATTGCTGTCGTTGTCTACCACAATAGATTCTGGGCCTAGATTCAAGTTGGTTGATGTTGCTGTGGTAACCATGCCAGCATAGGCGGGACGATTCACATGAATATAGTTCATGCTTGATCCATCTGGTGGAACTCTAACAATGAGTGTTTGTGAAGTTGTGGCTCGATTGGCTGCCACAAATACTGTGCCGTTCTGATCCACCGACATTGCTGGTCCACTCACATTGGAAGCAAAGGTTCCTAGACCTGCTGTGACTTTTCCCCAGACCTTGGAAAAATCTGTTTTGGAAAATTTTGTCACTGAAAGTTGGTTACCAATGTATGTCCCAACATACAAATAATTTCCAAACTGTTCCAGAGCCAGTATTGGATTTTGATTGCCATAGTTTGTGGCAACACCATTACCTGACGTCTTGCTCATGAGTATGGCACCAGTGCTGCCACTTACTTTGTGCAGGCCCATGTAACTGGTGCTTGTGGAACCAGACTGTACATCTGACGTGAAATAAATTGAATCATCAGTTGCATCATACACTGCAAACGGTGCTTGGCGGCCACCAGTTGATCCTTTAAGCAACGCACCGTATCTGAATTGCCAAATACGAGTGTGTGTTGACATGTTGAATTTTGCTATGATTGGATAGCTATAGCCTTGTGCATTTGTTAAATTGCTTATAGCCATGATATAGTAATAGGTGTTGGTACTGTCCGGAAACACACTGACCACTGACCAGGGTTTTTCGATTGCGCCTTGCCCCAAAGAGTTGTATCTTGACCACTGTAGGCTGCCAGTTGAATCCAATTTTACCCAACGAGACATATAACCCGATGTTCCAATTGAATCTCCAATAGACAGGTATTGATTGTCCAAAGAATCAAATCGAGGACGATATCTAATGACTCTACCATCTGATGTTGCAGACAAGTTTGCAGTCACACGCTCATAGCTCAGTGCCTTGTATACCGGAGCAACGTAATTTGACTGTTCTGCTAAAATTGCCAGTAGTGATGGTCTGGTCATCGGCTGTCCTGTTGAATCATTGCACCACGCCAGGTGGTACCACCATCTCTAGAAATAAACACCAACAGGTCAACTCCGCTCACTGTAAATGTAGGAGGAGATCCTCCTGGCCATTTTACTGTGGCTGGCCATATTATGCCAAATGCTCCAGGGTTAGTCAGTTCTACCATGAGAACGTTTACTGGAGATGTTGCATCTACGGTGAAATAAAATGTTGTAGCACCAGCAATGGTTGCACTAAAATGTGCGGCAGCGGCTGCATCTAAGATTGTGTTTCCGCTCACGCTTCCCAGTGCAGATGTTGCAAATGGCTGATTACCTGGACGCCAGTATGTACCATTCCAGTAAAGAATATTGTTGGTGATTGGTAACACAGTTGTTGTATCAACGTCACTCAATCTATTGATACTGTCTGATGTGGTTATCACAGTGGAATCTATTGAGAACACACCTGTTGTGGAATTGTAATCAAGTCCTGTTCCGTCTGACACTGTTAGTCTTGCGGCTGTGGTAAAATCAGTAACCTGACTTGCTGTAATAGCAATATTTTGCTCTGACGCCGCAGTGAGTCTACCTTTTGAATCAACAGTAAATGACACAGTCTTTGCCGCAGTTGTTCCGTATGCCGCGGCTGTTACTGTGGTATTGGCCAGTGTGGTTGCAACCGATGCAATATTGGATGCACTAGATGCCGAACCAGTAACATCTCCAGTTAGTGTTACTGTTTTGGCATAGTCTTGGTTGGCACCAACAGTGGCACGGCCCCATTGGTCAACTGTGATGTAGTTGTAAGTCCCAGCTACCACTCCTGAGTTGGCCATGTCAATGGTTGACTGACCAGATACTGCATTGAAAGATTGTGTCAATCTGGCAGCTGGACCGCCGGCAGCCAAAATACTGATAACGCCGCTGTTGCTAATGGTCTGAACACCGCTAAGGAAAGAACTGACTGATATTCCAGAACCCGAACTGACATAAAGCAACCCAGTGTTGCTGATTGTGGCTGCACCGGCGGCTTTTACCACTTGTATACCGGTACTGGCTGTGACATCTAAAATTCCTGAATTGCTAATGGTCTGTGTGCCTGCAGATACCGGGCCCACAGTTATACCTGTGCCTGCTGTTACTGATGTCAGTGCCGAACTGCTTACTGTGACGTTTCCACTAGGATCCGTAGATGCACTAACTGAACCTGATCCAGTCACTGTTCTAACACCAGTGTTGGTAATTGTGAGAGTACTGGTTCCTGGTGTTGCACCGTTTACTATTGCCAAACTGATTGCTGGGCCAGCAACAAATGTAAATGAATCAGTGTTTGATTTTGCAGTGGCATTGGTTGCACCCACTGTCATTGACTTGAATATAAACTGACTGCTGCCTAAATCGGTGTTGGCAAAAACACCTGTTGTTGAATTGTAAGACAGACCGGTTCCATTGGATACAGATAGTCTTGCACGTGATTCTGTAAAAAATCTTGCTGTGGAAATTTCTTCTAGGTCAGTTGTCTTTAATATCTTACCTGATGTGTTGCCGGTGCCTGTTGTGTATCCAAGGTATCCGCTGTTGTTAAACAGTGCAGTGCCTCCACCAATGCGCAACTGTCCACCAATCCATAGATCATTCCAACGGAAACTGGTATTACCAAGATCATGCACATTGTTCGTTACAGGCAAAACATCTGTGTTGATGGCTGTGATTCGTTGGTTGAATCTGGCCAGTGTAAAATATTTGTTTGTGAGTCCTTCTGGCAGGCCATCAGTATTGGTCAGCACTGTGCCGCCTGTGCTACCACCCGACACAAATCCATTGCTTATGTACGCTGTAAACCCTGTGGTATCCAGTGGTGCTGTTAGTGTAGCATCGGTGTACAGTCTAACTTGAGTGCTGTTGATAACATCTAAAAAGTATGTGTTACCATTTAGTTCTGTCATGCCAATCACATCAGTGATTGTTACTTCGTCGCCGTCAACAAATCCGTGTGGAGTAATTGTGGTCAGTATGCCTGGATTGGCCTGTGTTACATTGGTAATTACTTCACTGTGACTTCCTGTGCCAATCACCACTCTAATTTCATACTGTCCTGATGAGGGATTCCTGTACACATCGCAACCAATGTGATTTCCGTGTACCCACGCTGATTCAATTCCATCCTGTGCTCGTTGATCTGTAAACCATTTGTTAACAGGTGATGCATCTTCGGCTAATTCATCTGTTGTGTGGTTTGATATATCTGACACTTGGCCGGTAACATCACCTGTAACGTCACCAATAAAGGTATCGGCATACATATTATTGGTTGCAGTGATATCTATAAATGTTGGGCTTGCGTTTGTGTCTATGCGTTGATTGGCAAGATCAAGATAAGAAGGAAGATTTATTCCAATGATACCTGTCAGCGAATCATATGTGATCAGTCCTGCGCCACTCAGTGCTGTTCGAACCCTAGGTATGGTAAAGTAGAGATTGTCACCCTCTGGCAAGTCTGTTGTGTCAGTTGGTATCTGTCCCAGGATACTGGTTTCAACCCACTGTTTGTTGGCCAGTTGTCTTCCTAGCACAGGGTTGTCTATGCGAACATCTCTATCGCCAAAATCAATGCTGAGTCCAAACGCATCTTCATTGAGAGATCCTGGAACAACTTCTGTGATAGAAATTTTTCCAAAATCAAGACCGTAGAATTCAGCACCAATAGCAGGAGGTGTTCCAACAAAAGTAATTTGTCCGCCTGTGTTGATTGTGTAGTCAATTATGGGTCGTTTGAATGTTCCGCCAACATAGATCAGTGTGTAATATTCATTGTATGGATTGGCAGCAACTCCGCCGTGGCGCAACTGAAAAGGTCCAACTGTGCCATCAAAAGTCAAATCGTCAAATGGTTCTGCTGGATTGACTACATCTACAACTGGAGATCCTGCGCCACTGCCTGAACCACCACCCAGGTGCATGTGCACCACTGTGATTATGGAATCATCTGGTGGTGCTTCTGTAAATTCAAGATTTAAGTTGCCGTCAAGATTGTATGCCGACACTGCTGGTTGTGTGACACCATCTATAACAACCAGGATGCTACGAGGATTTACTGGACGAGGTTGACTCAGCGTGAAAGTTATCGTGGTGCCATCACCTACGAATGTATCTACTGTGAAAGGTGCAAATCCAACAAAGGGATTGTTGCCAATGTACGCCATTTAGAGCCCGCCTATACTTTTATCCAGATATTTATCTGGGTGTGAGACCAGCGGCCTCAAGAGATCAGCAATATCGATGCAAATGCATTGCAATAGATATTTGATGAGAACGCTCGCAACTCGTCGTTGGGTTCTAAATTTATTGGTTTTTCTAGCACCAGTGTAGAATTGGGCGCAATAGGAACCTTGTGTAGAATTTCTCTACTGGTTCCAGCACTGGAGTCATAGACTTTTAGTGTAACAACTGTGCCTGTTAAATCGCTGGTATTTGACACATAAAGTCCGTGAACAATAGCACTGCGTAGGCCTGCGGCGTTGGCAGTAAAAACTGTGGCTTCTGTTGTGGTCAACGCGGCGTTTGCATTTATAAACTGACTGGGCATTTAGATCAACCTCCCAATGCTATTGCATAAGCAATGGCATCACCTTCGCTGACATACACTTCCCCTGACACAATCGTGCTGGGACTGACCCATGCTGTGCCGTTCCAAAATTCCACTTGATTTGTTGTGGTATTCCATCGCTGTGCTCCTTGCTCGGGAGCAGATGGTCGTTGGCTTTGTGTGCCCTTTGGCATGACCAAACTACCAGTCTGATCAAAATTGATCGTGCGACTTTCGCTTGATATTTTATTTTGTTGGTGGTCTAGATTGATTGCCATTGTGATCTCCTGAACTACCAGTATTTACCGGTTCATCTGGTTCAGCGACCCAATGGTTTAATGGACAACTCATGCTTTTGAGTTTGGTCTTGAAAGGCATGTAACAACCACACTCTTTGCACATGCTTGTGATTGAAATATAACGATCACAAGATTTGCAAATCTGTGTGCGACGAATAGCTTCGGATTCTGAAGCCAACTTCACATTCCAAAATTTAGCAAATCTTTCCTGTTTGTCCATGACACTATTATAGCAGCCTGAACAAGATATCACAAGCCTAGTTTTGCACCATTCTTTGGAACTAGGTTGTTGACAGAAAATGGATTTTCACTGGTATATGGCCACTTCAATACTCGTTGCAGTCCGCCCTGCAGATGTCGTTGATTTGTGTAGCCGGCTGTGCCTTCTGTCATGGTATTTTTGTCCGACAGTTCCAGCAACCAATCTCTAATTTGCTGATTGTTATAGCCAGGACGCATGCCTGCCATCAAACATGCTACGCCAGCCACATTTGGTGTGGCCATTGATGTACCACTCAACTTGTTTATATAATAAGCACTGTTTCTTGCATCAGGTACTGCCGAAGTCTGGTATGCTTTGTTTGCATAAGCTGCCATGGTCATAACTCCTGCAGAGTAAATGCTCACTCCTGGACCTGTTTCTGAGAATATAGCTTTTTGCTCTACCGAAGTATTGTCCAAGGCTCCGACACAGATCATGCTACTGCCTCCGTCAATTGGAGCAGTGGGACTGGAACCTCTATGATAGTGATCGCTGTTGACTGTGTTATCCCAGTCTAGACCACCTGGTACATCAATTTTGTGATAGTAGTTGCCTGCGGCACCTAACATGATAACCCCAGCATCAATACAATCAGATACGTCTGCATCAAGTGACGGCACACGAATGCCGTGATAATAATTGACTTGGCCATATGCGGAGTTGTATCCGGTATGAGTATAAGTTGTGCCACGATACACAGTTGTACATGAGCTAGGATACCCTCCGCGCCAGCCCCAGCTGTTGGTACAAACTGTGGGTCTGCGATGCCCATTAGCACCAATTGGTTTTTGCAAGTGAAA
>JACCDZ011358309.1_pt1 | contig 11881 bp, 9 predicted proteins | sample 7449551 | NCBI WGS metagenome assembly JACCDZ01 (sample SAMN15323452, study PRJNA562643) | freshwater metagenome | isolation source: river surface water | place: USA:Blue River Watershed | collected 2017-08-18
GCCAGTGCCCGCCCGCTGGTGCTGGCCGCCAGCACGCGCGAGGGTGAAGAGCCGGGCTTGTTGGCCGCCTGGCAGGCGGCGTGCGCCAGCTTGCCATCGGATGAACATCGCCCGCGCTTGTGCATCGTGCCCCGCCATCCGCAGCGCTTTGATGAGGTGGCAACGCTGGTGCGGGAGGCGGGCTTGAGCCTGTCGCGCCGCAGTGCCTGGCCGCAGGGGCAGCCGGATGCGACCGCGCAGTCAGCCGACGTCTGGCTGGGGGATTCGATGGGCGAGATGCCGGCCTACTACGCGGCGGCGCGTGTGGCCTTGTTGGGCGGAAGTTTTGCGCCCTTGGGCGGGCAGAACCTCATCGAGGCGGCAGCCTGTGGCTGCCCGGTGGTGATGGGGTCTTCGACCTTCAACTTTGCCGAGGCGGCGGCCTTGAGCGAACAGGCGGGTGCGGCGCTGCGGGTGGCCGATTGGGCTGAAGGCGTGGCGCAGGCGCTGCGCGCGTGCGAGCCGGCCGTGCAGGGACCGATGTCGGCGCGTGCGCTGGGGTTTGCGCAGGCCCACCGTGGGGCAGCGCAGGCCATGGCCGAGGCCATCTGGGCCGCAGCCCGCGCCGACTGAGGCCAACGCTTCGGCCTCGTTCAAGCCACGCTCAGGCCACGCCCAAGGTGATACGCACCTTCAAGGGGTGGTCGGCAGCAGATCCTGCCATTCGGCGTGACGGCGGATGTACACGGCCACATAACCGCACACCGGGTTGACGCGCAGGCCCTGGGCCCGTGCCCAGGTGAGGGCCGCTGTCACCAACTGGGCCGCGATGCCACGGCCTTCCAGTGCGGGGGGGACGCCGGTGTGCGTCAGGTGCATGACGCCTTGGGACAGGTGGTAGTCGGCCTCACAGCGCAAACCATCCACGATGGTCTCGAAGCGCCCGAGCTCGGGGTGGTGGACGATGGTCAGGGGTGTCGAGGGAGTCATGGGAAACGCTTCCTGAAAGATGGGTGGCGCAGCCGAGGCGGTCAGACCCAGCCCAGCGCGCCCAGCAGAGCGCCGGCACAGATCAACCAGATCAGCCGAATCTTGGTGCGCCACACCAGCACGGCCACGACGGCGCTCAAGAGCAGGGCACGTGGCTGGGTGGCCAGCGGGGGTGCCAGCACCCAGCCCGTGGCCAGCAGCAGGCCCACCGTCACCGGCATCATGCCAGCCTGAAAGGCCTGCACGCTCAACCAGTGTCGCCGTGTGGACACCCAGCGTGCCACCGCCAGGGCCAGCGTGGTGGACGGGATCATGATGCCCAACATGCTGATGAGGGCGCCCCCGATGCCACCGGCATACCAGCCGAACAGGCCCACAAAGAGCACATTGGGGCCGGGTGCGGCCTGGGCCAGGGCGATGGCGGCGGTGAAATCCCCATCGCTGAGCAAGTGGTCATCGACCACCAGGCGCCGGTGCATGTCGGACACCAGGGTGATGGCGCCGCCGATCGACATCAGCGACAGGGCAATGAAGTGGCCAAACAGGCTCCACCACACCTCCGGGGCCCACATCAGTGGGGACATGATCAGCGGCGCACCACCCTGGCTCATGTGCCCTCCGGGGGCAGGGCGGCAGGGCGGCGACGACGCAGCACAACGTAGGTGAACACGCAGGCGGCACCTCCCAGGCCCAGCAGCACCCAGACCAGGGGCCAACGCAGCCAGATCATCATGGCCAAGGCCAGAACGGCCAGGGCCAGCGCGGTGGGCCAACCCAGCTCATGCTGGCGCATGGGGGCGGACAGCTTGAGCACCGTGCCCACGATCTGGCCCGCCGCCACGGCCGCGATGCCACCCAGCGCACCCTTGATCAGGCCCTGGAGGTCTTGCACCTGCGCGGCCTCACCCAGCAGCCAGGCCAGACCCAGCATCAGCACCAGGGGGGCGGTGACCATGCCGGCCAGGGCCACCAGCGCGCCGCGCCAGCCGAAAAAGCGGTCCCCGATCATCAGGGAGAGGTTGCAGACGTTCGGGCCGGGCAGCACCTGGGCGGTCGACAGCAGTTCAACGAACTCGCGCGGGGTGAGCCACTGGTGCCGGTCACACAGCTCGCGTTGGGCGACCGCCAGCACGCCGCCAAATCCCTGCAGCGCCAGCACCGAGAAGGCGATGAACAGCTCGGTGAGCGAAGCGGGCCGCGCGGTCGCCGGTTCGGCGGGCGTGGCCGGATCCACGTCAGCCATAGACGGCGACGACCTGGTAGCCCAGTGCAGCCAGTTGGCCGCAAGGTGTCCACAAGGTGGTTTTTTCGTTCACATAGCCTTCGCCCGTAGCGAGCGCGTCCTTGTCCAGGCGCCAGTGGCCATCGTGCTGACTGATGTTGACCGGGCGCAACTCCAAGGCCCAGGACACGGACGATGCCGGGGCGAACCCCTTGAGCTGCGACAGCGCCGGGGTCGGGCCCGCGTCGGCCAGCAGCACGGCCTGCAGTTCGGTGTCGATGCCGGCGTGGTCTATCAGGCGCACATAGGCGCGGCTGTGCCAGACGTCGTCGCCGGTGAAGGGCACACCCCCTTCCGCATGTCGGAACTCGAGATGCTGCGTGAACGCCGGGGTCATGCCGGGAACGAAAGGCCAGGGAAAGGCGTCTTCGATGCCTTTCTCCACCGCCACCTGAGGGGGGCGCAATGCGGGGAGGGCGGACTCGCGCCCGCTGCCGAAGACGCCCAGCAGAACGCCGGCGATCTGTTCCTGGCCGTCGGCATCCGCTTGCAGGATCTGGGCTTTGACCTGGCGGATGTTCTTGCCCTGGCGCAGCAGCGTGACGTCGATCTGCACCACACCCGGTGAAACGGGGCCCACAAAATTGGTTTGCAAGGCACGCAAAGGCCAGTCGCTGCCGCAGACATCGCGCATGGCCTGCACGGCCAGCACCGAGAGCAGCCCGCCGAACATGGTGCGGCCCTGTTGCCAGTCTTCGGTGACGCGGAAGCTGACCCGTTGCCCCTCACGTTCACGGTGGTCCAGCAACTGGGCCAGGGGGACGATCGGGGAGCTCTCTGTCTTCATGGTGGGCACTTCTCGGGGACAACGGAAGCCCTATTATCAAACGACCATCCAATGACCGTATCAGGCGACGGGCGTCTCGGTGCCCCTCACTCGCAGGAGTTCGGCGACCTGGCTGGCGGGCACGGGCCGGCTGTACAGATAGCCCTGGACCATGTCGCAACCCAGCTCGGCCAGGAAATCGGCCTGTTCGGCGAGCTCGACACCTTCGGCCACCACTGCCATGTGCAGACCGTGGGCCATCGAGATCATGGTGCTCACGAGCTGGCAGTCGCTGACATTGCCCGGCGTGTCCTGGATGAAGCTGCGGTCGATCTTGAGCTGGTGCACCGGGAAACGCTTGAGGTAGGCCAGCGAGGAGTAGCCCGTGCCGAAGTCGTCGATCGACAGCGACACGCCCAGCTGGTAGAGCATCAGCAGGAACTGTTCGGCGCTGGTGCCCGATTCCATCAGCCCGCTTTCGGTGATCTCGATTTCGAGGTGCTCGGGAGGCAGGCCGGTGTCGCGCAGGATGCGGGACAGGCGCTCGATCACGCCGCCCCGGCGCACCTCGCTGGGCGACAGGTTCACGGCGATGCGCCCGAAGTGCAGGCCGGCATCGAGCCAGGCCTTGCCCTGGCGGCAGGCTTCGTGCAGCACCCACTCGCCCAGCGCCACGATCATCCCGGTTTCTTCCATGACCGGGATGAACTCGCCAGGGCCGATGGAGGGCAGGGTGGCATCGCCGCCCGCCGGGGTTTTGAGGCGCACCAGGGCCTCCAGGGCCACGATCTGGCCGGTGGCGAGGTTCACCATGGGTTGGTAGTGCAGGGTGAACTCGTCGTGCTCGACGGCGCGGCGCAGGCGCGTTTCCAACTGCAGCCGGTTGGTGGCCACGGCGGTGAAGGCCTCGGTGTAGAAGTTCAAGCTGTTGCGCCCTCGGCGCTTGGACTCGTACATGGCCGCGTCGGCGTTGCGGATGAGCTCGGACGCGTCCTGGCCGTCTTGCGGGTAGAGGCTGATGCCGATGCTGGCGCGCACATACACCTGTTGGCCGCCTTCGAGTGTGAAGGGTTGGCCCAGGCTCTCCAGGATGGCAGAGGCCACCTGGCCTGCCTGTTGCGGATGGCGCAGGTGTTCGAGCACCAGGATGAACTCGTCGCCGCTCAGGCGCCCCAGCGTGTCTTCCTGGCGCACGCGTTCGCGCAGGCGTTGTGCGACCTGCTTGAGCAGGCTGTCGCCCGCCGCATGCCCCAGGCCATCGTTGACGGTCTTGAAATTGTCGAGGTCGATGAAGACGACGCCCACCAGGGTGTGGTGGCGTTGGGCCAAGCTCAGCGCGTGACTCAGGCGCTGCTGGATCAGGACGCGGTTGGGCAGGTCGGTGAGCGGGTCGAAGTGGGCCATGCGCGCCAGGCGCTCTTCGGTTTCCTTCAGCGGTGTGATGTCGGTGAACATGGCCACGAAGTGGGCCGGACGCCCGCGGGCGCTGCGCACGGCGCTCAGCGACATCTTGACCATGAAGAGCTCGCCGCTCTTGCGTCGGAACCAGACCTCGCCTTGCCAGGCCCCCTGGCTCAGCAGGTAGGCACGGATTTCCTCGATGAGCTCTGCAGGCTGATCGGGGAACAGGAACTCGGGCGTGCGCCCCACCGCTTCGTCTTCGACGTAGCCGGTCAAGGTGGTGAACGCCGGGTTGATGGACACGAGAACGCGGTTGCGGTTGAGCACCATCATCCCGTCGCGGGTGCTTTCCAACGCGGCAGCGTGCAGACGCACCCGCTCCTGAGTCAGGCCATGCTGGGTGTCGCGGTGCAGGTTGGTGAGCGCGAACGACAGGTCGTCAGAGAGGTCCTGGAACAGGGCGAGCTCCTCGCTGTCCTGGTCTTTGACCCGGCGACCGAGCAGCAGCAGGTGGCCCACCAGTTCCTCGTCACGCAGCAGCGGCACGATGACGCAGCCGGGAGTGTTCGCCGCGATGGCCTGGCTGGCCCACAGGGGCAGGTCCGGGTGCTGGCTCAGGTCGGCCGTGCGAAAGCAGCGTCCTTCCAGCAGGCATTGCGACAACTCGGCAACCGGGTCGGGGGTGACGCGAAAGCTCAGGGTGTCGCTGGGTGGTTGCGGATCGCCGGCGGCCGCCTGGCAGTTCAGTTGACGGGGCACATGCGCGTCGAACAAGGCCACCCAGGCCTTGCGGAATTGCCCCTGCTCGACGGCGACGTCGCACACGCGGCGTAGCAGGTCGGCCTCGCTGTCTGCGCGCACGATGGCCTGGTTGACGTGGCTGAGGAAGTCGTACATGCGCGACTTGTGGCGCAGTTGGTGCTCGCGGGCCTTGAGCGAGCCTACGACGTCTTCGCGCTGGCGCTGGACGCGGGCGATGAGCACCAAGAGCAAGACTGTGAGACTGCCGACCAGGGCCATCTTGAGCAGGTCGAGTCGCTGCTGCTGGCCAATGGCGTCATGAAGCTCGGCGGCCAGCGCTTGCGCCGGTCCTGGCACATGTTGCGCGGCGAGGATCTGGGCGCGCTGCTGCAGCTCGTACCAGCCCAGGTGAGACCAGGCCATCAGGCCCAGGCTGACGGCTGCCAGCACCAGCACCGACCAGGCTACTGAACGAAAACGACCCTGGGCCAGGGAGGGGCCAGGGGGAGAGGTCGGCTGGGGCCGGGAAGGGTTCGGAACCGCGCTCACAAAAACAAAACCGACGACGATGGGTCAAGGACAAGAAAAAACAGTGAGTCGGCACACACAGATCAGATCGGCGATGATGCGCACGTCAACGCCGGTGGCGTTCCTGGCGAGGGGTGTTGCCGCACCCTTTGCCACTCAGCCCGCGAGCGTATCGCGTCAACGAGGTCTCAATTGTCGTCTTTTGTACCGATTTACCCTGCCAAGTCTTTGACCATACAGGCACGCGGCCTGCCGCAACACCTCCTGATCTGGGGGGATTTGGGGCGTATCAGTGCGCAAGAACCCTTGCTGTTGCTGGTTCATGGCTGGATGGACGTGGCCGCCTCGTTCCAGTTCATGGTGGATGCCCTGCGCCAACAGCCCGGTTGGACCGAGCGTCCGATTGCGGCGCTGGACTGGCGCGGCTTTGGACAGACACCGGGGCCGACCGGGGCGGACTGTTACTACTTTCCGGATTACCTGGGTGATCTGGATGCGGTCGTGCATGCCCTGTCCCCCGATCACCCGATCGACCTGCTGGGGCACAGCATGGGTGGCAATGTGGTGACGATGTACGCGGGCGCACGGCCAAGCAAGATCCGGCGTCTGGTCAATCTGGAAGGCTTTGGCATGCCGGCCACCTCGCCCGACGAGGCGCCCGACCGCTACACCCGCTGGCTCGATGAGTTGCGCACCCCCATGCAACTGAAGTCGTATGACAGCCTGGAAGGCGTGGCGGGGCGCCTGCGCGCCAACAACCCGCGCATCCGCCCGGATCGCGCCCTGTGGTTGGCGCAGCATTGGGCGCGCGAGGAGGGCGGGCGCTGGGTGATCAACGCCGACCCTGCGCACAAGCGGGTCAATCCGCTGCTGTACCGGGTGGAGGAGGTGAAGGCGCTGTGGGCCCGCATCACGTGCCCGGTGCTGGTCATCGAGGGGCTGCAGACCGAGTATTTCGCGCTGTTCGGCGGTCGTTACACGCGTGAGGAGTTCCTGACGCGAGCCGAAGTGATGGCCGATTGGCGCCTCGAAGGGCTGGACGACGCGGGGCACATGCTGCATCACGATCAGCCCGAAGCACTGGCCATTCACCTGGCTGCGCATTTCACGCGACCGCAAACCGCTGTCGCGTGAGAAAATAAGACCATCTGACAAGGCTCCAGCCATCGGCTGCAGGGCCTTTTTGCCATATTTCACCCCAAGATTTGCAGGATTTCACATGGACATCGAACTCATCAACGCCCTGGGCACCCAGATTGCCGACCTGACTCAGCGCACCGCTGAGCTCCGGAGGTATCTTTGACTGGGATGAAAAATCCCGTCGCCTGAGCGAAGTCAACGCCGAACTCGAAGACCCGGCCGTCTGGAACGACCCCAAGCGTGCGCAAGCCCTGGGCAAGGAAAAACGCTCGCTGGAAGACGTGGTGCTCGTGATCGAGTCCCTGACGTCCAATCTGGCCGACAACGGCGAGCTGTTCGAGATGTCCAAGGAAGACGGCGACGAGGACGGTCTCAAGGCCATCCATGCCGAGGTGCAGACGCTGAGCGCCCAGGTCGAGCAGCTCGAGTTCCGCCGCATGTTCAGCAACCCGGCCGATCCGAGCAACTGCTTCATCGACATCCAGGCGGGCGCCGGTGGCACCGAGGCGTGTGACTGGGCGTCCATGCTGCTGCGTCAGTACCTGCGTTACTGCGAGCGCAAGGGCTTCACGGCCCAGCTGGAAGACGAAACCCCCGGCGACACCGCTGGCATCAAGAGCGCCACGATCAAGGTCGAGGGCGATTACGCCTTCGGTTACCTGCGCACCGAAACCGGCGTGCACCGCCTGGTGCGCAAGTCGCCGTTCGACTCGTCCGGTGGCCGCCACACCTCGTTTGCGTCCGTGTTCGTCTACCCGGAAGTCGATGACTCGATCGAGATCGACATCAACCCGTCCGACGTGCGCACCGACACCTACCGTGCCTCGGGCGCGGGTGGTCAGCACATCAACAAGACCGACTCGGCCGTGCGCCTGACGCACATCCCGACCGGCATCGTGGTGCAGTGCCAGGACGGCCGCTCGCAGCACAGCAACCGTGATGTGGCCTGGAAGCGCCTGCGCTCGCGCCTGTACGACCACGAGATGCGCAAGCGCCAGGAAGAGCAGCAAAAGCTCGAAGACACCAAGACCGATGTGGGCTGGGGTCACCAGATTCGCTCTTACGTGCTCGACAACAGCCGCATCAAGGATCTGCGTACCAACGTCGAAATCTCCGCCACGCAAAAGGTGCTGGACGGCGACCTCGACCCATTCATCGAAGCCAGCCTGAAACAGGGCCTCTAAAAGGATAGCCATGCGCGAAGGTACTGCCCCGCTGGTGCGCCGTGAAGACTACACGGCGCCCGCGTTCTGGATCAAGACGGTCGACCTGACCTTTGACCTGGATCCGGCCAAGACCCTGGTCATCAACAAGATGACTGTTGAACCCAACCCGGGCCAGTCTGGCGCGGCCTTGCGTCTGGACGGTGAGGACATCACCCTGACCCGCGTGCTGGTGGACGGCGAGCCCGTGACCTTCCGCAGCGAGAACCAGCAACTGGTGCTGGAGAACCTGCCGCAGCAGCCCTTCACGCTGGAGATCCGCAACACCTGCGCGCCCGAGAAGAACACGCAGTTGTCGGGCCTGTACACCAGTGGGGGTGGCTTGTTCACGCAGTGCGAAGCCCTGGGTTTCCGCCGCATCACCTTCTTCCCTGACCGCCCTGACGTGATGGCGACCTTCCGCGTGACGCTGAAGGCCGACAAGCGCAAGTACCCGGTGCTGCTGTCCAACGGCAACCTGGTGGAAGAGGGCGACCTGGGCAACGGCCGCCACATCGCGGTGTGGGAAGACCCGCACCCCAAGCCCAGCTACCTGTTTGCGCTGGTGGCCGCCGACCTGGTACGCCGCGAACAGCGCATCGTGACGCGCGAAGGCAAGGAGCACCTGCTGCAGATCTATGTGCGCGCCGGGGACCTGGACAAGACCGAACATGCGATGAACTCGCTGATCGCCTCGATCGCGTGGGACGAGTACAAGTACGGCCTGAGCCTGGACCTGGAGCGCTTCATGATCGTCGCGGTGAGCGACTTCAACATGGGCGCGATGGAGAACAAGGGGTTGAACATTTTCAACACCAAGTTCGTGCTGGCCAACCCCAACACCGCCACCGATGTGGACTTTGCCAATGTGGAAAGCGTGGTCGCCCACGAGTACTTCCACAACTGGACCGGCAACCGTGTCACCTGCCGGGACTGGTTCCAGCTCTCGCTCAAGGAAGGCCTGACGGTCTTCCGCGACCAGCAGTTCAGCCAGGACATGTCGGGCAGCTACAGCGCCCGCGCCGTCAAGCGCATCGAAGACGTGCGCACCCTGCGCCAGTTGCAGTTCCCGGAAGATGCGGGCCCGATGGCGCACCCGGTGCGCCCCGATAGCTACATGGCCATCGACAATTTCTACACGGCCACCGTGTACGAAAAGGGGGCCGAGGTGGTGCGCATGATGCACACGCTGGTGGGAGATGTCGGCTTTGTGAACGGCATGGATCTGTACTTTTCGCGCCATGACGGCCATGCCGTGACCTGCGACGACTTTGCGCAGGCCATTGCCGATGCCAACCCGGACAGCGAACTGGCCAAGCGACTGGACGCGTTCAAGCGCTGGTACAGCCAGGCAGGCACCCCTCGCGTGCAGGCGCACGGCGTGTACGACGCAGAGAACCGCATCTACACCCTCACCTTGAGCCAGACCTGCGCCGCAACGGCCGGGCAGCCCGAGAAAGCCCCTGCTGTGATCCCTGTGGCCATGGGCCTGGTGGGGGTCGACGGCCGCTACATCAATCTGCATTTGGAAGGGCACCTGGACCCGATCGGGCACAACACCGTGCTGGTGCTGTCCGAGCTAAGCCAGACCTTCACCTTCGTGCATGTGCCGGTGGAGCCGGTGCCCTCGCTGTTGCGCGGCTTCTCGGCCCCGGTGGTGCTGGAGACCGAGCTGAGCGATGACGCGTTGTTCGTGCTGCTCAGCCATGACCATGACCCGTTCAACCGCTGGGAAGCGGGCCAGAAGCTGGCGCTGCGCCGCATCTTGAGCGCGGTGCACGGCAATGGCCACATCGAGCTGGATGCCCGCTTCATCGACGCCATGCGCAGCGTGCTGCGTCACGACGAGCTGGACGCTGCGTTCAAGGAGCTGGTGCTGACCCTGCCGAGTGAGGCGTATGTGGCCGAGCAGCTCGACGTGGTCGATCCGCAGCGCATCCACACCGCCCGCGAGCGCATCAAGCTGCAACTGGCGCACGCCCTGCACGCTGATTGGGAGTGGGCCTATGCCGCTCACCATGACAGCGGCGCCTACTCGCCCGATGCCGTCAGCAGCGGCCGTCGTGCGCTGGCCAATCTGGCTCTGAGCATGCTGGTGTTGGACGCGGTGGCGCGCCACAACCAGATCTGGCCGGGCAAGGCTTTGCAGCGCTTCAAGGATGCGACCAACATGACCGACCGCCTGGGCTCCCTGGCGGCGCTGGTCAACGCCCACAGTGAGCTGGCGGCGGGTGCGCTGGAGCGCTTCCATGCGCAGTTCAAGAACGAGGCCCTGGTCATCGACAAGTGGTTCACCCTGCAGGTGACCGCGCCCGAGCACGAAGGCCAGGTCTTTGCGCGCGCCAAGGCGCTGATGCTGCACCCCGATTTCACGCTGCGCACGCCCAACCGGGCCCGCAGTCTGTTGATGGCGCTGTGCCAGAGCAACCCGGCGGCCTTCCACCGTCAGGATGCGGCCGGCTATGTCTTCTGGGCCGACCGTGTCATCGAGGTGGATGCCATCAACCCGCAACTGGCGGCGCGTCTGGCCCGGGCGATGGACCACTGGCGCCGTCTGGCCGAGCCTTACCGCACGGCCGCCTGCGAGGCGCTCAAGCGTGTGGCCGCTCGCACCGAGCTGTCTGACGATGTGCGCGAGATCGTGACCCGCGCCCTGCAGGACTGAGCCCGTCTTGCCTGACTGAACTTCTTTTCTTTTTCATCTGATCATCATGACCAAACGCATCAGCCTCACGCAGTACCTGATCGAGCAACAGCGTGGCGAGGCCCAGATTCCGTCGCAGCTGCGCCTGCTCATCGAAGTCGTGGCCCGTGCCTGCAAGCGCATCGCCATCAACGTCAGCAAGGGCGCCCTGGGTGAAGTCCTGGGCAGTGCCGGCAGCGAGAACGTGCAGGGCGAAGTCCAGAAGAAGCTCGACATCATCGCCAACGAGGTGCTGATCGAGGCCAACGAGTGGGGCGGCCACCTGGCCGGCATGGCCTCTGAAGAGATGGATGACATGGTGGGCGTGCCCAACCGCTATCCGCAGGGCGAGTACCTGCTGCTGTTCGATCCCCTGGACGGCTCGAGCAACATCGACATCAACGTCAGCATTGGCACCATCTTCTCGGTGCTCAAGCACAAGGGCGGTGACGTGACGAACGAGAGCTTCCTGCAGCCGGGCACGGCTCAGGTGTGCGCGGGCTATTGCGTGTATGGCCCGCAAACCACCCTGGTGCTGACGGTGGGCAAGGGCGTGGTCATGTTCACCCTGGACCGCGAGATGGGCGCCTGGTGGATGACCGAGGACAACATGCGCATCCCGGAGGACACCAAGGAGTTCTCGGTCAACATGTCGAACATGCGTCACTGGGCGCCGCCGGTCAAGCGCTACATCGACGAGTGCCTGGCTGGCAAGGAAGGCCCGCGCGGCAAGGACTTCAACATGCGCTGGGTGGCCGCGATGGTGGCCGACGTGCACCGCATCCTGACCCGTGGCGGCATCTTCATGTACCCATGGGACAAGCGTGAACCGGGCAAGCCGGGCAAGCTGCGCCTGATGTACGAAGCCAACCCGATGAGCTTCCTGGTGGAGCAGGCCGGTGGCGCCGCCACCAATGGCTTGCAGCGCATCATGGAAATTCAACCCACGCAATTGCACGAGCGTGTGTCGGTGATGCTGGGTTCGAAGAACGAGGTAGAGCGCGTGACGGGCTACCACCGCGAAGTGCAGTAAGTTGGATGTGAGCAGGCCCAAAATCTCATGCTAGAATTTTGGGCTTGGACGCCGGTGTAGCTCAGTCGGTAGAGCAGCTCATTCGTAATGAGAAGGTCGAGGGTTCGATTCCTTTCTCCGGCACCAATAAAATCAA
>JACCDZ011448119.1_pt1 | contig 11880 bp, 7 predicted proteins | sample 7449551 | NCBI WGS metagenome assembly JACCDZ01 (sample SAMN15323452, study PRJNA562643) | freshwater metagenome | isolation source: river surface water | place: USA:Blue River Watershed | collected 2017-08-18
GCCAACCAGGCCGCCATCATGGGCTCACCGGATTACGCCATGCGCATCTGGCTGAAACCGGACCGCATGGCGGCGCTCGGCCTCACCGCCAGTGACATCCAGCAAGCGGTGGCACAGCAGAACGAACAATATGCCGCCGGCCGCCTCGGCCAGTCGCCGACACAGGGCCGCGTGCAACAAACCTTCCCGGTCGCTACGTCCGGGCGCATGACCGAAGCCGCGCAGTTCGACAACATCATCCTGCGCGCCGGCCAGGGGGATGCCTCACTGGTGCGCGTGCGCGATGTCGGTCATGCCGAGCTCGGCGCCAAAGACTATTCCATGCGCAGCAAATACAACGGCAAGACCGCCACGCTGATTGCGGTCTACCAGCAGCCCGGCGCCAACGCGCTGGAAGTTTCCGAGAATGTGCGCAAGACGCTGGCCCAACTCAAACAATCCTTTCCGGAAGGACTGGAGTACGCCGTCGCTCTCGACACCACGGAATTCGTGCAGGAGTCCATCACCGAAGTCATCCACACCTTTGTGGAAGCGGTGATCCTCGTCATCATCGTGGTCTTTCTTTTCCTGCAGAGTTTCCGTGCCACGCTGGTACCGATTCTCGCCGTGCCGGTCTCCATCATCGGCACCTTCATCGGCATGAGTGTGCTCGGCTACTCGGTGAACATGCTCACGCTATTCGGCATGGTGCTCGCCATCGGCATTGTCGTGGACGATGCCATCGTGGTGGTGGAAAACGTGGAGCGCAACATGACGGAGTTCGGCCTTTCTCCGAAAGCGGCGGCCAAGCGCGCCATGGATGAAGTCACCGGTCCCGTCATTGCCATCGTGCTCGTGCTGCTGGCGGTATTCATCCCGGTGACTTTCCTCTCCGGCATCACCGGCCAACTCTATAAGCAGTTTGCCGTAACCATCGCCATTTCCGTGGTGCTCTCCGGTATCGTGGCGCTGACCCTCTCGCCGGCCATGGCAGCCATCCTGCTCAAGCCCGGTCATGGCGAGAAAAAAGGCTTCTTCGCCCTCTTCAATCGCGGCTTTGAAAAGCTCACGAACCACTACACGGCATTGAGTGCGCTCGCGATCAAGCGCGTGCTGGTGTCACTCTGCCTGATTGGCGGCATGCTGCTGCTCACTGTCGGCCTGTTCGCCAAAATCCCCAGCTCCTTCCTGCCCGTGGAAGACCAGGGCTATATCTTCAATGTGGTGGTGATGCCGGATGCCGCCAGTCTGGATCGCACCGAAGATGTGGCTACCCGCGCTGCCGACTGGTTCGGCAAACAACCCGGTGTGAAAGGTGTGGCCTCGATTGCGGGCTACAGCCTGATCGACGGCCAGACCAAGAGTAATGCCGGCACCACTTTCGTTTCGCTGGAAGGCTTTGCCGAGCGCCAGGAAGCGGAAGCAAAAGCCGATGCCCTGATTGCACGCGGCCTCAGGTATTTCTCCAGCTTCAAGGAGGGTGTCGTGATCCCGGTGAATCCGCCTTCCATTCCCGGCCTGGGCACCACCGGAGGCTTCGAGTTCTGGGTGCAAAGCCAGGGCGATGCGCCCTTGTCGAAAATGGAAGAGATCGTGCGCCAGATCATTGCCAAGTCGCGGCAGCGTCCGGAACTGCAAGGCGTGAACTCCACCATCAATACCCATTCGCGCCAACTCATGGTGGATGTGGATCGCGAACGTGCGGAAGCGCAAGGCGTGCCCATCCAGAATATCTACTCCGCCTTGCAGACCATGTTCGGCTCGCTCTATGTCAGCCAGTTTCCCAAGAACAGCCGTCTCTTCCAGGTCATCCTGCAGGCCGAGCCGTCCTATCGCACTCGTCCCGAGGATCTCAACCAGCTTTATGTGCGCAATCGCGATAACGCCATGGTGCCACTCAACTCCATGGTGACCACGCGGTATGTGACTGGCGCCGACATCGTCACCCGTTTCAATAATTTCCCGGCTGCCAAAATCAGCGGTGGTCCGGCACCCGGCTACAGCTCGGGCCAGGCACTGGCGGCCATGGAAGCGATTGCTGCCGAAGTCATGCCGTCGGATTTCAGTTATGCCTGGAGCGGCCAAGCCTATGAAGAAAAACAGGCCGGCTCCACCGCCGCCGTTGTCTTCATCTTCGGTATGATCATGGTTTTCCTCATTCTCGCGGCACAGTACGAGAAATGGACACTGCCCATCGGCGTGCTCATGGCCGTACCTTTTGCCATTTTCGGTGCCTTGGTGGCCATTCTCTTGCGTGGCCTGGAAAACGATGTGTATTTCCAGATCGGTCTCACCGTGCTGATTGCACTGGCTGCGAAAAACGCCATCCTGATTTTCGAGTTCGCCGTAGAGTCGCGCGAAAAAGAAGGCATGTCCCCGCTGCAGGCGACCATGCACGCCGCCAAGCTGCGCTTGCGCCCCATCATCATGACCTCGCTGGCCTTCACGCTGGGCTGCGTGCCGCTGGCCATTGCCAGTGGCGCCTCGTCCGCCAGCCGTCACTCGCTGGGCACAGGCGTGATCGGCGGCATGCTGGGGGCGACCCTGATCGCCATGTTCTTCATCCCGCTGTTTTACTGGGCGCTGGAGTCCCTCTCCGAGCGCTCGGCGCAAAAGAAACGAAAAAAACAGGCGGCCAGCGATGCGCCGGTACACGACGAGGAGCAAGCATGATGCGCAAAGTTCTTCTGCTCTCCTCTTCTGCCCTGCTGCTCTCGGCCTGCACGCTGGGGCCTTCCTACACACGCACGGACAAGGCACTTGCACCGGAACACTTCCGCCAGTTTGGCGATACCGTGCGTGAAGACAGTCCGAAAAGCAGCGATGCCAAAGCGGATGAAGTCATCAAGGATGCCTGGTGGGAAGACCTGGGCGATGCCAGCCTCAATGCCCTGGTGAAGGAAGCGCTGCAAAACAACCAGGACCTGCTGCGCGCCACCGCACGGGTAGACCAGTTTGCCGGCTCCCTGCAGGGCACACGCAGTGCGTTCTATCCGCAATTCGGTTATGGCATCGGTGCCGGGCGTGAAAAAATACCGCCGCTGGCCGCCACCACCGCGCTCAGTGCCGGACTCACGGCGGATTGGGAAATTGATCTCTTCGGACGTGTACGCTCGGCCAATCAGGCGGCGAAAGCAGAATTGTTGAGCAGTGAAGAAAACCGTCGTGCCGTGGTGCTGTCGCTGGTGACCTCGGTGGTATCAGGGTATGTGAATCTGCGCAGCCTGGACCGGCAACTGGAAATTGCCATACAGACCGCCAAGACGCGCGAAGATGCATTCAAGCTGTTCGCTATGCGCCATAAAGGCGGCGTCATTTCCGGTGTGGAATATGCGCAACAGGAGTCCGAATATGAAGCAGCACGTGCCGCCATACCGGTGGCGCGCCAGTCCGTCATCAATGCCGAAAATGCCCTGGCTATTCTGCTCGGGCGTAACAGCCCCGACATTCCGCGCGGCAAAAGCATAGACACCCTGGTGCTTGCCGCTCCACCGGCCGGTCTGCCCTCTGATCTGCTGGAGCGGCGCCCCGATTTGCGCAGCGCCGAACAGGCGCTGATTGCAGCCAATGCCCGCATCGGTGAGGCACGCTCGCAATATTTCCCCACGATCAGCCTCACCGGCCTGTTCGGGCAAAGCAGCAATGACATGGATACGCTGTTTGACAGTCCCGCACGCACCTGGCGCTATGCCGGCAGCATCACCGGCCCCATCTTCCGCTTTGGTGCCATCAAGGGTCAGGTGCGGGTGCTGACGGCACGCCAGCAGGAATTACTGGCCGTCTACCAGAGCGCCATCCAGAACGCCTTTGCCGACACGGACCGCTCGCTGGCCCAGATTGAAACCAGCCGGGAAAAACTGGAGGCGCAAACACGCCAGGAAGCCGCGCTCAGCCGTTATGCCAAACTGGCGCGTCTGCGCTATGACGGCGGCTACACCAGCTACATCGATGTACTGGACGCCGAGCGCAGTCTCTTCTCCGTCCAGGTGTCGCGCGCACAAACCCAGGCTGACACGGTGCTTGCCGTCATCAACCTCTACAAGGCTCTGGGCGGAAGCTGGATGGATCGCGCCGAAGCAGCACCACCGGACGATGCAGCAAGTCATACAGCAGAAAAGCCGGCAGCGCCGCCGCCCTGAATATCAAAGGCCACACATTGCCCATAAAAATGCCCCGCAAAAGCGGGGCATTTTTATGGGCAATGTGCAGATAACTACATGACTCCATTTTGAGACCGTGCTGCCGCCGTGAAGACCGACGCCCCGCGCTTTTTACAGGCAAAAGCAAGTCACCGGAGAGTGGCCTGCCTCAGCTGGGCAGCCGGATCGCGAAGCCGTTCTTATTTCAGCGCCAACACATGACGACAGCTTTTCAAAGCTCGTACTTCAGCCCCACCGTCATGCGCAAATCATCCTGGTCCGGCACCGTGCCTTGCGCATCGGCCTGTGGCTCGGCCACATGATCCCACGTCAGCCCCAGCGTCAGATCAAAGCGCTTGGTCAGATCCACATCCAGATTGGCGGTGGCATTGCGCTCCACCCGCCCCGCATCACGACTTGTGTAGGTCACATTATAAGTGGCCGTGAAATCCACATCCGGCGTGACCTCCTGCACATAATTCGTGCCCACAATGAAGGCCGGCGTATTTTCCTTGAGTGAACTTCCCTGAACAACCTCGACAAAGCGCGTCATCTGATAACCCGGACCTGCATTGACCGACCAGCGCTGCTTGGCCGAATCCAGAATGAAGTAGCCGATACCGAGCCCGAATGTCCACTGCGAGTCCACATTCTGGAAAGGGTCACGGTAGTATTCCACCGACACGGGGCGCGCATACCAGTAACGGCTGAACAATATGTCGTAGCTCAGATTGGCTCGGTGATCATTGGAGTCCAGCACTTCATTGGTTGAGGAGTAGTTGCCGCGATAGCCGAACTTCACATTGGTACGTGCCGTGCGGCGCTGTATCTCGGCTGTGCTGTTGAAATCAGTCTGATCTGTATTGCCAGAACGGATATTCATGCCAAAGGAAATATTGGCAGACCAGTAATCAATTTCCTCGGGGCTGCCGGCGGCCATACTCACCACATTTTCCATGGCGATACGAAAGTCGCCCGCCGTGCCATGAACAACGAGATTGTTTCCCTCGGAGGTCAAGCGCCCCAGGATCAGGCTGTTCTCATTGTAGAAAACCGCCATGGGGCGAGCCGAACGCAGGACGCGGATATCCTCCCACTTCAGATTGAGGATACCGACCTTGTCACTGTCGAAAACAATACGACCATGCTCCATGGATTTGATTTTTCCCTTGAGCCACTCACGGGTATTCACCTGTATCCAGTCCCAGAGCGGATCAAACTCGGCGGCACTATCAGGCCACAAGGGCGTGGGCGGACCCAGTTTCACCTCCGGCTTGCTGCTTTCAGTCGGCGCGGATAGCGCCTTCTCAAGCGGCGAAGGGACTGATTCACCTCCCGCAGGAGCTGACGGAGCGGATTCGGCTGCCGGCGGGGTGACCGGCTCGGGCAAGCTCATGCTTTGCGGCAGGGTAATGACCGCGCTTGATGCCAGCGCAGAGGGCTCGTTCGCACGACTGGACAGGCTTGCCAGCAGGCACGACAGAGCGATCACGCAATTGCAAACCGTGTTACGCATTCCACCTTCCCTGAATGAAAAAACCCCGTCCGATCCGGAGCAGGGGTTTGTCTGTCAACACCAAGCGCCCTGCCTACTTGCTTTTTCCCAGCACCGGGCCGGGCGCCGGATTGGCTTTTTCCCAGGCACGTACCTTGGCGGCCGCGGCATCAAAGAGACGCTCGTAATTGCCTTTAAGCACTTTCTCGCGCGTTTCCGGCTTCAGCAAGGCCCACAAAGGCTGGTACTGGTAATACACCTTGCTGTAGGAGTCCCAACTGGTCGGCGCCACTTCATCCGTACCGAAGAGGAAGCGATCCGGATACCTGTTGATCAGATCAGCCGCCACCTGTGTCGTCTGCGGTGAGGCCACCAGATATTTGGCCACCTGATCCCAGGAAATATCGAAATTCACATGTGCCATTTCCGGGTCGGCCAGCATGCTTTCTATCACCTTGGCATGTCCTTCGACAGGCTGTATCACACGCCCCATACCGGTATGCGCCCAGATGATGGTGGTCTTGGGATGGCGCTTCAGCATGGCCTTGGCCTGATCCACATAAATGGTGGACTTGCCTTCCTTGGGAAAGGGCATGGCAATGTCATTGTGCATGATGACCAGCAAACCGGCTTCACCGGCAAAATCCAGCAGACGATCCAGGGCCGGATCTTTCAGGCTGGCGACATCGCCTTCAATCTTGGAGGAGACAAATTCCTTGTGGATAGTGAACTCGCCGATGCCGGTGAACACACCCGGAAAAGTCTGCAGGACACGCCGGATATGGTCGGCAGCATACATATCGGTGGGATTGAAGCCGGTGATCATGGGATCAAAACGCGCTTTGTCTTTCTTGCTCAGCGAGTTGTAGACCGTGGCGATATAGGCATCGGTAAAAGAGTAGTAATACAGATGAGCATCGGTATCGAGATAATAAGTCGGTGCAATATCACCAGTAACGCGCTCTGACCATTGCTGTTGCAGGGGAATGCCGAACAGGGCCACACGGCCCACCTTGTCACCCAGGATGCCAAGGAAGTCCTGGATATGAGTGCCTTCCTGGATGTAGTTGGTCAGGTGGAAATGTGAGTCGTTGAACAGATAGTCCTTGCCAGCCGGTGCGGCCTGCACAGAGCTAGCGAGCAATAATGCCATGCTGCCAGCCGCCAGGAGGGAGCGCATCAGGGTGCCGGTTTTCTGCCTCATGTCCTTGCTCCTTGTGATTTCTCCCCTGCTCCATCTGCATTTGCAAGGTGGATAGAGGAATGTTCAGGAAGTTCTGCAGAACGGAAAAGCCCTACGGGAGCCTGCTGGCCCCCGTAGGGCACTTGCTTACTTGTAAGGCGTGGAAGCCAGCGGATTGCCACCCAGAGCATTCGAAATATCGGTGATGGCCTTTTGCGCACGCACACTGTTACCTGCGGCATCCAGCGGTGGCGACACCACGGCAATCGCAAACTTGCCGGGAGCAACTGCAATCAGACCACCACCCACACCACTTTTCGCAGGCAGGCCGGCGCGATACAGCCATTTACCGGAGTCATCATAAAGACCGGCTGTCACCATCACAGCCAGTATCTCCGGTACATTTTCAGTCTGCATCAATTGCTTGCCGGTGAGTGGATGCCTGCCGCCATTGGCCAGCACGGAAGCCATCAGCGCCAGATCTTTGGCATTCACGCCCACCGAACACTGGCGTGTATAAATATCCGTAGCCTGATCGGGGTTGGCCTTGATATGACCATAGGCATACATCAGACGACCTATGGCCTGATTACGCTGATTGGTATCCGCCTCAGACTTGTACACATCCTCCAGCACAGTGAGTTTGCGACCGGCAAAATCACTATAGAAATTCAGGATACTGTTCCAGATTTCATTGTAATTTCCGCCTTTCACCATGCTGGTGGCAGCAATCGCTCCGGCATTCACCAGCGGATTCATTTCCGCGCCCTTGAATTGCTCAATCGCCACGATGGAGTTGAAAGCCTGACCCGTAGCATCCACCCCCATATTTGCGGAAATGGCGTCCGTACCTGATTCCTCGACCACCTTGATCATGGTGAAAACCTTGGACACGGACTGTATGGAAACCTCGGTCGTGATATCCCCCTTGGTGTAAACCTTGCCATCAGCCGTTACCAGGGCAATCCCGAAGACATTGGGGTCAACCTTGGCCAGGGCAGGAATGTAATCCGCATTCTTGCCTTCCTGCAGGCCTTTATATTTTTCATAGGCGGCATTAAGTGCTGCTTCCACATCCGCTTTCTTGAAAAGATCCTTGGCCTGTACCGACGTAGTCATGCCCAGGGCCAGAATTGCCGCCGGAATGGCGGCCAACAGCCTGTTACGCATATTCATTGCATCACTCCTTGCTGATTATTCTGCTGAACTTGCGGCTCAGCGGCCAAAGTCCTTGCTGGAAAAGCTGTATTTCATGGAAAACTGGACGCGGACATCATTGCCATCAGCGCCGCTATTGTCAGTACGCGTGCCATACAGCAGCTCACCGCCCATCATCATTTTGCTGTTAACCGCTTTCAGCAGATTGACCGAGGCATACTCGACACGGCTGTAGGCGCTTGTATTGGGGCTCGTTGGAGGGTTGGCGACAGGATGCAAATCGCTGTTATCCACCAGAATGGTGCTGTAGCCGATGGCGCTGGTCCATTTTTCATCCCAGGCATGATCGTAGTAGGCGATGACACCCGTCAGCGGAACTGCATCCACATCCACGCCATTCGTGGCCAGATCATTGTCGACACCACCATCATTCAGGTAATTGCCAATGCCCTTGCCGTGCACCACGCCCAGACGCAGGGTGTCGTCACCAAATTTGAAATTGCTGCTGAGGTCTACGCCCCAGCCCAGCGTGGAGTCGGAAGGATCATTTCCGGGCGCAGGCGGAGCAGGAGATGCAGGAACGTTCTCGTAGGCCAGACTGCGCAAAATGGCGGCAATCTGGAAATGGCCCCAATCCTGCTTGGAACGATATTGCGCGGTGAAATCCGGCAGCTTTGAATCGCCCCTCAGATCAAGAGCAGGATTAGAGGAATCGCTGACATCGTTGTACGGAGCCTCAATAGCCACCGCAAAGCTGCTCTCCCCTTTCACCGGCGTCCAGCGGATTTGCGGATTACGGATAAAGACCATGCCGGCAGGGCCCCAGTAATCAATGGTATTGGGGAAAAGATCGGCATCCATGAACAGGGTATTGGTCTGGCCACCCAACCAGTTGCCATATTCGCCATAAGCATGGCGCAGACGTATGGTGGTCTCGCCCACATCATCACCCACACCGAACATATCGAACTCGAATTTGGTGTAAAGCGTCTGGCCTTCTACTGGCAGACTGGCTTGAACACCCAAACGACTTTGACGAACACTGAGTACGGCCTGGCCATCACTGCCATAGAAGCCTTCCTTGGTGGGTATCTTGGAGGCGCGCAGCGTGTCCTTCCAGTCAGGATCCACGCGCTTGAAATCCTGCACATAATCCGCCTGGGCAAAACCATAGACTTCGAAAGACGCCTCTGCCGCCATGGCAGTCACCGCAAACACGCTGGCGGAAACAGCAGCAGCCAAGGTCGAATAACGGGCAAAGTGATGGAGTGTGAGTTTATTCATCGTGATATCCCCTGTTGTTATTTCAGTTCTTTCCTTGCTTGACACAGGCTCCCGCCCGGGAAACTGCCTCAGACTGAGATGCCATTCCACTTCATCAATATGTCCACAACTGTGCAGCGGCCATTAAAGCCTGCCGCCATCCCTGACATCTGTCTCAGAAGGACAGCTCGAGATTGGTATTGAAGACCAGGCCATTGCCGCCCAAGGTGAAAGGCACACTGGTATAGCCCACAGGCGAATGGCTAAGGTAGAGCAGCTCGGCATTTACACGCAGCTTGCGGGTGTCCTGATAGGGATACCAGTTGCCGCCCAGGGCCACATCATGGGGATTGCCATATTCGCCCAGGATTTTCGAACCAGACAGATAGAGCTGCAGCTTTTTGGGCAGCACCATCGTGGAGGCCTGCAACTGGAAGCCCTGATCGGCAAGATTGGAAAAAGGCAAAACACCGTTGGCTTTTATGTCATCAAGCCAGCGCATGAAATATTCGCCCTCCAAAGCAAAGCCGCGATATTTCATGCCGGCATCCACGGTACTCATGCGGTAGCGCGCCTTCTCTACACCGACACCTGTTGCATAAGCACCCGTCGTGAAGAGGCTGCGACCATCCGAGGTGCGGATCTGTGTATTCTCGGTGACCTGGGAGCCCGGCGGGCTTGGCGCCGTTTCGCGCCTCTCGCTGTAATGCAGGCCGATGCGGGTGGCAAGATTTTCGTGGAACTCGTAATCACCAAAGCCCTGATTGGGACCGTACTCGCCCGTGGTCGGCATCCACCACAAAGCCCCCGAAAACGTATTGAGACCATCATCCAGCTGCGCACCATTTACACCCAGTTGGCTCAGGTTATTACCCAGCATGACCTTGTACTGCAAACCCTCGGCCACTTGGCCATTGGCGAATATGCCTGTCGTGTAGGAGCCACGGAAATATTCATCCGTAATGGTGCGGTAATCCACCTTGAGAAAATTCGGCCACTGGCCTTCCATGCTGCGCGTGCCGGGCAAGCCGCCAATGCCTGCCGACAAAGTGAAGGCTTTGTCGAAGGCATAACTCAGATAACCAGCCACAACCACCTGCGCCGGATCCCCCTGACTGGTGTTGGATGTCCATGTGTAAAATACATAGCGCAAAGCCGGGTCATAGACCCAGCCCTTGAAATACAACATCACTTTCTGCACTTGTATGTCATTGCGCGTATCAATCGACTGCGTATTGCCATTGCCGTCTACATACGTGTCATCAAGACCGCTCTGATTGAGATAACGGATATAGGTAAAGGCGCTTAGGCTGAGCTCGCCGTACCGGGTCTTGGCTACGCGGAAACCACCGCCCGGCGTGAAGTCACCATAGTATTTTTCGGCTTCAGGGCCTGCCGTTGCCAGTACAGATCCGGAAGCAACCGGGGTTGTCTTTTGCAGTTCTTGCAGCTGCATTTCCAGTTCGTGAATTTTTATATCTTTGTTCTTTATTTCAGCTTCAGAACTGGCCTGATTTTTTTCCAGCTTTTCCAGACGTTCGTATATTTTCGCTGTCTCGGCATCAGCGGCCTGTACGATCACAGGAAAGCTCAGGCAGACAGCAAGGGCCAACTGACTCAAGCGGGCATGCGGCAATACGAAAGACATGATGAGGGCTCCCTGCGTGCAGCCACGCAAGAAGCGCGGCCTTTCTTGTTATCCTGATTGCCTGCTTTTATTACAGAAACCGCTTGCAAGCACAATAGCGTACGAGACCTGAGGCAGTCGGATTGACTCAGGTCATAAAAGCATGAAAAGCCTTCCACCGAGGCAGGCTGCAGGGCGTCATGCGCCGAAGAAACACTGCAGCACGCTCTCCCCGAAAACCCCATAGCTACAGATTGCCACGCTGGGCAACCTGCTACCGACTGATGACGGAGGCCTTGGCACCTTGGACAAGGTATATCTGCATGTCGCGAGCCCCGCCCAGCAAGGGGACTGGAAAGCACAGCAGCGCATTCCTGCCGGAATAAGCTGGAGCCATGCCGAACTCGCCCCTGACACACGGCAAGATCCGCAAGCGCATGAAAGCGCGCGCCATGAGCCAGCACCGCAAAACCTCAAGCAAACCTCGCCTGGAAAATCTAAACCTGCCCTCATGCGAGATCCGAACAGACCGATTCCGGTTTGCCGGACACCGTAATCACGCAATAATCAGCCTCCCTCCGCAGCCGGACTCAAGCCCTGTGATCATTCCGCCCCATCTGCTCGAAGCCGATACCCTCACCCGCCTGCTGGAAGATTTCGTTACCCGTGAGGGCACGGATAATGGTGATGACACTCCGCTGTCGACACGAGTGGAAAAAGCCCGTAGCGCCTTGGCCAAAGGGGATGCCGTGATTGTTTTTAATCCGCTGGACGAGCAGTGCGCATTGATGCTGAAGAATGAGGTACCGCGGGAGTTGATGGCAGAGTGGCAGGCGGAGTGATGATTTCTTGCTGTTGAGATCGGCAAGAAAAAATCCGCCATGAAAAAAGCCGTGTTGGTGCGGAGGGCGGTCGGGATGATTCGGCCTACGGCCTCACCCCTTCGGGGCCGCAGGCTTCGCCTGCGTTCAAAGCCGCTACGCGGCTTTGTCGAACCCACTCGTGTTCTTGTCCGACCGCTCACGCGGGACAAATA
>JACCDZ010127300.1_pt1 | contig 11878 bp, 6 predicted proteins | sample 7449551 | NCBI WGS metagenome assembly JACCDZ01 (sample SAMN15323452, study PRJNA562643) | freshwater metagenome | isolation source: river surface water | place: USA:Blue River Watershed | collected 2017-08-18
GACTTCATTGCCTCTAGTTTAGGTGAATCCCCTTCCTAATAATTTCATAATGTAAAAAGTAAAAGCACCATTTGAAATTTATAAAACTTTGTGAGAGAATTCCGAAAAAATAGATCAACCACGGCCTACAAAGGAGACAAACATGTCAGCCGTTCAGCCAAATCACGTCCTTTCAGACTTGGACGCCATTGAAACCCGTGAATGGATGGACGCCCTGTCCGCCGTGATTGAAAAAGAAGGACCCGAGCGGGCTCACTTCCTTTTAGAGCAACTTTTGGAACACGCGCGGGAGAGCAGCATTGACATGCCTTTCTCCGCAAATACGGGGTATGTGAACACCATCGAACCCGATCAAGAAGCGCATTGCCCAGGCAACATTGAAATTGAAGAGCGCCTTCGTGCTTACATGCGTTGGAACGCCATGGCCATGGTGGTAAAGGCCAACCGTCACAACCCTGCTGATGGCGGTGACTTGGGTGGGCACATTGGTTCATTCGCCTCATTGGCGCACATGTTTGGCGCTGGGTTCAACCACTTCTGGCATGCTGAAAGCGAAAACCACGGTGGCGATTGTTTGTACATTCAAGGTCACGTTTCTCCTGGCGTCTATGCGCGTGCATATCTAGAAGGTCGCCTGACAGAAGAGCAACTGCTTAACTTCCGTCAAGAGGTCGATGGCAAAGGCTTGTCCAGCTACCCGCACCCCAAATTAATGCCTGAGTTCTGGCAGTTTCCAACGGTGTCAATGGGTCTTGGCCCATTGATGGCCATTTATCAAGCTCGATTCTTAAAGTACTTGCATGCTCGCGGCATCGCGAACACTGAAAACCGCAAAGTTTGGGTATTTTGTGGTGATGGCGAAATGGACGAAGTGGAATCCTTGGGCGCCATTGGTCTGGCAGCTCGCGAAAAGCTAGATAACCTGATTTTTGTGGTCAATTGCAACCTGCAACGTCTGGATGGTCCTGTTCGCGGAAACGGCAAAATTGTTCAAGAGCTTGAGGGTGAATTCCGTGGCTCTGGTTGGAACGTCATCAAACTTTTATGGGGCAGTGAGTGGGACAAACTATTGGCCCGTGACAAAGACGGCGCATTGCGCAAGATCATGATGGACACTTTGGACGGTGACTTCCAAGCTTTCAAAGCGAATGATGGCGCTTACGTCCGCAAGCACTTCTTTGGACGCGATCCAAGAACGCTTGAAATGGTCGCTCACATGAGCGATGACGAAATTTGGTCATTGAAACGTGGTGGCCATGACCCACAGAAGGTTTATGCGGCTTACCACGCCGCAGTCAATACCAAAGATCAGCCGACAGTCCTCTTGATCAAAACGGTCAAAGGTTTTGGCATGGGTAAAGCGGGTGAGGGTAAAAATAACGTTCACCAAACCAAGAAGCTGACGGACGAAGACATCCGTTACATGCGTGACCGCTTCAACATTCCAGTGCCAGACAGCGAATTGGCCAAAGTGCCTTTCTACAAACCTGCTGACGACACCCCTGAGATGAAATATTTGCACGAGCGTCGTCAAGCCCTGGGCGGTTATTTGCCACATCGCCGTACCAAAGCCGATGAAAGCTTCACCGTGCCATCTTTGGATGTCTTTAAATCCGTCATGGAGCCCACTGCAGAAGGTCGTGAAATTTCGACCACACAAGCTTATGTACGCTTCCTGACCCAATTGTTGCGAGACCAAGCACTCGGCCCCCGTGTGGTGCCCATTTTGGTTGACGAAGCTCGCACTTTTGGTATGGAGGGTTTGTTCCGTCAAGTCGGCATTTACAACCCAGCGGGTCAGCAGTACACACCGGTCGACAAAGACCAAGTGATGTACTACAAGGAAGACAAAGCGGGTCAAATTTTGCAGGAAGGCATTAACGAGGCGGGCGGTATGTCAAGCTGGATTGCTGCAGCAACCAGTTACTCCACCAGCAACCGCATCATGGTGCCTTTCTATGTGTACTACTCGATGTTTGGCTTCCAACGCATTGGCGATTTGGCTTGGGCTGCTGGCGACATGCAAGCGCGTGGCTTCTTGCTGGGTGGCACTTCAGGCCGTACCACTTTGAATGGCGAAGGTTTGCAGCACGAAGACGGCCACAGCCACATTTTGGCTGGCACCATTCCAAATTGCATCAGCTACGACCCCACCTTTGCGCACGAAGTTGGCGTGATCTTGCACCATGGTTTAAAGAGAATGGTAGAAAAACAAGACAACGTTTTCTACTACTTAACCTTGTTGAATGAAAACTACGCCATGCCTGGCTTGACCCCTGGTACAGAAGAACAAATTATCAAGGGCATGTACCTGTGCAAGGCCGGTGGTAAAAACAAGACGCGTGTTCAATTGATGGGCTCCGGCACCATTTTGAGAGAGTCCTTGGCAGCCCAAGAATTGTTGGCCAAAGACTGGGGCATTGCTGCGGATGTTTGGAGTTGCCCTAGCTTCAATGAACTGACACGTGATGGTCAAGATGTTGAGCGCTTCAACATGCTCAACCCATTAGAAACACCGCGAGTCCCATTTATTGCACAGCAGTTGGCCAAGCACGATGGCCCTGTTATCGCATCCACCGATTACATGAAAAACTATGCTGAACAAATTCGTTCTTTCATTCCAAAAGGCCGCACTTTCAAAGTGCTTGGAACAGACGGGTTTGGACGCAGTGATTTCCGTAGCAAATTGCGTGAGCACTTTGAAGTCAACCGTCACTACATCGTGGTGGCAGCGCTCAAAGCTTTGAGCGAAGAGGGCGCAGTACCGGTTGCCAAAGTTGCAGAAGCATTGAAGCAATATGGCATCAAGACCGACAAGGTCAATCCTTTGTACGCTTGATCAACAGATTTGGAGACACACATGGCATTGGTAGAAGTCAAAGTTCCAGACATCGGTGATTTCGACGAGGTCGCAGTCATTGAACTTTTGGTCAAGGTGGGTGACACCGTCAAGGCTGAGCAGTCATTGATTACCGTCGAGTCAGATAAAGCCTCAATGGAAATTCCTTCCTCAGCAGCTGGCGTCGTGAAAGAGCTGTGCGTGAAGTTAGGGGACAAAGTCAAACAAGGTTCGGTGGTTTTGTTGGTGGAGGCCGCAGGGGACAACGCAACACCTGCAAGCGCGCCAGTCGCTTCTGCTGCTGCACCTGCAGCAGCACCCGTTGTTGCCGCACCCGCGCCTGCAACTGCAGCAGCGGCGTCTGCAATATCAGGACCCGTTGAAGTGCATGTACCAGACATTGGTGATTTCAAAGACGTAGCGGTCATCGAGATATTCGTCAAACCTGGCGACACCATCAAGATGGAGCAATCGCTCATTACTGTCGAATCAGACAAAGCGGCCATGGAAATCCCATCCTCAGCGGCGGGTGTCTTGAAGGAATTGAAAGTCAAGATTGGCGACAAGGTCAATATAGGCGACTTGCTGGCCATTTTGGAAGGCAGCGTTGCGGCAGCCCCAAGTGTTGCGACAACTTCTGTTGCAGCCAATACTGCCACGGCTGTGGTGGCTGCATCGCCAGTTGCGCCTGTTGCGCAAGTCGCTCAAGTGGCAGCATCCGTTTCGGCTGCGCCAGCACACAATCCCGGTTCACCCACTGTTGGATTGCCTCACGCATCTCCTTCAGTTCGTAAATTTGCAAGAGAACTGGGCGTTCCTTTAGAAGAGGTTAAAGGCAATGGACCGAAAGGCCGGATCACGCAAGATGACGTTCAGGCTTTCACGAAAGCCGTGATGGCCGGTGCCACACAAACCAAAGCACAAGCCGCTCAAGCACCTAAATCGTCTGCAGGCGGTGATGGTGCCGCATTGGGATTGATTCCTTGGCCCAAGGTCGACTTTGCTAAGTTTGGTCCCATTGAGCGCAAAGAAATGGGTCGCATCAAGAAGATCAGTGGCGCCAACTTGTTGCGCAACGCCATCATGATTCCAGCGGTCACCAATCACGACGATGCGGACATTACTGAACTGGAAGCCTTCCGTGTTTCTACCAACAAAGAAAATGAGAAGTCGGGCATCAAAGTGACCATGCTGGCCTTTTTGATCAAAGCCTGCGTTGCGGCATTGAAAAAATACCCTGAGTTCAACAGCTCTTTGGATGGCGATGCCTTGGTCTACAAAAACTACTGGCACATTGGCTTTGCTGCCGACACGCCCAATGGTTTGATGGTGCCTGTGATCAAAGACGCCGATAAAAAAGGTATTTTGCAAATCAGCCAAGAAATGGGTGAGTTGGCCAAGAAGGCACGCGATGGTAAGTTGAGCCCCGCGGAAATGACAGGCGCAACTTTCACAATTTCCAGTTTGGGTGGCATTGGTGGCAAATACTTTACGCCCATCATCAATGCGCCAGAAGTGGCCATTTTGGGTGTTTGCAAAAGCACGCATGAACCCGTTTGGGATGGCAAACAATTCGTTCCCCGGTTGATGCTGCCTTTGTCTTTGACATGGGACCACCGCGTGATTGATGGTGCCGCAGCTGCGCGCTTCAATGCCTATTTAGGTCAAATCCTTGGTGACTTCCGCCGAGTTCTACTTTGAGAGGATGAGACATGGCATTGATTGATATCAAAGTACCTGACATTGGCGATTTCGATGAAGTCGCGGTCATTGAATTGCTGGTCAAACCTGGCGACGTGGTGAAAGCCGAGCAAAGCTTGATTACTGTGGAGTCTGACAAAGCTTCCATGGAAATTCCATGCTCACAGGCGGGTGTTGTCAAAGAGCTTAAAGTGAAGCTGGGTGACAAAGTCAAACAGGGCAGTGTTGTGCTGGTTTTGGAAGGTGAGTCTTCTGCAGCATCAGCTTCACCAGCGCCTGCTTCCGCCCCTCCAGCAGCCAGTTCATCTGTTGCACCATCAGCTGCGCCATCGCCAACTACGCCCGTGGCTGTTGCTACGGCAAACGCATCAACCTACAGCGGTGCTGTCGATCTTGAGTGCGATTTACTGGTGCTTGGTGCTGGGCCAGGTGGCTATTCTGCAGCGTTTCGCGCCGCCGATTTGGGCCTCAAGGTGATCATCGTTGAACGCTATGCCACTTTGGGTGGCGTTTGTTTGAACGTCGGTTGCATTCCTTCTAAAGCGTTGTTGCATGTGGCCGCTGTCATGGATGAGGTCAGTCACATGGCCGATTTAGGTGTTGATTTTGGCTCGCCCAAAGTGGACATTGCCAAACTGCGAACGCACAAAGAAAAAGTCATTGGCAAATTGACGGGCGGTTTGGCCGCGATGGCCAAGATGCGCAAAGTAACGACAGTCCGTGGCGTGGGCGAATTTATCAGTGCCAACCATGTCGTGGTCGAAGAAACCACTGGCACGGGCCAAGAAAAAACCGGCGCGAAAAAAGTTATCGCATTCAAGAATTGCATCATTGCCGCTGGCAGTCAAGCAGTTCGTTTGCCCTTCATGCCAAACGATCCCCGCGTGGTCGATAGCACAGGCGCATTGGCATTGAAGGAAGTGCCAAAGCGGATGTTAATTTTGGGCGGCGGCATCATCGGGCTCGAAATGGGGACGGTGTACAGCACACTTGGCGCACGTTTAGATGTGGTCGAAATGATGGACGGTTTGATGCAAGGCGCTGACCGAGATTTGGTCAAGGTTTGGCAAAAAATGAATGCCCATCGTTTTGACAACATCATGCTCAAAACCAAAACGGTGGGTGCCAAGGCAACCGATGCGGGTATCGAGGTTTCTTTTGAATCTGCAGTGGAGGGCGTTGCTGCGCCTGCACCGCAAGTTTATGACCTGGTCTTACAGGCTGTGGGCCGCACACCCAACGGTAAAAAAATTGCAGCTGATAAAGCAGGGGTCAGTGTCACTGACCGCGGTTTTATTCCGGTTGACATTCAAATGCGGACCAATGTGCCTCATATCTTTGCCATTGGTGACATTGTTGGTCAACCCATGTTGGCTCACAAGGCCGTTCATGAAGCGCATGTGGCCGCTGAAGTCATCGCCGGAGAAATTCAGGGCAACAAAGAATTGGCTGCCAGTGCATTTAATGCCCGCGTAATTCCCAGTGTGGCTTACACCGACCCAGAGGTGGCTTGGGTTGGCTTAACAGAAGACCAAGCCAAGGCACAGGGCATCAAAGTTAAGAAGGGATTGTTCCCTTGGACCGCTTCGGGGCGCGCCATTGCGAATGGGCGTGACGAAGGTGTCACCAAGTTGTTGTTTGATGATTCACCCGAGGCACATGGTCACGGCAAGATCTTAGGCGGCGGTATGGTGGGCACACATGCTGGTGACATGATTGGCGAAATTGCACTGGCCATTGAAATGGGTGCTGATGCGGTTGACATTGGTAAAACAATTCATCCACACCCCACATTGGGCGAGAGCATTGGCATGGCCGCAGAAGTGGCCCATGGCAGTTGCACAGACTTACCACCTTCTAAGAAATAAGCTTCAGGACTTTCAAAAAAAACCGCCCTTGGGCGGTTTTTTTATGTCAAGGTTTGAACATGCCCCATGGCAATTAATTGGATGCCGTGTCAGCTTGCAACTTGTCAGATTGAACCCGTCTTGCACCGTTAAATCTTTTTTGCCAATAGGCTTCTCGCATGTCATCGACCCGCACTGATTTGCCGGGTCTTGGGGCGTGAATGAACTTGCCATCACCGATGTAAATACCGACATGGCTGAACGTACGTTTCATGGTGTTGAAAAATACCAAGTCGCCGGGCTTGAGTTCACTCCGATTAATTTCTTCAGTGACTTTGGCTTGCTCTTCGGCTCTGCGCGGTAGCACCAGGCCTACTGATTTCTCAAACATGTGGCGAACAAAGCCGCTGCAGTCAAATCCTTTTTCCTCAGATGTGCCGCCACGCTTGTAAGGTACGCCGAGAAGCCCCATGGCTTGAATGACGAGTTCCGAGGCGCGGCCGCCAAAAGTATTCCTAGCCGATTGAAGCGGGCCCCCAAGTTGGTTGCTGATTTGCTGGCTCAATTGTTCAGTGATTTGAGTCACTAAGCCACGCTCTTTGATCAGGCGCTCGAGCTCATCCTCAGCAGGCGCCGCAAAGGCTACCGAGGTTATCAACGAGAGTGCACATAGAATCAATCGCATAACGTGTCAGTTTAATGCCATCTCTTGTTGGCACACACATAAATCTGATGTCACTCTGTTCGAGAATGTTCAATACTTAGTACCAAGGTCTCAATATGTTGCTTGAAGTCGAATCATCCCAGCTGGTTTTAGTCGATTACCAATTGAAGTTATTGCCGGCCATGAAAGATGGCGCTGCTGTTTGGAAACGCGCAGAAGTACTGGCAAAAACCGCCCAATTACTGAATGTTCCTGTTTGGGCGACTGCACAGAATCCCTCTGGATTGGGTGAAGTCTCACCAGAAATTCGTCAACATTGCCAAAAGGTGTTGGCCAAAATGGCTTTCAGTGCTGTGGAGGAGGGTTTGGGTGAATGGTTGAGCCCGCCGCCACCAGCAGCACCCAAAGGCAATGCAAGGAGCTTGCCTCGTCATTTACAAAAACCACCTGAGCCTGAAAATGGACCCTCCGTTGTCATTGCAGGCTGCGAAGCGCATGTCTGCTTGATGCAAACGGCCCTTGATTTGCTTGAGGATGAATTTGAAGTTTGGGTCGTGACAGATGCATGTGCTTCTAGATCAGACCGCAATCGTGATGCGGCTTTTGATCGTTTGGCAGGGGCTGGTGCTGAGTTATTGACCACGGAAATGGTTCTATTTGAGTGGCTACGTTCTGCGGAGCACCAAGACTTCAAACAAGTCCAAAGTTGGATCAAAGACTTGGTTTAAAGCTAGCTAAGAGGTATTTTCAATGCCAAAGTCAGTTTGCCGAAAGTCCCTCATGAATAATTATGAATTCAGAAGATCAAGCAAAATGAACAAGTGCTTTGACATCGTTCACGCCCTGATTGATGATCAAACTTTGTCACTGACTGTCGTCAAGCATTAGGAGAAACCATGGGTCAATATGCAGATTTCCACCAGCGTTCCATTCAGGATCGCGATGCGTTTTGGGCCGAGCAGGCCAAACAAATTGAGTGGCACAAACAACCCCAAGAAATTTGTGACTACAGCAATCCTCCTTTTGCCAAATGGTTCAAAGGAGGGGAAACCAACCTGTGCCACAACGCCTTGGACCGTCATTTGAAAGACCGTGGCGATCAGCCTGCCTTGATTTTTATCTCGACAGAAACAGACCAAGAAGTCACTTATACCTACCGCCAATTGCATGCCGAAGTTCAGCGCATGGCCGCATCGTTCTTGTCATTGGGTGTTAAAAAAGGCGATCGCGTCCTGATTTACATGCCCATGATTGCTGAGGCATCTTTTGCGATGTTGGCTTGTGCTCGCATTGGTGCCATCCACTCTGTGGTGTTTGGTGGTTTTGCATCAGGTTCTTTGGCTTCGCGCATTGAAGATGCCAGCCCCAAATTGATTGTGAGTGCAGATGCCGGATCACGCGGCGGCAAAGTGGTTGAATACAAGCCCTTGCTAGACGAGGCCATTCGCTTATCTGCCCACAAACCTGAATCGCTCGTGTTGGTTGACCGTGGATTGGCCAAAATGGCCATGACGGAAGGTCGTGATTTGTTGTGGTCCAACTTGCGTGCTCAGCACATGAACGATGTGGTGCCATGTGAGTGGGTCGATTCGACACACCCCAGTTACACCTTGTACACCTCGGGTACAACGGGCAAACCCAAAGGCGTACAACGCGACACAGGTGGCTACACAGTGGCTTTGGCCTCTAGCATTCCCAATATCTTTTGTGGTCAGCCCGGCGAAACTTTCTTTTGCACCAGCGACATTGGTTGGGTGGTTGGTCACAGTTACATCATCTATGGCCCGCTTATTGGTGGAATGGCCACGATCATGTATGAAGGACTGCCCACACGTCCAGATGGCGGTATCTGGTGGAGCTTGGTCGAAAAGTACAAAGTGACGGTCATGTTCAGCGCACCAACGGCCATTCGTGTGTTGAAAAAACAAGATCCTGCATTGCTCACCAAATACGATTTGTCGAGCCTGAAAGCTTTGTTCTTGGCCGGTGAACCTTTGGACGAACCCACTGCCAAATGGATTTCTGAAGGCTTGGGCAAACCCATCATCGACAATTATTGGCAGACCGAAACTGGGTGGCCCATTTTGACGGTTTGCAATGGGATTGAAAAAACACCAAGTAAGTTTGGCTCGCCCGGCAAGGCCGTTTATGGCTATGACGTTAAATTGCTGGACGATCAAACAGGTGCAGAACTCACTGAACCTAACCAAAAAGGAGTTGTCGCCATTGAAGGGCCTTTGCCACCTGGTTGTTTGCAAACGGTTTGGGGGGATGACGACCGTTTTGTCAAAACCTACTGGACCACAGTGCCTGGCAAGATGGTGTATTCAACCTTTGATTGGGGCATCAAGGATGAAGATGGTTATTTCTTCATCTTGGGTCGAACCGATGATGTGATCAATGTAGCGGGTCACCGTTTGGGTACGCGTGAAATTGAAGAAAGTATTTCAGGACACGCCGCTGTCGCTGAGGTTGCAGTGGTTGGCGTTGCCGACAACCTGAAAGGCCAAGTGGCCATGGCGTTTGCTGTTCTCAAAGACGGGGCATTGCTCAATGACGCACAGGCTTTGCTCAAGCTAGAGGGCGAAATCATGAAGGTGGTCGACAACTCGCTCGGTGCGGTTGCGAGACCTGCCCGTGTTCGATTTGTCTCAGTGCTTCCCAAAACAAGAAGCGGCAAATTGTTGCGCCGCGCCATTCAAGCAGTGTGCGAAGGCCGGGATCCTGGCGACCTCACCACCATGGATGACCCTTCAGCATTGCTACAAATTTCCGATTTGGTGAAGGCTTAAAGAATCATCGATGAACCGATGATTCAAGGTTGACTGACAGAAGACTGACGGGGAGGATCCAAATTCTCCCCGTTTTGTCATAAAAAGCCACCGTACACCCTTAATCAGTGTGATAATCCGCGAGTTACTTAGGCCCTTCCCATGCCACAGTCGCATCCGCCAACCGGTACAGCCGTGTCGCGGAAGGTAAATCAACCAACTAATGTTCCCTGAAGGGGAACGAAGGTCAGCGAAAAATGAGTGAGACAAAGTCCGTCTACGATGCCTATCAAGGCAACACCTATCTCTTCGGAGGCAATGCGCCTTACGTCGAGGAAATGTACGAAAACTACCTGGCCAATCCAGGCAGCGTTCCCGACAGTTGGCGCGAATACTTCGACGCCTTGCAACACGTTCCTGCAGTCGATGGCTCTTCCGCCAAAGATGTCCCGCATTTGCCCGTTATCAATGCTTTTGCTGAGCGCGCAAAACAAGGTGGCACCAAAGTTGTCATGGCCAGTGCCGATGCCGAAATGGGTCGTAAACGTACAGCAGCGCAACAGCTCATTGCCGCTTACCGCAACGTGGGACAAAGATGGGCAGACCTCGATCCCTTGAAGCGAACCGAGCGCCCCAACATTCCTGATCTTGACCCGGCTTTTTACGGTTTCACAGATGCAGACCAAGAAACAGTGTTCGATACCAGCAACACGTTCTTTGGCAAGAACTCAATGCCATTGCGCGAATTGATGAATGCATTGCGTGAAACCTATTGCGGTACATTGGGTGCTGAATTCATGTACACCACCGAACAAGCTGAAAAGCGTTGGTGGCAACAAAAGTTGGAAAGCATTCGCAGCAAGCCCAACTTCAACGTCAATCAGAAAAAACAGATTCTCGATCGTTTGACAGCTGCTGAAGGTTTGGAGCGTTTTCTCCATACCAAATATGTCGGTCAAAAGCGTTTCTCATTGGAAGGCGGTGAAACATTTATCGCCGCCATGGACGAGCTCATCCAGTCCGCTGGTGAAAAAGGCGTTCAAGAAATCGTCATTGGCATGGCGCACCGTGGTCGACTGAATGTGTTGGTCAACACCATGGGTAAACTGCCCAAGGACCTGTTTGCTGAATTCGATCACACCGCCCCCGAAGACTTGCCTGCAGGTGACGTCAAATATCACCAAGGCTTTAGCTCAGACATCAGCACACGCGGTGGCCCTGTTCACTTGTCACTGGCCTTCAATCCATCGCACTTAGAAATTGTGAACCCTGTAGTTGAAGGTTCCGTCCGTGCTCGCATGGACCGTCGTGCCGACCCACAAGGTAAACAAGTATTGCCTGTTTTGGTGCACGGCGACGCTGCTTTTGCTGGCCAAGGCGTGAACCAAGAAACCTTGGCACTGGCGCAAACTCGTGGTTACTCCACGGGCGGCACGGTTCACATCATCATCAATAACCAAATTGGTTTCACCACGTCAGATCCTCGCGACATGCGTTCTACCGTGTATTGCACTGACATTGTGAAGATGGTTGAAGCGCCGGTTTTGCACGTCAATGCAGACGACCCAGAAACCGTTGTGTTGGCTACGCAAATTGCGCTTGAGTACCGCATGACGTTCAAAAAAGATGTGGTGCTTGACATTATTTGCTTCCGCAAATTGGGTCATAACGAGCAAGATACACCGAGCCTCACACAGCCTTTGATGTACAAGAAAATTGCGACTCACCCTGGCACCAGAAAGCTTTATGCGGATCGACTTGCTGCACAAGGTTTGGGCGACACCTTGGGTGACGACATGGTCAAAGCCTGCCGTGCGGCCCTCGATGCTGGTAAGCACACTGAAGATGAAGTTGTGTTGACCAATTTCAAAACACAGTTCTCTGTTGACTGGGCACCTTTCCTCAACCAAAAGTGGACCGATGCTGGTGCCACTGCCATTCCAATGGCTGAGTGGAAGCGCATCGCCGAGAAAATCACCACCTTGCCAAGCACAGTGACACCGCATCAGCTGGTGAAGAATGTGTATGACAACCGTGCCGCCATGGGACGAGGCGA
>JACCDZ010408133.1_pt1 | contig 11874 bp, 14 predicted proteins | sample 7449551 | NCBI WGS metagenome assembly JACCDZ01 (sample SAMN15323452, study PRJNA562643) | freshwater metagenome | isolation source: river surface water | place: USA:Blue River Watershed | collected 2017-08-18
ACCAGCGGGTCGAGCCGGAAGGAGAGCGGCTGGACATCGCTCTCGGTCGCGACGTAGAACCCGCGGTCGGACAGGAAGAACACGCCCTGCTCGGTTTGCACCACCGACCGGGCGGCAATCGTGCCGACATCCGAGGTGACGCCCTGCGTGCCGGCCGAGATGACGATGTCGTCCTGCGTCAGGCCGGTGAAGCGCGAGATACCGGACGTGTGAAACACAAGCAGACTCGAGCGAAACGCCGCGAGTCCCGTCAGAATCTGGTCCGAAAACGTGCGGATGATGGCCTCGCCACCTCCGCTCGGAGCGTAGCCAAGGCTGTCGCCGTTATTGATGGCCGACCAGTAGAGCGTCTGGTTCGTACCGCTGATGCCAAACAGTCGCTGGTTGTAGACCGCCAGCACGCGCGTTGAGGCGGTGTTGGTCAGGTCCACCTCAAGCGGGGTCGCGCCGAAGTCGGTCCACTTGTTGAGCAGGCCCCCGTCGGCGATGTAGACCACCTCGCGGCTCGCGTCGCGGAAGGACACCATCGAGGGGGCCACAGTTGTTGACAGCGCGCCGGTGCGCGCGGTCCACGTCGTGCCAATCGCGTAGGGGGCGGTGTACAGCGTGCCGTTGGCGACCGCCAGCAGTTGCTGGGTGCCGTCGTTCTTCTCCCAGCCGAAGCCGTTCAGAATGCCGTTCGCGTGGAGCGGCGTGTTCGAGAGCCGCTGGGAGCCGTAGCGCTTGGTGATGCCGCCGTACTCGGTCAGCACCGCCTCGTCTGCGCGGCGGACCTCGTTGCTGTTCAGCTGAAGCGGGTCCGCGGCAAGGTTCAGTCCCCCGCGGAAATCGGCCTGCGCGTCGCGACGCACCGGGCGCGCCATCAGCTCACCGAGCCCCAGTCATACCGGTCGTCCGCCGCGTTGAGGCGGAGCGGGCGGGTGGAGCGCCGAGCGATGTCCTGATGCATCCGGTCGCGGAGCGCCTGCGCGCGGCCGAGGAACTCTGCGGCCTGCTGGGTCTCCGCCGCGCCTTTCATAAACATCGACGCGGCCAGCTCAAAGGCGAGAATGAGCTCATAGCCGTCAGGAAAGACGACCAGCGAGCTGTCGCTCGCGAGCAGGTCGGCGCGCTGGGGCAGGTGGTTCACGGTGACCGTCACGCTGTTGCCGACAATAGCCGGCATTAGCTGAATCTGGTCGCCGTATTCGTACCACACCTGCGGAAGCCGACCCTCCGCCGGCGCGAGCGGATACTGCTCGTAGGCCGACGACTGATAGAAGACATTGCCCTGATTGACGGAGAGGATGCGGTACATCGTCTCGGTGCTGTCCCCGGAGCCGCTGTTCAGCGACGCCTTGTCGATGCGCCCGTCTGCGTCGGTCGTGACCGTGCGCGCCGCCATCCGCAGATGGCGGTCGATGTTGAGCAGGTCGCGCCATTCGCGCCAATGCGCCTCGCCCAAGAGCTGGGTGCGAAGCGTCGCGCCCCAGCGCGGCTGGTCGACGGCATCGGCCATTTCCGCGGCGAGCGTCAGCAGGGCACTCCGGGTCAAGCTCATCAGCTTTTCCTCTTCTTCTTGGTGCCTTCGCCGATGCCGTGCACCATTGGGTGAGCCTTCTCGAGGCCGAGCTGGACCTCGTAGTCGTGCTTGCTGGTGGTGGCGGTCTTCACTTCCTGCTCCGCCATAAAGTTGTCAATGTGCTTCTGCTTGGTGGCGGCGTTGTGCTTCTGAATCTGCTCCATCTTCTTTGCGGCCTGCTTCGCCGGGTCGTCGACCCGCTCGAAGTAGCGCAGAACAAAGCCTTCGGCCTGCTCGGCGGAGCAATCCGGCGGGAGCATTGCGCGAATGTCAAACGCCTCGTGCTCCTTGACTTCGCCGCGTTGCACCATCTGCCAGCGGTTGTCGCCTTCCGGCCAGCGCTCGATGATGCCCCAGTAGGGCCCGGCTACGCTTGGCACCCACTTGATGGACAGCCGGCGGTCGATGGCGGCGAGGCGCTTCACGACAGCTTGCGGAGGAACGGGGTCGCCGTAGGGCGTAATCAGCATAGGACTCCAAGAGGGGTGGGTAGGGGTGCGCCACACGCGGCGCGCACCCCGTCCTGCCTTACTCCAACGGCAACAGCTCGACCGTCACGACAAGGTCGTCGGGCTGGGTCGTCACCGTGCCGGTGGTCACGAGCACCACCTCGAGCGAATCGCCGGGCAACAGCGTGCGAACCGAATCGGTCGCGGCCGAGGCAATCGCGGCAGACAGCGACGTGCGCGCCGTCTTGGTGTTGACGTCAAGCGCATCCGTGATGTCGCGCGCCGTGGTGCCGGCGGCGTCGTATCGAACGAGCTTGATGGTGTTGGTCGTGGCGGTCGGGTACGTCCCCGCCGAGACCGACACGCGATTGATGAAGCACTTGGCCGGGTGCGTCCCGATGGTGTGGGTCTGCGTGCCCGCCGCCAGCGTGCCGGTGTTAATCCGGCCGCTGGTCAGCAGAACCGCCTGAATCCCAAACCGTCCCGGCTTCGGACGAAAGAAGGTCAACATTCAGAATCCCCCAGAAGGGGAGCGCCGGCAGAGTGCCGACGCCCCCCGTCAGGTTAGAGGTTAGACGACCGGGGTGTAGCGGGCCGTGTCGGTGTACCCGGTGATGCTCCCGTGCGCGTTGCGCTGGAAGGTCATCAGGTTGAAGTACACCTTGAACGAGGTCTGGAACGCATCGCGGCCATCGATGAACCGCACCGCGCCCGAGTTCTCGTACTGCACCGGGCTCCAATCCGCCGCATCCACCCACGCAAGCGAGGGCTTGTGGATGAGGTAGAACGTGCCCGCCGGGCAGTACTCGTCCGCCACGACCGGCATATTGTGGAGCTTGAGGGCCTTGTAGCCGCCGTTCAGCTCGAGCTCCTCACCGGCCGTCACGTTGAAGCGACGCTGGGCAAGGAAGCTCTCGATGAACTTCTGCTGGAGGCCGTAGGTCGTGATGGAGAGGAACTCCTCGGGGTTGGACAGCGCGCGCTTGCCCGAAACCGCGCCCACCTTGGCGGCGAGCTTCCACACGTCCATCTCGTTCGGCTCGGTCGCCGAATCGGTGTCGGTGCCGGCCGCGAACCGGGTGGCGTTCCAACGCGGAACCGCGTTCACGCCGGTCGAGTCGATGCCGTGAAGGGCGCTGTACGCCCCGCCGCGGTTCGTGATGTTGATAAGCCCGTTCGAGTACTGGTCGTAGGCGTTGTCGCTCGCGGTCGCGGCGACGATGATGTCCGTCGAGACCGGGGCGCTCGAGAGCGCCGGGGACAGCGTCAGGGTGACCGTGTCGCCGCTGTTCGAGACCGCGGTGATAAAGGTCTTGCCCTTCGAGCCCGCGCCGGCCGAGTTGAGCACCTCGATGTACATCCCCGGATACAGCCAGAGACCGCCCTGACCAGAGCTGGCGACGCCGTAAGGCGAGGTAGCCGCGCACGAGGTCGTCGTGCCGGTGGCCGAGACGATGGCACGGATGCCCTTCGCGTTGCCGTGGACGTGCTCCTGCATACCCAACTGCATCGCGCCGTCAATCTCCTCGGTAATCTTGGCCTTGAGGGACATAAAGGCGGACTGCTTGGACTGCGTGCCCACGATGGCAAGGTTGTCGAACTCGCGGGTGACATAGAAGCGCTTGACGCGCACCTGCCCCTGCACTTCGGTGACCTGCGAGCTCTGCGGGAGGTAGCCCGCGTCCGACGCGCCCCAGTTCACCGGGGGGTTCGCGACGACGTCGAAGAACACGTCGCGCCCGCCCCACTTGAGGGAGCGCATCCCGCCCGGCCCGGCCTTCTTAATCTGGGCGAAGAGGACGGTGGAGATGGGGAAGAGGTTCTGCCGGATGTCCGAGTAGACGTTCTTCAGGTTGCCCTGAAGCTCGGTATCCGTAATCATAATCGGGTCAGCCATTGTCGTTTACCTGTGTGTGATTAGTCTTGCCACGCGCGCTCGAGGATGAGCCGCTTGGCTTCCTCGCGATTGCGCGGCTTGGGAGGCGGCGGGGGGACGTCGGGCGCGGCCTTGCCGGTGGGCGCGAGCTTGCGTCCCACGGTCTGCACCGTCGCCTGCGCCTGCCGCCGCTGGGTGTCGAGTTGAGCCTGCCGCTGGCGCTGGACCGTCTCGAGCTTGGCGCTTTCCGCCTGAACCCACTCGCGGAAGGGGCCTTCGAGGTAGGCCTTGTACTCTGGCAGGCGCTGGGGCGGGATGACGCCGTTGACCAGCATCGAGGCTGTGTCAAGGGCAATGCGCCCCATCTTGGCTTCCAGAGCGACCTGCGGGTACTTCGTGAAGAGGTCGTCCTGCACCGGCTTCACTTCCTGCGTGTAATACTGCAGGACCACTTCGCGCTGACGGGCCTCCTGCTCGGTGGCGCGCCGCGTGTGTAGCTCCTGCTCCCGCTCCCGCTCGTAGCGCGCGAGCCGTTGCTCGGGCGAGTTGAGCTGGTCCCATTGCTGTTTCCGCGAGTAGTATGCCTGCTCATCGCCGAGCAGTTCAAGGTTGAGCGCACGCTGGGCTTCCAGCTCCTGCTCGAGTGCCTTAAACCGCTCCACGACCACGGGCATCTGCTCGCGGTATTCCTTCACCTCCTGCGCGAACTGCTGGCCGGCGACGCCGTCGCGGGCCATCCGGACGAGCTCGGCCGGAGTCTTCAAGTAGGTCTTGTCCCCGACCACGAACTCGAGCTTGACGTTCGGGGCGGTGGCGAACTTGCCATCCGCGGTCCGCACCACGACGCGGTTGCCGCCCTCGCCGATGACCGCTTCGGCCGGCGGCTCGCCGGTCGGGTCGGCCTCAAGAGCCTCCGCGTCTGGCGCGGGCTCGTCGGCAGGCGTGGTGTCCTCGGTGGTCACCTCGGGGGTGCCCTCCGGGGTCGTGGGGTCGACGGCGTCGGGCGCGGCCTCGGTGGCGGCGCTGGTCGGCGCGTCTTCGCTCCACTCCTTCGCCATAATGGCCTCGCGGACCTCGTCGCGACGGACAATCGTCGGGGCGGGAGCCGCGGCCGGGGCATCGAGCCCCATTGCGTCGGAGATGGCGGAGCCTACTGCGGTGGCGGTGTCTGTCATTCGGACCTCGGTAAGGGTGAAGGCCGCTTACATCAGGGGTGCGGCGTTCGGGGCGAACATCTCGTCCTGCGTCGCGACCGGGGCGGTGGCAATCGAGGGCGAGCTTCCAAAGACAGGAACCTGTTCGGGGGGCAGGGGCGTACCCTGCGGCCCCGCCGGGCCCGAAGCGGGCGCGGAGGCTCCCATCGGGGCCGGGGGCCCCATCTTCTGTGCGGCCTGCTGGGCGAGCGCGCTCCAGCGGGCCTGTGCGGCCGCGCGGATGTCGGGCTCGATGTCGCCGGCCAAGATGATGTCCTGCTCGAGGACGTCCTGATGGACGGCCTCATTGTCCTGCCAGACGATTTCTTCCTGCGGCTGACGCAGGCGAATCTGCTCGGCGACGCGCTTGGCCTTGGCCTCCTGCACGTCGTCGATGGACGAGCCGTCGGCGAGGTAGGCCATTGGCCGACGCCGGCGGTACTCCTTGGGGTCGATAACGCCCTTCTCGAGGTCTTGGTCGAGGAGGAAGAGCTTGAGGGTCCGGGGCATCGGCATCAGCGTCTCGGGGTCGACCTGTACATCGACGACTTGGTCGAAATCGACGGCCGAGAACTCCCGCGCGAGGTCCGGGCGGTTCCCGCCGACGACCCCGATGAGGCGCGGCATCTGGTAGCCCCAGCGCATCCACGCCACGACGCACTCGGCCCAGTCGGCCATCGCCGCGGACATACTGTAGACGAGCGGCGCGAAGGTACGCTCGAGCTGTTCGCGGATGGCAAGAATGGCCCGCCCGGACTGCGAGCTCGAGTAGGAGCCGCGCGCGGCCTCGGTCCAGCCGGTGAGGGCCTCGAGGGTCTTGACCTCGCGCTGGAGAAGTTCCTTGGCGTCGTTGCCGATAGAGAATCCCTGCATCGGCATCAGCGTCTCGCTGATGGGGGCCGCACCGCGGACCTCGATGACCGACGCCTGCCCGCCCACGAAGGTCTCGCCGACGATAGCTCCGGTCTTGGACACGAAGCGACCGCCGGAGTTTACGCGCACCGACTCAATCCACTTCGAGAGCACCATATTGATACGCATCTGCGGCGCGCGCCAATCGCTCATTCGCGCCCGGCAGAAGAATGCCGGGTCCGCGGAGCCGTCGGTGACGCGCACAACGGGCACGCGCCCCGACACGAGCGGCTCGGGGCCGAAGACGAGCTTCTTCCCCACGGTGATGCAGGTAAGCCCCTCTGGCAGGAACGCGGAGCGGTCGCAGAAGATGGTATAGCGGTCGACGGTCCGCTGGTCCTGCAAGAGGGGCGACTGGGTGTAGCGATTGATGTCGGTCTGATAGCTGTACTCGCCGACGAACTGCTCGTCGTCTTCCTCGGCGACGTCCGGGCCGTACAGCGCCACGGCCTGTGAGAGCGGCATCACGTCGCGGAGCACCCAGTACATCGGCTTCTGCGTCGCGGTGGCCTCGGCCGAGACGCGCACCTGCTCGATGCGGTACACCTTGGTGCCGACGTCGCCCATTGGACGCGCTCCCTGACCCGGAACCATTTCTTCCCACGCGCCGGCTTCGCTGTCCCAATACGTCAGGAGGAACGCCACGCCGTCGGTCTGCGCCCAGTACTCGGCCTCCATCATCACGCGGCGCATATTGAGCCGGTGATACTGGTACTCGGTCGCCAGTTGCATCGAGAGCGCCTTGCGCTGTCGGTCCGGGTCAGGATTGGTCGGCGAGAACCGGAAGCCGGGGCGCTGTTCTGACATCACCTGCAGGGCCCAATCGAGCGCGGGCCCAACCTGATTGTCGACGGCACGCACGGCGTCCTTGGGCATCGGCGGCTCGCGCCACGCGCCGCGGTTGGCCGTCGACGAAATCCATTGAATCCCCGAGCGGAACAGCCGGTTCGCCTGCCCGTCGAAGATGGCGTCCTGCACGCCGGCGCGGTGCGCCTCCCAGCGATTCTTGACCCAGTCGACCCAGTCATCCTCGGTCGGCTCGGAGCCCTTCGCCATCGGAAAATCCGAGCCGAACGCGGCCTTGAGCGCATCCATCCGTTCGCGCTCGGCGCGCTCCTGCTCGGCCGGGTCGATGTCAGGAATGACATCCGTCGTCATCGCCTCGAGCATCGGCTCCGGCTCGGGCATTCCAAGGAACGGGTCGCCGCCCGGCACCAGCCCCGCGTCCTCGGACGCAAGCAGGTAGTCGAGGTCGCTGTATTCGTCGGGGTCCAGCGGCGGCATCGTCACGAGAGCACCTGTGTCTGGGACCAGCCGGGCTCGCGGTGCGCGACCTGCGTGTCAAGCTGTCCGAGCGCTTGACGCACCGAGTCCCAGTTCCGGTATTCGTTGTGAAGTTCGCGGATGAGCGAACGCATCTGCTCGCGCGCCCACGGCTCGGTCTCACCGTCCACGCGCACGCGCAGGTCGGCGGGGATGTCCTCCGGCTCGAGAGTGGCCGCGAGGCGACGCTCCTCGAGCGCGAGCTTGCGCTCCTCCATCGCAAGGCGGCGCTCCGCGGCGGTGTCGAGAATGGCCTGCCGCTCGCGCACGAACCGCTCGATGCGCCAGAGGATGACGCCGCTTCCTACGCACACGGCGAGGAGCGTCAGCATCACTCCGCGCCCTCGTCGTCCGTGACGAGCTGGGGCTTGGTCGGCGCATCGCCGTGGCGCACGATGGCGGTGCCGTCGTCCTGCGGCTCGACGGTGAAGTCCGCGCCCACCGGCACGCCGTGCATCGAGAGCACCGCGGCGAGCGTTGCCGCGAAGCCGCGCTGGGCGGCGTCCTGCGCGACCTGCATTGCCTGCTCGCCGTGCCGAAGCGTGCTCATCATTTCGGCCGACAGCGTGACAGCGTGCGGGTAACTCGTGGTCTCGGTCATAGCGCTCACGGGTTGAGGAAGGTCTTGCCCTTCAGCACGACGGTGCCGACCACGCCCGTGCCGAGCGCGCCGACGGTGATAGACGCGGCCTCGCCGGGCGCGAGCTGGAGCGCCGGCGTGTAGTTGTGGATGAGCGGGGCCTGCGCCGCGGCCGGAATCTGAAACTGGTCGAGCACGGTCGCGCCCTGTCGCACCTGCACGGTGACCGCCGCGGCGGGCGCGGCCGACATCGAGAAGGAGATGCCGGTGATGAAGTGTTGCTTGCCGGTCACCGCGGCCTGCGTGGCCGTGGCGGTGGCGTTGGTCTGGCTGTTGACGACGGTCCACGTCGTGGGGGCCAGCGCGATGTCCTGAAAGCGAGGCATCTGAACGAACTCCGGGTGTTAGGTCTAAACGGTGAGAGAGGTGGAGGAGTCGCCGCCCTTGCGGGGGATGACGATGACGCCGGGCCCACCCCCACCGGAGACTGCCGGGGCGACCGCGGACAACGTGAGGACCGACGGGCTTATCGGAATGAATGCATCCGGCGATGGTGCAATGGCAAACACGCGCAACGTCGATACCGGCACCGCGACGCTGGCGGTTGCGGTAACCGACGGCACGAACACCCCGTCGGTCACGCGCGCAAACGGCACCAGCACGTCGGCGGTTGCGCTGACGGACGGCACGAGCGACAGGATGCGAAGCGCCGTCGGGCTCACCGTGATGGTCGCATCTGCCGCGACGGTCGGCGCAACACCGAACAAGCGCAGGGCCGTGGCGGTGAGGTTCAGCGTGCTCTCGCCCGGAACCACCGCCGGGTCCACCGCCACGTCGCGTGTCACGACCGGGCTGACCGCCACGTTGAGCGGCACCAAGATGGTCGGCGCATACCCATCGGCGACGAGCGTGCCGGTGTCTGTCGCCACCCGCGTTGGCGTTGTAACCGTTGGCTCAAACCCGGTTGCCAACACCTCGCCCAGCCCGGTGGTGACCAACGCGGGGGCGATGGCGGAGGGCTCGAACCCGGTCGCTGTAAGCTGGCCGAATCCCGTGGCGACTGTGGTGCCGCTCGAGAACGGCACGAGCGTCTCGGGGGCGTCTATCCACGCGTTGAGGCCGTTCTGCCCGTTCGCCGAAAAGTCGGTGTTGGCGCTGGAGGCATCGAAGCGCCATTGCTGGAGGTACGCCGTGCCCATCGCCTGCGTAGACGTCTGCCAGAACTCGACGATAAGCGTGTCGCCGTTCTGCGTGGTCACGCTTGCCCCGCTGACGCTTCCCAACGACGACAGCGTCGTTGCCGGCCATTCCGTGCCGACCTGCACCTGCGAATCGTAGATGGTGCCAACTACCGACGATGTACTCGGACGCCAGACGTAGATGCTCAACCCGTAAAACGAGTTCGCCGCCGCGTTGCTCTCGGTGACCGCGGCCGCGAAGCTCCACGTTCCGGCGGGAATGGTCTGCGCGCCGAGCCGATAGTGCAGGTGGCCGATAAACGCCGACTGCCGCGCTGTCTGCGCGAGCGAGTTCCACCCAACCAGCGCCGTCACGACCGGCGTCACCGCCGCAGGAGCAAGTGCTAAATACCGCGGCCCGTTGACATAGGTGGTGACATTCGTGCCCCACGGGAACGACGCGCTCTGTTCCGCGGACGGCTCGTTCGCGCCGCGCGTCGTGGATGAGACGACCGGGTAGTAGCGAGTGACCGGCACTACGCCAGCACCTCAATGCTCAACGAACACCCGGTGACCGTTGCCGTGGGCGTTATCGCCGCCATCTGCGCGATGTCCTCGAGAAAGCCGGGACACACCGGGTCGTCAAGACGGCCCGGCACGCGCGTATCGCGGTTCGCGCCGGGCGTCCCCGGTGCACCGTCCCACACATACCAGTCGCCGACGGCCCCAACGACGCACAGCCCGCATTGGTTGCAACTGCCGCTGACCTTCCAGCGCTCGCCCGTCGGCACGCGCTCGTACACCACCGCGTCCTCGGACGGGCGCTCGACGATGACAATCGAGGCGTCCAGCGTCGGTTCAGGCATCAGTTGATGTTGGCACCAGACAGCGTGAAGATGCCGCTGGCGTTGAACTGGATGGTGAGCGTGTTGCCCGCAGACGCCGTGACGTCAGCCGGTGCGGTATCGAGCAGGCAGACGGCCAACAGCGCGTCGGTGACCGTGGCGAACGTGCCCGGCTGGTAAATGACCGCGAACCGCGCCGTGATACCAGAGCCGGTCGCGTTCCAGACGGTGTCCGCGGCGTCGAACGTGGCCGTGCCGCCGGTCTGCGTCCACGTCACGCTGGTCAGCAGGTTCCCTCCCGTCGTGTACCCGTTGCCGTTCGCAACCTGATTCGTCAACTGCGACAGCGTGCTGTTCGTCAGCGTGTCAGCGTTCGACGTGGACAGGAACAGCGCACACCGGAACGAGTTGGTGTCCAAGTCGAACACCCCGTCGGCCAGATATTCCTTTGCCGAGTTGTACAGCTTCCACTTGCCAGCGGGCATCGGTGCGCTCTTGGGTTAGACGGTCGAGAACTGGATGATGCCTTCGGCGTCGAACGTGAAGGCGATGTTGCCCCCGTTCGTCGGTGTGTCGGTCACGTCGAGGTAGGCGATGAGCCGGGACGTCGTGTCATTGCTCACGCCCTCCTTGACCAGCACCATCGCGGCAATGGTCGCGCCGCTCCCCAGCGAGGTCCACGTCAGGTTCCCCGCGGAGAACTCCGCGCGGTTGTTCGCTTGGTCTACGACCACGGTCTTGGACGCCAGCGCCTTCCGCCCCGCCCCGTTCCAGCCTCGCGTGTAGCCCGTCACGTTGATTTCGGCATCGACCGGGTCGTTCGCCCCGCCGTTGTCCACGACGAGGTCTGTCCGCGCCGGGCTGTACTGCGACGTCACCAACATCGTCTTGATTGTGTCGGTCAGCAGGTCGATGGTCCCATCGGCCATTTCCTGCGCCGCCTTGTTGTATACGAAACTTGGCACTACTCACGCCCTCGCAGAGTCAGAGTCCCATCCGGGCGCGTCTCGAGGTCCGTCTCGAGCACCTGCGCCTCGACCAGTACCGGTCGCCCACCCACCGCCGTCTCCCGCACAAAGGTCACCCGGCCCTTGCCATCCGCCGGCCCCTGCTGGTGCCACTCACAGCCCCGGAAGCACAGCACGCGCCCGGTCAGCGGCTCGGCCAGCGGCCCCTCGGGCACGATTAGCCCCAGCACCACCGGCGCAGGCTTCGCCTTCCGGCCAAAGAGCCGCGCCACGAAACCAGCCACGAGCCCAGCCAGCCGCCGCATCCACGTCACCATCCGAACTGCCCCTCTGGCCCCGCGGGCCGGTTGGAGTACTCGACCACATAGCCCGTGCGCGTCACGTCGTGCGGAGCCGCGAACGGGTCGTGCACGTCGTCGCGCCCGTCCGTCACGTTGCTCACCCGGCTCCGACGGATGGGCTCCTGCGTCTCGAAGGACGGCGAGGCCAGCCCGTACCGGAACACGTCCGCGCCGTCGTCCCCGTGCTGGCCGCGCTCGTTCGCGTCGCGCTTCGCCGGCACGTCGAGGTTCAGGTGGTCCGGCACCAGCTTGGACAGCTCGTCGATGACACGGCGGTTGCTCGGCGTGTCCACGACCCGGAGCTCGACCGGGCCCTGCTTGGCAAGGAAGCGCCGCACGGCCTTGGCCCCAGCCGCCCGGTCGATGTTCGCCCGGCCCAGACTGATGCCGTACCGGTCGAAGACGTCCGCCACGCTCTCGACCGCGGCCGAGTGCGCCATCCGCTTGGCGAAGGCGTCGTGCCCCGCGTACACCTGCCGCAGGCACCGCACGTCCGCCCAGCCCCGAATCTCCGCGGCCTGCTCCTCGTCCTGCCGCTTGTGGAGGTACAGCGTGTCGAGCAGGTACACGACGTTGCCCATCCGCGCGAACTGGGCGAAGCACGCCGGATGGCTGTAGCCCCAGTCGTACGCCCCCCAGAACTCCGCC